>JGI24022J15233_10001396_pt1 | contig 20007 bp, 11 predicted proteins | sample Ectturendosymbi2_FD_15233 | JGI IMG/M metagenome (IMG submission 15233) | reverse complement strand
CCTCTGCGCCACATTCACAGGCCGCAGAGGAGGCCATATCCTATATGTGCAAGCAGGAGCGGAAACGTCCGACACCAGTGCGGAGGCGGTTAAGCCGGACCCACGGTGTTCTTGGGAGAGTCATTCCGGCGGGGTGGGTGCCGGTGTCGGGGATGAAGTTACCAAGTCTCGTAAGGTTGTCCAACCTCTACGCCTTCCATTGGTGATCCCTCAGTGCGCCGCACGTATGTTGTTGTCAGATGAACTGATGAGATGTTGTGCGGCAGGCACAAATGGGTGTCTCGATTTGAGAGGCAGTGCATTTGTACTCTGTGGACGGGTGAGCACTGTATGGAGCAAGTGTCCAGGCTCCACGGCACGGCGTGCTAGAGAAAGTGTAGCTCCTTTGCGACGAAGCTCAGTAGGTTGGATGCCTGCTAGAATAGGAAGGTTGCCCGCTGGTGTAAGACGCAGGCATCCGGTCACAATTCGCAAGGCGTCGTTGATGACAGTGTTAATGAGGTGGGCATGAGCACTGTGGCACCAGACAGGAGCGCAGTACTCTGCTGTTGAATGGACCAGGGCTAGGGTGGCCTTTCGTAGCATTGCTCTAGCACCCCAACCAGAGCCAGCAAGCCGCCTCAAGAGTGCAACGTGTGCTGTCAACTTTTTGCGAAGTATCTCAAGGTGTCGGCGAAACGTGAGCGACCTGTCCAACGTTTCTCCGACGCATTTGGGTTCGGAACAGAGGGACAGGGTTTCGTCGTTGTGGTTGGCTTTTAGCTCACGTTTAGCTTCCTTGTTGTTGAGGTGGAAGACTGCCGATACCGTTTTTGTACTACTGAGCTTTAGCTTCCAAGTCTGGAGGTATTCATATACGGTTGCCATGTCCTTGCTCAGCACCCCTTCCCCTGCCTACCAGTCACCATCAGCGTGCATGATTGCCAGGTCGTCAGCATATACATACTTTCTGGAGACGGTGGTTGGCAGGTCAGAGATGCAGATGTTGAAGAGAAAAAGACGGACTCTGAGGGACGCCGTTCTTGAGGCGTCGTAACCTGCTCCGTTTGCCGTGTCCGCTGGTAAGGGTGAAGCTGCGATTGCCAACCATCTCCATGATCATGCGGACCATGTGCCTGTCAGGTAGCAGTCGCAACAGTTTGCAGGTGAGGCCATGCAGTGTCGTAGGCTGCTGTGAGATTGACAAACACAGCTCAGTCCTACTTCCAAGACGAAAAGCTATCCTCGATGTCCTGTGTCAGCAAGGTGACCTGATCTACGGCCGACCTCCCGTTTAAAAACCCGCTTGCTCCTGCAGGAGCAATGGGTCGACAATTGGTTCGACATGAGCGTAGATGAGTCTCACGAAGATATTGAAGGGGGCACACAAAAGAGATGTTGGGCGATAGCTCTTTGGGTCCCCCAATGGCTGTTCCGGCTTTCGGATCGCAACTATTAGTGCCCTTCTCCAGATCTTTGGAATTTTGAGTTGGCGCAAAGAGAAAGTAAGGAAGTCGCAAAACCAAGATTGAGAGCCGATCCGGCGTGGAATATAAACTCCGGGAAGATAGAATCCAGTCCCGGAGACTTTCCTGGCTTCAGGCGCCTGAGGGCGGCAGCAAGCTCCTCTGGCCTGAAAGGGCCAGAGATATTGTTTCCCTCAGGTGTTGGGACCTTCCATAGTTCGGACAAGTCCTTGTTGACTAGCCTGGTGGACTCGCGGCACCCAGACTTATGTGCCCCGTTCTTCACGTGTTGTTTTATCAGATAATTGTGACGTAGTCGAACACGTTGCGAAGATCGTAGTCTGCCTTCATATTTGTCAGTGGCGGAGCATAGGCTGCCAATATTTCGGTGGCTGACGAAGTTGCACAGTTGGTTGAGCACGCGCAACCGAAGATGGTAGGCTGGGTCGATTATACCGAAGACTTGAAAAACGGTGCTTGCGTCTTGTCCAGCCTCGTGCTCGGCGCTGATGGCTGGTTGCAAAGGAATGGTTCACACGCAGTGCTGTCATTGGCTCGCGATCAATGCAACATTTACGACGAAAGTACCTGCATGGCCCACGGTACAAGCAAGCGGAGATGGGCGCGGAAGACCACTCGTAACACTACGTAAGATATACTGAAAGCGAGTATAAGTGAAACTGAACGATTGTCAATGATGGTGAATTTGTGTGACTGCAAATGTGCATTATTTCCGCTTCCAAAGAACGGAAACACAATTGTTTCCTTAAATTGGCTAACGAAAATTCTGATGGGACGTGCGAATTGTATGGTCTTGCCGATTTCCATCCATATAGTTCAGCTTATAGTGAAGCACCGAGGTAGGTTAGGATTTTAGACCCTCGTTCTATTGTACGATTCAAGAAGTCTAGTCAAAGAATATCAATATTCGTTTAAGGAAGTGTTACTGAAGTTGAACATTATTGTTGAAAACGGTCCTCGAACAAGGTTGATCACACTATAATCACCAGTGTCTTCCTAACGTACCTAACAGGTTTTTCTGTTTTCAAAATGCATCGACACAATCCGCTTGACGTCCATACACTAGGTTGTTTTCCTGCATCCAGTAGCCAATACTGTCTGCAGTTATACAGCCTGAGAAGGCCTACATCTGCATGGTCATTTTGTGGGTGACATCTTTTACATAACAAATTTCCACTGTACTCAGGAGTTTTCTATGCAGTGGAGCGTGGTGCTTTGATTTTTTTCCTTCTTACTTGTTTTTCATGAATTCGAGTTAATTTTTATGCGATTGTGCTGTTTTGAATAGAGCTCGGGTTGCACAATTTGCTAGCGCGGTACAACTTATTTCGTACGTTCACAACAGAGGTCCTTCAACTGGGTCTACATACAGCTATTAAAACAAGAGGTTCCAAATTTGTGATTTTTCAAGTTGCAATGAAATATTTTACTGACGGTGTGAGCAGCTAACTAAGGTGTTTCTGACATGAACGATATTGGTGTTTATGGACAGATACAATGATCTCGTTTTTTATCGCTTTGTGTTTGTTTCACCGAGCTCTATATGATTACAAACGTACCATTATACTTATCCTCACTATATACACTGTAGCAGTGTGTAGGCCAATTTTTAGTGTTTAATGTAGCTTTAGTGCTTTTGTGGCGTATTCACTATAATCTCGCTTTTGTTTTCTCCTTTCTAGCAGGCTGCGATTCGGCTCGAAGCCCACTCATACGACTTGAATTCCCTAATTCTGAACATACGGGGACTTCTTGTTAAGTGTGGTGTTATATGTCGCAAGTTTAGTAATGCAATGTCGGTTGTGACACCACATACGGAAAAAACGCAGCTGAACTTTTTAAGCACTCAGAACGTAGCTAAACTTTAAAAATACTTGGAAGTAGAACGCAGTGGTTTGTGCTTAAACCTCCGTTATCAACTACTGCAGAAAAAATCTCTCTCATTTTGGTTTTGTTTATAAACATAAGTCGAAATTAGCATACCGTTGTTTTATCAACCGTCGTTAACGATGCAGGGCCTAAAAAGAATGGGAAAACGCTCAAATTGGAAGAAGGTATGGCTCGCTAGCGGAGATTTTTTTTGTTGACCATTTCGCAGAATTTTGTCAAAGTGGGGCTTGATATTTTTGTAACACATCAAAAGAATCGCAAAGAGTAAGATATTGCTGTTCCCCTTGAAGTAGGGTGCCGCGTTTCCCCCGACTTCATCAAGAAACATTGTTAGCTACGTTTGTGCGTAACTTCTTTGTCAGTGCACGAGAAATCAGCTAGTTGTCTGTTGCCAGTAAGCCTTGATCGTTCAAACTTGGTTCGTGACCTGGCATCTCAATCAGCGGTTTGTGTTCACGCAGTCCAACCAGCCTGCCCATATTCAGGTATAAACAGCGTGAGTGCGAAAGCCAAATTTTTTGATAATTGTCTTTCCCACAGATAATTGACATTACCCCTTGTAAACCAATTTTGCATGGAGTGCAAAGAAAGGTTCATCAAACCAAAAAAACTGCTTGATTGGTCTGGCACAATGTGAATGTCTGATTAGGTTGTCAAATGTGCTTTACTCCACTTCTTTTAGTCCTTAATTGTTATTTACGTATGTTACTTTGAGATGCCTTAAACGCAATTGATTTTAACAGTTGTCAAGGCATTCTTAACTGCTCTTTGTCTCGACGCTTGAGTAGACAGACTCCACTCAATCCGCTTTGCTTGGTTTGTTACGGGCATATGCTCGGTGCAGGCTTGGAGCTCTTGGCTTAAGACTTTTTTGCATATTTCGAAGCGATTGTGCGTATGGTGAACGATATGGTGAATGCCGACGTGTAGTTAATGAGTGGTATGTCGTTATGCGTTACCTCAACAAAAACTACGCAGTTGTGTTTAAACAGAATCTGCTGCTTCCAGTAGTCAGTCAAATCTTTTCTTTTTGCATTAAGTGTTGTGAATTGGCACAATGCATTTGAAACAAATCAGTTATTAAAGAAACAAACCTGTACTGCATGAAATATATATGTAAACGAGAACGGTAGCATTACAAGTGAAAATTTAGGTTGCGAAAGCAAATTATATTCAACAAAACTTTGACGGCTCCAGTGTCAAAGCTCTAAGCTTTGCTTCTGAGTGTATTTCAATGAAATTATATTTTTGCTCTGTGAAGATGGTTTTCTTTTTGCGTCAGTCATACTCTATATATTCCTAATACTTTAAAAAAGATTGATTTGTTTTTAAAAATCTATCTTATATATTTTGGAAATAGTTGCATTACTCATTGAACCTATCTCAAAATGTCCTCATCTGCACAAAAATCGTAGTGAAGCAAACACATGTCATGAGCAGTCATACTTATTTTTTGACCTTCTCAACAGATCGACCGCTGCACTTGCAGGTTCCGTTTCACAAATTCTTGCTTTGTCTTAGAACAGGGAAACGGAAGAAGTTAGATCACTGGAACTGGGAAAGGGAATGAAGAACCTCTACGATTTTAAGCATACGAAATTTTCTTGCGCTAGAATTCCTTGTACCGCAGGTTGGACCGGGGGTTTGGGACGCCACCAGCCATGAGAATGCAATAGCTTAAAAAATAGAACAGCGTCCAAAAGCTTTTGTGTGCTAGATCTAGTGCTAGCAATCAGTGTCGTGCAGGACCAGCTTTCTTGAGAAAAGCTTTTCCTTCTGTCAGGAAGAAAATTTTTCTTACACTTTTTTTTAGTTTTTCTTTTCTTGTTATTTTACTCTACCTTTTTGTCATAAGAAATTTTAGGGACACATGGTCATTTGTCGAAATGCTGAAGAGTACATAGTCAGAGAAAGGTTGGGAACTCTGTAGTAGAGCGATTTAGTTCGGTGAAACCCAACCTTNTTAGCGTGGCAAGTGGAGCTCTTTCCAGTGCGCCGCGTACCGGTGCCCTGACGGTTTTCAACATTTTTTACTGTTTACCCCTTGGCAAGTTTCAAAAATGAAATATACGTCGAACCATTTTTTGCCTCTATATTCAAAGTATCCATAAAAAATTAAGGTACAAAAAGAATGTTTTGATCCAGGAAATTTTAAGTGGAAATCTAAAAACATTGTTTAGAGTTCAAATAAAATGACAAGAGCACATAGCAATGTTGTTTTTTCTTTTATGTGCAAATCATGATTCAATAAAATTAATCGTTCAGTAGGTGAAAACAATTTTGTTCTTTTCTACGCAAATAACGCTTCAACAAAAATTCTCGTCCAGTGGGTGAAATTTACCGGCGAAGAGTAAGTGCATGCATTTACTGTATTAGGCCATGTTCATTTGCTTAAGCCAGGAATGTGTAAAGTTGAAAGGGTCTGTCGTATTAATACTATTGTATTGAAAATAGCAAAAGATTTGAAACCAAAGCAGATATATTGTGGTGATTTATAGCCTTACATTTGTTGCTTTGTTTTTTACCTAATGGCCGTTTACCGGAAGTCAGGTGCCCTGCTATCAGCACTCGTGTATGTAGCACGGATTCAAACGCTGATGTTCAAGTTTTTACTTTTATAAAAAAATAAATAAATTAATAATTGAATAGAATTGCTTATAATCAAGGTAGCGAAGTTTTTTTGCGGCCGCGTAGTACCACAGGCGTTCTGTTATCGCATTTAACTCGCCTGTATCAAAGTTGTAATCAAACTTATTGCGCTTAGCCGTGGGGTTTCAAATTGAACGTGTTACTGCTCTACAAATTATGCGCATAAAAGCGGTTAGTACTTTGTTTTGTGCAATAACTAAAAAAGTCGTTGAACACCGCTGTAAATCTGAACACCAGGTTGCTGACATGGATTTTTAGTTACTAAAATTAAATAGAATATGAAACAACGAGTCGAATTCTGCTGAGAAAGGCTTTGATTCGATAATCTCCTTACCTAGCTGCATATGGAACACCACCGAAAAGTTTCAAATCACCTTCAACAAGGTTGGTATGATTTTGTTTAACAGCAGGCTTGCTGGAAGTTGTACATTGATGTGACAAAAAGTACGAAAAAAATCAAACTGCAGTAAAATTGTACCACAAAAAAATGTATGCGAAGCAACTTGCTGTTTGGATACACTTGGCGTTCCTAAGGAGGTAGTTTTTTGGGAGATGTTTGAAAAGATTAAGTGGCGTTTGAAGCATCACGTAATCTCACGCTCCAGTCTGGGCGGTGCTTATTCTCCATTTTATGCAACACTTACAACGAAAGCAACGGCCAAATCGATCGAAGTAAGCCGCATACTGCAAAATGCATCGCTTATTCACTATTAGCACCATCAGTGCAGTGAGAAGTGGACAAGCGTTGTTTCAGATAATTCGCGATATGTTTGCTTTTTGTTGTGCCGCAGTCCCGGACTAGGCGCAGCAGTGAATACGCCTGACAAAATGTTGTGTCTTGCACATCGGCGTCTGTGTTCGACATGGTCGTCACCATTGGAGGTGCGGGGTGCCAGGCTCCTGTTTGCAGTAGGTTTCCTCCTTGTTGGATATAAGAGTTGATCATTTTTTTGGTCTTATTTTTGTTTCTTCCATATTTTTGTTGGTCCCACATCTACCAAAACTTGGTGAGGGGCCTGACAGTTGGTTAGCAAATTAAGGGCTATAAATGCGTTAAGACGTAGTGCTTTTCAAAGTCAGCAAACACGTTTTCAAACTCAAAAGGTTGTTCTGGATGATTATATGTAAAAGTTACCGATTTTCCATTCGCCTATCCCTGGCCTAGACTAACTTGGTATGCAACGTAGCCATGATACTACAAACTGCACCAACCATTGTGGATGCGTGTGACGCACAAGTGCTGTTTTGCTCTACCGTTGTTTAACAGCGGAGTGCCTTTTTAAAAAAACTGCTTAATTGTGCTTTAAGCAGCAGCATTTGTGACTTCAAGTTTGTTGTGCGAATGGAATTAGACGAACACGAGTAAATCGCAATAGATTTTTTTAGGCAATGTTTAGTGACGCGACAAGACTTTTTGCATGCCAAGATGACGCTGAGTTTTGAGTGATTCAGTTCTCGTGGCTGCACAAAAGCTTGGTGAAAGCATAGAGACTCCCGGGGAAAGACCAAAAATATGAAAACAGTGCACCTCTTTTTTTACAGTGAGTTATGGCTGGAGAAAGTGCGACTTAACGCAACCGAACGCGGGTACATTTTCTGGACCTTTCCAGGGCTGACGAGAGAATAACAGACGTCGTGTTGTAATAACCTTGCTGCGCAAATAAACCCAGCTCTCATGAAAGTATGCGAACGAACTGCGAAGGTTTTGCTAAAGTTTAGGAAAGTGTACTCTTTACTTGGTGTGCATAAAACTATTAACAAGTTTTTCTACGTTTATAAAAAGACGATATGCGTATGTCCTCCGCAGCGCCCTGTTCTTCTGGCGGAGCACGAATCAACAATGGTTAACTGATTTCCACACTGGTATCCTTTTTCAAACCTAATAAAAGGATGAAGGGAGTTGTGTTTAGGCCATTTATTTAAATGCATGTTCCTTTACAAGCCGCTTTCAACTTTTCATCCTCATTATCTCTGCCTCTTTTATTTTTCTTAAGATGCGTAGTGGTGTGCCCATCCAGGTTCGGATCCAAGGAGGGGCGATTGGGGCGATCGCCCCCCCTGAAAACTACGAAAGTAACTTTATTCACCATGATTTTGTACAATTTCGAAAACAACATTCGCGATTTAAAGCCAGTTTGCTGTCCATTGTTTTGTCACAGCAGTGTTGTGAAATATACTTCATCTGTCTCAGAGTAGTGAACCCCNAGTGAGACCAAATATTACTGAAATCGCCCCGCTTAACACTACTGNATGGATCCGCCTCTGTGCCCATCTCAGTTTTATACCATTTTTAAACGNGCTCTTTNTATACCATTCTTAAACACATCTATAACACACCCCTATCTTCAATGCCCACCTTCATGCATTTTTGTGCAGTAGTTCATTGCAACGAAACAACATAGACTTGCCACTTGAAGCTTCGCGCTTAATTGAAACAATGCACACTTTGTCAACTGAGTTCTATTTCTACCAGGAAAAATGCAAGTTTAGGGATTTACCGAACTACAAAACCGTATGGACCAGTTATTTGGTCATTTTCTTATTTTTCGATGTACAGTATGTGGCAAGTATTTGTAAGTCAAGGTTACAGAATGTTAAGGCTCTTTGGTGCAGTTTTTGTGCGGAAAACCGTACAAAAGTTTTGTTTTCTCACAGGCACGTACAGAAACCGTACGGATTGTAAAAATACCTCTTGTTTCCAATCACGCAAACCTCTAGTTTTCTGTGTGGCTGATGTTTAGAGAAGTTGCTAGATCTTTTAGGCTAGTAGCACAAGGTTGCTGCTGAAAACCGAGTACAAACCGTTGTTAATTTTCACCTGCGGGCTTGATATGGGCTGGATGCGTTTTTTTTCAAAATGACATTATGGTGGCCGTTGCAAGATTGACAACAGGTTAAGCGCTTTACTACATTCAACTGACGAAAGTTCAAAAAGCTGTTTGCTAGACGCTGAAGCATTTTGACTATTGTTGCCACTGAAATATATTGTTTTTTTAATAAATTACGGTTGGTATCTGTCTCAGGCCTAGTTTATATTGTGGGTAGTGTGGCAATCAATTTCAACGCAATATTTTCATGGTTAGATTAAATATCTGTTAAAGTTGGTAATTGCCCTTCAGCGTGACTACTGGTTTGTGATCTATCATTGCAGTCGTGGCTAGGCCCGTTCAAAGCGACTAAAGTTTACTAAAAATGTGAAGCTGTACGAACAATGTCTTGATTGCAGAGCTCGAGATAATGATGCTGCTAAGTAGGTAGCGGTATCTTTTAATCAAGTGTGGTAAGGGCACTATAGTAGTGAAAGACTGAGTTTCATATTTTTTGCCAAGATATGGTGGTTGTATGCTCGTAACATTCTTCCAAAGCAGACAAAATGGTGTCAGTGTCCAATCAGATTGCCAGCTGCGGCAGGGAAGCTGCCAAGCTATTGGTTAGCCTCGTCGCTTGTGCATCAGGGCTCAAGTCCATGCCTTCTTTTCTAGCGTGTTGTGTATACCGAACGGAATTCATTGTGCATTTCATTAGATTCCAAACGAAACTTAATATGCCGCGATAAACACCCCAACATCGCATCCAATTACGCAATTGATGTCTTTCCTCTAAATCCAAGGAAGGTTGCCTTTGCAGTATGCCTGGTGTAACTATGGAAGTAGTAACTTTGTCGTTCAGGGAAGAAGTTGTCTGTTTTTTTGCAAGTTAAAGTGTTTTCCGTTCTGAAACGTTCAAACTGATCATTACTTCGGCAGACGCTTTGATTGAATGGGGATTATTACTGATTGCCAGCAAGTTTGCTGCAGAAACTAGTTTTTCGTAAAATTGTTTTGATGTCATTTTGCTTATTTGAAAGCAAGGCACGATATTTTCGTAGCGGTACAGTAACTTCAGCAGTAAGTTAAATTTCCGCTACTTTGCGAGTTTTATGCGCCACAAACCAGTCTGAAAACCTACACTGCGCTGCACCGTTGCGGGCACTTCACCATGTGGCATAAGTGTTTACGTGACCGAGATCTGCCTGACTGGTTTTACATTAGTTCTCGCTGAACAGAGCTTGTTTTAACGTGCTGACACTACCTATATTGTGTTTGAATCGCATTTATCGTCTCAGATTACTTCTTTCCAAAATTTATAAAAAAGTTTTGGGTGTAAGGTTTGCTGCACATATACATATATAACATGAGACTCGTTGCGAGAACAGAAAAAATCCACGCAATTACCAAGATGTTTTGAAAAAATACTTTGGAGAACTGCATAAATCTGCATTCTCATAGTGTTCGAAACGTGTTTCCAAGACAGTGTCAAATGAGGACGATGGGTTTCGTCGTCATTTTGCAGAAGTTTAGCAGCCTGGTGCGAGTGGATGAGACGACACCCCACTTAGTCACTCCACTGCACAAAATGCTTTTCGTAATTTTGTAAAACGTCAAGTCGAAAGCGCATGGCATGCCTGGATGAACTGAAAAATCGTGATTATATATAAAAATCCTGATTTTTATATATATGCATAGCTTACTTAATCGCTAGTGTGTTATTGACAGTAACGGAGAGTCCAGCGCGATCGTCAAGATTTGCCACAGAATTTTGAATTTCATGTTGAAAAATGCAACATCCACGATATCAACGGACTACCAGTAAAAAAACGAGATGTGCTAAGCGCACCGACCTGAGTAAAATCATGTGCAATAAAATCTGATGAACGCACCACCACGGCCAAGGCGTTTGCTTCAGGGTGATCTTTGCTTTGTGGTGCAGCTGGCGGCAGTGATGAGTGCATTTGCCGTGCGCTTTTCCGTATCATCTTCACCGTTACATCGTAGCACGAAGCTTTCGTTTCTTTCTTTCTACTATTTTCGTAAAATCTTTGTTCATGATGTGTTAATACACAGCAGGACTTAATGCATTTGTCAGCCAAGTTCTAGCTAAACTTGTGCTTGCCGTTAGCCTGTATGAATAGGCTAATTCCAGTTTTTTCCCTCATTTAAAATTGATTTACTGCAACTAACCGCGCTAGCTTTGTAATTGCGCTAACTTTCGACCTTTTTGCGTTTACGGTGTGACTCGCTCCTCTGTCGTTTTGACATCAATTGCCGGCACAACACTGGCGTACTTTTTCGCTTGAGCAAAGTCACGCACTTCGTCGCCGAGAAAGCTTCTGCAGTGCGAACCCGGATGACTTGTGCGTGACTACTTGCATTGTTGCGGTGAGCTGCAACTTCAGCTTGGTGATATTCAGAATGCCTCTGCAATAAGAATCACTTCTGTCTTCTGTGTTCTCAGGCAAGCGAGGGCTGTGCTTTAATCCTGCTACGTCGACTGTCATGGCAACTCGACTGTTTCCGATTGGATGTCGATGTCCTCAAATGCGAAACTGTCTTCTGACTACACTGGAGAAAGTGCCATTGTCCAGACCTTCGCAAAGTAAGTGGAGGGAGCTGATTTAATTAAGCTCAATTGAAGAGCTCAAAGCAACTTCAAGGTTGGCTGTATTCGTTTCGAGGCCTGCGAAGCCAATAAACTTATTCTGTTAACGTGGAATTGAAATGGAGATTTTAATGCAAGATGATCGTTGGATTGCTGACTACAGACTTCGTCTTGTCTATATCCTGATTAAGTCATGAAACATGTTTCACGGTGACGAACTGCCTTCAGTCTACTCGCGCACGAAATTTTGGCTAGTTATAATGTGCTGGATTAGGCGTGTTCGCCATAGCGTTCAGTTTGTCCTTCTGCGCTTTATGATGCTGACACTGACATCGTTTGGCCCAAACGACCAGTCTTTGTCGTAACCCGCAGATGCAGTGTGATTACACCCATTACCAAGCCCAAAGCAAAGGTTGTCGGTATGCATCATGTCCTTTCCAGAACCTTATTTTCTAGTGTTTGACTCATGCGCTTCGCAGTGGAAAGCAGATGGGTTCGAAGTCCTGTCGGTTGGCGATAAGCCACTGGAGCACTTGCGCGTATATTAGCTATGTTGGATAGTTTGTTTGTCGCGTTGCGTTGGGCAGGGCTTGCTTTCTGCAAGGCACATATCGTTATCGAAAATGCAGATAAAGCCGAGCAAACAAGATTGCGAAACGTGGAATACTGAGAGTTGATGAGCGGCTCCGTCGGGAACGCAGCGGAACTGCGGCTTTCCGCCACTGTTAAAGCATGCGCGCTTCTGTCCCTGAAACGTAAACAAGCTTTCGCGACGCCTGCTTTGGTGAATGACCATTGCGGTGCTGAGAGCTCATTGTTAACTGTAAGCAGAGCTCATTGTAAGTAGAGCTCTCATTGTTAAAGCTCTAACTCGCTAATGCGACGAAAACGCTTTGCAATGCAATCATGCTTTAAATTTTTAGCGACAGGTACTTTTCGCGAGACTGTTACATGAGTGATAGTCGCTTTGCTGCGCAGTTTGACTTGTGCCCACGCTGTCCGCGTTGCTCTTGCTTACACGGCAGGAAAATGGAAATTTTCTGTCAATTTCTGCGAAACGATATAAATCTACGTAAGTCGCTTATTTTCATTTGAATATATTGCACATTTCAGAGCCAGTTTTACCCTGGGCGAACGTATGGATAGATGTCATAGGTGTTCCAAAACTGAACTATTTTAAACGGTTTATCATAAAGGTCGTTTTGTACGGGGTATTTTAATCTGTAGCATCCTCACAACTCACTTTATTGTTTCCTATCTCTCACATTTTTCGCCATCATTTAATATTGTTACAATAAAGCTTTTAGATGGCGATTGTGATCTGAAGTAAACTTCAAGCAACAAAGCGCATTGCTAAGGAACGTGTCAGTGCTGACTTTTTTAGTGTTTTTGAAAATTCATCAAAATCAGCAGAAATCCTTATAGATTGTAACTGCTTAGAGTACTAAGAACTGTTTGGAAATGCGCAAATGTGTATAAAATGTAATCCTAACCTGTGACACCCTTCGGATTTCCAGTGTTACAGGAACTTGCGAAAGGAAATGAGGCTTAAAAGTGTGTNTTATACTTATAATAACGGTACAATCACAATGCTCTCAATGACATCGATACGTTTTCAAGCAGTATCGTGCTCTGTTGTAAGTGTTGTTTTGGGGAGAATCTGGACGATGTGATCTGAAAGGTACAACCCCATATTGTTGGCGCATAAGGACGGACATGCTGCTTCCCCGCTCATGGTGCGCGGATCTACTTCCTTTCGCTAGGTGTTGAACGATTGCGGCACTAAGCCAGCCGTTCTCCGTCTGCTCAAATTGAGCTTCTTGCAGTTCGCTGCATCACTCAGAAGATAAAAGCTACTGGCTAACTTTGTTTGCTAGCGAATTCTGTTGTCTTATCCTAAGCAATCCAAAATGGAACTTTGGAACGGCGGCTAAAATTAAGCACGCGCTATTGAGGAACGGACTCACCGCGCGTATTTACAGAGTTCTTAATCCGTTTGCGCAAGCGTTTCAGTAGCATCACTTAGTCTACACGCCTCCAGCTTGTCCTATTAACTCCAGACATAATATTCACGCCCAACATTGTGCCTGACACAAGCCCGAAGTAGCATATGTGGCGTTTTCCGCAGTCTCGTCTGTGATTGGTGGTTAATATTGAAACGACACTTAATTATTATTCAAGCACTACTNTAGCGCCTGACCACCTTTGCGAACGTGCAGTGCTACTGGCCATTGCAATGGGCTAATGTAGAGCAAATCCGGGGANCAGTTGCATTTGGTGAATTCTATTTTGACTGGATCGGGTTTACATGCTGATGTAGAGTCAGGTCTACATGCTGATGTAGAAGCTCATCGTAGTTACAATGAACCCCATTTTGACAAACCTTTTGTACTGTGCGCTTGAAACGAATGCTTAGCAGATGTCTATGTTTAAAAGCCTTATTGTCTGTGCGCTTAAAAGCAGTGCTTAGCGGCTTTGCAAACGAAGTTGATAATTATGTAAAATTAAGCTTTAAACACCCTCGGGGTTCCTGTCTTCCTTCAGCCTGCTTTGAAAGTGACTCGCAGCAAAAACTTTTTGTAATTATAATGCGAATAAGTCTTCATGACTGGCTGTTAAGCGACAGAGGCAAGCTTTTGTTTCATTTCCGTTACCTTATTATTGGGTTATCGTTGTGCAGACAATTGGCTTGTTTTCATAAACGTTAGTATCCAAGGATATTGGGATGGAACATCGGACACAAGTGGTGTTTTCTTTTCACCAGTGAATCAGCATGTTTTTTGCTGAGCAGATCGCACAATGTTTTGGTTGGGCGGATTACATCTCATTAGGATTGTGCAGAATGAGCCAGAAAGACAAAAATATGGTTGAGTCTCGTTGATAACAAACGGCCATTTATGAAAACGATTTTAACCTATGGTTGCTCAACACTTGGCAATTGTTTTCGGAAAGTTGCTAAATATGATGCTTTAATTTGAAGACGCACACACTATCAAGGCTGCCCAACCAGCTTCCCGCAAAGCGATATGGGAATTAGTAGTACATATTTCATTGGCTAACTGGAAATATGAATACTATTTTTGAGTTACGTCAACACGAGTGAATTTTAGACACGCGATGCTTTGTTTTAACGCCACGTTGCGTATTATATGATGGAAGAAAGCGAAAAGCAGCCCGTCGTGACTCTGTGTTTATTCATTCTACTCCTGATAACTAGATTTGCGAGAGTACCTGGCGGCGTTCCTCTTGGGAAAACCCACGTGATTGTGTCCAGGCGGCCGCTGACAGTGTGGAAAAGTATTCGTGCATATTTTGCCATTGTCTGTTCTGCAGTGGCATCGATTGTGTTCAATGTGGAAAACTGAATGTACAAAAATAATCTCCTTTCCACTGTGTGGTTGTTATGCAAGAATATTACTATATATCAGTTAAGCAAGTAATGCAAGCATTAACATAATAGTGACGGTTTGGTTACAAATCTCGGCTATGATTGCGTTCGTGTGATGTCATCAAAAATAATTCGTGTTTCAGTTTTCTGTTTTAAGCTCAGTCATCTGAAATAGAACACTTGTTATTATTGCTTAAGCTTGTGCAATGCGCAGTCAGTGGATGATGGCCGCAAATACCAGCAGAAATAACGAGGTGGCGTAGTTTAAAAGTGTTGAACAAACGATTTTTTCTTCATTGAAAATTATGGCAAACCTCTGCAGAATCTGTCAGAAAACAGTGTCTGTAATGAAAGAGTACAGCTTAAGTCGCTACCATACCCGAGTAAGCATTCCAACCCTGAACACATTAGAGGTCACGAACGGGAAGGTAAAGCGAAGGGTTTACTGAAATCCGTCAGTTCGCAACAAACCGTATTCAGAAAGTTGTTGCAGAAACTGAAGGTGTCGTCAGGGCAAGTTACGCTATTACTAAGCGAATTGCTAAAAAGTCGAAACCTTTCAATGATACAGGTTTTGTAAAAATGCGCTTGCAGCCAGAGTTCCCTCCAAGAAAATTATACACTGAGCAAATGTTTGTTTCGTTGTGCACTAAGCGCATGCAATTGCGCAACCATGCAGACACACAACCGGTGAAGCGTTCCAAGCGTTGAAAGGGTCACGCGATATATACATGTAGTACTAATTTTGGAATGTTGGAAGTACGCGAGAATATGATAGCACTGCGCAAATTGTCTGGTGGTACTGCGCAGTTGCGCACCTCAGAGGGAACACTGCTTGCAGCTGAGAACGTTTGCCCCTGAAAGCGGCGAAGGCTTTAAAAAATTAGTTTTTTAGCTGCGGCCCGCGGTGACAGTTAGCGACAAGATGCGGCCCGCCATGTGTAAAAGGTTGGGCAGACCTGGGACTCCTGGAAGTGACACAATACTAACTTCTGTCGTGACCTATCCAGGTCGTTTGACTTGAGTTTTAGCAAGATTCTGTATCGGTGCTGCCGTGCTGGCCTTGGCAGTCGGTTTGCGTTTTTAAAGATGAAAAAGGAAATCAGTTGCTGTTTCAAAAATAAGACCCATCGGAACCTGTTGGTGTATGTTGTCCCATTTACGGCATGTGAATTTTTTTACATTTAAAAAATACCTGCAAAATTAAAAAAATATCGTTTAAATAACAGATTCTTCAAAAGAAATTTTTTTTCTCAAAAGTTTTTTGCAAATTGTATAATTTCCAAGAAAAAATTTTATGACGAATATCTTTTTCGGCACTGCGCCCAACTCCGCCAATGAAGTGATTCCACTGAAGTTTGCGAACAAAACATGTTGTAAATTCATTTGTTGCTTGTTTATTTTTCTGGAATTTTTGTCCAATAAAACATCGCTAACCGTATTTCTTCCACGATATGTTGCTTTGTGTCCTCGCAACGAAGTCCCTACAACTATTATAATTGTCTTTGCTGAAGTCGATGTGACTCTGGTAAGTGGAAATTACAAAATGCCAGTAGCGCAGCCAAGAATTTTGTTCGGGAGAGGCCAGACACTGACGTTGTCTTGAGTCCGACTGCTCCTTCCATTTATTTTTGAAGAGTTGAAAATTGATATAAAGCACCAGTAAAATTCTTCGCATGTTTGTTTCGGGGGTGGGGACTATGGCCTCTTCGGCCTCATTCTGGCTGCACTTCTGCAAAATGCATGCCAGGAATCAAAACTTTTGTAAGGTGGCTTTGAATTTCCCACCTTTATTTTGAATAGTCTAAATACATATTAGATGGATGTCATAGGTGTAACGTAAACTACTAAGCCGTAAACGTTAGAGTAAGTCATCATGCATGCTTCTGAAAATTACCGTATTTCTTCTTTAGTCGTTGATAGTAATGGAAAGTAATTTTTCGAACTATTCAATGCACGTTTGTCTATCGGTCCAGTTCTTGCCCATAAAAATAGAGAATATGAAAATCACGTTTGTCAATAACGTAGACACATATAGGTTTGGTAAGATGGCAATGCCTTTTGCTTGTAACGATGGTGCTACTTTTATGAGTATTAATTGTTAGTGACATAGTTTCCATTTGGAACAACTTGACTTGTAAGCTGGCACAGTTTCAAATGGAATTTTAGAGTAATAGGCACAGTTGGCCGAAGAACACGTATTTATCCATTTGAGATTTTGCCCTTTCATGTATATAGTTTTCAAACGTTATAGAGGAGACGGCTACATATCCCTCCCATGGATACGTGCCTTATCGCATTCACCTCAGCTCGGAGATGTGCGATTACAAAAACATGCGATCAGTCAAAAGTTTGCAATAACTTTTGTTTACAAAAAAAGTCCGTTTCCGGGTACAGAAAGCCATTTCAAGCGTGTTCAGCATATTGTGGCAGGCTTTGTGTTTCCAGAACGAGTAGTTGCAAAGGGTTTACATACACACTGGCCAGGTGAAACCGCCCTTCGGTCTACCACTTTTTTCCTGTATTCATTTAGGTCTGCTCTTTGTTCTCGCGGCTAACTTCTTGTTTCTGAGATTGACCACATCGTGTCTGCTGCTGGCACCGCCTCACGTCGCAGTGATATTTCCACAACAGTAGTCAGGAACTGCGCAACTTCCGCCATACATCGGAAATGCCGCGATAGATCAACCCTTGCGTAACTGTTTTTGATCAACCGCAGACACGGCTTAAATTCAGGAATGTCTTCGGATTCACCTACGCACAGAAGAGCCAAAGGCTTCTTTCTGCACTCTTTTAATTGTTTAAGCAGCCATTATGAAGACGTTCTCCGGCGATTAGTGAAACGATTGACTAATGTGATATTTAAAAGAGTGTCTACGCCAAGGAAAGTATGTTAGCTCTCGAAGCAGCCTTGTGATAGATTGTATTGTTCCAAGGATAATCCTACCGGACATCAGGCGCGAGCCAAAACTATTTCGTGATTTTTTTAATGGAGAAAATACTAATTCTATTTGTTCTGGCCACGAACAACGGTAGCAACGTGATTTTTTTAATGGAGAAAATACTAATTCTGTTTGTTCTGGCCACGAACAACGGTAGCAACCAGGTGTACCACGCAGTCGCTTTATATCTTAAATCTGCAGTCAGTGGTTGAAACTCTGAAGAAACCACACTGAGGTTTTTTTTGTCACGGTTTTCGTGTCTGTTGCAATGCCGGCAATGAGGATATCCACGGCCTGCTTTGTTAATGTTCCATTGTCCGCAAATTCACACGAATAGCGCCCTCCTCCAGTCACAGATAACCCTCGACTTGATGATGCTGCGTGCACTGTGTGCATGTTCCGTTTGGTCGTAGATCTCTGTGCCTTACTTCCGTGGAGGCTCAGCATGAATGATCGTAGATGTTTTTCCTGGAACGAGACAAGCGATTACTTTTTTCTGTTAGTTGTATCGTCGGATCTTCCACCGCTTTCGGAAATCTCACATCGTCACCTGACCTGGTCTGACTTGGCCCGCGTTGCGGACGTGCGTTTGTCGCCTGCTGAGTGCTTGCCCTGTCTCAACTAGTTGCTTTTAGGAAATTTTGTTTACGTTAACGGTGCACGCCTGCGGATACATCAATCCCGTCATTGCGTCGTGACCTCTCATCGTGTCCGTCTGCGCCTTTACGCTAGGCTTTTCGTGCAGTTCCTCTTCGTTTTCTAACGTTGCGGGAGGATACATCGCGGTCATTGTGAACAGATGTCGCAGTTTGCCTATGAAAGACTGATAAGCTGTGACCTAAACAACGTACGAAATGAATACTGGTTCTTTGGAACAGAGTGAAGCCAGGTAGTCTTGTCAAGTTGCTTAAAAAACAACCACACATATTGTTGTTGAAATTTTTACGTGTTTTTAATAAACGCTGCGACCAGTCTGCTTGATTAATCCTGCAACGGAAAGTTCATTTTCCACCGGCTTTATTGTATTGTCATATAGAAAGCGTGTCAACTTGATTTTAATCCCTAATGCTGTTTATTTTCGGTTAGAGATGAATATTTTGTCGTTTTAAAACAGCGTTTGGCGTCAGTTGTCCAGAACATGTTGATGAGTATATGGAGAAATGTAATGGAAGCTGACAATGTTTGAAACTCTAGAGACCTGTATTGCGGAGAACAAAGTCTGGAGTAACCACTGAAACTGAAAAATGTGCCTTTTACTTTTATACAGTTGCATAACATGTTGAACCATTTTGTTATTTCTGTGCTAACTGAAGCGACTGAACTATATTGGCAACCGCTGGAATCAGTTAAATGGGAAAGATTCTTGGCATTTTGCGTGCATCCTCCAAGCATTGCAATGCTCAGTGCTTGCAGAATTGGAGGATATAATTTAGATGTTTTATTATATTATTGCAATATTGTTAGATTACAGAGAAAAGGTCGGAAAATAACTCTCGTTGTGTGAACTGCGCCGGGAGCGTTTGACGGTGATTTGAAAAATCAAGGACTGTCAGAAATGGATAACTGTTTGAGGGTTTGATGGCGTCGTGCTTGGCAAAATACATGCAGGCGCCATCATGGTGATTTCAACCGAAGGTTCGAATCTTTTTGAAAGTTCGTGCAATGAGACAGTTAAAATGTGCAGTGAGAGATAGAGGTGCTACACATCAAGCAAATTGCAGAAACATGCCCATTTCTTTAACGTGCTGCGCGTAACGCATTATTGCAATCCGTGCATGCGAGGGACACAGACAGTCGTGAGATGCGCACTGCAGTGGCAAATCTGTCTGAGCAGTGGAGCGAATCCCAGAAACCTGTGTGTGCCACGTTTTCCCTGCGCCTGACCTTGCCGCGCGTTCCGCGCGAACCGGCTTTGCAGCAATGTTGCTTGCCAACTCGCCAGACGCCTTTGCTTTTGCGCTTGTCGAGCGGCTGTTGCAGGATTGCAGCGTCGGCGAGCCAGCCCCCCTTTTTCTTTTTTTATCGCGAGGAATCGTTGCCGCACACTCGTACAGGCTGTCAGCATGGATTTGGCAGACGGGCTGAACTTTATTTTTGGATCCTTAGCCAGCGCAGCACGGGTGGGTGCAATTTTTCGTCATGTGCCGCGAGAAAAAAAGCGATGCTGCTGTTTCATCCCATTCTTGGAAAGGCTCTCACGAAGACGAAGGTGCGTACTGACGTTGCAAAGCGGAAGGTTTTTTGAAATCAGTAG
>JGI24022J15233_10001389_pt1 | contig 20025 bp, 12 predicted proteins | sample Ectturendosymbi2_FD_15233 | JGI IMG/M metagenome (IMG submission 15233) | reverse complement strand
AATAATGTGTGGTTGTAATTTGAAATAAATAGCTTTTTAATCAAAGTCACAATTGAAATTTTCATGGGTACACATCTTTTTGGGTCACCTTGTATCCCCGTGGCTGCGGGCCTGCAACAGCAGCGTTTCCCATTCAAAAACAATATTTAAGTCACAGCCTCAAATAATACAAAGCTCATTAAAGTGATGGCTCTATTCCTAAACACAGCACGAAGTTTATGGGGCAGAAAAACTCATTAGTTTAACTCAAATTATGGATTAACTGCTAAGCATTGTTACGTATGAAGTTGTCATAGGACCTAGGATGAGGTGAAGTTATACATAAAAGCATTTCTTGAATAGATTATTGCAGAGTAGTGTCATTTTGATACTGCGAATAGACTCTTCAATTCAAAAAAACTTTAATATCAGTTGTGCCATTTTGTTTCGCAACACTGAATTAACGATTTCTGCACCTTTCACGGTGAGGTTTAGCAAAGGAGGACAAGTGAGACTGACTAACAATGGTTTGTAATGGTTTGACTAACAATAGTTTGACAAGTAAGTAGAATTGATTGAATATCATTGCTTTGCAATGCAGGAGGGATTTATGTCCGAAGACTTTCTTCCATATACATTGAGGCTGTTATTTCAAGTATTGGCGTGAGGGTTTTGTGGAACGGAAGGACAACTATGCATGTAACTGTACCGCCGACGTTCAAAGGTATTAATTTTACTCTGTATAAAAGTTCAAACGAGCCGAACCTGCTAACAGGAAAAGTTTACAGTTTGAAACGATTTGGCAGTAGGGGCGATAGAAAGAGTTTAATAGCGGGACTCGGACCTAGGCTTACTACTATTGATTGTTTGTAACGTTATCATCAATCATTCAAGCTTGGAATGTCCCTTTTACACAATTACTATTATGATTTCAAGTGCAAAAACGCACCTGAACTCGCTTTGATTTCATCGCAAATATATTTATGTATTGTCAGTGTCACTAGCTCCAACATACGTTACTCGTTTTGAAGCAAACCTGCGGTAAAAATATCTGTTTGCGTAGACAAAGATCGGTACCAAATTTCGAGTAATACTAAGACGTTATAAATCACGAAATGTTCTCGTCATATCAGTTCGTAAGAATCTGTACCCTTAGATTCTGGGCACCGACATCTCATGCGAGTAATGTTTATAAGGAATTACATTTAATAAGCTCAAATATGCAGCAAGCTTTCGACAAATCAGCCAACTGAGCTCCGCTTCCATAACTTTGGGATGATTCCGAATTGCGTATATCTGTGTTCAAACAAGTATTCTCAGCCAAGGTGACGCAGTCGAATATCAAGTAGCATGAAGTTTCAGTATGAAATCGAATTCACTTCGCTCTACACATCCTCAGGCCTGAAATCTACAAGCAATTGCTTGCTTGTGAAATGCTAAAAGTTAAACGTAAAGGCAGAGAAAGTAAGCAAACACACTCAAGATTCAAATAAATAAATCAAAACATAACGTTGAGTAAGTAAACAATGGAAAATAAGCCGTTCCTAAAAGGTTACTTCCACTAAAACTGAAAAATATCTGGCGCCAATTACAGAGAAAAGAACAACAGCTGCGAAATCACAAGTACAAGCAACGCTGTGGTCACGCAACACCAGTGGCGTAGCCAGCCAAAAATTTTCGGCGAGGCAAATCTGCTGACTTTAAGCGGGCAGCAGCATTTTGTTTGAGATACCACCTTTCAAAGTACAAAATGACAAAAAATGCTAGAAATCTGAGTGGCAATGCCCCCCTGGTTACGCCTATGCGCACTACAAAGCAGCAGTATTTGGAATGCAAAAGGAGAAAGACGTTCTTGGAATCAAAAGGTTGAAAGACAGGAGGGCTAAATGTGGCAACAGCTAGGGAGGCACACAGTTGGTATATACAGCCTACATGTGTGGTAAGAAAGGGATCAAACAAATAGACAAAGCGAAACAAGAAAAAATGTTCAATGGACATTGCAAGTTGACAAAAATCGGTGTATGCATTATAACTATTTCGCACGAAGAAGATTCTGTTTTTATAATGACTGAAGATGCGTAGTTGATGCGAAATAGCTGTCCTAGTGAAAAGCTTGTGAGGAGCAGATTCAGTTGCTATGTTGCAGTACTTTGTTACTTAATCAGTCATAATCCATGCAAAGGTTTGAAAACACAGTGTGGCAGGCAGATTGCTCGAAAAGCGTGCTGAACTTCACACGAGGAAGGATAATAATTAAAATATCAATTTGTGCATTTAATTTGTTAAGTCATTTATCTTCACCGGTATCCAGAAAATCAAAACTAGTTTGTTCTACAAAACTAACAGTGTCCGAGTTGAATAGTGTGCGTGGCTTATTTAGTTTTAGTGAAAGTCACAGTTTGTCTTGCCGTAGCTTGTGTTTTGATTTATTCATTTCAGTCTTCAGTTTGCTTGCTCTCTCTGCCTTTGCTTTAGCCTCAAGCATTTCACAATTGAACAAGTGTTTGCAGATTTCAGAACTAAGGAAGCTAAAATTTAACTGAAATCGATTCTTAATAAAAAATAATTTGCTGGTTGATCCGACTGCATCACCTTGGTGGAGACCAAGTGTTAGGCGCACGCGACCATGTAAGATTCCTAATAGCAAACAGACGGTTGATTGAAAAGTCGCAGAAATGTTTTGTATCAGGCAACTGGTGAAAGACGAAGCTACGCGTGCACGGTATAACGACACATGTTTAGTTGAAAATAAGCTTGTCTTTCTTATTAACAAAATCAGACGCTCAGTAAAAATTTGAGGATGACGTACTTTACAACGAAAAACTAAATGTTCAATAAAATATTGTTTCTTGGACACCACCTTGCAAAATAGTAGAAAAGTCTGACCCCCAGACTCCCCTTGGTCTTCGACCAATATTTAGCAGTGTTTGCAAAGGACGATTGACACTGCGTCTACATTACTTTACAATTGTTCCACCTGTTCAGACACTTGCGAAAAGAATGTTAAGCGCAAGTACTTCCTTATGCTGTCAGTGCAGCAGAAATGCATGAATGTGTTTTTAATCGTGCATATGATGCACTATGTTTTCAACCTATTGCAGCCTGATCAGAAAGTTATTTTTGTGCTACAAAAATAGGAATTTCTTTGTATCCGTGAACGTAACACATAATGAAACTGAAGTAAACGCACGCTTATCATGCACAAAAATGCAGAATAACAGCGGTTTAGCTTTTTTCAATGCAGTGTGAGTTTTTTGTAACATAAACTCACCCTTATTTTGACAAAATTTTCTCTTGGACAGTTCCAGCAGAACTCAGAATTCTAAATTTTTTTGATTTTTTCTCTTGGACAGTTCCAACAGAAGTCAGAATTCTAACGCAGTGAGTTATTTGCTTTCACTTAGCGCGTTCTTGAAGAATGCATTGAGTTTCTCTCAAGCAAGTGTGCAAATCTTTCACCAGACAAGCTTCGCGGTCTCGGTGGAACCTACAATTCCCGAACGGTTGATGACTTGACGGACAGATCGGGAGTTCTTTCAACACCAATTCCTTTCGGCAATTCATGGAAGTATACAGATAGCGCCCCGGATGTGAGCGCAGCAGACACTTTGTCTAACGCTTGTGAGATCAACGGCCATGTTGGTAAATGGAAATGATTTTACTATTCTTTTCAGAGCTGCGTTTTACAAAACAGGCTTGAACATAGTTGCAGTGTAAATACTTTAAGCGATTTACGCGGAGAGAAAATGTGCAGGCCGAACAGTCAGTAAAGCTCACGCCGTTGGACTGCACTTTGTAGTTCCTGAAACACATTTGTCTGTGCAGAAAATAATGACCAAAAATCCTGTTTGGAAAATTGTGCTTCAATGCAGCCATGACCATAGGCGTCGGAAGGATTTTTGCCAGTTGGGGGCCAATAGTGGATTTTTCCAGGGGTAGACAAAAATATTTTTCTCAGGGGGGCCAAATATGGTGAAACCCACGCGAAACTAAGAAAACAACCTTTTTTCCCACAAATCTAATAGGAAAATGTCAAATTTCAAAGTCTGTCGAGAGACAAGTCCTCTGTCGCCCGCCCTCCCCCTTTCGACGCCCATGGCCATGACTACCGCACAATGTTAAAAAATTTCTAGTTGTTTACGTTTGTGCAAAAAAATTATTGGGGACTTCCGAGCACGGGGTTGTGGCAACGGCATTTTACGCCTGCTTTTATCAGCGGGATTAACCGGGCGGAAGTGCCTTTTATAACTGGACAACTGGCAGTTTTATGCTGACTTCCAACAGCTTTATTCGTGACGTGATTGCACCTCTAAAATCAGGAAGACCTGCTAATGCAATTTCTTGCTCAAAATTGTGCAAAACATTTGAAAACGACAGTCATTACCAGTGAGTACACATCAGCACATAACGTGGTCAACAGTTTACATTTTACAAGGAAGCAATGCGTTAAAACGTAACCATTACCCTTTCACATGAGCAATATGCATCGAATAGGCAGTGCGAATCAAAGCAATTCATCCGTAATACACCATAGTTAGTTAATGGCGATCTTTGGTGGCGTTTGCCAATGAACAACATGATCATAATGTTTGCTGACTGTAAGATTGCACCTGCCATCAACACAGCCCCAACCAGCTTTTGAGAGCGCGACAATGTTATGTTGTGTACCTTATCAGTAGAAAAAGCAAGACAAAAGTTGCTACTTGGATTTTGAACAGATTGCTACAACCGACTTCAACGCAAACGACTCACGAATTCATGCATATTATGATAATTAGACAGTTTTGTCATCAGTGTTTAGGTTATTGCCCACTTTCAGATTTCGTTCGGATTAGGGCTTGGTAAATTCTACCATGCGACATCGTTGTTAAGAAAACCTCATTTTATGCTCAGGCGGCTACACCGCATTTGCGTGATGTCTCCTGATGCAAACCTAACTTGTAGTTAGGTAAGCTTGCCTAGCTTTTGTAGACTGTGAGGAAGTTTTTGACGGAAACAAACTTACAACTCAACTTGTAGACTGTAATTAAGACATTATTTTGTAAACTGGTTTAAAATTTTATTTGTCCTTTTCCGTATTTTTCAGGATACAACTGATTTTTATTCAGCGTAGCGTAGTGTGGCAGCCAGACTTTGTCGCCAGTATCGTGAAACTAACCAAACAACGAGTTCAACAACTTGAGATTTACTGTACTAGCAGCAATAGTTAACAATCGCCAAATTCTCTCAATTCCTACTAGTAGTTCACCATCACCTTACGTTCGTGTATAAAGGGTCTTGAACGTGCAGTCTATTTCTGGTGTAGTTGTATATATCTCAACGATTATGTGCTACCCAAATTTGTTGCGCCCACATAAATTTGTTTTAAACATAGACCAAGAGTTAAAAATCTTTTCCTTCTAAAAATGTGTTTCACCCCAAACCTTAAAACTTGGCTACAGGTCTGCATCTAGTTATCTGAGTTTCTCAAAGACATGCTGGTGAGCATGTAAGATGCTTTTGAATGATTTATTGATAAACCTTAGTCAAACTTGTCCACTAAAGTTCAAAGTTCACCAATAGTTGCAGCACATTCAAATTGTTCTCAGATATACAAAGGTACGCATCATCAGCACAAACACAGTGGTAAATGTTGTAAAGCTCGGCAAGTCATTTACGTACATAATAAAGAGAAAGTAACCCTCTTATAGCAAAGTAGAAATATATCTTTTGAAATAAAATGTCATGGTTAGCAGTATCAAACAATTTTGATAATTCTAAAAATACTGAATGAAATAATATGGTGAAATTGGCACTTCACATAAAAACAGTCAACAAGTTAGCGAGCAACATGTTTCTAAATCATCCAATGAAACTACAGTCGGATAATCATTATTTTTAAATATAGCTAAATGGTCTTCCCATCGAAGCCCACGCAACGCACTCATAGGACCGGTAATAAAAAAACAAAAGCGAAGACTGCACGGATGACTGCAGTTGTTAAACGATGCACATTGAACCAACAACCCCTTATTTAGAAATTGGGAGTCTTGCACGGGTCGTAGATTTCGACAAAAGTTGTTTGACGCGCTATTTTCGAAATTATGACACATAAAAATTTCGCAAACAAACGGGAACAGAAGTTTTCGCATACCTTGTTTTTCAACTTGAATTGGTCTCTAAATAAAAATCAGTTTTTTTTTGTTGAATGCAAACGTAAATTTATTTAAACGTGGCAAAAAGCGTAGCGTCAGCAGTGCTCAGAATTGTCAGCAATGATCCCGAATTCACAAGAATTCTACATGTTGCGTGACAATCGAGGGTGTGCAATAATTGTATCTGAACCCGTTGTTTGTTCCGGGTCGGTTGCGGTGGCAAGGATTAACTTTAACTTGTTCAAGTTGTTCCTCTTTTCGATGAAACTGGTTTCGACTAATTTTGTCTTGTCCTGAACAAGGTTGGCGTTGGTTGCTGACAACAAACTGGCTCCACCATTGCTGTCTACATCATAAAAGGAGGTAATTTTTACTGAGATCTTAGTGTGCAAAAGCCATCATTTTTGTTACGCGGTTGGACGACAACGTAGCGTTTCTATGGCGCGACAACGAACAAACACAAACGTATACGTGGTACAATGCTGCAACGAGACCTGTTGCATAGGAAGCTGGGCGGAGCTGGAGGACCACATCAAAAAATCTTGTCGGGACGCATTCTGCCCACCTCTATCTTACACGTTTTTTACAGTTACTATACTTTTTTTAACAGCTAAAAGAGCTGAGATCAAATGCAACGTTCTGAAAGGACCGAAGTTTGCTGCCTGTCGTAACTTTGTGCAGTATGACAAGTATTATGAAAACTGTAAAGAAGACGTATGCGCGTGTGAGGCTAGATCTGAATGTCTCTGCGATGCCGTGGCAGCTTATGCTCACGTGTGTCTCGAAGCTGGAGTGAAGGTCAACTGGAGATCAAGTGATTTCTGCCGTAAGTGCAATACTCTTATCATTTAGTATCCATGCCTGGTTATCCATGAAATAATATAACATACAGTGCTGTTGCGGTCTCACTGCGTCGCCCAAAAGTTCGAAACTAAGCCGACAACACGTTCAACCACTCACATTTACAAATAAAAATAGATATCACAGCCAAGACCACTCCGACTTAGGTTTATACAAAGATGTCTTAAGCATGCTTCCTGTTTGTGGTGAATCCAGAGAGGCCTCAATAGTGCTATGTAACGCCCCCGCAACTGTCACAGTGCTATAGAACACTTCCAGTTTTATTTTTTCTACTAAAAGTTGTTCTACCAGATCACGTCACTGTGCAGTGTTCACATCTTATTTATTTAAGCAGCACAATCTCATCGGTTACCTGAGCTATTAATGATATATTTTAATACTTGCATTACTATTGGGCGAAGTGCTTTGAGATATTGAAAGACCTTGCCTGTCTGATATATATATAGAAGAAGACGGTACTTCAAATAAATACCAGATAAAGTAAAAAAAAATTAATAAGCGCAAATAATCATAAATAGAATTTGAATAAAGATTCTATTTGATTGAAGTTTTAAGACTGAGGATGGGTACTTTTACGTGAAATCGACTTCTTGTTAAAAGTTTTGAACCAGTCGGTTGATTTATCGAAAGCGAGCTTTCAATTGTAGATCCATACTCATACCTCTTTTTCAGACCTTAAATGCGTTGGTGGTCAGGCCTATGACAGCGACACTACACTCTGTGGGAAGACATGTCGCTCCCGTATGGAAAATGATCCACTCTGCTCAACTGATCATGGGGTGGAAGGATGTGCATGTCCAGGAGGTAAAGCTCGTGCGACTTCGAACTTCTGCACAATTGTGGATAGCACGCAAAAAGCAAATATATCCCCCTGCAGCGTTTATTGACTCTGAAAACATTAGCAAGTTCAGTAAACAGCCTGTGCTTGTACGTCGGAAAGAGTAAGACCAGTAGCGTGCACAGAAAGTTTGGTTTGAAGGATATTATAAATTTTTAATCTTTAATCCACTAGTTGGCCAAGTACAAACTTTTTGCAAACGGTGCGTTTTTGCTTAATCTTAATGAAAACATTTACCTTTATGAGGGGCAAAGGGGTCATCAGGGCCGTAACGAGGGGGGCAAGGGCGCACAATTTCCCGGGTGCCAAATCACTGTGGGGGCGCAAAATCACTGCAGGTTCCGCCGAAAAGTCCCAGCAATATCACAAGTACTTTCTTTAACGCAGTATATTTGTTTCCGAAAGACCTCAGGTTCAAACTTGGGAACGCCAAACTTGCTTCTTGTCCCGGGCGCTATTTAACCTCGTTAGGCCCCTGGCCTAATGTTCTACTTCACTTTGTTTTGAAGTTTCGTTGCAGCATATCCATGTTTGCAGCAAATTTGCAGTTGTCTGTTAAATCACGATAGTACCTGATACACGTAGGCTGCAGTGCAGTCTTGCAAAAACCCACAAGATTGCAAAAACTGTTGTTTAAGTCTTAACAAAAACTATCAGCCTTGTCTTTGGACATGGGATTCCCATGGGATGAGACACCGGACTAGAAGTATGTCCTATATCCCCTGATTAGCAATTTTACGTCATATGAGAGGCATATTCTAAAGTTGAATACCATATTATGCTTACGACACAGAAAGTATTAGACATGGAGGCTCACTGCCATGCCGAAGTAATACGATACCCAGAAAATAAGTTGTTGAGCCCTTTCCAGGTGACAAATACAAATATCAAGCAAGCAACACTGGCCCCTTCTAATGGGTGTATGTGGGGTACTTGGATTACGAAGCTGTGGAGACTAGATATTAGACATGTACATGATACATTGCACTTCGCATTACTAGTTTCGTGGGAATCCCATGGGATGGGACAGCCACAATTTTCCATGGGAAGGGACAGAAAGAAGCATTCCATGGAAAAGTCTGGAAACAACAAAAACGCCAGACTACAGGTTGGCACGAGACCACCTTGACTGTTTCGTTGATAGTTTTCATTATACACAAAAATAGAAAATCAAACTCAAGACCTAAAAGCCACGAACACGCCTTGTAGTATGTAATATAGTTCCATATTGCGTAATTCAACGTCTTTTACTTGACTGATTGGTTTTCACATTTAATTTTCTGAAAGTTCGCATGTAAATCACGCAAAATTGCCTGGCGCTACAAAACTTGACTCTTGTACAGCGTCAAAAAAACAAAAAAAATCATTCACTCAATCAAAACGGTGAAATCAAAGCATTTCTTCTTGAAACTTTACGCATAATTTCATGTCATTCTGAAACTTTGCGTTGTAATTTCTAATACCTAGAACTTGTTTTACAAATGGCTACATATTGTTAAATCACATTGGTGTTTTCCACGGTGTTATAACAGCAACCACGTTGGTTTTCATTGCAGATAAGGCGTTTCGACAGTTAATGGTGACGTTCAAAGCGATATGTAGGCTTTTACATTTCGAACATGATCTAAATTCTATTTGAATATGTGCCTGCCTAGCAAGCGAAATATATGTTCTGTATAATCTTAGTGTTTGATTCTTAGCTGTGAAAGGATTCTTTTTGATAGACAGCCTTCTGCTGTAGAATGGTTTTAAATTTTAGTAATAGCCACTAGGGGCTAACCGAATGTGCTGTAAAACAAACAACTGAAGACAAATCCGCTTCTAAAAGCTTGGAAACAAGCTCGAAACGTAATGCAAACCACCTACGTTTCCATTATTTTCATTGTCACGGTGGTATGGTAAAATCACGTGATTACCAACTCTATGTTTCATGTTTCAAATCAACAAGAAATTTAAAAAAAGCAAATTTTGCAATCTTGGGATAATGCTCATTGGTAATGCACTTCTTAAATTGAAGACTACGGTTTGTGCCTCTTGGAAAATTTTAAAGAAAAAGAGCTTCAGGTATGATTTACTTGTCGTGCAAACCAAAACATTACAGTGGCAAAAAGGAGCTCAATTTCAAATTGGCTTATTTTCTAAGGTACTAGATTACCTTTGTGAAACATACGATGAATATTTTTCGGTGTTAGTTTTTGAAAAGACTAGTACTCGTTTCCTAAATAAAACATAATCCGAATGAAAAAAATGCAATAGCCCGAATGAGAAATTGCAGTAGTAAACAGAGCAACAAAAACTTGTTTTGAAAGTAACTTCAGACAACATTGAAATCTAATGTGTTTTAAAATTTAAAAATCAAACCGGTTGACCGTACTGAGAATCTAAGAAATTGATAAAGTCTGGATTGAAGGGAGTATACCGAAAGTTAAGAAGGTTTGTGTACGGACCACAACGCTTGAAAACTACCACGAATTCCTCCAGAAATATATGTGCTTAAGATATAAACAAAGTTTCCATATTCCTTGACCGAAAATAAGCACGTTTTACAAAATAATGTTTCAGGGTCAATATAACTTCGAATATAATTTCCGGACCAAATGGCAATTAATTTTCGCAACAGACTGAACGTCAATGACATTTTGTGATATCAGTGACGCCACAGGACATAGCAAATCTTAAAACTGGAACTATCGAAAAAATCTTTTAAAACCAAAACTCAGACCCTGAATGCAGGAGCATAAGAGCCAAAGTCAGCTTGGGCGCCCTCACTCAAACCGTTCGTGGCAGCATAGATGCGAAGAATTAGTTGGGAATATAGAGCTGTTGAAAGCTGACTCGGGCCTTGCATGTGGTTGCGTCTACACCCGTCTGAAACCTTCACGTGATTGTGACGTCACGGAATAGACATCAGGGCTTTTGATTCTTGGAAATCAATAACTATCGCAGAGTTAAGAATCTAATCCCTGGGTTCTAACTGAGGGGGGCGTCCCTTTGGGGTGCGCAAGGTTTGTAAGCGGGACGCGAGTATGATAGCGACATTTTGTTGAAAATCAGGATAATGGGTAATGATTTGTTGTTCTGTTTTTTGTGTTTGATATTGGGGTTAGGTGAGGCGCGAGTAACAATGACTAACGCCAAGGGTCACCTTAAAAATCACGAAGAACCTCTGATCTAATTGTTTCGCGTGCAGATATCCCCACTTTGAAATTTCGGTCATGGCTGAACATTCAAACTGCTGTATTGCAACATTTCAAATTGCGGTAATACGAGGTACATTCGAATTGTGGCAGCTATATTGAAAAAAATGCGAAAAGTAGACAAGAAGTTCCCTGATCATCTGCAAAGGTAAGCAAAAAGATCCCCCTGATCATCTGCAAAAAAACGCATGAATTTTAATGACATAATTTTATCGGCAAAACATTTCTGATAACACAGCATAAAATTGGCCAGAATTGCCCTTGTTTTTAAAGCATAGGTCTGTCAGAGACTTTTGAAGATTCTGAATGCAGTTCACCCGCTTGTTCCACTCTCGTGTCAGGTCTCGTCACAATTACCGCTGGTGCGAGTTGTAGGGGATTCTGCAACACGTTTTCTTAAAATTTTCAATTTTACAATGTCATAAAGAACTGCCTGAGGGCAAACTCTCGAATAAATAAAGGAGAAGGAAAGACAGAAGAATGCATAGGAAAACAGAAGGCAAAAGGTTTTATACAAGAATACAAGACAAATATAAAATTGCAAAATCCTAAAACATTTTTTGATAGGCAACACCCTTAGAAGTTAACAGAAAATAAAAGAAATACGGCGTTGTAATGCTTTACTTGTAATAATTCAACTTCAAAGACAAAATTTTCTTGCCTTTACTGTGGCAAGTTTATCAATTGTTTTGTCAAAAAACTGATATAATTTAAATCTGTTACATGCTTCAACCTAGGAAATATCTAAGGCCAGTGACTCTCTATGAGAAGTTCTAGGGTAGCAATTTTAAGACCCATGTTTCGACAATCATGTCCATGGAGATGCTCAGTTTGTAGGTCAAATTAATATATAACACATGTAGAAGAAACTGAAAAAAACTATTTAATAGACATGATGTACCAAATATTGCACTTTAGGCAATGCAGCATTCCCACTCTCTGTTTGAAACCAAATGCATATAAGGTTATACACATATGGGCACCCTTGCCTCTGTCCGTTGCTCCCTGTCTGTGCTTGAAGTCAGATACAAAAACATAAATTACGGATACACTGAACTGGTTAGATATTCTACCTATTTACCCCTTTACTTGAGTTTGATCTACAAGTTCAAAAAACGCTCCGTCGCAAAGATAAACATAGAAGTCCACAGACAATAACGTCAACAATGGTCACACGACTGTGATAATAAAGTGAAGCAAAGCCCCTAAACATATTGGTAAATCAGACTAAAAACCAATAAAGAAAGGAAATCCAACAAATAATATGACTGTCCTGTAAGCGAGATTCGTAAAATTTTAGTTTCTTATGCTGTTGTGATACGCCTCACGTTATTCTACTAACTTGTGTTCACGCATGCGATAAAATATGATTTTTTATTATTCTTTGCAGACAAGTACCTCTCCAAGGACGATTCTTGCGTTCCAATAAGTGAGTGTCCGTGTTACGACAATCAACAGTGGTATTCCCCTAATCACCTCAGTCATCCTGAAAAAAATATGACTTGGTGAGTTTTGATTCCACTTGAGTAAGAACTGATGATGCTTACCCAGTAGGCGAAATACATACTCTGTTATGATCATAGTGTATGACTTTTAGCAATGAAAAGATTTCGTTCGATAGACAGGCACTTGGTGAGTTCAAGAACCTTGCAGCGAAAATCCAAGTATGGCAAGTCGTTTGTAAAATACAGTGAATGTCCATCAATAGGTTGTTGATTTGAAAACTGACATGCAAATATTTATTTCTTGTCAACACACGGGGTTGTATTCAATTAAAAATTTGCTGTGGTCAACGCTTCTAAACAATAAGTCAGTTGTTTAAGAATTCGAGCGGTGCACTGCAGAAAGGTGCGCAGCATTTTTGTTTTTATTTTATGATTGTTCTACAATTCATTCCAAAGTAACGCATTTTCCAACTGGCTCGTAAACGCTGCACTAATTGAAAAGGAAAAGTACATGAGCTGCGTTCTAACTCGACAAAGAATGTAATCTGACTGATATCGATAGAAACTAATTCATCATTGTCATGCGAATCATGTTGATAGGCTATATAGAATTTTGTCGAGTTTTCCAAAGTTTTTTTGGACCGCAAAACCACTGTAGTGACTTCCATGCAATTTTGTTGATAATAACTGGCCAATCGACTGCGGTAGAGAGTCAGTGAAGACGTCATAAGGTTCTCAATTTCGTGTATTTTCTTACTAGAGGAAAACAGGTACCTTAGAATTCAAATTTTTTGTGGCAAGATGACGTCGCGAAAGGATCTATGTGACATCATTGAGACGTGTGAAAAAAATTCATATTCCAATTTATCCTTTTTTTCAAAAAAAAAAGTACACAAAAATCCGCGTGACCTACTTCATTAACTTTATGTTACTTTTGCAGTAAGTTTTGAAGCTCCAGTGAATGCAAATATTTGAGTAAGACGTAATTTTGAGCTTTAATTGTCGCAGTTGGTGTTGCGTGATTTATTTCCTTCAGTCTTGAGGCTGTTTGCTTTCTCTGCCCTTGTTTTAGCCTTTCAACGTTTGACCTGTTAGCACTGCTTGCAGATGTAAGGGTTGACGATGCGCAGTGTTACGTGAAATCGATTTTCTGTGAAAAGTTGTGATAGATTTACTGGCGTGCGGTGACCATTTTGGTAGGGTGTTCACGAGGTTCACAACCAGTCCAAAGCTGTGGAGGTTCAGCAGCCGTGGTGGATGTGGCCTATTATTCCACAAGCCATTTGAACGCTTGAACAAATTGGCAGTTGATCATAATAAACAAACCACGCGCAGTACGTGCGCTAGAACGTCGACAGCATCGCACAAACAAGAATTATTTAATTTCATTTCTCGTGACAAAATCTTTTCAATCGAACTCACTGAGATAAGAAATAAACAGCATTTCCGACATAGAATCATCACATTAATCTACTAGCTTACGTGTTAGGAAGCATCCGTTTTTCGACTGCTATCAACATTCCACACTTTAGCGTTAGGCTACTAACTTTGCACGTGAGCCTAGCTAGACTCACCAATACTCAAGTCAGTAATATTCAGCTTCGTGCATTCTCATTTTAAAAATCGTCCCAACTGTTACAGTAATCATTACACAGACAAACCACGCCACCTACCTAGCAAAAATAGGCTATTTCAACCTGAAGCAAAACCCATCAGTGCAAGTCCATTACAAGGAATCCAGCCTACTGCCCAGCCTGCTTCTGCTGTACAGATAAGCGGAAATGCTAGCAAAAGAACGCATGACGAAAACAAGTTGTTCAACAGGCAAAGTGAACACGCTGGTTACATTAAAAGCGCTATGGTTTGGATCCACTAGCTTTTTCTCTTTTCTGTGTTTATTTATTTAACTTCAGGTGTTCTTGAACAACTTGCAGTCATGCTTGAGCAGACATGCAAAAATCGTTCGGCCGTGTTAAGAGATATATCCGCTGCATGAGAAAACAATGCAAATAATGGCAGTTCTTCGCATTAATCGCTAACGAATGCCATAAAATCGATTTTTAATTTTTTTTTCAATTCCAAGTGTTCACTGAACACCTTGAACACCCTGATTACCCGCCACTGCGATAGATTCCTTGTTTGTTTCACCTGTGGAGTTAAGTTACATCAAAATCTGCAACTTAAGGTGCTGTGGTAAACGCACGAGCGGCGCTAGCGCAATCGGTTGGCAAGTTATGGCCGAAAACACCCTCAAAAGCTACACACTGGCTTTCGCTGTTCTTACCTGATCACGCTGGTCAAGTGATTGATGCTTGGTACTCACCCGATGTTTTCCTTGCAGCACATGCGTGAACGGCCTCCAAGAGTGCAATCATGCAAGTAAGTGTTTGTTAGAATTTGTAATGGGTTTGTGCAGAGGTAACACGGCTCAAAACACGTTCGTGGCAAGAAAAAGAAAAGGTGAAGTTCTTCCATACCTTCACATAAGACCTTAAAGTACGCCCTCATTTGCTAGTTTGAACAGAACATCTTACTTCACCTCTAGAGGAAATTCCGATGCGCATTGGCCAAAATTTTCTCCTAACAAAACATGTGCTTTTGTATAATATTCGCTTGAAGCTTTGCATTCAAATACTTTTTATGTGAACCAGCTGGTTGAATATACTGCTATTTATTAAGTCAACTTCAAAACCTTAGCTTTCATGAATCGTGTGACACTAATATCCGTACAATTTCAGGAGTAAACAGAAAATTTTAATGTCTACCGATTGTATTAGTGTCTAAAAATTCTACTTGTTCAGGAAGTACTTTTGGTTCTGATTGAAAGAGTTTAAGATATAATTTACAAAAAACTTCATTTATTGGACTATACACAAAAGCAAATTGGCTCCGGAGGCCAACGCATTCATTTTATCTTCATGTCATGTTCCCTTAATTTTTACGTGTTGTTCTCAGTTTTCATACAGAACGTTTCAGATAACTGATTCAGTCTGAAAATAGATTTAATCCTAGAATTCAATTTTCGCTTTTAGGAATTACTGTTCACAGAATATAAAACATTCAAACAATCGATTTCCTTTCGCGACACAATGCTTTGTGGAGCAAGCACATCATCCAGTTTTTTCATACGTTTAAGATCAGTCAAAAGAAACTTGTCCAGTGGGAATGGTGAAGCGAGACTGCTCATCAACAAACAGTATCAACAACTATTGCGCTCCTTCTTGCAAGAACCTCAATCAAACGTGCCCGAAAAGTATCTGTGAGTCAGGTATAACAATGCTTTCAAGCTGTCAGGTGACGCGTGTTAGTGTTTCGAACTTTTTTTCGGTTACAATACAAAACAAATGCGTTTGTTGAGCTATGAGTGGCATACGTCAGTACATTTCATCGAAAATGAGATTAGCAAAGTAGTTTTTATTTTTGTAGAATGCATTTGTGAAAACGGATTAGTTCGACACAATGATCGATGCATCGAAGCTTCGAAATGTCCGTGTGAGCGGGACGGTAAAGAATACGCAGTTGGGGAGAGTGTGACGGAAGGCTGCCGTATTCTGTGAGCGTGAATCTCTAGTCTTTTTTGCCAAACTTCACTTGGTGTTCCGCATGTTGTTTATAACACTAAGAGCACTGTATTGGTTTTTGCTTACTGCGAACAAAAACAAACTTAAAGGTATATTTTTTCATATTGTCATTATCAAAGCAGAACGTGGTCTCCAGTTCTTCTAAAACACGGTTGGAGCTGTTGTCGAAACAGTTTGTAACTGTTCTCATTTTTAGTACATGCGAAGAAAAATCAAAGTGGAACACAAATGATCTGAACTGCTTCGACGAATGCACTGTGGCAGCTGGAATGTTTTTCACAACATTTGATAGCAAACATTTCCAATTCAATGGTAACTGCGAGTATTTGCTAGCATCTGACGATTGCGGTGGTGAAGGAGCATCATCCATTTACACGTACAGAGTAACAGTAAAGAGTCATGATTGTCCAGGCTCAAACCGCGCCATGTGTGAAACCAGTGTACACATAATAATTGGGGTGAGTGTTGATTTCTTTGTTGTTTTGTAAAATTGACCAAAGTTCTTGAGTTCAAAATTTTTGCCTTGTTGACAAACCAATAAGGATTTATTTTTTTTATCACAGCCAGCATACTACAATAAGAAAGATAGGAAACTGCCATATTAAAGTCAGGAAAAATTCTTATCGCAAATGTTGAAGTTTATGATGCTTTAAACGTTTTGTTTTAGCCCCTAGAAACTACTCTCAAGACACGAGAAACACCTAAGATTAAGGGAATTCAATCTCGAGCCGCAAAATTCCGTAATGTGCACTTCAAGATCAACACGAGAGGAAACTACATAGTTGTAGAGAGTAATATTGGCTTACGCATAACATGGGACCAAAAAACGACTCTTTATGTTCAAATGAGCAAAGGATTACGAGAGAAGGTATGCTTTTTATTTTTACACACAAAATCTTCCGTATTTCAAATCAATTTTGTATGCGTATGGAAATAGATAACTGCAGTATCTTAAAGGTATTTTTTCCAGATCGCAGTATCTTCGTAATATTCGGTGAAAACCATTGAATAAAACTTAGAAAACGCAGTAAAATTTGCACGAAGCATGCAGTTTCAATTCCTAATTTTACAAAGATATTGAATTTTTTCTTTTTTTTGTGTACTCTCTTCAACGTTATTGACACACTGGCATATTTCGTCTTCATTCACACACGATTATCTACTGCAAGACCAACATTTTTTTATTTTTATTTTTTTTTATTTGTTGAGGGAATACCGAAACCATACATTAGTAAATGCAACAAAACTTCGACCCCAACTCTTGTTTTCACATGATTTATAAGAAGTTTCTTCATATTACTCCCGACGCCCCTGAACTTGTCTTTTTTCAGTACCCATCACCTTGCGGCATGTGCGGCAACAACGACGACGACGCGTCAAATGACTTCAAAAAAATGAACAATGACATCACAACGTCAGCAGCTGAGTTCGGAAACAGCTGGAAGCAGCAGAGTTACTGCGCTGATGCTCAAGAAGTAACAGACTCTTGTGAGAAAGGCAGAACCTGGGCGGAGAAGCAATGTCATATCATCAACACGGCGTTCCGACATTGTCACTCTAAAGTAAGTTGTTTGAAGAAATAATAATCCCTTGTAATAAAATGAAATTATTGTGAAAGAAACAAAAAATTAAAAAGAATAATATGTTGATTAGGTTGATCCAAGCCATTACTACAAAAAGTGCGTCACTGCCACTTGTTCTTGCGATACGGTCGGGGACTGCGAATGCTATTGTTCCAGCGTGGCAGATTACGCCTATGCTTGTGGGCAACACAATATAGAAGTCACTTGGAGATCTCCCAACATTTGTCGTAAGTGCGGTTGTTGGCGTGTTAAAAATTAACTTTGCGTGACGACTCTGTTTTATAGTGAGTTTTCTGCTGCAGTTTGACCACAAAATTGATTGCAGGATTTCAACAGACGAACGACTCAGTTACTTTTACCAGCAGAATAAAACAAAATATTTTTCTGTGCTAAAGATTGCTAATGTAACATTTGATATGAACAACATGTTTAAAAAACTTTCTCGCTGCAACATGTCCCACCATCAGTAAAATCTTCGTGTGACATAATACTTCGACATTATTCACCATAAACATTCTTCCAAAATGAAATATATCATCACTGCTCGAACAAAATATTTGATTAGAGAAGGCTGCCACAAATAGCTGATTACATATAACTGACGTTAACATAAATTGGTGCTATGACAACTTGGTACAGACATTTGCAAGTGGCATTATCCTGGTGGAAACGGTCCAACTAAGCGCCTACTTTCGAGAGAAGCGACTAACCCCCTTTGTTTCAGCTATAATGTGTCCCAGCAACAACACCGACGACTATTGCTCTTGGAAATACCAGCCATGCGCACCAGCCTGCTATGAAACCTGCTGCAGTGTGTCAGATTGCTTCCATCAGTGTTATGAAGGTTGTTACCCAAAGTAAGTCAGTATCTTATCTACGGGATATACACCAAGTAAATTTCAAGCTGTGATTTGTGTTCCACTTATGTTTGTGTTTCCCTTTCTGTTGAGGTTTTCACCGCATTCATGAATACCAACTGCATCATTACAACAGCAATATGGCCGTATATGTAATTGAGACAGTATTTTTTAGAACTGAAGTTCAGGATTTTTATTGCGGTCGAAACATGGACATCGCTTGACCACAATTTTTTATCTACGTCTGTGCCTCGAGTTGGTTGCATTCATGTTTTGACTCTTGTAACATTATTCATTCCAACATGTGTTATCAAGAATCAATTGCTTAACTTTATTCCATGCAGTTGCAAAGACGGAACAGTGTTCGACAAAAGTAAAGGAACATGCGTACCTAAAAGAGATTGTTCCCCAGACGACTGCCGTTTATCTCCTGAACAACCACGTGCGTAAATTACAGATCCGTTTTTATACAGTTTCAAAATCTTGTGATGTTTTTTCTCACCTTTTAGTTTCTAGTGATTAGTTGCTCTAAGTGTTTAACAAAAATCTCAGTGATAAACGTTTTGCCCCTAAACAACAGCAACATCCTTCACAGAAGCAGGCTACATGATTTTGGCATTACTGGCAGAGTTGTGCAATTTTTTTTTTCAGCCAAATGTGAGGAATACACACAAGTTTGTGAATGGTCACCGTGGAAAAGCACTAACGTACCCACCGAAGCAACCAACGGGGAGTTCGAGAAAATGGAAAACCTTATGCATCTTCCTGGAATGTGCACTTATCAGTTTGGCATTGAATGCAGACCGGTTAATTCGTCAAACGCCTCCAAAAAACAAACTGTCACTTGCGACACAAAGAATGGGTTGATTTGCCACAATGCACAAGTGAGTACCCTGGGAGACTAGCACTAAAAGCATTCAATAGTATTTACCACAAATTTCATGTTACAGCGCAGTGGCCCAGTTTGTTTAGCTTTTCATTTTTAACTGACCTTAACAAAACGTCGACAGTAACAGTGAATTTTTTCAAGCTTGACTCTTTAATAGCAATATGCAAAAACCTCCGTATATTTACTTGAAATCGCAAAAACTCCATTGGAAATGAACTTTCCGACAAGACGTGAAATAGGTTTTATGTAACACCTATGCGTATTGCTTCTGGTGTAACAGCCTTAGAGGCGGATTCCAATCAAGAATTGCCGCAGATAATTGAAAAGCAAGCCGCAGGTACAAGAAAATAGTGACCTCAGCAGAGAATAAGTAGAGTTGCTTGGCGAAAAAGAGTATCGAAACAACTCAATTTAACACAAGGACACAACCAAAAATGAATCTGCATGCCACACATTCAGACAATTCAGTATCACAACAGTGTTTAACATTACATCATCTGTTGCGCCTCTTTGTGGAAGAAGCGAACACGAAACGGAAACATGTCAAGTCTGCAAGTGCAAGCAAGCGCAGAGAATCCCCGCTCGACCAGATTCATTCCAGTGTTACTTTGCGGCACCACACAGGCTCGTAGCCAGGTTTCAAGGTTTGATGGGGTAAAAT
>JGI24022J15233_10001388_pt1 | contig 20027 bp, 14 predicted proteins | sample Ectturendosymbi2_FD_15233 | JGI IMG/M metagenome (IMG submission 15233) | reverse complement strand
AGTCTGACCTTGTGTGCAGTCGTTTATCATATGTAACTGTCTTAGGTTTTTGCACATGTGTTGGTATAATTGCTTTACTAATTTTCCAGGCAAATTGTCGAATTGAAATTGAAATTAAAAGCGTTCTTATTCGTTACCAATTGAAATTAAAAGCGCTCTTTCACTGGGGGTGTGTGGGGTGTGTGTGGACCAGGTCCAAGCTTACAAGGCTTTTAACCAAAGCCATTCGATAATCATGTAACCAGGATTAATTTCGAAAAAAGTTATGCGAGACTGTTGATGAGCATGAGGAAGCTTTGCCTAAGTAAGAGTGGCGAGAATTTGCAAAAGGAAGTGGGAATCAAAGTCAGCCACAGCCGTGAAGCTGAGGCTGCCTATTGCAGTACAGTATTGTGAAGAACCTGTTCTTCTACAAAAAGCAGCCATTCTTTGAAAGCATCATATCTCGCTTTGCTTTTTGTTTTAAGCCTGTCGACTTTAGTGATATAAGACGAAGTTAATATTTTTGACATGGAGATGGGTGCTTGTGCTGTTGTGGGGCAACATACTGTACAAAAGAAAATCAATAGACTTATGCATTGTCACAATTGTGAAAAAAATACAAATCAAGTAGATAAAACCTAGAGAGAGTTTTGGTAAAGCAATTGAAACAAAGTTTCATTGAAATATGCAAAATGCATTGAAAATTTCTAAAGAGTCTACAGTACCTTCAGAAGCCTTGGGATGAATGCCAAAGCAAGAAATATTAATAGACTGGTACAGTAAAACAAGAAAGAAAAAACATATTGGTACAGTAAAAAAGTTCTCCATAAAAATTTGAATTTTTTGGTTGTGCATTCTTATATATTTTTTGTTGTGCCTTCTAAGCATATGGCCATGTGCATGTTTAATTGAATATGTTGTTGATTGTCCCTTTAAGATTTGCAGTCTGGTGTGAATGCATCTGCATGAGGCTGTTAGTTATGGCAAAACAGGTATTTTTCATATGCAGCATTATAGAAAACAGGTGAAATGAAGTAATGGTTGTCACACAGTAAATATTTGATTCATCTACACCAGTGGTCCTCAAACTTTTGTGAGCTGTGGCCCCCTCCAAAAGACTCTTATCATGACACTTGGGTTATGCAATATCACGGCAAAGCTACCTAGTGAAGGTCTCTGCTTGTGGCACCCAGAGAACCACTCCGTAGCCCCCAAGAAAGGCCGAGGGCCCCATTTGAGACATTCTGATCTGTACTTTTTTTGAAAATGACTCACTCACACTTTTTCTTGGGGATTGCATTGTCCTGACACGCATTGTAAAAGGTACTAAACTTGCACGTATGTAAACAATGCTATGACGTTAAAATGCTTGATTTACACCTTCCCTTGAAATGATAAAAATTGTTGTCATTGCTTAATGCTTAGCATTAAATGAGAAATGCTGCTATCACGTAAAGCATGCTGTTTCTAGGCTACATTAAGCACGAGAAAACAAATATACAAGTGGCAAAAGGAAGCAAGGGTATACAAACGTTGAATCATATACACACCATTCATGTTCATTGACTTGTGTGCAAGTTGATCTTATTTTAGATTTTTAGCTATCCTTAATGTATTAACCAGTGTTGCTGTCTACCACTTGTCTTTCTTCAATGAATAGCTATTGCCTTCCGAACATTTGCATTTTCTATCAGCTTTATTGTCTTCTGGATGTGTTGCAGTTTCTGTAAGTCTCCCTGTGCAGTATCATTTCACTCCCTTTTCCTCCCCTTTTAGCTATCATGACTACTGCAAAGCCTATGATCAAAACTCAGCATTGTGAAAATTCATGCATAACGCAATTGATGGTGGGCAGGTATTTGGAAGCTACGGGCATAAAATTCCAGGTATCTAACGGTAATGGTGGTTAAGCATTCAAATTCCTTTACAAGTAACAAGGCATCTTTTTGTGATGTCGATTAATTTTATGCATCGAATTCGCAGGGTTTTGCTTCTTCACAATTTGTGTGGATAAACATCAATTTTTGCCTTTGCTATATGACTTTGTTCTGTCTTGATTTCTGAATTGCTTTCCGCCTCTTAGCTCATCACCTCTATTTTTACTTTTCTCACATATGTGTATGCCTTACCTGTTCATCTGTATGCACCTCAACTCTTGACCCGTTGGTTGCCAATCACCTGCGTTATGTGAGTGATTGTGATGTATATGATTTTCACATTTGTGTACCCTTGCCTTTGGTTGCTTTTTGTCTTTGGCCTGTCACTGTTTTTTTTTTCAGTCATTGACTGAAACGTATCTGAAATGACTGCAAAAGTTTAAGTCACTTCGGTCATGATGTTTGAAAATATAGGCCAAAAACACGTTTATGATGAATTTCAATACAACTGTGAGACAAATGACCAAAATGTTTCAGTGATAGAAGTGTCTCAGCTAAAAATGACCGAAATGTTTCAGCGAAAAAAAACAGGTCTCATTATTATGATGTTGTATTTCTAACTGTTAATATTTGGCATGTTTTGAAATTCTTTTCTATTTAAATTGATTTATTGATGCATGTATATATTGTTTCATATGATGCTGTTCTACTTTATCTCTCATATTTTGGCAAGGCCAAACATATCTGGCCATTGACTTATCTGCACAAGTAAAGCACCATNNACTGAAAACACTTCAAAACACTTTATTCACACGTAAATTACCTCCCTTTTATTGCAAACTTGCAAGGTGATAATGGCCTGGTTAGGCATACCCTAAATTAACTGCATTTTTGGTGGCTTGGCTGAAACTGCACTGCAGTTGTTGCATTTCAAAGATGCATACACTGTTGTCTTGTGAATTTTACTCTAAATAACAAATTGTGAATACTGCTTACAAAATATGATACAGGGCAGAAATAACACATTGAGTAAACCATGTAACTACTAAATTTTGCATAATCTGATAAACATAGCCAGTGACACAGCACTCTAGCAACAGCCTAACTGTAAATGCAAACTAGCCCATACTTTAATCTTGCTGAAGTAAATGCTACATAGAATAACAGAATCACACAGCAAAGCGAACAGATGTGTCTAATTTTTTTTGTACAGAGTGCAAAACAAAAGTATACAGTAGTAATTCTGAAATGTGTATAGCAAATGACCAGGAAAACAATGTAATCACAAAAAGATAGGCTAACCAACAAAGAAATCAACATACAAGTATTTCAGTACCAATGGGACAGGAATTGTTTCAACACGCAAGCATAAAACTAATCAATAACAAGAAAACATCAGAGCGGCAAAACAAACAAAGACATCGTTTGTTGTCCTGTTCTAGTTGTCNGACATTCTCTTTTCATGGTATACATTTCTGTTGCATCGATTTATTTTATAGAAATTCATGTTCAGCTGCTCTTTTTAAGCGTTAAATATGTTTTTCCCCATTGGTATTTAATAGATTTTAGGATTTTACAATTGAAATGTTTTTTTGCAAACAATGCTCATGTATTTTCAGTGTTGGAACGTAACGTTTTTTTTAGTTTGCAATGGCAGTTATGTAAATGTACCACAGATGTTATGTTAAATAATATGCTGCAAGTTAGGAGATGGTGGTTTTGATCAAATATTATGAAATGGACAATGAAGGACCAAGGACTAAAAAGGTAGAGTTGAACTTGCCAGCCTCCCGTTTGAATTTGAAACCTGAATGATATTTCATTATTGATCAGATCTAGTTTTATCATTCGTGTGTTGACTTTTTCTGATTCATTGCATTAATGTTTGCTTGCTTGAGTATCTTTATTTTTTTCTTGGGCAGTGGTGCCTGTCTTGATCATAAGTCAGGATTTAGCTCCCTTCAGCAAAAAGGTTGAGAACCACTGTCCTAGTATAATGCTCTTAGCAAATTTTTGCTCAGGGGTAGTATAATTTAACTGGTGTTGGTTGCTGTCCTGTTCTAATTGCCAGGCATACTCTTTCAAGGGTGGACTTTTCCGTCGCATGTTTTGGGGCAGTTCTTGGTCTATTCCAGCAAACGATCCCAGGCGTCAACCTGTGAATTCTGCGCTACCACCACCACGAGAACGGCGGCCCTTGCGATCTGTTCCAAGTGCTGGACCTCAGTTCAAAGTTGATCCTGAGGTTCTGGTGAAAGAGTATGTAGAAAAAGAGATTAAGGTAAGAAATAGTTCAAACTCGAAAGTCTTAAATGCAGCTGCTAAATTTATTCCTGATTCGGTATTGATTTTTTTGATTGGGCTGTAAATGCATGACTCGCACACCTGCAGATTCAGTAGTGCTTCTTATGAAGTTACAGGTCGATCGTCGCATTGGGTAAGATGCTTGTGGAATGTTTTTATTTTTTATTATTTCCGATACGTGCGTATTAAAAGTGTTAAAGAGAGCTTGTGCAAAGCAAACCTGAAACCAAAATAGTTGTAGATTTTTGATAACGTTGCAGTTTTTGGGAACCGTTGATGATGCAAAGCAAGACTTTGATGCAAGCAATCGGAACATGGTACTTTCTTTGATTGATGAAAAAAGGGTTCGTATTTTGTGCATCGGTCGCCACCAGCGCTGAGCTTGCGTGTATTTAACATTTGTACTCCGTTCTATTTGTGCAACTATTGTGCAGTGGATTTAAATGATATAATACGCACTGAAGTGGGCTTGAGCTACTTTCACTTCGAAAACTTTGAAGTATTTGCTTTCTTGCTCATTTTTCCATTTATTTATTTATATTTAAAGAAAACGATGTGTTTTGTTACAGAAAGTGGGCCTGTTACCTTGGCATTTGACGTACAAGAATGACGTTGTACTAAGTTTTTCTGTTCAGAACATTAAAATTTCATGGCGTGACGGTAAGCGCTGTGTTTTATTTGTCTCTGCAATATCGCTGGTTTAAATGCTGGACTGTACTTCGAAAGAATCTTGTGCTTCAAAACGTCTAGTTAATTTCAGTTTAGTTTAAGAGTGTAGACCAGCGGTGCACAACCTGCGGCCTTGACGATAAAAATTTATGCGGCCGTACACGTGTAATTTAAAATATTAGTTATGGCGACCGTGCATTGATAAAAACTCTTTGTCTACTGTATGCGGATACTTAGTAGAAAGACGACCAAACAGACGTGTGGAAGCAGAACAGCAAAAATGCAAAAAGTTAAAATATCTTAAACTCACTGGCGGCCGTAATTCATAAAAATGAACGTAATGCGGCCGGCGATAGCGAAACGGTTATGCACCTCTGGTCTAGACGTATCATAACAACCAGTTGATCAAAAAGTGTTTTCGGGCGTGTTAAACATAAGTGGTTATTCGAACGTTGTTGAGTTTTCTCATTTTTCGAAATTTAATAAAATGGCTTTGATGATCGGAAACTTTGCCTCTTGCAAGCATACTTGTTCGCTATTTAGCAGTGAAATTTTGCACGCATCGCAGAAATCTCTGATTACTGTCTGTAGTCACTGACAAGGAGCTTTGATTTATTGTCTGTGAAACTATTTCAATTTTTAAATGCTTCGAAAGAAACGACTGCGATAGATTGGAACAATGATAGAGCCAATTACTTCTTTCAAGTACAAGCGCGCTGGAAAGTTACAATTACACCACACTATAATAAGTAATATTCGAAGTAATCCCACTCAAAACTTCCCTACATTGTTACCTGTAGCTGTTTTTTTTCGGTCATAGACCGAAATTTTTTTGAAATGACCGAAAAAAAATTAAGTCATTTCGGTCAAAATGTCTGAAAATATAGACTATTGAACACTGTTACAGTGAATTCTAATACAACTGTGAGACAAATGACCGAAATGTCTCAGCAAAAACAAACGCAGACCTTTAGTACTGTAAAAACATGTTAGGCTTGCATGGAGTCTGTCCATATGAGCAGATTTGATCACTTGTGACAATCACCAATCTTGTGGGCAAAGGAAAAATAAAAATGTAATTTCTATGGATTCCATTACAATAATGTTAAACACAGCTTTGCAAAAACTCAATTACAATTACCTTGTCAAAGTGTAATTAATTACATTCAATTAAAATTGACTCCATCACTGGATTGGAACTTGCGACAGAGATGTTACGAGACCTGCTATCGATCGTTATTCTGTTTTTTCTCACACTTTCATGGTATCCGTTAACGAAATTAATTCGTCGCTCCTTGTCACAGGCGAGCTGTAGGGATTATTCTTGGCGTTTTGCGCAAACTGATCTGACGCTTCTAGCTTTTTCCAGTAACTAGAGTCGGCTCTCTTTTTTTTGAAGACTACGCACTCAATGATTTTTCTCTTTCCACTTCGTTGAGCGTTGACAAAAGGTCTCCATCTGTTTGTATTTCTCAGCAGAAGTCGTTTCTGAGACTGCTGGATTAGAGAGGGAATTTGTGCTTGCTTTTCAAAAAATAACATACGCGTCCTTTTCAGGCGAACAGCTTATTCATCGAATACCTACCCACAAAGTAGCGGCTGCAGGCTACATACAAGATGATAGAGACACTTTCCTATTTATAAAATTTGGTTAGTTTTGAAAACGTTTTATGTAGATAGTTTTATTCTTGCATTAAAGCTTTTGCACGTCCTGTTTGTAATGATTTGTAATAAGAAATCTTTGCATTGTTATTGTTGCAATATACGTTGATTTTTTAACACTCATTTGTTACTGATAATTCTCTGTTCTGTAACTTTTTTATGTGCACCTCAACTGAGCAAAATCAAGTTATCACTAAGCGTTTTGAAACTTTTGAATGCTTTAGAATAACGTTACTCTTGCTTCAGTTTTGTTCAAAAACTTAGCACGTTTTTGAAAGTATTAAAATCTTCTGATTTTTCCTATTTCTTGGACGTTTGGACACTCTCTAAGTTATATGCGATTGAAGCAAATGTGTCGCTTGCCCAGGCTTTGGCTGTAACTACGGTTAACTCGTAATTGCGGATCATCTGGGAATTTTTCGCAAAAAACGTAAAAAGGAATGTCGTTCGTCACTACATCCTCCGCTCAAAGTTTCTTTTTGTGAAACTACGGCAATGCTGTGTTTCCGCCACATAATGTTTCAAGAGCTCGTTTGTGTACATACAAAGCGAAAAAGCTTGTTCTAAATAATTAAGATAAATCGACACCCGTGCATCGGGTCACCAAAACGTGTTGTCGTATAGGAGGTCACTTGAATGCGAGTCAAAAACGCATGGCGCGTGTAGATAAGCGTTTTTCAAGCGAAAAATTCGGGTCTATCGAGTCTTTAAGAAGTACAGTATTAGGGCAAAAGTCTCTGGGATTGCTCTTCCAATTTGTACGTCCTCAATAAGAAGTTGTTCTAGACTTCTGAAATATTAACGCAGGTAATCACGACTCATACGCTCTGAAGGGAAACTTGTTTCGCTCTTGTGGTGAATACTGAAACACAAAGCAACATAATAAAACCACCTATACACAAATACCAGATGTCTAATTTGACAGTCGAGATAACTTTTTATAGCTTGGAATCCTTCGTTTCGTTTACAAACAAAGCCACGTCTAGGTCAGTGTTTTAGGTTTTGATGCAATCCACATGTAGACCAGTATTCACCAAAGTTTATCCCAGAGGCAATCGTCATGGGCCGTTTTTTTCAACCAGCTGGGTGAACGTGCTGTGGACAACTTATTTAGTTTGTGTAGAACTCTCTGCGCGCTTATGGCGTAATAACTGTGAACAGTTGGCTGAATTTAACCTTCTCCGATCATCTCGCGAGACTCCGAACAGCACTGCATGATGCGCAACTGCACGTCTGTCTCGTGAAAAGTTCTATTCTGAACGTTCAGTGCTGAACGCGTCGGTCATCGCATTTATGTCAAGCAGCTGGAGCAAGAGAACGCCGTCAAGCAACGAGTTCGCTGCCTGCCTTGTGTCCCTTGCATGCTATAAACCCAGGGGTCTCAAACTCAATTTTCGCCGAGGGCCAAATGAGGACTTAAAAAATAACCAGTGGGCCGCATTATGACGCTGACACATCAATGGCGGTACCTGAACCTTACTAGAAACATTTTTTTCATCTTATTTCTTGCGCAAGGTATCATGAGTTATCGCTTGAAAGGAACTTGTTCAGTCGCTAGGTGAGCACTTTTAAACACCGGTGAATAAACAAAATAACTTAAAATGTTAAATATTTGAAAATTCCCAAAAAGCATCGCGGGCCGCACGGCGCGGGTCACAGGTGGGCCGCATTTTTGAGACCCTGCTATAAACGAAAAAAACGACTGAATATCGCCGCTGTACTAACTGAGCAAGTTTAACAATAGACAAAGATGATGCTTTATGAGTTAGTTTTTTTCTGATATTTGGATTGTGCCAGAACCCGCGTTCTTTAAGTTTGGCTGCGAGTTAATCAGTTTGCTATTCGGTAATCATTTAAACCTGTGCCGTCACTTTATGCCACTGAAAGGGATGTACGTAAGGTTTGCACATAATTCGCTGCTTTCGTTTTGGTCATGTAGTTTTTACTCCCTTGGGACGATCTATTCTCGCTATTTTTTATTCTCTGGGGTACGAATGCACGCATCGTACCCATTTGTATATAACTTGGGATTTGTTATGCCCTAATCTCCTACAAGTGCCTACAGTGGCAATATCCTTTTTTCGATATGCTGTTCTTGCTTGTCTGCCTTGTACGCAAAGAGCTACATCTGGTGCTTTTCTCAGAGGAACCAACAGTCCTTTCGCGAGCAATGTTGAAATACGCAATTTTAATAAGACAGCGTAATGCTCAGCGTATATTGGCTTCTTCGTTTCGTTGCCTTCAAAGTTTCGCAGGCACTTATCGCGGCAACATGTGCCTTTCAACGCTCATCCTACATATATCAAAAAGTTTTTTTATTTTGTTAGTGTACCCTTCCCTCTTTTTAGTCTTAACTTTTTCGAAAATGTGTGCGGCGCGCACAACTCATAATTACGTCACCGGTAACGATCAGCATTTGTGGCTACTGTCTTGGCCTGCGTCCAAGGCTTCCTGGACAGAGGCTTTTTCTAGGAGGTCTTGCTGCGTCCCATTGATAGTTGCGTGGGGGAAAACTGCTTTTTAACTACGGAGGCGTCTGTTGTGTTCATTATTGCCCAGGATGATTTGTGAATATCAACTTCAACCGATGCTTATTTGGAACTGTTCAACTGACACATTTTTCAAATAGCAACGCAAAAGTACTTTCCTAATCTATGCGACTTCTCTTTAATTTATCAATCAAGTAAATAATCTAGTCCGCCTCTCTAACAACGCTTGACGATCTCGTATCAGGTGCGCAAACTGTTTAGTAGCTCTGACAAGTTTTAAGAGCGTGTTAGAAACAGGACACATGCCTTTAAGGAACTCTGTGTTCTTGCACTTTACATATTCGAAGTGTTGACTACTCCGTATCCTTGCCCAAATTCATGACATTGCGTTTTCTGTGGCAAGCAGGTCGAGCGTGTTCACGCGCGTTATCAAAACTGCTTATATGCTTTATTCCAGCGTCAGAGCTGAACAGCGAAATGTGCAACATCGCCATTTTTGCCTGTGAATCAAGGGTAAGTCGCGCCTGGCTCATTTGTTTATTTGTCGGCCACGCTTCAAGGCACTTACACCACTGGGTGTCAGGGAATGTTTTGTGGTCACGTGTACGCTTTACGACTTGCGATATTTTCGCAGTGACGCAACGCTACAGGACGACGTCACTGTATTGACTGACACGTAATAGCTGGTTCTGTGCGTAACGTTGCAATTTCTTCAGTCACGGGAGTAGTTCTTGGGCAACACCAACTAATACAATAATTCGGAACTCTTGCTTCTGGTAACAGCACTTCAGGAGAAGACTACAACCACTGTTTTGCGTCACCGATTTGTCACATCGGGGATATTATGTAATTTTTGCAACGTTTTTATCAATATTCGCGTGATTTTACTGTTTCCTGGCAGACGGTTGCGCAGGAGATGTGTTCTTTGACCCAACAACTCTTTCGACTGGTGTACACTGAGTCTACAATGGACTTTTTCGACAAAGCCATACAAGACGGAGCAAATACACCCAAACATCATTCGTACAGCACAGGTGCGTGCGTGTGCAAGTTTAAGAGCTTCGCTTGCGAGGGTAGCTAACACTGTTCTTTCCGATGCAACTTCACTAAAACCACGCGTCTTAAATTATTTCCCTTTCATTCGTTTAATTTCTTGGTTTCAAATAACTGTGTGAAACTCAACAAATTACCATCACTGGATACCAGACGTCTCTATTTTCGCAGATGACTCAGACAAGCGCAATACGATAAGGGTTAACAGCAGTGCCACGCAAGACAGGTAAGCTTATTCGTCAAGGGAAAAAATTCTAAATTTAGCGGCGGCGCTTTCCCGACAGTGCCGTGACGTTATTGCCAGAGCTTAATGGCTTTCCTGGCCGATGTCGTCCAGCCAGTCATGCGCTGTACGAAACCTTTCCCGAAATAACCTTCCGGTGTTTGCACTGACGAAGTGCACTCCAATCATTTTCGTTATTTCTCGCCTGTGTTTGCATTTAGCGCAGACTTTGATTCTAATCTACAGGATGGTGCTGCGTTTCTTTTGTGCTGTGCGTGGTAGTGTAGATGTTGACGCGCAACACTGCTGTGTGCAGTGAAGGCAAGGATGCTGTGTTTGTCTTTTGCGATGTGACCTGTAAAAAGCACCGCGAATTGCGCAAAGAAGCGCTGGGACCATTCTTTTGAAAGTTTAGGGAAAATTTGCGTTAAACTTGTCTGAGTCCTTTTCTGCGTTTGCTCAGAATGCAGTCAGCTGGAAATGTTAAAAAGATTTTGTGTAATGTTAGTTTTTGTTATTTTTCGTCATTCCCAAGATTTTGACTTGATACAGATTTTCTGATACAGCTCTACTTTCTGGTTATGCTAGGAAATATATTGTTATTTGAAAAGTTGTGCTGATTGTTTTCTACTCCCAAATCCCAGACCATAATTGCCTGGCTCTTGCTACGATAGTACGGCAAAGCTGCCCGTCATCAGGCAATAAATAAAGATACCCGTGGGAATTGTTACGTCATGTTGGTTAATGTGCAGCTTTAACAAACGTACACGTGTTACTTTTTCTTCAAACTGCCCAGCCCATAAGCTCCACACTGATGCGGTACCCCTTAGCTAGACTTTCTGCTATAACGTTGATACTGGACAAGGGTGGGGAACCTATTTACTGTCACGGGCCGTATGAATTGTGGAATATCACTGGCGGGCCGCAAAAAAGTGAATTCTGTCTGCATTTATCTTCCTGAGAAAATAAGAAGAAAGTACACGAAGGAGCAAGAGACACTATTTTGACCTACTGTTAAGTATCTGCTTAACATGGCGTTTTGCTTTGACGCGATGTTCTGTTTTAACTTCGGTGAAAATTAGCTTCGAATTTTGCTGGCAACGCAGAAGCATCCAAGCGTTCGCCTGGAGAAGGATGTTCTGTTTGCGCAAGAAGCACGCTATTACATCCTGCCAGTTGCCGTTGGTCTTTCGCCTTAACGCTGTAGCCTTGTTTCAGGATTACCGCCGACGAAGCCACGTCGCAATGCGCTGCTTTGAACAACGGCGGCTCCGTCCCTGTCGAAGCGAAATATGCCTCCAATTCTTCACACGTCCACAACAGCGCTCCCTCGTCCATGTAAGTCAAGGCCTCGCGCTCGGAGAACGAGCAGTGGAAGTGATTTCGTGCGAGCGCGCAAGAACACACGACGAGACGGACCGCACCAGTTTCGTGTGCTGTGTTACCTTTGTCCGTTGCGCTGCTCGACCCGCCGACTTAACAAAAGTATGCTTAAGAGCTTATTTCGCGATGATATTGGCGGTGCTTGAAGCTTTTCGTGGAATTAACAACGCGAGACGAGTCACTCCGACCTCGCTGGGCTTGAAACAAGGCTCCCGATCGCAGCGTATCCGAACAAAGATGCACTTCAAGCGCTGTTATAACTTTTAGAGTGTTGGGTCTGGCGTCCGATTCTCTCTCATACATGGAGTTGGCCATCGACGCCTGTTGTTGACCAGAAGCAAGACGATGTCTGTTGCTCAATCTGCGTTTTGGACTGGCGCGTTGTGCCCTGTTTTGGTGAAAACCTAAGAATCATTTTCATGCTGGACTGCTCCACAGACGATTTTCGAATTGCGCTTGGCTCGCTTATTAAATCCCGCGTAGTTACGGTCAGGTGACGTTTAATGCGTCGCGTGATTCGCGAGCACTGACTGTGCGTGTCGATCTTCCGTTCTTACGCAATGTCGCCAAAAGTGCAAACCTTTGTGGACTTTATCAGTTGACTCGACCGCACTCTCGATCCTACCTGCTCTGCGCCGACAACGCAACGGGCTTGCTTTCGCAGACACCGAAGAGACGCGACACCGTTGATGCGAAGCAACAGCAATGGCAACGGGGTCTCTTCGCCGATGTCGTCGTCGACCCCGTCGTCGCCTGCGAACGTCAGGCGGCCGCGTCGGTCGGAAAGCAGCAGCGGATCCTACTCGCACGTCTCCTCCCATCAAATCCAACTCAAGGAATACATCGCAGTGGTGAGAGACATTGCTTTGCATATACTGTGTGCACTTTTGAAACCTCAGATTTGAAAGATGCAGCGCAATACGATTCTTTCGCTTGCCAAACAAACGCCTGGTTAGGCGTTGCCATGCTAACTGCGCCGTTCCTGACGAGACACGGTTAAAAATATATAAATACTGTAAGTTCCAAGGCTACTGGCAAAAGCTGCCTCCGTTATGTTTTCCCTCGCTGACTTAGAAAATGTCGCGCTTATTGATCGATGGTTAGCGGCTTAGTCGCCGTGATTCGAGGCGTCATGTGTCGGTTGCAACGACGTAAACATGACGTCTGCGGCCGGTTCGTTGTCGCAGACAAATCAAAGTTCGACTTAAATAGCAGTGTTGCGGAGCGCGTGCGCAAGCTGTGCTTCAATAAAATCGAAAATCTAATTTAGGTTTCTTGCGTAATGAAGGGCCGCGTGTCGTTCTCTTACTTTGACGCGGCCTCATTCATTACATCTGGCTTACACAAAGCACCGGACTACCTGATGTGAGCAGGCACCTCAAGTGATCGCAACTGAAAAATAACACCTCGAAAATGATTGCGAAATTGCCACTCACTGGCACATTCGTGTTACTCGTAGCTCATGTGCAAGATGATGACGTGACGCTCCGCATTTTTTTGCTGGAGGAAATACGAAAAAGTTTTGCTTAAATCTCTTTCGTTTTGCCTTGACTTTTGGCGGTGAAATTTTTTCGCGCGCTCCGCTTTGGCGTGTAGTGGCCTCAGCTGAGGGCGCTTTCGCTCGCCTGTCATGCTGTGGTTTTATCGCTTGGATCACGGCGCAAAACGCCCACCTACTGAGGTGATTCCGTTGGGACTTACATGCTTCGGCGGCAACCCTTTTGACGCGAATTCTTCATTGTGACGTGCATCGGGTCAGACTGAGCCAAAGGTGCGCTGGACGCGAAGCGCAACTCAGTCACGGTAATTCGACACGCACGTCAGGGCCAGCACCTGCAAGGAAAAGTGCCTTGTGAACAGCGCTGCCGAACGAATGCATGCGGAGGTTGGCAGCCACGGCCAACTGCAGCGGTTGAAAACGAGCAAATTGGGTTTTTAATAGTTTTGCCACGGGCTCACTGAATCGTCTTTGGAGTTGCTTCGCAAAGCCAGGATTATCCTGTGATGAGACATATTTTCGCGAACTGTTCCTGTACGACACAGCAGTGGTAAAATTGAGATACGCTTTACCCGCCTTCTCGTGCAACTGTTGTGTGTATCTCCACCATGCAAATGTTTTTGAGCAGGTGTACTGCTAATGAGTACTGTAACTAGTCTTAAAACTTCATGCAGCTGAAAGAGCGTCTCACCAGCGAAGAACTGAATCAGTTCGCTCAGCACCTCCACCACTTTCGCACGGGGGGAATTCCCATCGAAAAGTTTTGCGATCACTTGATGAGTATTTACAAGGAACCGCGAAAATCGCTTTTGTTGGGTATGAGCTCGTGAAGTTTGTGTAAGCGCGTGACGTCAGTTTCTAGACCGAAACCGTCTGGCAAATGTTTGGATTTGTATTTCGTGCTGCTGTTTGAAATCTAAATATGGCGCGTAACGTCGCACTTGCGCGTTAGTTTCTTGGTTGACTCGTCAAAAGGTGCTGTTGCCTGGCAACAATCTTCGCGTCTTGCAGGAATGCGACATTTCATTCCCGACGCGAACGACCGTTCCTATTTCGAAACTTTTCTCGCGAAGCACGACGTGACAACTTTTTCGGGAGAACGGAAAAGGTAACTTGGTCTTGTTGAACACTTTACCGGGAGTGCGCTTGGATATAATCGAGGCAGAGCATAAGAGTTGTTCCTGTTTGTTTTTCGTTTTATTGTTGGAGTGTCTTTTGTAGGCCAGAGTTGTCAACAACTCAAACATCGCGACAATTGTCCAAGTTCTTGACATGACAGCACTATAGCCTGGATTACCATCTTGCTGGACCGGAAAAATAAGCGCGTTTCTGAAATCATGTTTCAGCATCAAATCTTACTTATAATGAATGCCAATTGACATACGCAACATATTCCCTTTGAATCAAAGTCTGTGATGTCACAATGAAGTCATGTGATATAACCAAGTCTATACAACTGATCTATCAAAAGAAAATCTTTCACAGCAAAGAATCAGACACTAAATGTTAACGAAGTATAAGTTTCGCCTACTCACTCAGCAAGCATTTTCAGCTCTTATTCAAACAAACCATAATAACTGAGACTTCACAAGCATTCTGTTTAAATGAGCCCTTGTTGCATCTCACCGGTAATCGTTTTCCACTTCAGTTGGTTACTTCCGTCGGCAAATGAAAAAGTTTGAGATTGAAAATGTGGGGAGGCGTTTCTATGGCATCGGAGTTAGAAAAGCACGAAACTAAAATATAAGCCCTAATCTTAGAAATAAGCACTGCCTGGCAACCCTGACTATCGGGCGAGGAAGCCACTGCGCAAAGCGTGCTAATTGAAGTAATAAATAATGCATAGCGGGATTGAACTCAGCACAGAAAACTAATGTAGCGCAACGACGGCGGCCTCAATTGAGAAAAACTTGCTGAAATGCTGAAGAGCTCACTTCAGCTTTCGTCTTCTCCGCAGCGTACTTAGTTTTCGGAGTGCTTTGTGATGTCATCTCGATCCCTGAACTCACGTGAGCGAATTATTCAATTGTAGCTGATAAACAGTCGTGCTAGAACTGAATGGCTAAAAGTGATGGGACACGGTTAACATGGCACTTGACAAGCCGGTTGCCCAACGATTGAAGCTTTTTGAAGTTTCTAGCTGCAGAGCCTCGCATTTGTCGCGGGTCTAAACTGTCTGCAAATCTAGACAGGCCAACCTGACTAAAAATGGCAAAACCTCAGAATTCTTGTGCAAAAATAACTATGTTTCTAACGTCGAGTTCTTTATGCGGTGGTCAGCGTGCTTTGTTTCGACATTATGCATCGCGCCCTGCAAGTAATGTCACAATCACTGCATGGTGCAACTTGCGTCAAATGAAAAAGCTGCGCCTTAAGGATGGGTGATTTTGTACAAACACGTTCACCCACTGGTTGATGTTATAACATGTACGATGTGCTGATTGGTTGGCACATGATTTGCCAAAGACAATCAAGCGTAAAAAAACATTTTCTTATTTCTGATTAGCAAGTTGGAGTTCCCGTGTTTGGCAAGTCAGTGTAAAAAATTAGCACCGCTTGTTTTGGTATACTCACCTCTGGTCATGAATCTTGGGTAATGCCTAAAAGAGTGCTACCTTAAGTACAGCGGTGATGGGGTTTTTGCGGAATTCACGGCGTGACACTTCGTGATGAAGTGCGCAGCTGTGAAATTTGTAAAACCCTGAATGCCGAGCCACTTGCTCTGCGGATGCGGAGATCTTAACTGTGATGGTTCGGCCACGTGACCACAATGCCTCAAGAAAGATTGGCGAGGAGAGTCCTGCTGGCTACAACCACGGGAAAGCGGCCTAGAGGTCGATGAAGGAGGTGGCGTGGTTAGCATCTTCGACCTGGCTTAGCCCCGTCTTATTCTGGAGTTTATAGAATTTCAAGAGATTGCTAAATACCGTGAGCCATTTCGAGTCCTTTTAGGGCTGCTACTCCCACCACCAGGTTGAAAGGTTTTTTGGGGGCAAAATACATGTTTAGGGGGAAATATTTTTGTTTTTACTATATGTTTGAAAAAATTCTGGGCACAAAAAATTGAGTGGGAAATGCGCCCGAATGCCGCCCCCCGTAACTACGGGCTTGCCCACAACCTCCCTGAGAGGAAAAGCGGGTGTCAAAATGTATGGTTTGATACGAGTGAGCGTTGGTAAAATGTTTTTTTCACAGGTGGTGGGATAGAACCCCCGATTCAAGAACTACATCCGAAACCGAGGAAAGTAGCGCGCAGTCAGCAGCTTTGCATTCAGAGCATTTTACAGGTTGGTGTTTGGCAAATTGATTGATTTTGACTGCGGTGTCACGTCAGCGGCATGCATCATCGTTCATTTGCATACAAAGAAAGAATTTCTGACTCTGTACTGTAAGCATGCTTGCGGAAACTGATTTAAGCTTGCAACGTGAGCTCATATCGCGATTGCGACTTGTTATAGTAAAATATAAGTTCCACGGACTGAACCCGGAAAGCGCAATTCGCATTTCCAGCTTTTTCCGCCAATTCATTCAAGCTGCATAAGAAAATGGGTCAAGACCATTTGTAAAGAAACCAAAATATTGCGAAGCAAAGTTTAAACGCTTAGCATATTTGACCTTGGAAGTGTTATACGTTTCGTTGTTCGGTTGCAATCATGCAGCCGAAATCAAAACCAGGTTACTTGGCGTTTTTCTGCTGTAACTCGTTTGCAACTTCGAACTTCAGTCTGCCCCGCTGTTTTGCGACTGCTTTGTTGCCATGGCAGAAATTTCTAGTAATTCCGGCCACACTTCTCCACATTCCCATAACGACAGTGATGAGTGGGAGACGATGCGTGGCAGCGTTCAGCGAATGAATCTTAGTGATACCGAAAATTCTTCAACTCTAAAACCAACGCAACAGGTAATGAGTGTCAGTCCTGGTGTTTGGTCGATTGCATAGAATCACATGCGTTTTGCTATATTTGAACAATCCGTACTGTTTTATTTACAGTTATGGCAGCAACCCGACCAATCAACTACCTCAAGGGGTGTGGTAATCGGTACCGAAGACGGTGATTCCCCAGTTCTGCGCTCTGGTGACATGCTACAGCCTCCGCGAAGTCCAACGCCAGTTTATGTTCCTCGCAGCGAAAATACGTTCGAGAAACGAAAAATCAAAAAGTTTCGAAGTAAGAAGATCGCCATCTGACTAGGTGATGATTCCCGTGTTTTTGGCTGTTGCATGATCAACTTGCATTTGCAGGTAAATCCCCGTCTCCGGCCGAGCTGGGAGCCCCCTACCCGTCGTTCGCTGTTACCGGGACAACAGACGACGACGTCGATGACAGAAACGTTGGCATCAAGGTAGATCTTTCGACATGTCATCACATCACTGCAGTTGTAACGCTCTTCGTTTATTTTATATATTATTGCACTTTACGCGTAGAAACAGAAGAAAAAATCTCGGGAGAAGAAACCGGAATCAGAAGTGAAAGACTTGAAGAAGAGGAAGAAACTGAAGAAGTCGGATCAGCAGAAGCTGAAAGCGGTGCGAGACGTCGGTCAAGCGAGTTGGCTTCTATTGTTTGGGCAAAAACACGCGACGCCTCCAACCAACCGCTTATTGCTTTCTCTGTAGGAGGTCGCAGCATCTCTGAAAGCACCGGACGACGACGACGACGGTACCGGCGACGCCCCTTCCAAGCCCAGCAGCAGCGCCGGGCTGGTCGGTAACGCCCCCGCAACAACGACTCCGCTCAATCACCGCAAGCCTCCTGAGCACAGGAAAAAGAAACGTCATAAACACGAAGACGTCGGCGTGGTTACGGAGTTATGACTGGCATCAGCTTTGATCGGCACGCACGCACGCAAAGGTCACGTCCGGGGCGACGCATTCGCTGCACGTTTTTGTTGTTTCGATTTTTTTGTTTTTTGTACACGGTTATTGCCTATTATTATTCGTTCAACGTTGGTGCAAATGTTTCTTATTTTTTCACGCTGACGAATAGAAGCGAAATCGTCTGATGAACATACGCACAGTTGCTCGTCGTGGCATTTACGGAAGAGGATCGTTAGTGTTCGCATCGCGACATGCCGTACCTGCGAAACGGTGCTATTCCTCTGGTTCCTCACTGACAGGCGGAGGCGTCGATATTACTTTCGATAAAATGTGACTGAAAGCGTTGGTGATTTTCTGGCCAACTTCCTGGAATTAAGAACGGTTAGCAAAATTACTACCAGGCGGGGCAACACGTTTATATTGCGACTTGGACTCAGGCTACCTTGCTTGGGCACTGGTAGGCGTAAATCACGTAATCGTCGTTATCGTGCAGTTTGTGAACTACCGTTTTAATTGCGAGGATTGTGTTGCCTGCGATGCCATCGTCGTAAGTGATGAGGCGTTCGATCATGTAGAGGGGAATGCGACAAACGACATCCTACCGAAGTAAAAGAGTCGCTCGAAAATTCTATTAACAATCTACGTTTTGGCCACATTCGCCGCAGTCAGTTCCATGCTTCTCTCTGTAATGACCCAATAGCTCAATTTTACTGCACCAGTACAAAATCTTCGCCTTCAGCGAAGTACGCTAACGATTCTGCAAACAAAATTTGCGCAAAAATGTTTTTATTTATCAGGACATTCAGGTATCCATCATACTGCCAGTGAATCTACTAAGTGCTAACTTGTGTTCGCCTGATCAGAGAATCCCCGTTGACAAACGTCTCATTTTAGGTCTGTCTCTTAATTTGGTAAAAAAGACCACTTTCAGCACCATTAGCCAGAAAACGCTCAACTGCTTTCAAAGACGCAGAAACACAAAGACTAATCCAGAAACGAGTAAAATGCAATAATCATACTCTCTGATTGGACGAGGTTATTTTGATTCCGTGTACCGAAAGAGTGAGATACACATCATCGCCTTTCGCAGTGAACGGTATTTCTTCTTCTTGCTGGACAGAACCGCAACATTACTTGATCTGAGAGTGGTACGTGAAAGCGGATAGAATGCTTTCGACCCTCCAAAATGCCAGGAAGTTTTGGAAGGTCAAAACTGTTCCGGTTCTAACTTAGTAAGAAAGGTCGTGCTTACACGTTTCCACCTTGTAGATGTTCTTACATAATTTTCGACGCAAGCATGACAACACATCGATTGGAAAAATGGGGTATACTACTTACAAATTGATATTAGCGACAGCATATGCTAAAGTAGTTTGAAACATACGCTAAAGTAGTTTGAAACATACGCTAAAGTTTGCTTTGCACCTTCAAACTCAAGTACGTTGCGTACCTTTGACTCTATTTCAGTGCAGTGCAAACACTACCATGATAATCGAATCATATACACTATCACACACAAGCCAATTTAAATTGATTCCCAAAGAAACGAACCTTCTGCAAATTTTAAGAACTTGAGAGGAAAGTTTCATACTTTCGACGTCTTGCGTTTCATACTTTCGACGAAGCATTTTTCAACCATAGCAAATCCACGCAAGAAATTATTACATCACAAAGGCGCGACACGTTTTAATCAGAAAAGTATACCTGAGCGCAGTCAAGGGCATTTATCACTTCTAATGGACCATCAGCAAGACCCTGGAGTTCCGTCAGACATCCCAAGGTCTTTAAATAATATTCCGAAACGTTCGTTCCCGGGGAATCTGTAACTTTAAAGAAGAGCCATCTCCATCACAAACCAAATATTTTACATGTCCAAGAGCATCAGATGCAAATGTGGCGTCGCTCCGTGCTACGGTATACAAAAACTACAGTAGTGGCTGAAGGTATGAGCAAAAACACGGGCATAATTAGAAGTAAATTTTGGACAGACTTTAATTCTGCCATTGAGCAATATTTGTAAAGCCACAACAGTGACCCACACCAAGCGAATCGATCGCAATTTATTGCG
>JGI24022J15233_10001385_pt1 | contig 20031 bp, 7 predicted proteins | sample Ectturendosymbi2_FD_15233 | JGI IMG/M metagenome (IMG submission 15233) | reverse complement strand
TTGTATTATTGCTGTTGTGCTGCAAAGACTGCTAATAAGCAAGGCTACATTCATGCTTCTTATCAAGCAGCAGAAATGGCATTTTATTTAGTGTTATGAGTACTCATTTTTTCTACAGATATTTCAGGCATTTTAGGTGGTTTGAATTTAGCTCATGCTTGAAGTCACAGGTTATTAGAAACTTGACTAGTAAGTGTTTGGTCCCTCTTTGGTAATAGGGAAGAACCAAAATTTTCTAGACAACCTGAACTCAGCAGCTTGATTCCGATTAAATTGGTTTAATTCTTGAAATGACAGTTTATTTGCCGGTATAACACCCACACTGCACAAGAACCAGGTTCACTGTCCTGGTTTTGCGCAGTGATGAGTTTGCCGTTCACTCACGTCCGCTGCTTTGCCTGTGTGCAGAGGCAAGTTGCGAAACTTGCGTGCAGATTGTTCCACTGCTGGACTTTATTGCGTAACAATGACATGGCAACGAATCTTCGCGTGTTCACTTTGCCGCATGCAATTGCTGAACGCAAGTAATACAAGGAGACACTGAGTTCTGACAGCGGATACCTACGTAGTTTTATAGCCTAATGTGTAAAAAGAAGCATGATAAGTTTGAAAAATCCATTTTTTGTGAGAATAAACGCTTATCCGTAGCCAGTGGTTCCCAACCTGTGGTACGCGTAGCACTAGTGGTACGCGTAGCACTAGTGGTACGCGAAGGTCTTCCAGGTGGTACACGAGTAACTTATATTTTTTCACAAAAACCTGGATTCACAGCTTTCTAGTTTACGTATTTTGCTTTGTTTCTAAATAAATACATTTTCTTGTAGCCTGCTATTCCTATAATATCGCAACATTATGACTTGTGATGCGCTGCTAAAAAATTTACGCACGCATCGAGCAATTGGTGGAAGGCAAACAAAAACAAAAATCTCATTAAATTTAGTTGTGGTCTTTTATTGTTAGTTTAATTTAGGCCTATATTATTCCTCTGAATAAATTAAGATTCAATCAAATTAGTTGTTGTGGAAGAAGTGGTACGCGTTGATAATACGGGGTGCCCAAGTGGTACGAGATAGTACAAAGGTTGGGAATCCCTGGAAGTGGATGAGCGTGCACCGCGAAAAAGCCAGTATAGACAAGCAAGGATTTATTTAAAGGGTACTTGATTGCTTTGGATGAGATTTTAGACGTTGGCAGCTCTTGTTTCAAAGTGATGCTGGTAAGTCTTGCTGTAGGTAAAATAAAGTCATAATTGTGGTTTCTTTAAAAACTATGGCAATCTGCTTCTTTGTAAAGAAGTAGCTTGCTTGAAAAATAGTCTATTTTATAACTTACCGCAATATACCTGGCTATTTATGCCGACGAAGTGCATATTTTGTGACTATTGGCGTAAAATGGAGCATAATCGTTTTGGTGCAGAAAGGGTAAAGCGCTTTGTGAACGTCCTTTTGTACTGCATTTTCAACAACCTAAAAGGGTAAGCAAAATGTCGACATTTTCTCCGTGGAAAATTTCTGTGGACGCCCATGGAAATGTTTATGACTGATGAAAGACTAACAGATCAATTATGACTGATGAAAGACTAACAAATTTGGCAGTGATAGCTATTGAAAGTGACACTGCAAAAACATTAGATATGACTGAGTTAACAAAAACATTTGCATTTTTGAAAACTTGGAAGAAATCATTTTCCTGGCTTGAAATAAAGCAAATGCTTAAATCTGTCTGCTTTAAATGTTGTGTTGATGCTGTAGAAGCATGCTTTTATAAACATTTGTTAAATAAATCGATGTTTTTGTTTACATAAATATTAGTGATAAATGCTACGTGGTGTATATTGGGGGCCCCAACGTCCAGGGGGAAGTCCTCAACCGCCTAGTGCCGGCCCTGCGTGGAAGAATATTGTGTCGATTCAATCTGTATTGATTTGTGCAGTGATGCCTTTATTTCTTGTTTTTATTTAAAGTATGGTTGCCATAACTGAAGACGCAAAACTCCTGAAGGTCTCAATGGCTACTTTTCCCGAGACAAACTAGCGCTGTACGCCCATTTTTCAGTATGATCTTACATCTACCGATCTAGCGCAAAATATCATCACTATCACCCAAGAAAAATATCGCAAATGTGTTGCACAATACGCTACAAGTGATAAAGTACAAAAAACACGATTTTCTCCTCCCATCCTGACTATTCATATTTTTTGGAGGATTGAATGATTAGATCCTCTGAAACTGTCAAAATTTCGAACATTGCAGCATTTAAAAAAATCATTTCCACACACAAATTTTAACACCGAAATTCCTGACATGTCACGGAATCTCCGGACGTATGACAACCCTGGTCTAAACTTTATGCTAAACAACGTGCCAGAGAGTAAAGTTTTTTTAAACATGTACATCGAAGAAACTTGCAATGTTACAGATAAACACCAGCAAACCACCAAAGGAAAATGGAGACGTGTTATGAGCTAGCAGATTATTATCACAGAATGAAACAGCGCAGCAACGCCAAACAAAATTTCACAATGAGGCACAACAGTAGGATAAATGGTTTTGCAACAGACCAAGATTGACTGGAGCAGGCAAGGAATACTGTACAAGTTGGAAGAATATGAGCCGCGTATACAAAAGTTAACGATGAAAAGCGAAACACACAACTTTTAAATACACCCTAGGTGATGGAAGGAAAACTTGAGCTGCTTCAATAAGTTTTTCGTGTCAATAAATCCAACTAAACATGGTTAATGAACATGGTACTGAATTTAGTGGAAAAATATTTGGTACAAGCTGTTTCAAAGAGCAAAAAAGCAGTGCTTTTGTTGATAAATTGGGAAAGGTTCTTACAGTATTTATTTAGGGGAAACTCTGAATATGTTTTCGATAAGGTCTGTCTATTAATAATTGCAGCGCTTGTTACCTACTAGCAAAGATACCTTTTACCAATTGGAAATATCGCAGTTATTGAAATTCGCAAATACGCAAATACATGCCTTCATGCATTTTGTTCGGTGTGCATGCATTATTGTATGCTCTCGAAAACGCATGATCACTTTAGTCAATAAATCTGGCTGAGTTGCATTCACCAGCAGGGGAATTAATTTGCAAACAATTCTTTTATGTGAAAATCAGTCTAAATGTGATTTGCTAGAGGTACTTCCTAAACGCATTACGTTCCAACGCTTGATTTAAAAAAACTTTAAACTTTAGGCATAATATTTCAGCTGTTCTCCAAAGAAAGATTGTAGGTGTTTGATAACATCTCCAATTTCCTTTGATGGCCGAAATAAAAATGTTCTAAAACTTGCAAAAACAGCAGACAGGCCCCATTAGTGAATATACCCAGTAAACAATAATAGTCACCAAGGTCGTTGTTAGGTGGTTTGGGGGCTCCTCAAGCCTGGACTTTGGGGTTGCCAATATACCATACATTGCATTCAACACATAACATTTATATAAAAAGAATGGTTGATCTATTTTAACAAATGATGATAAAAGCACGTTTCAGTGTAAATGCACCGATGACGTAAGGATGACTGCCTAATATCTGAAGTGATAAATCGGAAGATCTAAAAAACGTTTGCCTGTTTGTTACCCCAGGCATTCTTCAATCGCAGTTTTTGGTCTTCTGATGTGAATCTATAAGAACAACAACCCACCTACAGTTTCGAACTATCATACCAATGATGCAATAGGTCATTTTCAAAGAAAAAACAAAAATGGGTACGAAGCAGCCATAAACAGCAATAATAGCATTAAAAGATACGCTTGAAAAAAGTGCTTGTGGAAAACAGAGACGATACCTGTCAATGAAATTTTAAAGGTAGTCATTTAAAATCAAACAGCCTAAACAGATAGAAACTGCCAGAGCGTAAACTTAATTGGAATATTTAATCATAACAAATCTAAATGTACAAGCGCCGAAAGTGATGGTTAACTTTATTATTTAAAGGAATTATTTACCGTTACCACTTCAGGCCAATTTTATCATTTGAAGTTAGGTTGTTTTCCAAATGCACACCAGCAGAACAAAATGTTTTGATGGAATTTACGAACACTTAGGCTACGCAGCTCATAAGATTTAGGATTGGGAGGATTTTTCTAACTAGCATAAAAGCAGTACAACTTCCATTACAAGACCACATAGACAAGCACGACGATAAAAACAACATCACGCAAAGAATAAAATATATTTCTATATTACTAACACGAATATGCGTAGAACGTCTTCCTTCTGTATGGAAGATTGTTGAAAAACAAGAAAACTTTTGCAGACCAACACACAATCTTAAGTTTCACGATGTGAATAAAATAAGCCCGGATCTTGTAATAAAGCCTTCTAAACACTGCTGTGAAACGATTGCTGATTGGCTGAAATAACTGTACTATCATGAAAGATACAGTGATTTTGGGTAAATACCTGGATTTCTCATTGGTGTAAAGCGTTGAGTTTTTTGGGGGTAAATCTGATGCAAGATACACTGAATATTGTCGGCACGGACTACAATACGATATTGCATGACTGCAACTTTGAAACCGGCTATTGTATCCTTGTATAGTGAAAAGATACAACACAGGGTCTGCAACTTACTTTTCGTGAATAGTTTCCTACCAGAACATGCAAAAAATGATGCTTACAATCAACGTGGGTTCAGCAACGTTACCTTCAAAACTGACAACTAACCAAGGCAAATGCTGAAAACAAAGCTACCCACAATGCACTTCGCAGTGATTGACTAGATAACAGGAAGCTGTGGGTCGTGGGAAGATCAAAGTTGTGATGTCTTTGATAAGCATGAATGTTGAAAAGGAAAATATGTGAAATCAGGCTTTGCTGCGCTCAGTTTTGGTGTGTCTTTATTCCGAAGAAAAGTTCTCAGTCAGATTTGGGGGCCCTCTGTCCAACCTCCAACCCCGGTCGGGGAGTGCGGGAGGCCACTCCTACAGGTCTGACAACCACCAGTTTTTATTTTAAAAGTCTCTGCCTTCAATGTTTACCAGGACATTATTTATAATACCTAACTGATAAACAAATGCAAGTGAAATGAAGTTGATAAAATGAAGTGACAGCAATAAAAAATGTCAGCAATGATGTTTATAAGAGCGCTGCAGACAAAAAGGACATTACTCACTGCCTTTGATCAAACTATATTTTCTTCTGTTTGGTCTTGATATTGAATTTAGCAGTACTTCACGTATATTAAATGGTTGGAAGCCAACTTCTGAACTTTTTGGAAACTTGGAAATCACCACCAGCGGGATCAAACGAAATTCAAAGTTTAGGAATCTAGTGTAATTTAATTACATTTTTGGGCGTTCCAAAAAACGAGCAGTTTTTTACTGCAAGCTGATACTTGTCATTTTTTTGGTGCACTAAACCTACAATACATTGTGCTTAGCATATAATAATCAGTCCATCACGTTTCTAACTTATACATACATTGTCCTTTCTTTTGAATGAAAAATGATTCTTTTCAAATACATGGTGCTGGTTTTGTCTTCAGGAACAGTAAATGAATACAAATTTATTTTCTTGTAATTGATAGATAAATTGTTGTAATAGTTTGATGTAAAACAATATATGAGGCGGTCATACTGACTGGCTCCTTATTTTTAGGAACAATGAAGACCATGTGAAAAGATCTTTGTTACGTTAAAACTCATGAAGTAGAATTTTTACCATCAGCATGCCCGGTTTGGAGCAAACGGCAATTGCTAGACCAAGGGCAAGTACAAAGAAAAGAAAGAAATTGGTTTCCAGCTGCATTCTTTTCATCAGAAGGTGTTTGTCTGCAATCGCTTCCTTGTGAAATGTGCCATTTTTGTTCTTGTGTGGAAATCGAACTTTTGGCAATTCCTTTCCAAGAAACTTGCAAAGAGGTTCCCAACCATCATCAATGCGAAAAATCAGAAGCTGATTCTTAGGAGCATTGCTAGCAACATAATCGTTGTGCTGCCGAAAATTTCTCTTCATCACCATTTCGTTCGGCACGGACTTCTTCCAAGGCCACCAAACGTTTGTTTCATAGCCGTGAATGACTCTTTCGAAACTTGCAAAAAAGCGATGATAGCGAAACCCGGTGGGCGAAAACGTTTTCATGATCTTCAACCAGGTGTCACTGTTGTCCTGTTTGACTTGCGTGGAAAAGCTTTCGAACCAAGAGTCTTCGTCTCTGATTGTCAGGATGATTTTGGCGTCGGGAAATGCGCGATGAATTTCTTCCCAGAAGAAATAAATCGGGGCGTCCATTACCACATCAACTTTTTGATACATTCTTTGAAAGTCTTCAACATTGCCTCCATAATAAAGCATCTTCTTCCATTCATTTTCATGGTACCAGGCGTGTTCTAACAAATCGTAAACATCGTACCCTAGCAGACGCAAAGCAGCAGCCAAAGATTTGGTTCCAGTTTTGGCAAATCCAGCAACTATAATCTTCATTTTTGTTTGGAATATACAATACCTGCAAATCAAAAATTACACTGAATAAAACTTTTTATCATTCCAAATATGGAGTTTTCCTAAAATACTCTGTTCCTATATATTCTTCCCAGACCTCACATAAAAGTCAGACTCGCGTGCTAAGCTCTTTCAGCATCCAAAAACTATTTTATTAAATTTTTAGCAAAAATGCATTGTCCAAGGTGTGCTTTCGAAACAGCATACTCTCAGTCGTTTCCCTGTCAAGCCCGACACTAGCCATGTTTGTTTGCCTTCGTTCAAGGAAAAAACTTCAAACAGAAATGGTTGCTGCAGCTCAACTCAACCAAAGAAAAAGGCTTACTGTTTTGTCATCGTTAGACTTTGTTGCTTGTGAGTCTTTTTCTGCGTTGATTCAAAGACAAAAATTGACCTGTGGGTCTAGTGGCAAGAATGTTTTGCACTAGTTCAGTTTTTCATCACATTTCAGGCATTGAACAAATTGTATAGCAAATGCGTTATTTCATCAATATGTGGAAAAGCAATATGTTTTGAAACTTTACAAAAACGGTACAAAACCCGTTAGATTTCAACAAAACACGCCACAAAAACTGAAAATGGTTGGGCTTTTGTTATTGAAAGCATCAAGCTACAGCTTGTTCTGGTCGTAAGCAGCACTTCGGCGATACTATATGTTAGTATTATTACCAACGTATCCGCAGAAAGAACCGAGTTCCTCAACAACGTTTTTGTTCGCCTTGAAAATGTATGCTTCGAACAGGTTTTGCAGTAAAGTAGTCATGAGGTAAATGAAAAAATATATGCTAACCTTACATTTCTCCTTCAATGCAAAACTTTTAATGCAATGCCATTGTATTGAATGACAAGAAAAGGCTCGCCACAATGGGGTTAAACAACGATACGATGGACAAATTTTAAATCAGAGATCGATTTCTCTTAAAACCCGGGATCCTCAGACCAAACGAATTACTCTGTTTGACTGCGGTTTAAGAACTGAGGATGCTTGGTTTTACGTGAAATCGATTTGCAATTAAAAAAATTGCCGATCCATTCTCTGCTTACCACCATTGCCGAGAGTACTTAGGCTGATTTCTCGAAAGCTACCTTAAAACCTACAGCTTTTGATTGTGCATTCAATGACCTTTTCGAAACTGAAGTACTTCCATTTGTTTGCAAAGGCGTTTGCGATGACCTTTGCAAACACCAAACTATTTGTTTCAGCATGCTATTCACTCCATGATTTTTATAGGAAACCACGAAAAGCAAATTATTTTGCAGATACAGACATCTGGTCTCAAACATCATGTTGTTTAAGGATTGTAATGACAAAACATACATGCGTTTACCAAACGTTTTGGATACAAAATCTTGTGACCAAAAATTATGGAAATATACTACATGTGTTTTTTGCTAACTGATTAAAACCTATTCACGGCTTTCATGGAATTATATCTCTGTATTTTGCAAATTCTGCAAAGAAAAGAGACAATGATTATAATTGTATATTTAAAATAAAGGATTTATTTGACAAAAAGCTGTTACTGGGATACGTTTGTCATAACTGCATATCAATGCCTACAGAAAACATTTTTGGAATGGAAGCATCATTAAGAGCAGCGGGTAGAGTCTAAAGCACAAAAAAGCTCCTACACAATGAGTTAGTTCAATTGCAACCAGGGTTGGCCTTCAGCCGATGCAGCAACATTGGATCTCGCGCCTCTAGCGGATCCCGTGCCATGGTGTTTGGGCGGGTTGTTCATTTTTGCCAGATACTGCTTGAGCTCAAGTTCAGTAGAAGCAGCTTATAGGTCTCCTCGTTAGTAAACAATAATCTCGTTTGAACGAACAATGAACTTCCTCCACCGAACGTTGCGAAACGTACTCAATTTCCATGCTACAGGGCGTTATATCTGGGCTCTACATTGACCCATTATTTATGAATGGAATTGTGTTGTTGCTCGTGCCATTTAAGACTGCAGTAGAGTAGACCTACAGCTATTGCAAACAATGTATGTAGTCTAGTAATTTGACTCACAATGAGCAGATCAAGACGATTTTTTGTCGTATTAACTTTGATGGCAGTTCTGTCAATGTAACGTTGTTCAGTTCTCGAAATATCTTTCTGTTTTGGAAAGTTTTTGGTTGACTGCAGCAGAGTTGTAGCTCGGGCCTGGCTTTTCGTGTCTGGTCGACTTCGGAATTAAGTTTGTCAAAATGTTTCGGTCCGATGTCGGGCGTGTATGCCAGTCCCGTCGCCACGGGGCTTTGTTGGGCTTAGCCCACCAGACAAAGCACCACAACCGCAAAATTGAAATATGAAACACTATAAATTAGCGGAGTTTTCGTTAAATATTCAATGTCAACCCCCCTTGAACAAACGTAAAGGCCCCTTATTGATGACTTTCTGGTGACGTTTCTGCTGCATACAAAATTTTCGTGCAACGACGGACACTTTTGTCACCAGTTACTGTTGAAGCAATCGAGTTGATTGAATCTTCAATGAAAATGGCTAATTGTGAATTATTTAGTCATGTTTACTTTGCTACGCTACCGATACCCCGCAGAAGCGCAAATCTTGACTCGGTAAATTTAGCTTTCGGGCCTAAATCGCGCTTTAAAACTAAACGCCAGGTTCTGGCTTGTGATTTCGGGCTCGTACGGGATTTACGTTTCAAAATCAGGCCCGTTTAAAACTTTGGGTTGTGACAAAGGCTTGCAGTTTTGCTTCATGGCAGAAGTTAACCTGAATTACGTATTTTAATATTTTGTCAAAATAAAACTCTACGACCTTGAAGCAAATGACAAAAGATGAGAGTTTAACCAGTGGAAAACTCGTGCAAAACAAAAGACAAAATCTCGTCCAGTTGAAAGACAAAAAAGACAAAAATCTCGTGCAAACCAGTGCAAAATTTTGTTAAGTGTTCACTTTAAAATTTTTCTTCTTTTCTCTGTCCCCAAAATTGTTACTGGGTATTTGTCTGTCGTGCAAGTACTTTTATCTTTTGCCACCCCACCAGTTTTTCACTGTTTTGCCATTTGCGAGCGAAAATAGGTAGAAAAAACACTACTTCAAAGTACAGGTTCATGAGCGTAAAGGACACTTAAAGCTGCCCTGGAGCTTAACTGGGTAAGGCAAAATTGTAAATGTCATCCAGAACACTCGTTCCAGTTTATCATTATATTGGGCAGCTATATGCTTCTATTTCATCAGTCAACCATGCGCATTATATATTGCATTTGATAAGCGTTTCTACACCTCTGCCGCGGTATTTGTAAAATCGTTGCACATTACATTTCTAATTCACAAAGGACAGTTTGCATTCCAAGTCCATGAATGAATATAAAATTGGGCTCTTGGGTAACTTTGGACGGGTTACTCTCTTGTGAAGTGTGGTTCTTTTCGTGCATTGCGTCATAAAGCAGATAGATGATCGCGCGTCCAAACCTTACCAAGAACTCGTGTGCGCTTGTGGCTACCGACAGCGATAAAAGTAATCAGTTTATGTAAATTTATGTAAATGCTAGCTGTTTTAATTCATTTCTCCAAATCAGTTGTTCTTCGAACGAAAGTATTTTTTAACAAGAGTGAAGTAATTGTATTGGAAGTTCAATTCGCTTGTCAGTTCAGTTTGATTGACGTAACTTTGCACTGGCGCTCGGATCTCCATTGTAGAGCTTTCTTTACGAGTGTTGGCGGTACTGTCTAATGTCCATCACAGTAGCATGCTGTTAGTCATAAGCAAGAACGAAGGGAGACATGAGCTATGCCCTCGTCCAGTCCCGTCGTCACGGCGGTTTTGGTGGGCTTATTCCCCCCAAAAATCTCCAAGCCCCCTGAATTGAAAGATGAAACATTATAAGCAAATAGAATGTTTGTCAAATCGTGCAATGTCAAACCTCCTTGCCACAGGCGAATTTTCATGTTTGGGGCCCTAAGCTATTTTAATTTGGTGGTCATTCTGGAAGGTTTGCGACGATTGATGCCATACAAATCACCACTACACGTGCTCGTTGCATTCACTGAAGAAGTTTTTCCAATTCATGAACATGTTACTTTATCCTGAATTCCCTCGATATCAGGAACAAAAACAGTCACAATGAAATTAACGAAATAGGCAGCGGTAAAGTTATCTGACCACACTCATATTAAATATTGAGTGAGTACCTCCCTTGCCTCGTGTATTATGAAAAATGGATTCAGATTTTTTGTTCCACGCATTATATGTAACAATAACCAATTATCAACGCCATGAAAAGAGAATGCTCATCGTCAGTCACTTCAATCCTTCGCGCTTCTATAAAGATCTTTCGTTGGTGACACATTAAAAAAACGTGCGTTGAACCAAAACAGATATACAAATATAATTGCTTACGGAAATGCTGGAAATTGTCCTTACTACCAAACTTTTGGAGCCCCCCCAAAATCGGGGCCCTAGGCTTAAGCCCTTTTAGCCTAGATCAGTGGTTCTTAACCTTTTTTGTCTCGTTTACCCTTGAAAAAATCAGAAAATTGAATTTACCCCCAACAACGTTTGGTGTGTCAAGTCATACCCAGCTTTAGGGTAAAGCCTGTACGAAACATTGTCACTATCTGAGATGAAACTTTAATAAAATGCTCTTACAAGCAAGCATGCATACTTTTAAGATATGGTTTGCTGAGGTTGTTGAACTTCTCAAAACAGTTTGATACGAACCGGAATATCACTGAGTCAAGGGGTAAAACGTTAGGAAGAAAGAACATACAGCCATCCCTGTTTCATTTTTTTTCTATTGAAAAAAGACAAACACTTTCAACCAGTCAGTCACTCAGTGATACTTTTGTGCTTGTTTTCTACGCACAATATCTGACATTGTGAAAACAGTGGTTGAAAGTGATACTTTCACGCAGGGCCGGTATTAAGCTGATTTGACCGATTTCGTCTAATCGGGCCCCGCGCCCAAGCAGCCCCGCGCTTCGCCTACCAACCAACGAAAACTTACACTTTCTATCGAAGCTTCTTGTTTATAGTGCTGGCGCGGCGCCCAGTGTTTTTTATGTTATTTTGAGAGACCAAAACGATTATCAAATTTTTCCAACGGTCTCTCAAAATACACTACAGTATAAACTCGCTTTAATATCACAATCAAAGTACACCGAAACCTTGATTAACAAACATCTCGGTATTCAGAGGATATAGTTGCGGTCTCTGGATAAGTCTCTGCAGTGAGCAAGGTCAGAACTTAAGAAAACTCTGGAGGGTCTCACAGTATTTTGTAAGCATAGGATACGTTGCCAACTAAAATCCAAGTGAACTGCGCGGTTTTTAACGCCCTCATCAAAGCTCTATAGTAAGAATGGTCATTGCTTTCAGTGGTGAGTAGCCGAGTGTTTTTCACTAGCACTTCGCTAAGGCAGAGAGGGATTCCGTTTTTCAGCTGTTTTCTGTTTCATTTAAAAAAGCGTTTCGTATTTGGCAGGTTATTTTCAATAGTTGCTACAAAATACGGTTCGACAGTTGTTGAATGTTGATATTTCAGTATTTACTACTACGCTTTTTCTAAAGGTAACGTTTAGTTCGTAATTGCAAATGTGTGCTGCTTGGTTAGTCTTTCAATAGCGTTGTTCATTTTACCTCTCGTAAAGATTTAATGAAGCAACCTGAGATTGGCGTAAACGTTTGAAATAAACTTAGTTCTAATTATGAATGACTATTTCAGGTGTGCAAAAAATAACGGTTCCTTAAATAGTATCAGAAAATTAATAACAGTTAAGCTATTTGCAAAAAAAAGTGACAATTTCGTTCAAGTGAAGTAAGTCTCATGATATTCTTGTGGTGAAAATTTCATCATGAAACACTACTGAAACAAAGGTTATGGCATCAATCTCACCGACTGGCCTTGTAATTTCTGAGATATAGCCTAACAATTAAAGTTGCAAAAAGTCTGAAAAGGTGGAAAATAGAAAAACGTTTGTGGAAGTTTGAGGCCATTACAGTACTTGCCTGTTTTGTGAAATTGAAAAGTAGGTTTAAACGTATTGATACGTCTACAATCACATCATATATTTCTTTAGTGTTAATGGAGAAAATAATTTTTAACCTTCTCCGGGATATTCAAAAGCTGCTCTGATAAGCGGTTTGTACTCCTTTAATCGGTGATCTGTTGGGTGCTTTTTATTGTAACCATTCTCCACGTGTAAAATATGCAGTGGTCTTGGCGTCAACCTTTCAGGCCTCGCTTTGTAACATCACCGATTTCTATCATACGCCGTCCCCCCCCCAAAAAAATCTAAACACCACTGAGTGGGGCCCCGCAAAAGTGTTTCAAATAGGGCCCCGCTCTTGCTAACGCCGGCCCTGCTCTCATGTCATCTTTGGGAATCAATCGATGTCGCTGTTTTGTTTTATAGATTTTGAGGAGAACCCTGCCTCACACAGGTAAGTATCTTGAAAAGGTATAATAACTTCACATGCGCGCTTAGACAGCGTAGAAAACTCTTTGCCCAATCCACCCCAAAATTGAGAAAAGTCACAGTTGCAAGATTTGAATTTGGAATGAAGCATTCATTAACATTGAAGATCAATCAAATCATCTTTAAAAAGCAGTTTGAAAAGACAATCCCGTGGCCTGATAAAATTCACACTTTCAGTTACGTGTTTCAAAATTATTTTCAAGTATTCTGGAAAGGCTTATCTGACTTGCCAGTGCATGTCGATAACGAACACAAGGAGTAGAAGTGATATGCAGTGCGCGTTTGTTCACAGGTGGTGTAAAGCCTGACTTCACGGAGCATAGGAGCGCCGTTTGTGTACAGCGAGCAAATGTGATTGCACGAGTTTATCATGTTGATAGAAGTGAATCATTTCTTCCTGATCATCAGTCACTTCGCTAGTCGTCTCTAGGCTTACGCACATCAAGAACTCTTCTTTCAACTCAACTACATGTACAGTTGAGTTGAAAGAAGAGTTCTTGATGTGCGTAAGCCTGATGAAATTTGAATATAGGCAGAGTTCCTACAGCACTAAATCAAGAGCAGTGGGTCTGCAAATACATGTGGTTTTCATGTACTTGTGTGACGGCTTCGTGGAACCATCACTAAGCGCTTTGGAACAAAAGATACCTTAGAGGTTTGTGAATATCAACTGTTTCATGATAAATTCGTCCCGAAGTCCAGGCATGGTTCTAGTTATCTTCAACATATTAACTGAGAATGTTGAAATCTTCAGTTATTAACTCATGAATAACTCATTCGCTAAAAAGACCTCCACTGTGCTGGCTGTCCACTGTCTGCGGTCCAGGGGCGGATCCAGGGGGGGAGATTGTGCGATCGCCTCCCTTAAAACCTACGAAAGTAACTTTGCCACCATGATTTCGTACAATTCCGAAAAAAGCATTCGCGATATAAGATCATTTTGCCGTCCATTATTTTGTCACAGAGCCGAAGTATAGGCTTATTCATCTCTTTTACAGTAATGAATCCGCGATTGAGACTTGACTACCAAGTATTACTGAAATCATCCCCCCTAAATTTACTGGCTGGATCCGACCCTGCTGCGGTGTATATACCATGCTAGGAAAAGAGAAAAATGGCACTGCAGTCTGACCATTGTTTGTGAAACCAGTCAAATTTGTTGCACAATAGAGGATTTTTCAATTCTGACAAAGTTACAAACTCCTGTTACGTACAAAGTCCAAATGAAGTCATGAATAGGAACAGTTTTGTGCGCATGAGCTGATCAATTGAATCTGGTAACCTACATGTTTAAAGATGAACTACTAAAAACAGAAAACTTATGGGTATGCATAACTCTGAAGCATATGCCAAAGTGCAACATCTCCAGTTTGTGTGATATATCCGTAAACCTATTTCGTAACAACGTTCTGTGACGCCTGACATGGAGCCTCTCACCAACCTACAAACAAAACAATGTTGGGTGTACTTTTGGGTTTTGACCTCCAACTATCTAGCCTAATAATATAGCTTATGATACTTTGTAAATTTCTAAAAGTTCAGTTTGTTATAAATTATGATTCATTAAATTTAGCGCCTCGGAAGGTGAAATTTACCCTTGGGGGTAAATTTACCCCAGGTTAAGACCCATTGGCCTAGATCAACTCCAATAAACTGCCGTCTTTGTTATATTCATGTAATTATTTTGCTAAAACATATAATTAAAATTAGGGCCAAAGAAAACGATACAAACGATATATTGCAAACGTTTCTATAACTCCTGTTGTTATCATCAGTGCATTGAAAATTGAACTGCAGTGATCATGCTGCAGGTTTTTATTGGTCATTCAGGGAAAAACGCTGTAAAAAATGAAAAACGCAAAGGGCTGTTTCGGTAGTGACGCAGCAGCGCGAAGCATACACAGTCACATGACTCAGCTGGATACGCGCCAATGGTGATGGCGCGTGACGTCATGAGTGAGGCATGAAGCCCTGTTACAAGTTAAAAATGCATAAATGCATCGATGGGATGTTTGCATTCAGCTCTGGCTTGTGTTCTTGAATCAACAAAGATTCAAGAATCTGTAGCCGTCGCCAATTGTTGTCACTGCCAATGACCTCAGGGTTGTGAAAGTCAACAGGGTTGTGAAAGATGATCTCGGTTGGCTTGCAAGTGTCTGCATACTGAAAAGCTTAGTGACGTTCGATGCTCTTCTATACGATTTATTAAATTAGGTTGCGTTTGCCCGATGAAGGAGGCACCGCATGAGCACGTATGCTTGTACACAACATTAAACCGGTTCAGTACAAAGCTCGTCAGTCTTTAATCGAGAACCAGCGTTGAAGCTTTCGAGTACTTTGAAAACAACGTAGCTTCACGTTTACTACAGCCTTGTGTCTAATAAAGCTGCTGAGTTCCTGTCGTATGTTATTGGATACTGAACCCAAATACTGTAGTTGTTATGAAATACATTTGGGTGAAGGAGAGGGTTCAGCCGGTGCATCATGTTGTTGCCTGACACCGTGTTTTCTGTTTAAGAGTTGATGAATGCAACGGTCCAAAAATTGCTGGGGTACCCGTTGCGAGACAACATTCGCTTCATATTCATAAATTCCGTGTGCACCAGTTGGTAGGCACTGGCAATGTCATTAGCGCGGCGGAGTAGAGAGTTGACAAAGTTTCATTTCCTGTGCAACGGACCGAAACTCGATCATTTTGAGTAGAGACCTGCATGCGTGGGTTTCCTGTAGGTAGAAGTAATAAAACCTGTTGATGTTTTCTCAATTAAAACATCAAGAAAGTGGAAGCAATTTCTAATTTCTAGCTCCTTGGTAAAGACAATCTTCCTGCGAATGGAATTAATAGTGGTAAAGAACCTTTTGAGAAAATCTTGGTTAGGAAATAGTAAAAACAAGTCATCTACGTAACGGCAAAGCAGGTCTGGTCGACACTCCGGTGATGTCACCACCAAGGCCTGATCTACAACGTAGTTCATGCATACGTCAGCCATGAGCGGTGCTATAGGTGAGCTCATAGCAACGCCATCGATCTGTCGATAAAAACGACGGTTAAACTAAGCTCTTCAGTATGCAGACACTTGCAAGCCAACTCAGATCATCGGGTTGACTTTCACAACCCTGAGGTCATTGGCAGTGACAACAGTTGGCGACGGCTACAGATTCTTGAATCTTCATTGATTCAAGAACAGAAATCAGAGCTGAATGCAAACATCCCATCGATGCCTTTATGCATTTTTAACTCGTAACAGGGCTTCATGCCTCACTTATGACGTCACGCGCCATCACCATTGGCGCGTATCCAGCTGAGCAATGTGACTACGTAAGCTTCGCGCTACTGCGTCACTACCGAAACAGCTCTTTGCGTTTTACGTTTTTTTCAGCGCTTTTCTCCTGAATGACCAATAAAAACCTACAGCATGATCACTGCAGTTCAATTTTCAATGCACTGATGATGATAACAGGGGTTATAGAAACGTTCGCAATATGTCGTTTGTATCGTTTTCTTTGGCCGTGATTTTCATTATAAGGCTATTTAGCACTTCCGCTTTTCGTGTACCAAAGTTGCTAAAACATCTTCATTTGAAAAGGTCGTACCACATTTGATTGAGCACGATGACATCGTAACACCATTGTTTTAGGTTTTGCATGGAGCCCCGCACTTTTTAGGGCCGGCCGTGATTGCAGGTTACGCAATTTCATAATGTTGGAATGGGCTATGCAAATCAAAAATTTGTGTCATAACGATGTACTTCAGCCTAAAAACCTTTTATTTTGTTTACCCGTTTTTGTTGCATTACTTTTTATTGTACCAACGTCAAAAGAGAACTCAGCGCCTCTCATCGCCTGCTGCTTGCGTTTCATCGAAAACTTTAAAATGAAAATCGAGTATCACATCTTGTTTATGTTCTTTCAAACGCAATTCATGCACTTCAACAACCACTTCGTGGGATCCTTGACTTGAAACTATGACTCAGGTAAAGACCCCTATGCTGGATCGGACAAATCAATGACAAAAAAACACAAAGAATTTGAAGTGGAAAATATGCTTCATACACACTCCATGTACTGCAAAAGTATTTTAAACTCGGAAGCTTTGGCTTAAAGATATAAGGTAGACGTATTGTCATTGTTTTGTTCAGAAACCTGAAACCAGAAACCAACGTAAAATTACTACCAAAGACAAATCTCTGTCTCACACACTGAAGCTGATGCGGCGCTTGTTGGCCTTCACATATGAACGAATGAAAAACAAGCCATCACTCGGGTTCGACAGAGTTGGATCGACCGAGCTGCAAACAGGACTTTAGGTTAAATGGAAAATGTATGAAATATCTGCCGCTGCGCACACGTAGCTTGCCATAAACACACTGGTAGATTTAGGATTTGAATGTAAGGTGCAATCAAGGTTTCACGCATATTCTCACCAGGTACGAACTTCTCTAAAATATATCATCACATTTTTAACCTTAATAGTTCAAAATATTTTTTTTATATTAGGAGTCAAAATGGGTCATTTTGACGCATTCCCGTTTTATATCAATGTACATCTTATATAACATGCATTGTTGCTTTTATTGTAAAAGTGTTATTTCCAACACACAAAAGAAGGATGAGATGAAACAAAATTTTGCTTTGTAGAAAAAGCTACCCCCTTTCAAAGAACGAAACGTAAAGAGAACTGAGGTATTTTTTGGGTTCTAGGACAACAGCCACCCAGACAACTACCACTTAGGACAATCGCCACCCAGGTCAAGACGACTTCCGCCTAACACAGTTGCCACCTAAGACAAATGCCACCCAGGACAACTGCCACTCACTGGAGGACGACTGCCACACAGACAACCGTTACTTAAGATATATAACTGTCAACTAGAACAATCGGTACCTGGGAAACTGCCACCTAAGGCATACTGAATTCTTTGCGTTTGTTGCTATTAAAGGCATATGAACCTCGCAAGGTTCTGGGGTATTACAAAAGTTCCTTGTCCTCTGACCGATATAAAAGAACCTTAACTTCACCTCCATACTTTTGGATGGAAAATCTCGTGTCGACGTCATTAAATCTTCACAAACATTTTTAATCCGTTGAAAATTTAATTTTTCATGGGCCTTTTCAAATTTTTCGCAGCAAACAATCTTTTGCACATTACAGCATCGTATTGATCCTACGCACTCATGAAACGCGTTTTCTTTGGCTCATTTTTGAAGTTGTGTGCATTCTTTTACCTTAGCTTCAGATTTGTCAGTTGCATGGCAGCAGCAGCAAGTCGCTTTTGCTGCACTATGCTGAAGCAATTATAGTACAGCACAGAGGCTCTCAACCGCTGTGTTGCGAGAACTCCTGCAGGTGCCGCACCGCGATATACCAAATTGAATTTGATAGTTTGTATGTGATCTGCAAAACCCATTAACCTAAGTTAATTTTATAATGTCACGCCCCCACGCACAAACGCAAAGACCCCCGCAGAACTGTAAAGCCCCCCTATTGAAAGCTTTCTGGCGACGGTTCTGACTATAACATGTCCGTATAAATATACTTTTCACATTTTTGTCGAAGGACCTACTTCTCTTACTGATCAAGTTCGATAAGTGGTGCACAGGCATTTTCGAATTTCTTTCATCTGGATTTTCTAAGTTGATTGCAAAAATCTTCTGTTGTTGAAGCTTATCAACAACATTTTTGGAACAGATGTTTCAGACTTCAAACGAATCCATGGAAGTTTTGACACAGGAACCTCAGTTGTATTTTATGCTTGTTACTTGCTGCTTCTCTGTCTGGTGCTTTAATGTAAACTCGTCTCAAACTGTGCTTACTACCACATCAAATAAAGTTCGATTTGAAGAAACTTTCTCTGCATAAATTTTTCAACGGAGAACGTTAAATATTTGTGACACATGGGTGTCAAAACTCGCAAGTTAATGGATGGTAGCTGCACTTTCCGGGAAAGCTTGAAGTGGTCAATGTTTTTTAAATAGATTTCCTCAATTCAGCTTCATTGTACTCTATTTTCACTTGTTTTGGAGATGCGCAAGTGGCCAGCAGCGTTCATCTCGGCTTGTTTGCGCTGGGACCATTTTTGTCATGAATGCGAGCCAGTGGCAGCACCACACTTAAACCTCTCCCTTGCACCCACCCATCACCGCCGAGCGCAAAGCTGTACAGGCCGCCAAGTGCAGTTTTCTAAGCTTTGTGTGTGACCTGACCGGAAAACTTGCCAAGAAACATCCTTCGTTGAAAGTTTCGAGTTGCTCTATTTAGATGCACAGGCGTGCCGATTAAATCGGAAGATAATTATCTTCTATAATCAAAACTAATTTTCTTGTCAGTTAGCATTTGCGTTAAGTTTGCTGCAGAGCACAAATCAAAGTAACATTTTTGCCATATTGCAAACCAACTTCACCAGAATTTTTCTCTTTCCCAGGTGAATTTTGTTAAAGTTCCTAATCTGCTTACAAATTCCGAAATCTCTTCATGAGTTTACGCATGAATCTAGTATAAAAATGTTTCATTTGCCAAAACTTGTAAACTCTACGCAGAGAAGCAATGGCATGGTTGACATTTTCAAATGTCATAACAAAAAGTCTGAGACATAGTTGCATTTTTGTCTCCGATAAGTTTCAATTGTAACAATTCACGTGCTGTACCTCTTTCAAAGATTTTTACCCTCTTTGTGATAACACCTTCTTGCACAAACTTTTATTGCCCTACAGTAACACAAAGCTAATACTCCTATGGGAAATGTTGGTCAAAGAGCATTACAATAACTTCAAGCATTGCAAAAAGGTTAATGCAGGTGCAAAAGGTTTTCTTTTATTCTTTTCTGTGAAGATGAAATGGACTAATTTTATCCTTTTGTCCATCTTTCAAAATAAGTTGTAGGAAAGTTCCAAGTAACACAGCATCACTTTTTCCATAATATATCAAATGAAAATGCTTGGAGTTGTTTCTGCTATTTTTCATTCAGTAAGACGAAAATAAGGCATTGTATATGTTTGCTTCCAGCTGCTTAGCTCACATTTATGTCTACTCTCTAAATGCTCTGATTTCAGTTACACAGGACCTGTTATAATAAATACTACGGCCAAAGCAAACGATGCAACTGACATCTTGCAAACGTTTCGATAACAACTGTTATCATCTTCTG
>JGI24022J15233_10001380_pt1 | contig 20053 bp, 8 predicted proteins | sample Ectturendosymbi2_FD_15233 | JGI IMG/M metagenome (IMG submission 15233) | reverse complement strand
GGCACTGCACATTTATTACATCACAATCGCTGTTTGTTCCTACGAATGTGGTGCTGAAAAGATACTTAGCTTGTCGAACATTCTGCAAATGTCAATCATACAGCAATGAGAGCTGTTTATCCAAACGTACATACACGTATAAAATCAATGCTGACAACCAGCTGCACAACTGCGTCTGTGGAGCGCACTGTCTATTAAGATGGCGGTGTTATAAATATACTTGCAAAATCACTGCGGAGAAGAACAATTGAATTGCAATTGCTTTGATTACTTTGCATCGCAATGTAAAAGTGAATTACTCGAAATCAATATAGGACTTCTTGCGCAGCAAACAACATCATCAACTGCTTAATTCTAAAAAGGCTATTTTCGAAATACGAGGCTTGACTGATATTTTGTTCAGATAATGCAGCCACAATTTCTGAGGCTAGCTGTCGCGCTTTTCAATATGAGAGGTTGCTTATAAAAATATAATTTCAGTGCAAACGATCCCACGTTACTTGGCGTGACGCTGAGAAAAGCCTAAACTTACTTAATTTTGTCATAACCTAGTACCGTAGGTGTAAACAGCAGATAAAATTAGCCCGAAACTGCAAAACGAAACGATCATGATTGGAGACTGTCCTCTCGCCATGAAGCGAAATATTACAAAACAGCTCCCGCGTGTACATGGCAGTGTATGAGATTCTGACAGCATTAGAGCCGGCACTGCCAGAGGAGGAAATTCAGAAACACGTCCGTTCCATGCAATATCAATTTAGAGTGTTCAAAAACGTGGATTGTTTCATGTCACTGCGCAGGCGCCATTTAGACAAGGCAGCAACGTTGTTGTTTCGTAATAGTACTATGCAATGTTACAGGGGAAATGTAGGCTGTTGCCTTTTCCAAATCACCCACATTTGAGACCTGCAGTGACAGCGTTTAATATTTAATCGGCTTTAATGCTGAGTACCTGCAGTGCAAAGGGGTCTGTCACGACAGCCAAACAGACCCCCTAGATGCGTCCCTGCTTTGGTTTATTATTATAGATATAAGCACTGCAGCAGTGGTTCCCTTTTTGACCTCGCAACCCCATTCAAAAATATTGCATTAGTGCTCGGCCCCAGCCATTAACTGCAACTCTAAAGGTGTTTAGACACCAAGCAACAAGATATGAGTAATGAGTACCGTCATTTCACATGTTAGATTCACTGTCTTTACATTCTTATATAAAAGAAACAGCACTTATGCTGATCAATGGGACGACTGAGCTGACATCTGTCCAACTTGTCTTGAAATTCTTGGGGACGTTTTGATGAGAGCGAAACTCATGTCATTCTCAACATCCAGCAGTGTGTTCCTTGACCTTTGTTTAATGTGGACAAGCTTGAAAATCCAGCTCCACAGACAGGGTGTACATTACAATTTAGGGTACTAAGGCACACTGTCACAAAGGTACCCTGAAACAGTTGTTGATGGACCCCATTGGAAAATTTGCACAATTGTTGCTTTATTTTGAAAAATGTATGACTTGCTTCAGATCTTATTAAATGTGGCTGTAGAGTGTTTCATAAGCTTTTAACAAAACAATACAAAAAGTTTTTTTTTCCCATGAGATCTTTCTGTCATTGGTCTCGTAATAGTATTAAAGTTCACTGAAATAGTATTCACTAGCCTAGGTTTTTTGACATTATGACTGAATTGACCTAATTTTTTTGGTTATTTTGAAATAAATTTGGTCTGTGATGATCGAAAACAAAACTAAGTACGAAAGTGTCAAAGGATGCCCACGGCATCTCTGAAAAAGGGGAACCCGAGGTGACTGTTTCTCGATCACCTCCCCTAATATCCACCCCTGCTCACAAAGATAGGTGGAAATAAATGGAAGCAGACAATGAAAAGAGAGCATAGGTAGGTTTGCGTATGATTGCTGCGTAGCACTCCAGAACTGCATCAGGTTTTTTTCGGAGAACAAGTCACATGCTAAGGAATCATTTCGCAGTTGCCAATACACTCAGCCATGAATAACATAACAGCTCCATTTAGAAAGTGAATACATGATAGTTACGTTGAGTTTCGATAGCAGGCAATGCAAGAGCACTATCTTTAGGATGCAACAATTTGTTTGAAGCATCAGGGTTGTTGTAAAAAAAACTGACCCCCAAAAAAACACCCGGGATTTTTTTAAAAGCCCACTTAAAAAAACCTACTAAAAAACCCACTCTTTACTTTTCCTTTGAAAAATCTACTAAAATGTAAAAAATCAAATAAGCAGGGAACTTGTACAGTTAACTGTAATTTTTTTTATGAAACAAAACAAACAGCAACGAAATTTAAAGGACTTGACAAAATGAGAAGAATAAATCGAACAATTTGAGTAAGTTCTAATGGTTATCTTCTTCAGCTCTGCAGAATTGGTATATTTTAACCAATTTTTCTGCCTTCTCTGCATCTAAACTTTTTCTGATTTTGTACCATACCAAATCATATGTTGAAAAAATACACTCTATAGATGCTGAACTAGCAGGGCATACACATAAACTTGACGTGAAACAGCAGAGTTTGTGTGGGAGTGGCTTTTTTCTGTTTCCTGTGTGCATGCTTGCCAAGCCTTACCACTTTGGAGTGAACTGACCAACAACACTTTGAAAAAACAACGATGGTGTGCATTTCCTTACCCTCAATTTTGAATACCATAATAAGTATACTAAGTTGTTGTGTAATTCTGAAAATAGTGATATTGCATCATGCAATAAAAACAATTCAGAATGGGGTTTTTCCATTTTCCTTAAAAGAAGTACAAAATCTAGTTTCTTTTCAAAAAACGGGTTTTTTAAAAAAAAACAAAAAAAAACAGGTGGGTTGTTTTTTTAAAAAAAGCGGGTTTTTCTCAAGCCTGTTACCAATGCCATAGCTCTTCTGCCGATTGCGCTAGAGGGCTGTTCAAACCCTCAAAAGATTTGGCAAGTCTTCTAGCCTGCACTCAAAAAAAATTTTTGGTTGGGGGTTGCGGATTTTTTGTGAGTGACGTCATAAGTGAAGTAGTTTTTGAGTCATTTTTGCTCATGCTACCTGGCCTAGCGCCCAACAGCTAGGCCAAAGTATTTCGCTGAAATTTCCATTGGAAACTAGGCTCGAGTTCGAGTCTTTTGAGCCTTTGATTGATTTTCTAGCGTTTCTGGTTATTATCTAATTAGTCAAATATTTTTATTACTTTAGATCATAACTTTTGAACTTGAAACCCTAGCAGGTCATCCAAAGTATCAAAAGACTCGGATAGTAGTCTAGTTTCCAATAAAAACTTCAGCGAAATACTACCATCTAATGGTTTGGGCCCAGGGCTAGGTGAAGTGGGCCAAGGTGGCCCAAAAGTCTTCCACTTACGACATCATCACAAAAAATCCGCAACCCCCAACCAAAAATTTTTTTTTCGAGTACAGACTAGAAGACTTGCCATGTCTTTTGAGCCTTTGAGCACCTCTCTACCACTTTCGGCATCCGAGTTACGCGTGCGCAAAGCCACGTGCGATCCGGTTGTTTTGGCACAAACCACATGATTTAGACCAGCTTTGAAACTGTTAAAGGGTTAACAAAAAATGCAGGACAGCTTTCAGACACAAAAGTGTTATCGTTCAGTTTATTTGGGAAACTCATACACAAAAGAAAACTGACAGAAATAAACAAGATAAGATAAACAAGCAAAAATAATATATATCATAAGCACACAGCACAGTCCAAAGCAAGCAGAAAAATCATGGCCACAATGTGGGCAATGTTCCCCAACTGATACAGATGATAATTGCATCACACCCAGAGTATGCATGTTGAAGATAGCATACAAAGCATGCTACCACAACAACTTTTACTTTGTTGCATTTGATGACTGTTGGTTTGCTAAGCACTGCAGGATTTCAAATGTAAGAACCAAAGGTTTAACTTCTGCAAGCACTTTTATATCCCGCAATTCTAGAAATTTCAATGTTTGGTGTCAAGCTACCAGATATCGGCGGTGTCACGTAGTAAGCATGTGGATAGAAATAGTGCTAGGTGGTAAACTTGCAGTTATTTGTCAGATGTAGACAATCACATATTCCAGTTAAATGCATTAATACCTTGAGAGCCAGTCTACAAATATATCGTACCTGGATTTCGGCCTAAAACCTAAAGTTTTTGGTTGTATTACCAACACCATAACTCCTCTGCCAATTGCACTAGAGAGCTGTTCAAATCCCCAAAAGATTCAGCAAGTCTTCTAGTCTGCAATCAAAAACATTTTTTGGTTGGGGATTGCAGATTTTTTGTGAGTGACTAGAGGACTTGCCGCATCTTTTGAGCCTTTGAACAGCTCTCTACCACTTTAGGTACCAGAGTTACGCACGTGCAAAGCCACATGCAATCCGGTTGTTGTGGCACGAAAATTCCCGAAACAGGCTGGACGCGAAAGTGTTAAAAACTTTGGCAAATCAGCTAGTGATTAACTGGATTCATCTGTACTTGCACCTTGTTCATCTAACCCCATACAACAAACTTGGTTTCTGAGGGAACATGCAGTCACAAACCTTGATTTCTATGCCAAGACTTACAGCCGTACATACAGAATAAAACAAAATATTCAGAAGTATGTCATTTTGACGAAGTGCTGAAATGGAGTCATTTGTAGCGTGACACATTTACAGCATAGCTCAGGGGTTCTCAAATTTTTGGTGTTATGGAGCCCATGACGAGATTGACCATGATTTACAGAGCCCCACAATAAATTTCTAAAAATAAAAACATAAACAAACGAATAGCTCGCGGAGCCCCGAGGTTTCTCTTGCGGAGCCCCAGGGCTCCGTACGGAGCACTTTGAGAACCACTGGCATAGCTAATATCAATTTGTTCCTAGCCCAAGACCCTACCAAATTTTTTTTAAATATCTGAGCTGCTTTGGACCATGCAGACCTGCAATTGAAAACAATACACATATCTTCAAAGATTAAGTTAACCTGCTGCTTGTGATTTAAAAATGTCTTTTTGTGATGTTTGGGTTTCCATTTTGTGAATTGATTTATCAAAAAACATGTTACAAATGATAGTATAGTTCCTACTCAACATGTCCATTTTCAAAATCACTGTCAAGTGCACAGTACACTGAATTTAATTTTTTGATCCTTAACAACCAAGTTCATAATGAGTATGGTCCATTAAAGTACTTGAAGCTGTACTAACCTAACAGTGACCTAGATTGAATTTTTTTTAGCATTTGTAGATCATATATTTCTTTCAAGGTTCAGCTTAGCCAAGTGGAAAATTAAAATGTCTACCTGTTGGCTTTTCTGTTATCATCAACTGAACCAATAGATGTTGTCAGAGTGGTTAATTAGTTAACTTGAAACACTCATTGGATAATTGTGGAAATGATGCAATTGAGTTTTTCAGGGACAGAATGCATGTAAATTTAGGACACAACTTGTATATTTCAGTATGATCATCAAACTTTTCCTGGTGTTGTTCCAAGATCATTTATTGGACCTCTTATAGTTTCATTATTCTCCCTGCCATCTGCACTGTTGTTGCATGGATTTACAGTGGAAAAGATTCACTATCAATATTTAGGTAATGTCTTATGTGTGAGTTTACTGCTGTTTTATATTGATCAAGTGTACGCTAAACCTGATGAATTGTTTTCATGCAGTACGACTTGTTCTTGCAACATGGGTTCTATTTGGATTCTATAAATTTTACTTTTCCCTTAAAAAAATGTTTGGGTCAATCGTTGCCAATTACTGTTGTATCATCGTTGCTACTCAGTTCCATTTCATCTTCTATGCATCTCGCCCTCTGCCAAATACATTTGCTCTTGCCACAGGTAAGATTGTTTTGCATATAGTTTAAATTGTTATTTATTCATGAGGTGAATAATAATAATTTTACCCATTATTTTCATGTGTTCTGTTTAATTAATAGGTCATACCATGTGAAAACAAACTACTGGTGATTCTTGGTAATGGATGTCACTGACCAAAAATATATATCTATATACATTGATAGGAGAATGATACTTGCTCCTGTTGAAGTTCAAAGCTAATTCTTGCAAATTTGAAATCGAAACAAAATGTTTTCAACATCTATTGTGCAATATCTGTCTTGCATTTTTGTTAATCTGTGACCACTGAAAACATATATTATCACTTGTGTTATTGTCAGACCCAAGTTAACATTGTAGCATACCAAGGTAACCGTGTTTACTTCATTGCCAGTTTAAGTCTATGAAACTGTCCTGCTTTTGTTTTTCAGGGCTTTTGTCATTAGCTGCATGGTTGAACATAGACCTGTCAAAGTTCATATGGTTGTCTGCCATTGCTATTATTATTTTCAGGTATTCTGTTGTTGTATGAAATGTCCATTCAGTAACTGCAGCAGGTAACCTTAATTTTTTTTAGGTTTGAACTTTGCATACTGTTTGGAGTTTGTCTTGTCATTCTGTTCTTTCGAACTCATGTGGATTGGTACACTTTATTAACCAACATTGCTTTGTCTGGAATCTTTGCTCTTGGTTAGTAATATGTGGATATTTACAGCCTTGCTAAAGCTGCATTTTCTGTTGTCGATCTGCTGCTACACCCCAACTTCAAATATACTGTATCAATAAGCAGTGTGTAGTGTTCCAATCAAAGCCTGTCCTAGAAGTCAATCAAAAGCAACCTATCTACTGATGCACTTGTAAGCATGCGAATTAGATCCACTTTGCTCCATGAGCTTTTTTGCAGTTCTTATAATTTCAGCTATTGGACCTCAGCAGTTGCAACATGTCTGCTACACCAGGAGTCAGCAATCACCAGGCCTCAGCCCAATCCCGGTCTGTGAGGAATATATTACCATGCCATGCAGAACCAAAGCCGAATTGAACCAAACATTGCAAATTTTTCTGATAAACTCACCATGTTTGTTTCTCTATAGAAAATCCCACAGTTGACCTTGGGGTAAGATTCACGATTCCAAGACTGTTGTCACAGTTGGGCAAGTGCAAAAATATCAAGAAATAATTAGTATACATCTGTGGCAAAAAATACTCAAAAAACAAGAATTTCATCAAGTTTCCTTCAAAAACGCATAAAATCCCTTCTAGAAGTTTGTTTTCGATTTTGGAAACACTTTTGTGATGCTTGAGTTATCATGTTTCTTAGACTTCGAGATATGTCTAAGAAAATTATTCACAGAACAGATGAGTTGTAATAAATTTGCATGATCCAAACATTCGTTATTTTATTGAGGGCTGGTCTGCAAAATACTGTCAGGCTTAACCAGACCACAGTGCAAAAAAGGCTGCCGACCCCTGTGCTACACCTTTATGAAACAATTGAACTGTTAAATTATGAAAATTTGTTGATTGATTCAAACCCCCACCTTTGTGGAGGCTGATTACTTGAATATAAATGTGTGTGAGTTTGAATCATCTCTAAGAGATGAAGGCAGAATGCAGTCGGCTGATTCCAGAAAAACTTCCAGCCAGCCTAGAGTTTTTCATGGTCTGTTGAAACTCAAGTTATACATGAAAAACCTTTTCTCATCGGCTCTAGCTACCTTGGCTAGAATGGGTCCATACGCACTAAACTCGATTTGATACTTGAGGTCTACCCTAGTTTATGGCAAACATCATGCTCACAACAAACTTTCATTACTTGCATGCAGCGGTGCAGTGCTAAAAAACGTGTGGGAATGCATGCAAAAAAACTACCCATTTTCAACAGCACTTCAAACTCATTGTAAAATCAGTATTTAACGAAATATCCACTTTCATTACACTATAAATGAAAACTTGAAAAGTGTGGGGTGTTCCCGCCCCACTACACCTCTGCTTGTATGCATTTTAGTAGTTTTCTTGAAAATAAGATTTTCTTTTCTGTAATAGAATGTATGTAGAAGCATATATAAAAAACAGGTGATATAACATTATTTGTTCACTAGAAATTGTGCTGTTTTTGGATTTTTGAAGTGTTTTTACAATTGCAATAATGTTTAATGCATAGTTAACAAGGTTTTCATGTATCGAAAAATTTTTCGTAGGCACCTTCGTTTTACTTTGGATATGACAACTGAAATTGTTGGACAAACATACATAGGCGTAGCCTGGGGGGCCAAAGGGGCCATGACCCCCCAAATTTTTTAACATTAGTCATTTTGTGCTTTGAGAGGCGTTTTTCCAAACAAAGTAGTGTTATTCGCCTAAAATCATGCATTTTTCCCCCCTAAAAATTTTTGGGCTGGCTGCGCCACTGCAAACGTATGCGGTTGTTGGTTGTGGGCGAGGTTTCTTGAGCTGAAATTGTAAATCAGACGTCACATCTTTGATTCCACAGGTCTTACTGTTGCTGTTGATTCGTACTTTTGGAAAAGATGGTTGTGGCCTGAAGGTGAAGTTATGTGGTACAACGTTGTTTTAAACAAAAGTAGCAACTGGGGCACATCTCCGTTCCATTGGTAAGAGCACAATTTTAACGTGTGTTTAAGACGCACTGCTTATCTCCACAACACTTGTTATGCAAGAATGAGGCATTGGTCCGCTTCATGTAATTTTAAACTCTTACCTGATCTGCTTGGTCAGTGTTTTAGGGCGCGCATCATGGTCATAGTTTTCACGTGTTTCCGTCGAGAAGTTTGCATGAGCATTGGGCACAGACGAATTACGCAGTATTTTGGCAGGTACTTCACTTCGGCTTTGCCCCGTGCTCTGCTAACATCTGTTTTGTTTGTTCCTTGGGGAGTCAAGTGCGACCCGCACAGGTAAGCTGTTGACATATGTGGTGTTGGTTGCAAGTGCTCATTTTATCCATTTAGATAATTGCTTGAGTAGTGCGAACCACGGTGACTGCTGAACAGGTGTTTATTTCGTGAAGAGATAATGTGCCTTAGAAATGCGTTCATTCGCTTTGCGCCATTCAATTTTTCTGTTTGCCTGGAATTACACCAGTTGGGAGACATGCATATTTTTATGCAGGCTCTGCACTGCGGTGAACTTGGCACGCAGCTGTCTTGTCAGTTTTCTTTTCTTTTTCTTGCAGGTCGTCTGTATTGCTGCTTCCTGCGATCAGCTTCGTGCTTGCCTTTTCTCTTCTACCGCACAAAGAATTGCGATTCATCATCTACACCTTCCCACTCTTCAGTGTCGTGGCCGCACGAGGATACGCCGATTTGTAAGCAGCAGTTTCTTTAACATACCTGCAAAACTAATCATCGCATTCATTTTTCGGTTGGGCTTGATAAGCATCAAGCAATGAATGCTTTAGTTGATTCCATACTTTGGCTACGAACGTTTCGTCTCTCCGTTTGCTGTATCTGCTCTGTAATTTTCACTTCGAGCTGCACAATCGTTCGTATCGTTTTCTTCTCACGTCTCCTTGGATTTCTGCGCAACAAGTGTACAACTACAATTGAATCTGCCAGCACAAGTAACCCGTACTACGTCGAGGCTTCCAAGTACGGTGTATGCGCACCAGTCAATTTGTACGTTTTCTATAACAAAATCTTTTTTCATTTTTAAAGCTGTGGGTTCAGCGTAAATATGTTGAGAACAGGGGCAGTATTGATGAACGTCTACATATTGATAAAAAATATGAATAAAGAAAACATCTCAATATATTGGTAAAAGTATTTCCTGCGTCTGGTATTCCGCGCGCTTACCTTAATTTATTTTATTTTAATTTGAGCTAACATCTATATTTGCTGTGAATCAGGAGTAGTTGACTTTTTTATTTGCAACCGTTGTAGGATAACAAACTGGCGCGTTTATGATGCAAGGTACGCTTTACAAAAGAAGTTTTTTTGAGCTCGTAAAATGATCGTTGGAGTTAACTTACTGCAAAAATATTCTTTGAAGTTCCCGTATTCTTTGAAAACATGTTTTTGAAAAACTGATAGTAATCAATATATGATAAAAAAAATGAAGATCACTTTTGCTGCAGATTTTTCCATGTGCTTGTGTGTGTCAATTGCTTTCCTTTCGTTTCGTATGTTGCCTGTCTGAACACGGAAATGTTCATGGTATTATTTAAATCACAGCACGTTATACTACGAATTAGTAAAGATATTCCCATACTTTGTTCGTCGTTCTTGGATTGAAACCGCAGGAAATCAACAAAGTTAAATTTCATCACTTTTGGTGGAAGAAGAGGCCGGGTATTTACCTTGCCGGTAGTTGTGATGAAGCCGATTTACTGTGTTGTTCCTTTTTAAACTCAGCAACAGAGGAAACGCTCAGCTATTCCACGCGAGCTTTTATGTTTCAGGCATTTGCGAAGGAAGAAGTCGCCATTCTGGGGATTTGTTTTTTCCTGTTCACTCGCTTGCCTGTTGTTAAACTTTGCTGCTTGCATAGCATTTCTTGCGGCTGCAATGAATAACTACCCTGGTGGACAAATGCTATCGTTTCTTCACGAAAAGGTAAAATTGAAAATAAAATGTGCAGAAATATCAATCCTGTATTCTGTGGCGACAAACGGTCGTCTTCACAAGATGGGAATATTTTAATATTGGAAATATTGAACGAGTTCCTTATGAGCGAACGACCCTTTATGCGCGGCTTTCTGTGGAAAGAAGTAAGCAGCCAACTGTAATGCCCTAATGTTACTGAAAACCTCAAAAAAGCTTCGTGTACGCCGGGAGTGTCCTCCTGGGTGATCTGATGACCCTGCTGTGCACTTACGTCACGTGCGTTCAAGCCGAGAAACGGTTTGCACGGTTTCTGTTCCTGAAAGCAATGAGTTCAATGTTTTCTTTCCATGCTCTTGAAAGATTAACTGGTTATGTCACGCCAAATTGTAAAGTTTTCGTCAGATTGGTGAAAATTTAGTGCTTAAATCAATTTGTACTGGTCTGTTTGTGCCACGGTCATTGTATACTTCAAAATACTCCCTGTTGGCCCAATGTTGTGTATTGTAACTTTTTATTTTTTGGTATGTATTTAAGTCCTTTACCAAATTAAGCATTTTCATCGATCGAGAAATCGTGTGCAAACAGTTGTTTTTATTCACGATGCTGTTTACTTCCATCTTATTACAATTTAATTAAGATTCATTGAAGCAAGCTGATTTGCTTCCATGTTGGTAGAGTTTTCAGGATCAAGGCTGTACTGGTAAGGTTGCCACTGAGTCAAAATATTTACTGCACCGTTAACCTTAACGCAATAGTAATGATGCAGAATCGCTAGTGTTAAAGTTTGTCTTGTCTTTATGTTCTTATCACTAGATTAAGTGGTGTTCTGTCTGGAGTTCGACACAGTGGTTTTGTATGCATGTTCGTTCATTGTTCCGCTTTTTTAATGAAGTTTTGGATGATTTTTAGTTACTGTTGGAGTATATGAGATGTCAACACCAGTAACGCCAGATCAGCATTCTTGCTTCTCCTGACCTGCTGTTCCACAATTTTGTTTACCCTCCCCCTGCTGTTCACGAATGTAGCTATTGACCTTTCACGCAGTTAGCACCAGACTGGGGTTGCCAATTTAGCGGATTTTCCGCTAGATCTAGCGGATTTTAATCCTGGCTAGCTCCAAAATAATTGGTCTAGCGACCTAATTCCGCTAATTCTAGCGGATAATTGGTCTAGCAGCCTAAATAATTCGTCTTATTCTAGCGGAATTTGGCAATTTTTCTGGCTTGAAAGGCCTGTTCGGACTTGACAACCCTGGTTAGCACGGACCAGATCCGAGTTTCATGTTGCTCTGTTTATTTTGATAAATATAGAGCCAAAGTAAACAAAATTAAGAGACATTTCCTAAATGTTGCGGTAAACACTCTGTTACCATCATCAATACGGTGAAGTATGAGCTGTTGCAAGCTTTTCGTAGCCAGTAAGGAGAATAGCACGGAAATAAAGAAGCGAAACCTGTGGCGCGAAACGCAAGCAATCACGTGACTCGGCGGTACTGGTACACGTGGCGGCGGTGATGGCGTGTGACGTCACGTATGATCCACCAAGCTGTGTTTGCGTTAAACCCTGGTTTGTGTTCTTGAATCAACACTGTTTCAAGAATCTGCCGCCAGCTGTCATTGCTGTTGTTCTCGGGTTTTAAGATCAATCTGATGGTCATGGTTGGCCTGCAGACTGACCAGTTTTGTGAGTTTAATGCTGTTCTAGCCTTTACAGTATAAATTGCGCTGCTTCAGCCCGATGTAGGGGGAACCGCATGAACATGCGAGCCTGTAAAAAACGTAGCGGTTGGTTAAAGCTTGTCGGTCTTTCGCTTATATCCTTAAAAGATTTAATGTACCTGGGTATATTGCAGTGGTTCTCAGACTTTCATCAGCCGTGGCCCCCTTCAAAAGACCCTCAACATATCGTGACACTTGGGTTACGCAATATCACGGTAAAGCTACCTAGTAAAGGCCTCTGCTCGTGGCCCCCATAGGGGGTCGAGGGCCCCTTTTGAGAAACCCTGGTATTTTGCAACTTGGAAACAACCTAGCGTCAAGTGCTCTACAGCACAGCGTTTTATGAAAGCTGCTGAGTTTCTGTCGTATTTTGTTAGATACCGTATTTATTCGATTGCTAGCCGCCCTTGATTGTTAGCCGCACGAAATGGTGTTAAAAAAATTAATGTAAGCCGCACTTGAACACAGATTACCTAAGCCTCTAAGATGCTTTCGCGTACTAGTACGTTTCGCGTTTAATTGGCAACCCGGTAATAATGCTTACACCACTATAACTACCTTTTGATCATCGTAATCCCTCCTGTGACGGATATGCACGTGATAGTGAAGAGAATAGAATGTGAATTGAAGAGAATAGAATGCGAAGTGAAGAGAATAGAATGCGAAAAGAGAGTTTGTTCGAAAAAAACGTTGCCAAGGAAAAACGTCATCTTTTCCTTTCAATAAGGTAAAAAGTAAATGTCAGCTGCCTTTGATCATAAGCCCCACGAAATGATGAAAATAACTTTATAAGCCGCGGCTTACAATCAAATAAATACGGTACGGGCCCCCAAATACGGCAGATATAAAGAAATATATTTGGGTAAAAGAGAAGGCCCACCTGTGGAAACACGTTGTTGTGTGGCATGTACTTTCTATTTAAAATGTGCAACGACACAAAAATTGTTGGGTAACGATTGCAAGACGGAATAAAACAGGAGAATTTCAGCAAAAGTGTGTGGGTGGTTCCTGTAAATGAAGTCAGCTTGGTTTCAGCACAGCAACAGTGTTGACCGTAAAGTTTGCGAAATATGCCCTGCTTCGTTTGCTCTAGACGTCATTTCAGTACCGTCGTCGGTGGGCTTAGCTTTACCTCAAACAAAGCTCCAAGGCCCTACAAATTGAAATCTGAAACACTACAAATAAGTAGAGTTTTGTTAAATTTCAGAATCTCGAGTCCTCCCGCACAAGCGTAAAGGCCCCCTGTTGAAGACTTTCTGGCGACGGTTCTGCGTCATTTTTAATCAATCGGTCCATGTTGTTGAAGATTATAGTCCTAGTTCGTCTCAATGTATATAACCAAGCTCACGTGACCAAATAAAGTTTATTTGGTTTTCCCGCATTTGTTAGCACTAGCTATTTTCGGTCGTAGACCGAATTTTTTTTTGATCGAAAAAAATTAAGTCAATTAAGCCATAATGTCCGAAAATATAGTTTAGTGAATACTGTTGCGACGGGTTTCAATGCTATTATGGGACGAATGACCGAAATGTCTGGCAACCTGGATCCGTCATACTGTGCAGATTAAGCAAAAAGTTTTTATGTCATTGTCACTTTACCTTGAAAGTTCACGAAATGCTTTTGAATCGTTATCTCCGCACTCGCCTTAGTTGACGTGTTTTTGTCGTGTCGCTGACTTCTGTCACGCAAGAAATTCATTTCACGCGGCCAATAAGATCATGTTCTTGTTTCCAGATTCCATGCGATCCTTCGCTGCCCTCAGTTCATGTCCACATCACAAACTACGCGGCGCAAACCGGGGTGAGCCGCTTTGGTCAGCAATGCGATCACTGGAGGTAATTTATTTTCAACCCGTCCGTGTTGGCGTGGTTGCCCACCTTTCAAAATTATAAGTGGATTTTTAAGCTTTTTGCAAAGCTTTAACAAACGTTCGCACAATTTTCACCTAATGCACTTATGTCAGATTTCTAACAATTTTTAACTAATATTGCCTCGATTTTTCGTTATTCTTCGAGAGGGCATTTGCTCCCGACCTAGTACGGCTAAGGCTGCGGTTGTAGTGAGTACAGGTACTTGCTTACTTAAAGAATGTTCTTTGTATTACTCGCCGGAGAAACTTAACGGCTTATTTTTTATGATGTAGTTACTGATCAGCCAACCGAACATAGTCACTGTTGTCCGGGGCTGTGGAGCTGGAGCCCAAGCAATTTTGCATGGCTGGGTTTGAAACCAGAAACTTAGATGGTAGAGCCGGAGCTTGAAATTTGTGGTCCGGTGGCTCCACAGCATTGCTGTTGTCGCACAGATACTATAAACCATGCAAGTCGACCTCCTTTATCTGGGCTACTTGTTTCGGCAAATAATGTCGGCTTAACGAGGTATCTGGATAATCGGAACCGAGAGAATAAGAGCGAAATTCTTTCCAGAGCAAATACCAACAACGCAAACGAAGGTGACGATGTGTAGTACAGTAGAACTCGCCTAAGTGGACGCTCAAAGGAGAACAGAAGAAAACTGTAGACTTAGACGAAATGTCAACTTAGCAAATATGTAGACTGCATGTGGAACATGGCTAAATGAAACACTCATGGTTTGTTCCTGTTTATTAGCAGATCCGATCGATATACGTAAGCTAGTATGTATTCAGAATGATATCAAATGCGAAAAAGAACTATACAAACTGCGCACTTCAAGTTCTTCCACTGTTACATTCATTGTGCGTAGAAATGACATTCACGCTTCCATTGTGATTTAATAAACAACTAAGTAACAGTTGGCGTAATCCGGTTTAACGTTTTTTTTCTATTGATTTGACATATCCGTTCTTAAATTTCCGTGTCGGACAGCGAGGTATCCGGATTAAAGGTGTGAAATACATTGGGAGAAATCTGTTCCTACCAGTTTTGTATCGGGTAGCGATGATTTCGGTTTTTCGGAGTTAAACGAGGTCTGACTGACTGTTTTTACAACCGTAAACTCACGGAACATTGCTTGTAGGCTCACTTCGCTTCTCTGCATGATGAGATGGCGCATCATATTAAATTAAAATTATTATATTTTTTCGCCTCTAACCACGCAGTGTACACTCAGAATCTCACCACTAATCAGTCTTGCGTTGTTCCACCCTCGACCTGCAACATCTCAAAAGTATTGGAGCAACCGCTTCGAGGTCGGCTGAAGTTAGTTTTCAGATCAAGTGCTGACAAACGATGCGTGTTGAGACATTCCCATCTAATTCGTGAGTTTCGTTGACCTTCAAAACGTTTTACTTTCACCCCAATAGTTCGGGTCACCATGAGAATGTCTGGATCAAGAACTTCCTATTCAATCGTGTTAATTCACAACTCGCTCGAAAATCTGAATTACCGATGACTTTGGAATACACTTCGCGATGCATGTCATCAATCGTGGTTGTTATGTCGGTGTCGATTGCTTTGCAGGTACAACAAGACCGAACATTTGACTCCCGACCAACTATGGGCTGCCAAAGATCTGACCCACGCCATTCTTGAACGTGGCCAGCAACTTCCCGAAGCATGGACGTCTGATTTCACCGCCATCGGCTCTGTTGAAGGTTACGCTGGTCTTGGCTTCCACCGGACGATTTCCGGATTTCCAATTTATCCGTTCATCCGGACAAGCCCAGTTCTAGATTTGTGGCAACGAGTTGGTTACGGAAGCTTGTGAAGGGCGTGCACCTGGTTAGCTTTGATTAAAGCAGGGGTATCAAGAATGAGACGTGCAATGATAGATTTGCGTGGTAACGCTCTCGTTTTATTCTGCACTTGGCCAGCCCAAGACAAAGCAGTTCGGTTGAAGAATGAATTTTTCTTTGAAGGTTTTGCACTTGCTGTTAAACAAGTAAAGCCGCTTGACCAATCCCTCAGTCATGCGTGTTCGGATAACCGCTGTCGACGTCGCTTCACCTTAGTGCTGGCTCACACACTTAAACTGCAATAACTTGGCTACTTTTGTGAAGTCTTTTTTTGTAATTACCCAGGAAAACGCACCTCCTGTTCACGTGTGATCAAATAATGACTATGGCCACCAACGTTTCGGAGTTAGTCAAGTGATTTTGTTGTTACTTCTCAAAAAAATTTTCGAAAGCACGCTATTGTCAAACCGTGAATGTAGAACCACATTCTCCTTCCGAATAGAGAGATCCCAGCTACGATGTGTCAGGCACAAGACCAGAATGCCGCGAAGATTGGCGAGGCGAGTCCTGTTGGCTACACCTTCGGGAAAGCATCCCAGAGGCCAACCAAGGACCAGTTTGTGTGATTATATTTCCAACATAGCTTGGTTCCGTCTTGATGTGGAAACAGCAGAACTCTCAGAGATTCCTGAAAATCGTGAGATATTTCAAGACCCCCTGGGGCTGCTGTCCCCGCGGTCCTATAAAATGCGGGTGCGAAAAGTCAGCCACGCGCTATTGTGATGAAATAAAACAATATTGACGAAACAGTGAGTGAATAGTGTGATAACGTACAGCTGAGCTAAATTGTTGATACTTCTGAAAGAAGTTCAGTTCAGCTTCGTTCATACTGGGCTTTTGGTCTGCGGGCGCCCATCTCCGCTTGCTTGCGCCTTGGCTCAGGTTGTCAGACGTCCTTGAGCGCCAAGCGCTTTCCTTGAATTTGCTATCGAAACGGGTTGTGTCCTTGATCCTTTGAAAATATAACAACGCAAGAAGAATTAAAAACCAAACGGAGATGCAAAAACGAATACACTGCATTGCTAGCATCTAATACATCACTTCAGGAACGCATCAACAGTATTGAATACAACATCTGAAACGGAGGTCGAGGCATCAGGCACATATATATATAATTGCAATTGTAACAGACCGGCATCAAAAAAATACAACAGAAAAGCACGAATCTCCCGTAAATGGTGCACAATCTATAACAAGACCTAAGAAAATCAACACAGCAACCGAGATATGTGATGGCTCATCACCAGGCAAGCCAGATAAGAAAATACGCAGCAACTGAACGTTACTGAGACAATCGAAGAGCTCAGGTGATTGGTTGTCGGTTACAATATTGCAGACCCTGTTGGAAAGGATCGCTCGTGCGGCATCATGAAATTTATAGTGAAAGAAAAGGTGAATCTCAGTTTCGATATCACCGCAAACGCAAGTACGATACGATTTTTCATTGATATTTTAATGGACTGTGGGCGAGGCGAAGCATACAACGGACAGATGTCAAACGAGGATTAACTCCCAAAAGGTGCTGGGCAGTGACGGCTCGTGATGAAATTGGCCGGGAGGGCTGCGAAATTTCACCTCGGGTTGAACATATGGGATTGTCGGCCTGCTTGTTTTTATAATTAGTGGCGTTTCCAGTCACTCCAGTAGTCCTTATCAAATTCGTAATTTTCAGTTGTCCTTGATACATAGAAAACATTCGCTTCAGTTTAATGAAATCAAATCCTAAAACGTAAACACGAACACAAAAATTAAGCCGGCCCCATCAAAAATTTGACGCATAACCACAGCCACCAAAGCTGCAAAGGCGAGAGTCGAACCGAGCACCACTCGCATACTAGACTTGGAATATTCCGCTCGACTACTTAGACATTATTGTTAACAGGACAAAGCTTAGCATTTTATTCAAACCGTGTCATGGCAGCAGACCTAGGCTAGTGCCACTTTGTTTGAGCTGGTAACATACTTTAATCATGTTCTTTCAAATGAAGTTTCAATTTTCCAAAAAATTTTGAACAGTTTATGATGTTACACAAAATTTCTGTTTTTTTTAACTGGATTGTTATGCTTTTCCAGTAAAAGTTTGTATCCTGAATCAGTTACAGCTGCAATGTTCACCTCACCAAAATATTAAAGGTCTTTACTTGAATGCTTACTGTATAGGCTTGCCAGANTTCTCATGCTTCAAAATTTTCANATTTCAATGTTTTAAATCAGTCACATCTTTTGTTGTCCAAGAATGANATCCACCAACTACTGCCGTACATCTTCAAACGCCAAACCTAGACAGCTCATCAGCTTAGCCTACTGTTGCAAGCTGCACTNGTGGAGATAAACGAAGAAGGGCTGTATTTTCGCAGCCCGAGATTGGCGACCAGATTTGAATCTGATGCCGCCAATATCGCCAAAGTACTAGTAAAAGCATTGTTAAACTTAAATTATAAAATTCAATATCCAAGAAAATCAGGTAATAAAAAGCAGTGAAGATCATATTTCCTCCGTTTTTTCTTTAAAAATTCATCGTCAAAATATCAAAAACGCTTTGCGGTAGGCGGATATACCACCATGTTTTTGTAGCCAAATTGTTTGGTTTCTTTACTTTAGGGCTGTGCCGAAGACAGCCCCGAAATCGCCAAATTCATCGGCAAGAATGTTGAGAACGTCATCGCATAAGCGGCATCGTTGGAAATGAGCGAAACATTGTTTATTTTTATTCCTAGGAAACGTTGAGCCAAACTGGTGTCGGAAGTACCGAAAATGATTGTGTTGTGAAATTTTCGTTACTAAATCCAAACTTATGGCGAGTTTGGCCGTTTGGCGGAATCTTTTGCCTTAGATTTTTCAGGGAGGGCTGCAGCCCGTCTAGACGAGCCGCCCCTGGTGGAGGGTACTATGTTTTGCAACATGGTAATAGGATTTTAAGCGATTCATGAAATTTGGGTGACTTGGAGAAGATTTAATTTCGAATGGGAGATAATTCCACAAGCTACAGGCCTTGAAAGGTTAAATGCCAATGGTTTTTTAAAAAGTGGAATCTGAACGTCTAGATTGTGGCGCAAAGTGTAGGGAGTAAATTCGCTGCACGATCTAAAGAGATTCATAGGGAAAGTGCAGGGTACCAAAAGAAAAATTATTATAGAAAAATAGCGGAGTATGGATATTTCTCTACGATGGTTTACACCAGTAGAACATCTGAAGAGGATGTGTTTTTTAAACAGCCAAATATGATTTTGGTCGCGGAGAGTTGGACCTTATCTAGCAGATGTTCGTCGCTATCAGAGCAGTTGTCATAGATAATGCTTCCATAGTCAAAAATCAGTAATATGTTTGTTTTGTAGGTAGCAAGGAGAGAGTGACGAGGTAATGAATTTGAAAATGAGCGAAGACGATTTGTTTTGGTCATAACTTTTTGATGAAGGTGGAGAAAGTGAGTATGCCAAGAGAGACTGTGATGAAAGATTAAACCCAAATGTTTATGTGTATCGGTTTCTGAAAGGTGAATATTATTGTCTGATTGAAAAATAAAGGGGGTGGATATTCCTCTGGTTAGATATTGTCATAACGGCAGTTTTACAAGGATTGAAGTTAATATTTCAAACTTTTGACCAGTTGTATAACGTGGAAAGATCTTGAGAAAGTACCTTGTGCAGGTGAATAGGACATTTGGCAGAATAATATAGAGTGGTGTCATCTGCGAAAAGAGAAATGGATGCATTAATATTTTCAGCAACGTCGTTGNCATAAATCANAAATAACAGAAGGCCTAAAACGGATCCCTGAGGAACACCACAACTGGTGTATTTGAGGTCTGAGAGGGTCCTGTTGATGAAAANGACTTGAGAAAGCTGAGAGAGATAAGAGGATAAAATATTTAATAAATAAGGCCATCTATACCAAGTTCTTGAATTTTAAAGAGCAAACATGTATGATCAACGCGATCAAAAGCTTTGGATATATCAAGTACTACTATTCTAGAGGAGGGATTTGAGTCATAAGCTTGGTACGAATTGTTGCAAGTACTTAGCAAAGAATTAAGAGTGGAGTGTTTTTTCCGAAATCCGGAGTTGTTTGGAATCAATAATTTATGGTGTTCTAGGTGGTTGTAAATATGTTTTTGTAAAAGTTTCTCAAAAACTTTGAGAGATGGTAACAAAGCAATTGGACGATAATTTTGGACTTCAGTTTGAGAACCTGTTTTAAGAAGAGGTATCACAGTAGCAGTCTTCCAAACTGT
>JGI24022J15233_10001376_pt1 | contig 20063 bp, 14 predicted proteins | sample Ectturendosymbi2_FD_15233 | JGI IMG/M metagenome (IMG submission 15233) | reverse complement strand
CAGAGATGGTTGGGCTGACACCACCTCCAGAGATGGTTGGGCTGATATCGCCTCCAGAGATGGTTGGGGAGACACCGGGATTTGTAATGAGTTTAGTGTGGTTGCAGAACTTGAGTAACTCCAGTCTTTTTGCAGAGTTGGAATGGGATTGAAGTGAACACCTGTTACAAGGAGATAAATAATTAAGTGTGCGGAAAATTAGGTGTTAATTTACATTGCGCATTGCCATGACGGCATATTTAAACATTGCTTGATACACGCAGTGCAAATTGTTTGAAACATGTGTTATTTATGCAATCTCAGTACGCTTTACATTAGATAAACGATAAGAATGCGATGTCTGATATTCCAATGACGTATATGCATAAACCATTACAAAACCCAGTCCAGCGATTGTTTTTTTGAATAACCTGGAAACACAGTCGGAATGGATTTCTCGCTTTTATTTTTCTGGGCGTTACGACCTCGCTTTCGTGTAAGTTAAAACTGTGGCAAATCCTGTTGAAAACGAGGTATATCGAAGTGAACGACACTCAGATGACCAGTTTTTTTAACACTGAAACATTCGCACTGGTCTAACTTGCACATAGATATTGACAATAGAAAGTGATGAATTTTTCTTGTGCAGACATGAAAATATTCATAGGTTTATTATATACCGCTTCCCGAAAGCTATTCGTTTTCATACCCGGTATTAGTCGCGTGAAGATCGCGGTGGATAAAGCCTTTATATGATTACTCAACAACTTTAGATAGTTCAACATGACGGGACAAAGCAATGTTGGAGACTGTGTTCTGGTCATTGAAAGATATTTGGGCCATTTTTCCGAGAGTGTGGCTGTATGGCATGCTTTGCGTAGCCTAATGTTCTTTGGAAATACTGGGCACATGTCCGAAGGAACGTAATTGGAGACTATCAATGGGGAAGTAGCTTAAAATTCATTGTTTTACCAATTTTACAGCTGTGCGCTTCTCTCGCGAAGTGTCACGCCGTGAGCTTTATGCAGGCACACGATTTCTTTCACTTCCACTTAGGTTACAAGTTACATTACAAGTTGCAAACATTTGTCATTGCACAAAACTCAGAGGGAGATGAGGATCGGAATGAAGACCGATTTAAAGACAGAGGATTGCGGTGTTTAAATCATTCCTTTCTGTTACCACAGAGCAATAAGGTTCATGCACGGTGCACAACAACATTTGCTTCCGCAATCTGTGTGAGAGATTCCGCGCTTCGCTTTGAACCACTTGGGAATACCACCAAGGTGCTTGAAACGTCCTCACATGCGTATCACTTACTTGCACAGCGCGCTGATTGAGGTTTCCGGAGAAATATACTGTATTTGCTGATTTTCATTCCTGCATGTTCAAGCGCAGCAGAAATACGTACAAGTTATATTTCGAAGATTCTGGCATTAACGCGTTGTTGGGAAAAATGCAAACTATTGATCCTGCAATTTCGAACCGAGACACTTCAGCACGGCTGTGACTGTATGCAATTCATACAGAACAATGAAGACCAGTGGTGTCTGCACACACCTTCTAAGTTTGACACCAACTGTTGGCGGTTGCGATTTAACTTCGCCGACACAGGCACAAACTTTCGAGCAGTAATACAATCACTTGACGGCCGGGAACAAGCGTTCGTCATCAACACAGAACAGCTGCAATGCTCCCCAAAACTTTTAGAACACCAGCCCACTTTTTAAAAAGGAGACAGTCAAAAAAACTCGTTATCGATTCAAGGATTTGAGCTGGTCGGATTGCATGGCAGCCTGCAGCTTTTTTAGCCTTTGATGTTTAGACAACTTGGAAGATCTCTACTGCAGTGATGGTATTTTCATCCCCCATTACGTCGTTTTTTGCCGGTGTTGCGATAGTGACTTGGTTTAAAATGTGTTTGCGATGCTCTCCATCTACCAAGGATATTTTTTTCATTTTTAAGACACCATTGGTCTTTTATGGATTTAGCATAATGATATCTTTGGCCAGAAATACACCANATTGTTTNCAAAAACGCTTTTTGCCTTAGTAGAAATGGAGTATNCTGTATGTCCAAAATTCTAACATGATTGCATTTGACCGTTTCACCATCAGGGCTGTGGACTTACGCGTCTGAGCGGAACGCAGTAAACAGTTGGTTTTGCTTGAAGTCATAACTTGTAGGCAGATTTCTTTGCTAAAATGGCATCTTTCACCTCTTGGTTCCACAAGGGGGTAACTTTCTGCAATTATTGCCACACCCAAGGCGGTTCCGTCATCATGCCCAAGCAGCAGGCATAGCTGAAGCTGATCTGCCACTCCACCTTCGCGGTGCCGTCCATGAGGCCTTGGTACACGGACAATGCGCTCTGCAAATTTACTTCTTAGATATTCTTGGCCAGGGCCCATCCGTGCGATGCTATTCTGAGCAAATGTCCAATACATGTTTTGGTTCAGATTCCTGTTTGTTGGAATTTTATTTCAAATAAACGTGTATCTTCTGGTTGCTCCCAACGCAAGTTCGTAAAAAATTTTTTGCTATGTTTGAGTTTGAGATCAGTTTTTTGCATGAACACCGATTTTGTTTCTTTCTTGATGCATGATTTGATTTAGCGATAGTGTAAAACTTTGTTTCTGGTCTCAGAACGGGACTTAAACCGTGAATAACTTCCAACTAAAAGACGCACACAACTTCATTTGTCATTTACTCACGTGATTCATGGACGTCTTCATAATCGGAATCTTCACTGTCAGCTTTCTGAGGAGCTCTTTGAGGGAAAGGCATTTTAGAGTTCCCTTTTCGTGGAGAAATAAACTTTTTTCCTGAAAACACAATTATTATTTTTAAATTACACAATATTTATTTAAAGCGATTGCACTTCACGTTTGCAAATGTATTCAAAACAGAATGAATTGAACGGTGTTCCTATATCAACACTTTAGAGACCAACGTTCCCAAAATGGGAACATGTTTGTAAATGCTCCCAACTGTTTCAAGGATTTGAAAGGGACATCCAATTTTTTTCAGAAATTGTCTGAAATGGTTCTATTAAAAATGCACACAATTTATAAAACCCAAGGTCTTGTTTCGTTGTTGTGGCAATTCATATTCAGCCAATGAATGTTTGTGACCCAATTAATATTTCTTTGCTTGTTGTAAACTCCAAAAGTTATGAAAATATGCCATGAAAATATTTTATAGTTCTGTTTAACTGAATTAAGCTTTACTTTACAATTTGTTTTTGTCCCACACTTTCATCTTAAGTTTCAAAACGATGTTCCCGAAATGGGAACGTTGGTCCTATGCAGTACAGACATATCCATCTTTGTCAACAGACGTGAATGCAGTAATAGGACAAGAGTGAAGTAACTTTTAATCCCATTATTCCTTCACACTACAGCGCTGCTGAAAACAGCTCCATTATTCGACAGATGAGATGAGTTTTGTCACTTGCACCAATCTATTCAATTACAAAAAGACAATGAAATTGCTGCAAAAGATAGCAAGCATGGCTACAGTCATGGGCAAAGAAAATAGACCACTTGTAAATTAACGAAAAGAGGACTTGTAAATTAACGAAATCAGTTTTGCATAAGTGAGAACAGCAATTTACAAACAATAGGCTAAAAAGAAAATTAGGTGGTGAAAGTCTTCCAAACTTCAATTTTTTTAAAATAGTGTTTTGCCTAAAAAATTTTATATTTAGTTTGTCCACCAAAGCTTGTGTGTGGAGAGCATTCACTGCACTGGAAGAGTGTTTCACAAATGCAGATGTGTAGCGTTTGTCGAATCTTGTGTTTCCAGGCCTCCAAACTGTCTTGCAACATCCAGTTTTTTTACAAATTTGACGCTCTGAAAATCCTTTATGTAACTGAATATACTGAGCTCGTTTCGAGTCCTTCAAATGAGGCCCTCTACCCATTCTCACAAGGCAAGAAATGGATTCCTACAGGGCTGACAGTAGAACTTCACTGAGATCGAAAGATCACGATATAGATGAATCAATGGTTCTGTATTGAGGCCCTCAAAATGTCTAACATTTTGTAAAAGGAAAACTAGTTAAATTTAAATATAAAGTGTTGATGCTGTGTGGTGTTGACGGTTTTCCATATACTGTAACTAAGATATATACTGTGGAAAAGATTCTCACCGAATCACCCCATAAGGAACACATGTTGTAACCACCATGCCTACTTCTGTACGCAGTAATAAATGTTGTTTTCTTCGATAATTTTTTTAGAAGCCAACAGTTGTGAGACCTGGCTGCCAAAGATATCAGAGCCTGTGCGAACAATCAAGAGAAAATCGAACAGGACGCTGCACTTTGATTGCAACAATGACTGTAAGATCCAGCCCAGAGGACATTACAAATTACCTATCAGATGGCAAGTGTTATTTGTGTGAGATAGCGTTCTAACTGTCCAGTCACGATTGCCAACAAAGGCGCAACCATGTCTTTACGAAATTTCATTCCATGACGTCGTCATCGTGCGTCATCGTGCTTATTCAACCGTGATGCAACTTTTTCGCAAACGGTCACAGATAAAGTTCTCTTCGCAACATTTCTNAAAATGAGAAGTTTTCGGTTTTAATCACGTTGCAGACCGAACGATCGGGACAGAGTAAAAATTAGTCGNCTAATACAAACGCTTTATTCCGTACTCAACTAGTGCAGTCATGGCTTTAGTGTGGCAGCTGTACAAGCTGCTAGTAATTGCCTAACGTTTCGTCTTGTTTCAGCAAATTCGTTTAGCCCTTTTCTTCTAAAATATGNTTTTGAATTTTTATCAAAAAGGGAAATTCCAAACTTGAGGGATAGCCTATGTCAAGATTTCTTTGATTGCTACGTTTCGGGCAAAACAGATCACGTGTTTTTGGCACATAACGGATCAGGTGTGTTTGGGCCAAACGGCTTTTTCTGGCATCCACGAGATGGGTTGAAGTTTAAAAGCACGTTTAAGGCTATGAGCTTTCAGGGTTTGCACTGGTTGCAATACCAGACCCTAAGCGTCGTGGGTAAGTTCGTTCAACACTTGACTAGCATTCATTTAACACTTTCCTAAACCCTTTCAAGGCGTGGTACTGGAACTAACCCTGGAAGACCTAAAATGTGAAACAGTCATCACGCTAAATTTAGTTGAGAACTGTCGGGTTTCAAACCGAAAACGCAAATAAACAACGTTTTTAAGAATTGTACCACGTTAATAATCATGACCTATTTTTTCCTAACAAAATAATCAAAATGTCGTAGAAGAACAATCGGTTTAACGTTGTAACAAGGTTTCTTAATAACAACCAACATGTCGAGATTTCTCTTATTACTTGAATGAAAGTTTCAACAGTTTGCATGGTTCAAAAGTACCCTAATATTATCTTTGATTAGGACAAATTGAGTCCTTTCTCAGAAAAAGTGGAACACGAACAAAAAGGATTAAAAAATGCCTTGGACATACCAACATTTTGAAGTCTCCCAAGCTTTGACAATTTCAGTGTATTTGCGGTTAAATACCAATCATTTTCGAAATTTTCGATCAAATGACCTGTCTCAAGATAAACGTTGTAAGGTGATTAACCAGTAGCACAAAGAAAAATTAAAATAGGACATTTTTGAAAATGATTAATATAAAATTATCTTTATTCATTGAGAGTGCCTGCAAACGTCACAATTGCTATGCGATGTTTTGAAATTTGAGGGGGCAGCTGTCCCAAATTGCCCCGCTGGTTGCGAGCCTGATTGCCAGCAACTATGTCACTGTGACACTTTTCAGCAAAACAGAAAAACGGGTTGAAAAAACGAACACAGAAGAGTCGTGGAACAGCCACATTGTGAAGATGTGCAATGAACGGATGGGTGGTGTGGACGTGTGCGATCATGAAAGTGGTGGTGGAACGCATTCAACAACATCCTGAATCTTTGTTGTGAAAGCGTTTCGATTTCAGAGCTACGCCAATCACACTAAATCACACTAAGACAACTCATCTCCAAATTCAAAGATAAATCGTAAGGTATTTGGTAAAAGCTGAAGTAAGGCTGGGATATGGTGGCCCTACAGCGCAACCCAGCACATTAGTAAGACACGAAGGCGTGAACCACACACTCAAATCTGTCTCACTTAGAAGATGTGTTTTCTGCCCACAAAAAACACTAGGTTTCGATGTGAAAATCGTGAAAAGAAACTATAGGAAATACAATGCACTGACACAGTGAGTTGAACACGTTCTAACATTTTCGCAATTCCTGGGACATATTGTCGTATTTTGAAGTTTGCGGAAACAGAAGCAATTTCTCATTAATTTTGCAAGGCCGAAATATGGTTAATTTTATGTATTTTCAAGTAGCAGAAGACACAACGTTCCCAAAATGGGAACATCTAAACAAAGAAAGTATTGTAAAATTTGAAAAAATATAATTGTTTGTGGTCTTAAGGCAAGTAGACCAAAGTTTAAAGAGATCATGAAAAAATATTCAGTGTTTTTTTGAGCTGTCTCTAAAGAGTTGTGTTATGCAATCACAAGGTCACAAAGCGTTTAAGCATTTGCTTTTGTGATCGTAAACGTTGTTGATCAAATTATTTTAATCAGAACAATGTTATTTAAAAAGCATTTAAAGAAAAAGTGGCCTGTCCAAGGGATCCCAAAGACAGTGATTTCTCAGGACAATCCTATCACAATGTAGCCTGGCAACTTGGAGTGGGTTATCAAAATCGTATGCTTAACAATAAACAAACCGGACGTAATCTTTCTGATGTATATGATTGTGCCAATCCCTGTATAATGAATTTGTTTCGAATAAGAGCTAAACCTTGAACTCCTTTAACAAAGTTAATCGTCATCTTAATAAAAGATGTTCTGCTTGATTGCCTTCGCAGATAGACGGGGAATGTGCCCTACCAACCGCACATATGGTGCGCTAGTGACGATTCAGATTGAGCGTTTCCTATTTAATTGAGCTTCAGCAGAATATCACAGTATTCTCTTTAAAACTGCTGTCGTTTCCTCTGCGCCTGAAAATAGACTGCGGACAACGGAAACTCGAAACGGCTCAACGCTTTTAAACGGACTCAATCTAATCATATTTTCCTTGGCCTTTCTTGGTCTTGGCTGAACTTCAGCCAACTTTGGGCCAGCCTCTGCCCTCTGTTAAAATAAATTGTTGCTACACCCAACTCTTGACATAAAAATGTAAAATTAATATAATAATTCTCCTATCGTTGGTCTGGTTTGTGCAATACCTTCGCCAAAAAATCAGAAACATTACTGGGAATTATTTAATTTTTTGTACTGTAGTTGTCATTGTGTTCAAGGTGACTTTGTTGAGCTTAGGGACTACTTCGCAGCAAACGCTGTACAGCGTATACTTTGACCTTCTACTGCAGATACTTGTGCATTTGTTGTGATTATAGTACAAATTACTCCATTCTGACAGCATTTGAAATTTTGTAAACGACAAGAATTCCAAAACGGCAGGTTTTGGATTGCAAGTCACACGTTTGCACTCTGGAAATCCTGCAATCAATATTCTGGTGAAGCTATTGATCTTGGTCCGTACAGTGCAAAGTGCCATGTACAATGCTGCATCACTCAAAATGTGCTTTTGCATAAAACAGACGTGAAACAATTCATCTAAAACCCAAATATCATGCTGGAATAAGCACATTCCTGCCGCCATTGATATTGTTACACATACCGCTATTCAATGTTAGCTACTCATTGTGCTGTTTAATAAACGCGTAATAAGAGGCTAGTGCCACGATGCAGCTATTGCAAAACCACGAAGTAGAACCGAAGTGGATTGTTTCTATATTTTAGAAACAAGAAACAAATTACTTACGACATGGTTGTTGCTCAGATTGTGACTGATTTTCATCGTCGTCATTTATTCGTCGTTTACTAGCCATGGCACAGTGCTTTAAAATTGCAGAAGCAAATTTTTGATAAGGTTGATACGTTGCTCATAAAGACATAAAATTTTTAAAACAACTAAAAATAAAAATAGGTAATTGCTTCATTATATCTTCAAAAGTTCTTTACAAATCTCAATCGACAATCTTCTGCACTGTTTTTCAAATGGTGATAAACTACAATCCGACTTTTCGTAAACATCAATGATCAACATTTGATTGTAAAATAGAAGTACAAGTTTATTTTCTCCACATATGTTTCAGCATGGAGTTTCAGCCATGGGAACAGCTGTTTCGTTTCACACCATTTCATTCACCTTAGTAAGCTGAAGGATCACACACCAACCCTGGTGAGTGGGATTGATATCTTGTCGACTTCCATCCATTTGAAATCCACTCCACCCGAAGCACTGTAATCAGGCTTTTTGCGTAAAGTGCTTGCATTTTCGCTAGTGATTGGTCAGGAGCTGCCAAAGGGAATGTATTCAAATTGATAAGCTTCTTTTTGAAAGCCAAGCATTTTTCATTCACAAATATCACGGCCTGCTGCATTTGGTATATTGTGTGACTGCATTTTTTCAACAGTTTCAACAACATGCTTGCCTTAACTAACGCCTTATCAACTGCAGATATCACGTAATTGTCAGAAAACTACGCGTGTGATTTTGTCTATTCATTAGCTAAAAAGAAATTTTTGTTAAGGCATGTGATGCAGTAGATATAAAAATTTTGTATGTTTGGTGGACATGCTCGCCTCAGACCTGACGTTTATGTAAAAAGACTTGTCCTCACAAGTTTCAACTTTTCTTCTCATCCAAAAATAATCTGTTCTGAACCAAAGCTGTGCACAAGAAGTGGTCAGAAAATATTTCCAAAGTACAGTATTTTTTCCGTAATGTGTAGGTAAACCACATTTATCCCGATTTGAGAGAACCTTTTCCTGGAACCCTTTGCCGCCCAGACGTATTTTCCTTTCTGCATTCAAGATAATTTTTTCACCACTTGTTTGTACGGCCGTAATATCGAAAATTACGGATTTACTACTTTCTATTTATCATTTTGGAGATATGAACAACTTCATATGTGGCAACGTTGGGAGGATTGCAGCACAACATTTTCTAAATGTATCACTGAATTTCCGCAATTCCAACTGTGTAGTAGCAGGGGGCTTCCCAGGGGGGGACAAAAAGGACAATTGCCAGAACCGTCGCCAGAAAAGCCTCTGCAGAGTGTTCAGGTTTTTGCAGGGGGCTTGAAATTCCAAAATTTGACAAATGATCCACTCACTGACATTATTTCATATTTCAATTTGGGGGCTTGTAACTTTGTTTGGGGAGCTATGCTCAGCAAAGTACCCCCGAGGTGACGGTGCAGGCATTTGTTCCCCCTGGAAATTGGGACTAAGAGCCAAACATTTTTAGAAAACCTGAAGTAGCAGCTTAAATGCGATTAATTGGTTTAATTTTTCCAATGACAGTTTATTGGCCAGTGTGACACTCACACTGCACAAGTGAGAGACATGTTCACTGTTTTAATTCTGGTATCATGCAGTGATGAGCTTGCAATTCGCTCAGGCCTACTGTTTTGTCTGCAAAGGAAGATTGCGAATTAACGATCGATTTTTCGACTGTTGGTCTTTAATGCGTGACAATAATATGGAAACAAGTAACCAGTGGTGGCTTCAAGCTACGGCAGTACAGTGATCTCCTAGTTAAGTTCGCAATTTAAATCTGAGCTGTTTGTGCGCACTTACGTGGTAGGTGCGAACTTAGCAGTTGTGCTTTTAACTGCATTAGCAAGCAGATGCTGATCATTAGGGATAATGTTTGGACACTGATTGATGCTTTGACTGAAGATATCTATTGTTTAGCAAGGCAGATAGCATTCACTTACATTACGCCAGTGTTTTTCTAAGCCGTTTTTGGGTGTCAAAATGACACCCTAAATTCTGTGTCATTTGCAATGACACCCTAAATTCTGAAAGCCTCGATATGCTTTTGCCTTGTATGGATTTTAGATAAACATGGTTTCCTGCACGTAGCTATTGCAACGGACGGCTGCAATGTTATTGGCCGACACAATTTTCTGGCGCAGAAGTTGGAAGCGAAAATTGTAACTTTGGTATCTGTGAATTATGCGCACGGCCACGCTTCGGCCTCTTACTATACTGCAGCAGATTTGTACAGAACGGTGTATTAAACTGTGAAAGCACGTTAATGTCATTGTGGAAGTGTTTTACTGTTTCACCGTTGCGATCGGCTTGCTTGGCGATGCATCAGACTACAATGAAGACAAAAGGTCGGCAGTTGCAGCGCGCATGCAAGGCAGTGAGGCAACAGTGAGAGCTATGAGTGAGATTTTGGGAATTTGGGCCGCACTGAAGCAGCTATCAGAAAATGAAAATGATGCAATGTGCGTTGTTTTACTGCGACTTATAAGTATAAAGAATTTAAATATGGTGCCTTCCTTTTGTCAACATTGGCACCTCACCTGACAGAACTGAGCAAAGTTTTTCAGCCGGGATGTTTTGATTTTGCACAGGTGAAAGCTTCCGTAGAACAATGCACCAATAAGCTCTCTGATGCCGCTGCTAAATCTGAGCTTAAAGGTAATTGCGAAAAATTTGATAGTGAATTAGGGAACTTGGAACGCTGGGTGGTTTGGCTGACTCGTGTGTGTCAAGTGGCATGGCGTTTTGGAAGGGTGCCGAAAGATTAGCCAATTGATCGTCCTCACACGCAAAAAGGAGACAGGAGTGAATTAACCAAATACTGGGGCATCTCTTTCCTAAGCCTCCAAGGAAGAGTGTATGCCAAGATGCCACAAAAACAGTTGAACCAAAGCTGGAGGATATATAGTGCGGCTTTTGTCGCTGTCTTAGCACTACAGAACAAATTTCCACTCCCCAGCAAACTTTTGATAAATCCTGGGAGCATGCCAAAGGCTTATACACAGGCCCGTAATCAGCTTGAGACACCAGAAGGGCAAAAAGTTTTCCAAGAGGGGCCCACATTTTTTGAACTATGTCCAATATTTTTAAATTATGTCCAACAAATTTATCCAGGGGAGGGAGTAAAATTTTCTAGGTGGGCTTCGCTCCCCTTGCGCCCCCCCTGGTTACGGGCCTGCTTGTACACGTGTTTTGTCCACCTTGATAAAGCATAAGACCGGGTTCCTCGTGAAAAGCTTTGGGGAGTGTTGGATTGATCATTATTATGCATCGAGAAAACTGCCCCTTCCACCTTCGCTAACCTTTTTGAAAGCAAACGGAATTGCAGAACAATTATATCAAATCGTTAACTTAGCAACATAATGTTTCTTGTTTACCATTTTTATGACAAGTTGTCACGTTTGATTTGCTGTAAATACCAATAAATTGCTGAAAAAGTTGAATCCAGAATTTTTCATAATTTTGTGCGAACTTAACTGGGATGCGAACTTGAACGGGTGCGAACTTAACTGGGATATTACTGCAAGTACAAGTTTAACTTGCCACATATGACTGCTGTTCAATGCAGGCAATACATCTTGGCAGGTATTTCAGCGAGAAAGTTACTGCTGATAGCGGTAAGCCACGCAGTTTATACAGTGTCAAATGATGCATGAGCGAATCTCTTGCAATGTTTCCACAAGTTATAAAATCCATTGTTCGTGTGACACTGAACGCTTTCCCGATTTATGTGTGATAAGTGATCACCCTGATAAATCATTAGACGAGCAAGGTTTTATTGAAATAATGATTGAGCCCTTTGGACAACATCCCAGACGTTTGCATCTCTTGCATCTAATTGACGCTGACAAGTCTGGCTATGAAACATGAAGTCATAATTTGAGCTTTTGCTAAAAGACCATGGCCATGCTTCTTTGAAAAGACGTGCTCTGCTTGGAAAACCTGAAGAGTGCAGATAGCCTATTGTGCAAATCAGGGGTGAAAAACCGTACGTTGTGACAAAAATTTGTGCTGTCGTGCACGGTAATTTTAAATTAACTTATGGCTGCCGTGCAACAAAACTCTTTGCCTTCCGTATCAGGATACTTAGTAGAAAGACGGTCAAACAGATGAGTGAAAGCAGGCTATGCTCAGTGCGTTTGTAGAAGCAGAATAGAGGCAATGCACAAAACAAAAAATATTTTGAAATCACTGGCGTCGTAGTTCACAAAAATGAACGTAATGCGGCCAGGAATAGTGAAAAGGTTATGCACCCTGGTGTAAATTTTCCGAGTACACCCGGATATTACTGCCAACGAAGCGCATTTTTGTAAGTGTTACCCTAACATGAGTAATTGTCTTTGTGGTATAGAAAAGGCAAAGAGTTCTATGAACGTCCATTTGCATTGCATGGTCAGCAACCTGGAAAGGATAAGAAATAAGTTGATGTTTCCCCTTCCTGGAAAACTTTCTGCGGGCGTCCGTATGCAGTAGTGCTACGTTCAATACACAAAAGTGAACGCAACATGATCAAAACAAATATTGCCGTGAGTTTATCAATGGAAGTTATGCTGATCAAAATCTGGCAAATGGCAGAGCACTAGGAAAATAGCCTGATGGACCTGTCGTTATGCAGCTGCACATTGCTATAGTACAAATCCNAGAAAACTTTTCATAGGTCTACGTGCAGACGAACAATACCTTTCTGCTTATGAACTTGGTGCTTTTTGAGTAATTTGTGCACCTTCCTCGTTTGACTAAAGAAGTCCTACTCATCAAATCTCACATCTTCCAGTGAATCAGTTATTCATCCACCATTAAACTGTAAGCAGCTTTTATTTGCTGATTTCAGCAAATACATAATTATCTCACGGAGTGTCCTAGTGAGAAATTTTTCTTTCGTAAAGATTGCAGTATATGCACCAGTTTGCAACAACTTTTGTGATGAGTGCTTTAGTTACCAAAGCGAAGTGTCATTTTAATACTGATTCTGAGTGTGTACGATTCCAATAAATGAATCCACAACAGCCATGCCTTTTTTGTGGGGAGGAATAACATGAGATTGCGGAACACTGCAGTTTGGTGCATTCCGTACTCTATTGCGTAAGCCATCATGTGCAATAAGAACAGAGTAGTCATTCCACTTGCACATGAAAAACTTTCAATCTCGCCTGTAGTCGAAAGTTCCACGGTCCTTCGTGAGACTCTTTGCGTCAGTCATCGCATTTGCTACACCCAGAGTTCGGTTATCTCCAATTGGTCTTGTTACGATATCGCGATTTCTCAAGTCTGTTACAAGTGCGCAGGTGGCGAAAACGTTCTCTAAAATGTTTGATGCTTTGAAGGAATAGAGTTTGAACCACCACATTTATGAGGTCATTGAGAACACGTTTTCCTAGTTAGAGGCTCTTTCTCAGCATCTACTTCCCGCTTTTGTATATCTGCAAATAAAGGGATGTCCGCCAATTCCACAAAAGCCCATATTTTCTAACTATAATGGATTGGCTTCCTAGCAATAACCATTTTGGCGTTGTGGTGGTCGTTTTATGGTACCACTGAATCACCAACACTAAACGTTGAGTGCAAAATTCGAATATGCACCAAACCTTCATTCAAACATTTGTAGAAATTAGCTGCGTTTTCCACTTTGTTGCATTTTTGAGGTTGTCATTATCAACAACATGGAAATGTCGTTTTAATGAGAGAAAACTATTCCAGCTCGTTGTTCCAAATGAAATTTTGCCTCCAGGATGCTTTTGAATTGACCAGGAATGTCTCACTTTGGGAAGGATGCTTGTCATGAAAGATGACAAGGATTGTTCCTTGAAACTACGTCATTTCCTTTTCAGAACTACTACATTCAGGTTTGTTCTTTTCAGGTTTAGCGCACACATTTTGTTGTTCTGTGACATATTGAAACATGTTTTGGTCCGATTTGGGTCCCATTTTGTTGTTCTGAGACATATCGAAACATGTATTGAACACGATTCGGGTCCCTAGAATTGAAAATCGGGTCCCTAGAATCAGAGAATATCGCGTGCCTACAGATCCACATCGGAAACCTAACATTTTCCTTAAAAAAAACCTTGAGCCCACTATAACAATTTCGCGCTGTGCATCCTTCAGAGACGATCTCATCGTGAAGCACTCGGCAACTAATAATCTCGCCCTTATTTCTTCTGAAAATTTGCAACCCAATCCTTCCCACGTTCCCAGCCCAGTAGCATCATCCATAAAATGTGCATCTGTCTGCGGGTGCTTCTAAAAAATTGAAAGACATCCGAAGTAGACCTTCCACAAAATTTGCTGGAATACGTGAAAGTGTTGTCGTTGTTTAAAGGTTTTGGTTTTCTTTACATATNGAAAGCTTAATACCTTTTTAAATGTTTAAAAACTGCTGTTTATTTATACATTTCAGTGGTGCGATGTTACAACAAAGTTTTANGGGTGATGGGATAAACAAGGCTTGGATCCCAGGTCTTGAAGAATCTTCTTATCAATGTTCATACGCNGTAATCACCAACCTATTTAAAAAAGGTGGTCAATAAGTTGCCTCTGCTTGTCCAGTGACTTTTGCCATTTGAACCCCAATCGAGGTGTGCAAAGCGCGGTCGCACATTAGGGGCGTGCCACGAAAAGCTTGAAGTGTGCAAACGGGATCTGCATCGACGTAACAGTGCTTAGTTTATAATTTTAAGTGTAGTAGTGTATTATGGCCAAACTTCTTATATATGTGTACTACTAAAAATTTCTGTGCAAGTTCAAAATAATTTTAACATTTTGTGCGGACAGAGTGCTTCAAACATATGCATGTGTTTCTGGAGAACATGTGCAACATGCACTAATTTACGAAATTGTATTTGTCTCAAATGTGAAGTATTTTGTTAACTATAAAACTTGGTAAATTTTTTGGGAAACAAACTGTGTCAAAAAACACTACTCGTCTTTTCACACGTCGAAGCGTGCGATGGCATTAATTTTAAAACAGTTTGAGAGATTCTTGATTTGATGCTTATCAGATGGGAACGTGAATTGTCATCGTCGACTGGACGACGCCACGATCCACTACTTCCATGCACAAATGTTGTGCAAGGTCTACTTCGATATCGGAGCCCAAACCTAGTCGCTTTAATTGAACATGTGTTGCTCTTCAACAGGAGCGCGTGAATGCAGTAAGCGCAATAACAGTTACGCCTTGCTGACGTCTACTACAGTTATGACCACTAAACGCATCAACCACAGTATCCACTGCTTGCGTTCTGTAAAAGTATATTGCACGTCGTGCCACTAACATCGAAATTTTCGCAAACGCTTTTGCACAGAACGTTTACGATCACATAGTCGCTTTGATGTGTGCTCTTTTCCACAAACGCACATGTACGCTTATGTTTCATCAAAGTAATCACGCATAACTTTTTCTACCACCGCACCATATCTATTTTCTGTTTTTGTATGTCCTTTGCTACTGCCATGCACGTTTACTGCGTTTCGTGTGGGAGTGATGACGTTATACAATACAATGATGGAAGTAGAAGCTCGGTTGTTGTATTCCCCACCTTTAAAACTTTCGAACTACATGTCTGTTTTACTCCGTTTTGCAGAAATAGCAAAATTATGTTGCTCAGCCATTAGTCCAGGAGCAGGCAAGTCGTTTGGTGTGCGCAAAAACCAAAGATGTTGTTGTTGGTGATTGCGCGAAATATCGAGGCGTTTAACATCATTTTGCTGCTTAGCGTATTTATTCGATTGNTAGCCGCCCTTCACTGTAAGCCGCCCGCGATGATAAGCCGCACGAAATGGTGTTAAAATAATAATGTAAGCNGCACNTGAACGCAGGTTACTTAAGCCTCTGAGATGCTTTCACGTTTAATTGGCAAGCCTGGTAATGACGCTTACACCGCTAAAACTGCCCTTTGTTCTTCATAAACATCCTGTGATGGATGTGCACGTGATGCTGAAGAGAATAGAATGCGAAAAAAGAGTTTGTTGGAAAAAATTGTAACCAAGGCAACACTGAGCGTCATCTTTACCTTTCGATATAGTGGAGAAATAAAAATTAATCCGCCCACGATAATAAGTCGCAGGAAATGATAAAAAAACGTTATAAGCCGCGGTTTTCAATCGAATAAATACGGTATCTGAATTTCTTTGTCAACGATAAAGTACGACTTGCCTTTTTTCAATCCGTCAACCTGGCTCCGTGATGTATGAAAGATTAGAAAATCCTGTGTACCTGCCAACAATTGCTTCAATTTCCCAATAGATCAAACAACCGAAACTTGCGTGAATAGCCATGACACTATTATTTCTTTTTGCAGACTTTGAAAAGAGGCAAAAAATGCAATTTCTTGAATAAACCTCGCCGTATCCCTCGCAGTTGAAATGCTAATTAGTGGCAGTCGAAAGATCAATAGCAGTCCACGAAATTGATCATTAAGTTGCTACCACATCATTATATGAAAACTATTTGCAGAATGGAAACTAACAGATGTTGACTTGAACTACCAATTCATAATATTGCGAGACTTTGAACTTTTAAACATAAGAGATTTGACTGTCAGGAATGCCGAGACGTGAACATAAAAATTTTTTTTTTCGGAGAATTGTTGAAACGGTAAGTCAAACATGTGATGTCGTCGTTGAGCCCAGAGCAAACAAAGACTTTTATTAACATTAACTCAATACACAAGCGAATAGGCACAAACAAAAATTAAAGAAACCAATAAATATGGAAATTGTTTTCATTCGGTAGATTAGCGTAAAAATTCATGACACTTTCGAACTTCATACGCTAACTTTCAAAAACGAAAACTCATTTTGCACCACAAAAAATCATAATGTTGAGACATGTTACTTTTGTTAAGGTATTTATTACTGCATCAGTTCAGTGTATCTGCTTTTATACACAGCTGCTTTTATAAACATGTTGTGACGGCGGCAATATGCCTCGCAAAGTTTGCAGAGATACCGTTCAAGAAGATGCTTTTCTTCAGGAAGCAAAGACGGTGAATTTTGAACTTGCTTGCAATATTTGACATCGTCCCAGATACACCCTAAAGGATTGCGGCATATCTCCATCATTATTTGTGAAAACACACACGCCATAACAATGTAACGGGTGCAAGGACCAATCCAGACACTTTTCATAGGCTGCTTAGGAACGTGGAAGAGTCTTTTCTTTATCTTTTTATGAAGCGATTCTTCTTTGTTGATGGCTCCAATAAGAAAGCAGCAAGGAATCAGCAAACAATTGAATACCTCTTTTTGATCTCGTTGCCTTGTCCTTTGAGCAAAATTCCAAAATTGTTCGAAACAATCTGTGGCTTCCTTGATATTTCCAGAATGCAGGTTATTTATGATAGACAGCACAAACGACGGCTGTTCGAAATATGCAGCTGGAGCTGATGGAAAGTGGCGGAAGAGTAGAAGGATTTTCGAAAAACAACAGAAGTGGATGCTTTCTATTCGCCACAATATTGTTTTGATTTTTTCCACAATTTCTCAAACTAAAAACGTGTTTAGGTGTTCATGTGTTCATGGAATCAAGCAACTATTTTCTTTCAAAGCAAAAATTGCGCTACGTAATAACCAGGGAAATGTCGTTCCCAAACATTGGCTTCACTGAAACTGGAAACCTACCTGACTCCAATTATTTAGCAAAGTAATAGACCCACATTAACGGAATTGCGCTGCAACCACTGGGAGCGTTACTAGAATGCGCAAAGAGAATTGAGTAAAAATCTTGGTTGAGGTACTCCATGGATGCTTTTCGTAATTAAATGATTAAATGTTGGATAGGTGGGACATGCATGGTGGGAAACGTCACAAAGCTTTAACAAACTGGATGGAGAAATCAATGAACAAGGCATAAAGGTGCAAGATTTATTTCACACGAGGGAGTACACAGCTGTGTGTATTAATTTGTGCGTCATGTTTGTTAAACCATTTATTTTCACACAAATCTTGAGCGTAAACAGGGACTGGGTTGTTCTNTAAAAGCAAGAGCGCACGTTTANTGCCTGCGTGGTTTGTNTATGTCATGGAACACTGAATGATGCAGCCAGGACTGACCCAGTTCGGTTGCTGTCATCCTTNTTTGGTTTGATCCAATTAGACCTAATTCGATGGGATGACTACCTCATGGATAACGGGCACATGACACGAGTTGGAACATAAATGGAATGGTTTGTGCATGACAGGTTTTGGTTAAAGTCGGACTCTAGTAGAGAAGGAATGCAGGCTGAATATGAAAATAATGGTTGCCCTCAAAAACCTACAATTGGAAAGTAATATGAAACTGCAAGCACGTTGCTCAACACAAAAACAACCCAAAGGATTTCGACGGTCTTTTCAGGACTTGTGCATTTTTTGCTTTCCATGGATAGTACAACAAATCCATGGTAATAATTATTTTATGAAGAATATCAAATAGTGTTTTACAAATAATGTCAAAAATACAACTCGTCCGCTGAACTAAAGGAACGATATCTCCCAAGAAGCGGTCATCGCCCCGACATATGTGGAGGAAACCATAAAAGGATGACATCGACTGAACAAAGGATGGCAGCGACTATTGTGGCACTGTGCAGTGTTTCATGACATAATGCATGAAACACCACCTATTCATGAAATATGAGCTGGTACTTTTGCAGAAAAAAACATTTTGCTTGATGGACACCCATTGAGTTGAGTAAACAAACTTATGTTAACACGTAAATTGATCTTCAAATCACGATCCTTCTTCGTGTGACATAATTCGCATACACTTATGTGTTGCTCATAGATTTCCCCAATCAATTTTGTTGAACTTTTTTTACTACTGTACTAAATATGCAACTACTTCCCTTATTAAGGTCTAAAACATGTGATTTTAAAAGAGCGTCCCCAGAGAAAGGCTGCCAATCTCACGAAAGCAATCCTGTTCACGCATTCTGCTAACGCTCGGTTTTGAGTGATACGGTGTGTATCCGCCAATGCTGGCCTGTTGCTTTGTTCAATAATTGGCGTCCAGATAGTTTCTCAGAGTTTTTGCTTGCCACAGCTATTATTTGGATTTATTAATTTTGTTCATGATCAGTGAGCATGCCTGACGTCTCTGCTCTTGCTCCAGCTTTTCAACTTGCCACCTGTGAGCATTACTTGCATATTTCCCAAATGAGGATGCCCTGTGTTACTCGAAGTCGATTTCCTACTTGGAAAAAAACAGATGGCTTCAAACCCAAGCCATTGTTGAGACTGGTTCTTTCAATAGAGATATGTGCAAGCTTGAATCTTCGTAAAGCAACGAAAGCAGGGACCAGTCAAATTATTACTTGAAAGCTTGCTGCCGGCTTATTCCCTGAAAGCTTACGGGAAAGCTACGTTAGGTGGAGTCAATATATTTGCATGCTTAAAACTATTTGTGATTTTGCCAATTGGCATAGAGAAGAAAAGTTAACAAAAAGAAATGAACGCGTATACGCCTAGGATAAATTAGCCGTTGGTGTGGTTTTAAGAAACACGGACAATCAACTAGGGTTGTTCTGTTTTAAAAATTACCGAACTGGCTGACTGTCGGCTGAATTGCTTTAATACAGAAAAACTGACAGAAGAATGCACAATCCGATAGGAAAAACACACTGCAGCTAACACTATGCGAAAACTTACATTGGGAATAATCACTTTCAAATTTTATGTGCAACTTAGTGGCAAAACATATTTTTTTCGGTTGAGAAAGCTTCTATCTCTTAAAGGCAAACCTTTCACATGAATTTTGCTTCTATTAATGTATTTGAAAATGTGGTTAGAAAAGGGTTGCCTGGTTTCAAAATGTTCATTTTTCCCAAATGAAAAGTCACATATGTTTCTCTTACCAAGGCTGGCCCCTCCTTGTTCCAGATCTGAGTAATTGGACAACTTCGTTACAACAAACTCTACCCAAGGTCGGCAACAATCCATACATGCAGGTCCATTCACCGAAACTGCTTGACCTGCATCCAAAACAGTTGAAATAAACGCCCTCAATTTCTTATATTATTCACTTATTCACAAAGGAGGTTTTGTTCTGGTTGTTACCACAAAATAAGACCCTGCACTTTGCTTTTCGATTCTAATTCGTTTCAAAATGTTGTTAAATGTGTAGTCATGAAGGAAATGTAACTTAAATTTTTTTTTTGCATAAAACTTTGCGCTTGAAAATTACGGTTGACTTTTAATATGCATGCACAAAGCACAAACTTACCAGATGGAAAAGGATGCAATGTGCGTTTCA
>JGI24022J15233_10001360_pt1 | contig 20114 bp, 10 predicted proteins | sample Ectturendosymbi2_FD_15233 | JGI IMG/M metagenome (IMG submission 15233) | reverse complement strand
CCTTGTCTTCGGAAAGTAGATATCGCGGTGAGAGTCACGTAGTGTCGTGTCGCCCAGTTGTATGCAATAAGCTCAGTCATTAATCCATCGCGATTAGACAGATTAAGGTATTGATGCTTGTTAGGTTGCAAGAGATTAAGATGAAAGACGTTCCCTATCGTAAAAGCATCCGGTGATCTGTTGTGCAAGGGATTGACAACACGGAGCGTGTTTTCAGGGAGGTCCGAGCAATTGGAAATATTCATAATTTGCCGCATTTTTGCAGGTACTGAAGAACACCTGCGTGGTGAAAGCAAATTAAGACCGGTGACGCGAACAGCACTCAGCAGCAGAAAGCTGCCGGACTGAGTCAGGTTGGTATTGCCGTACACGCTACGTGTTTCACGCATGATATAAAAGCTTGCGTCGAACCACGACTGCCAGTCTTCAAAGTTGCTGATGTTGAGAAACGGAGGACGATGATGGTGTGGACAACTGGTCGAAACTTGAAATCCATTTCTGACACAAAATCCTCTTCTGAACCACAACTTAACATGCTCGACGTGTCTGATTCGAGCTCTGTTTCCAGATGTTTGCGTCACAACCACCACGATAAGGAGCAGTGCCAGGCTCAACAGAGCCAGCCAGGTGTGAAGCGCTTTTTTAGCTGAGGCTTGCTTCCTCAAGCGCTGCGCAAGCTGGCGCAAGTGGTTAGTACCGGCTTTCCATGTGCCGTCGGTATGATACGGCGAGGTTAAGTTGCGCAAGAATCGTAATCTTCTTCTGTCCGATATTCTCTTGTTGATTTCTGAAGGGCTCACTACTGTCTCGCCGGTCTGGGTGGCTGTTTCATCAGCAATCATGTACTCTGAAAAAGTGGCACGAAAATAAGCGGAATCACTGAGAAAAAACGGTAAGAAATTTAATTAATTTCAGGCATCCGACGCATTCAACCGGTACCAAAAGATTAGACAAATTTGTTTGCTGACGTATAAGCTTGCCAGGAGTATTTCGCACTGCGACTGGTTCGACCAAGTATCTCACTGCATCACTGGACGCTAACATTGAAACACCGTAAAATGGTCTATATTTACGTATGGAAGTAGTTACCAAATTATTTTCTTGAAAGATTGATATGCGTACACAAAAGAATTAACAGTGGCAATGGCAACAGCTGAAGATGCTGTGACCCTGCGGCTAGTTCAACAACAGTTGATTTTTATGCAGGGAAAATGTCTTAGAGAACTGTTTAGACAGCTGCATAAATGCTGGTGAGAAAACTAGCAATACACAGAAAAGGGAACAACATGAGCACGTGTGGCACAAGACTTCTCACAAACACGAATTCTTACTGTAATCTTTGTACGCGTAGTCGTCGACTGGGGCAGAATCGACGGTGGGGAATAGCTCCTCCAACGTGGTGTGCAAGCTGCGTTTGGTTACCACGTCCCAGATAGAAGCCAAGACTGACATAACGAGAACTACAATGACTTCCACAGCGACTACAGTCCAGAACAGAGCAAAGCACCAGGTTTCCATCCATACGTCAAAGTCAGTATCACCCAGGTACTTTGCTACGCCGTAAATGGCGCAGAAAGCGCTGATGACACCTGTCAATGCGTAGTAAGCCCAGCCAACCCAGCTGCAAGCTCGCGGAAGGTAACCAGAGCGCATTTTAGGCATTGGTTCTAGCTTTTCACAAGGCACAAGCTCAGGACCGTCCATGGCCAAAATCGATTGCTGGTCGATGGCATGTTCCCTTCTAGAAACGAAGGTCATTGTGAAACAAGAACGAACAAAAAAACGGCACGAACCTACGAAAATGTTCTTACAAGGAGTGGTTTACATTCATTAGACATCCTGAGACTGCGCTCGATTTGTTTAGGAGAAATGCAACATCACAAACCCATCTTTTCACTTGGAAAAGGAGAATCACACAAACCTTCCAATGCTGAATCATACGTAACACTTAAAGACAAAGCTACCTGCCTTGCGAGAGGTTATTTTTTGTTATGAAATACAAACGAAGCAGATCTTGGATAATTTTTTATTTACCATTGGAAACACGATACGCTTGAATGATTCCAGTAAACAAAGTATGGGTGGCAGTGCAGGCTTCATGCTACAAATTCAGTGACAAAAAAGTAGACCGTTTTCAACGCAAGTTTTGTGACTGTCCACAAAGCAAGCCTTAATCTTGCTAGTACACTAAGGCGTAGTGCGTTTACTCAACGGCAGGGCGGACTCCGCTTTAGATTTACAGGAAGCTGTGCCTCGCTTCAGCATAACAATCCGTTCATTAAACTACGTTTCATTTACTATCTTACCTGTTCGTGGTCATCAAAAAAGCAGCTTTAACAATGCACAAATGTATTGCACGATTTACATTTCGGTCCCAATCAAGAGAGTAATCCGACTCAAGATATTTTTATTGCGCAGTTACCTTTCAGTTGCTTTTTGCAAAGTGCTGCTTTTACTTTCAACCACCGCAATCTCATCTACAGTGTTGTATGCGAAAGAAACTTCGCTCTCTTCGTAACAGCTGTCAGGTTTTCGTTCCACACCTGCATCAGCACGAACACGGTACAGTACCAAGACCACTTCACATACTGTTTCCACTGACGCTCACAACAACCAGGAACATGATAGGAAATTAGACAAATAGCAGTATCTTTGAAGGACAACTTAAACGAAGAAAACTTTTTTCCGTTTAGTTATAGTCTTTTCCAGCACTTGTGCTTAATTGCTTGTATAGTGGTACTGGAGCATGTCGAAGAAGTTTACAACATACTTCACTTCCGAGGTTCAAATTACAAGCAACCATAGAGAATTTTTAAGCGTGAAGAGTACACATTTTTCAAAGCGATTTTTTACTCAGCGCAAAATCACGAGGGGCATCAAGCATTGCTAAAGAAATTGTATTTCAGAAATTGGAGTACATGTAAAACCTGGGTCACCATGGTTACCGCAGGCACCAGGTCACCTGCAAGGACCACGTGGGTCGCCTGCGGGCCTGTTCTAAAAATAGCATTGACATGATCAGTGTTTTCGCACCAATGAATATCACGATTATAGGTAAATTGAGCAAACTTATTGTTTCAGAAGTGTGTATCAAGCTGGTAGCCCTTCGCATTAATTGGTACCCAAGAAGTAGCTCTGAGTTTCATAAAGGTTGGTGGCCAGTGGTGTGGGGCGCGGGAACGGTGTTCCCACACTTTTTAAAAAGTAGCCTGATTTGAAGATGTGTTTTTGGGCAATTGTAAAAAACACAAAACAAGGCGGCTGTGTCGCAGCGGAGCAGCTGTTATAACCTGCTCATCTAAAGTCGATCTATTATGGTTAAGTACCTTGGATCTTGCCGTTGTGTTTCAGCCCAGTTTTTTTCTGTTGGGGTAGATTGGTCGATATTGCAGAATCAACGCCAGGCGACATGCATCTGGCAATTTCTTCTTCGTACGAATTGACACTTGGGCAGACATCAGGCAAGGAACCAAGGCTACCGACGCTTCCAGGTAAGCAAGATGGACCCGACTCCTCTCTGTAACCTGCACACCATGTATTTATTCATGAGCACCTTCCTCGCGCTTATTTACACATTTTTGTGAAGAATCGAAGACGAGCATATCGTTTTAGATTAGACTACTTGAAGGCGAGCAAAATGATGTTTAAGCAAGGAGTGTTGGCAAAGGTATGATGAAAATTGTCGCTTTATACAGAAAAGCATCTAGTCATTCCGATCTTTTTTCTGGTCACAAAGTTTCGGCGAAAACTAAAGACATGCTCGTTGTTAAGGTTTTCCACCGCCGCTCTTACNAAGACGATTCATTAATTTACCATTTATTTCGTTGTCACAGCCATTTCGAACAAGTTCTTTGCATTGAAGCCAGTCAACCACTGCATCGTTTGCACTCATCATTTGATCAAGTTCTTCAAAGTTGTGAATAACGGTGGCAGTCTTGCGCAAAGTACCTTTTGACACAAATAAAAAAAAGCTTGCTCATTCCTCGTGAAAGATACAAAAAGAGGCTGAATAAGAAGTTAGTTCCTAGTCTAATGTCATAGTCGCTCGCAGGCGCATCCACATGAGAAGTAACGTTTTTATATGCCGCTTTTGAAAACACGTTTTGATGCGCCTCGACAATATTTTCACGCGGTGTGTTGCAGTGCTCTTAGTTAATCGTCAGACACTAGGATCGGTCTTTCTACCTTGTTTGCTTCTTGTCTGTTCGCCGTTGCTGTTAGGGAGCGAAACTCGCGACAGATCCGTCAGACGCGAATTTGAAGTGCGGCTGGTATTGTCTTCAATCACCACCGAGATCTGCTCGTCTCGCTTGGTGTACCTGAATGGAGGACGTGATCACGACGAAACGTTTTGGGACAATTTACTTCAAGTTTAATAGAACAAACTTTTTCACAGTTTGTAGTCAAAAAAGCCGATCAGTTGCAAGCAAGCATCATGCATTGGTTACAACTGCACATCTTGCAAGATCAACATCAAAAACTAAACAAAGAAATACAATTTCACAGGTGCTGAGCAACTAAAATCTTCAACAGCTAGGGGTTAAGGATCTATCGCTCCATAAGTTCGAAGACAAGAAATTTTACTCACCTCAGAATCATTTGAGCCGGAATAAGAGAAACACTTGCTCCAATTCCCATAATAACACCCCAAGATAAGTTTTCCCAGCTGAAAGTTGAAACTCCTGAAATAAACAGATAAGGCATTGTTAAAATCGAAACTCTGCGTTCAAGTTGCAAAGTAACCTTTTGTTAACGTAAGAGTAGGTTCGCAGCAGGTCCAGCCTGCGTTCATTATTTCAAACGGTTGAGATGAAGAATAAGCAAAAATTAGAATTATCTTATGCAGCAATTAAGAAGTCTTTTACCTGCGCAGTTGTAAAAAAAAACAAAACGCAGTCTGCGCTGATTTTACAAATGTTATTTCTCTGCACATCATTTCGAACAAAGGCCACTCCTACAGCTTCAGAGAATGAATGCATAATTTTCAACAATATTCGGAACAATTTGTAGCAACATGGCAATTCAAAAAAGCGTAAACTTCTACCCGACTCACCACGCCCGTACTTTCGTGATTCGAACAGGATGGACTTGACAGTCGCCAAAGCAAATATGACCGTACACAAAGTCATGATGTGGACAATCCGCTGAGCTCGTGTCAAAACAGCCCATCGTGCACAAGCGAAGATTGAGACAACACTAAAAATATGAACTTTCGATTAAACACTTATGAATGATCCTGTAAATATGTGTCTAAGAAACAGCCCTGGAAAAGAGTAGTAATGGGAGAACCAACATTATAAGCCCTTGCGACAGGGCCTACGAGAGGGGAGTACAAGAGGCACATCGTACCCGGATCTGGTAGATATTGGGGCCCCAGAATCTAGGGAGGCCTGGTATCGGTCTTCGTACCCCTTTGTAAAATTTATCTCAGATACCTTGCCTTGAGATAGCGACTCGCTTTTCAACGGTTTTGAAGGAGACCAGTGCGCCTTCTGCAACTTGCATTAAGCTCATCTTAGCCAGTAGCACATACAGCGCACGACAACAATTTCACTCCTTTGGAAAAATGTGCAGTTCATGTGATAGCGACAAGCACTTACCGTGAATTATGCAACAAAAGTTGAGCGCTAAAAATGTTTTCCGGTAACATCTCTGGGTGGCGTCACCGCATGTTGCAGAAGACAGTTCCGGTCCGGAAAAGTGTTTTTGTAAATAGCATGTACGACGCACATATTCGTAGTAGGGGAGCAAAAATGTTTGGCGGTACAAAACGTTTATGCCCGATTTTTTCGGAATTTTGTGCGAAAAAAGAAAAAAGTGCTAAATTACTGTAAATGGACACAAAACAACAAAAGTTGCTATGAATGTCTTCCAACACGATAAACGATGGTTAGGATCAAGCTCTGATGGGTCACACACAACAGTCATACCACGTTTTTAAGGGTATGCACAAGATCAGTTTAAAACACTTTTTCAGTGGCTAACAGCAAAACGAGTTTGCAAGTAACCTTGTACAACCGCTGTACTGGATCCCAAAAATATCACCACTGAGCAGCACTGATCTTAAAAAGATCAAGCTACTTTAGTGTAAACTATCACCACTCATTAATACATAATACAAATATGAAGTTTATGCAACGAAAAAAATCTTGCTGTTGGTTCATCAGAAAGTTTTCTTTCTTGATGCAACATCAAAACCGTTCATAACTTGTGTTGAAAAAATGGAATAAAACCTCAAGTGGTACCCCACAATGTTTCTTAAGTCAATTCAAAGAGAAAGACACACCCTTACTTTAAAGCTAATCAAAATGTTTGATTACGAAGCTACTGTACAGATAACAAAGACAACTGCGCAATTACGTAGAATCAAAATAATTCAGAGACAGATTAAGAAAGACAACTGCACATTGATCACCATGAGCATGAAACTAAATGTGAAGAAAAAGCATCGTGAAAATTCATGCTAGCAAAAGATTAGTTTGCATGTTCGAAATGCGTTGTACCAGAATATTTTAATCTGGAAGCTACACCATCGGTAAGACTAAACGAAACGCGTTATATATCTGTGACAATCCACATGCAACAATATTTCCAAGAAACGGAGTGACAAATTGAGATAATTGTGACTTTTTATAATCATCCTGAATCTCTGTCTACAGAACCACCATAAATCAAGCACCGCAAATGAAGGAACAACCACAATGAAACTTTAGACGAGCAAAATGTTATCCATCACGTCTGAGGCAACGAGAAACTGTTTATGATCTGAATTATTTGTATAACTTAAAAATTGCATTACTGTAAAACACGGCGCGCGCACTGAAACCGGTTAAGTTTTATGAAACAGTGCAATGACCATTTTAATCCAAAGGCATTTCAATTTTATAAAATTTCAAGTCTTCACTTAAATTAATGGAAATTGAAAGCTGAGCCAAAGTACTGTTAGCTGAAAAAAATATGTATTTCTGCCTTATCTACTTCCACAAATGTAATCATAGAATCAGTATCACGTGTTTAATGCCTCTTTCAATGTTTATTTTGCCAAGTGCGACAACCTACTGTCACACTGCGGATCGCAGGTATGTTTTTAAACCCTTTGGAGACAAGAAAGCGTTCACTCAGCTTAGTATGATGTTGCTGGCACAGTACCGAGTACTTGTGCTGCTTTTGCAAAGTGAATTTGCATGTCACATACACAATGAATTTGCATGTAGAAATTTCAATAAAGATGCTGGAGTCTTGTCTTTAGTTTGACCAGGTAGACTTGCAAAAATGTATTTCTCAACCTTCAGTATATCTGCTCCTTCAATGTCATATAACTCAGCAACTGTGTAGTAACTGCCTTCATCTGCGTCAGCAGAAAAGAGCATGTCTACTTAAGCGACAAGAATACTTTTGCTTCTAAGTTTCAACAAACTTTTGCTCAATTTTTTTTAAAAACTGGATAATGCAAGTTCAGAACTTATGCCGTATACACTTTTCAAAAAACAGTAAGCAACAATGGCAATTTATATTTTTTAAACTTAAAAAATATGATAAATACGTTAATCTGTCAGATTTGTAAGAGATTATCAAAAATTGATCAAAAAATTTTGCACGATTTTTACCAACTTCTCGATTTTTCGCTTACTTTGAGATGGGTTAGAGACTGTACCCACATCACCTACAACTATGACGACGAATATCGTAAAAATGCATGTCATGCGCGCGGTTTTATATCAAAAATCAAAAACTATAATACAGCAACTAACACATCCACACTTCACCTGTGATAATCAAGCAAGTAGTTCCTCGCTCTGATGGCGACTTGCCTTGCAAACTGTGGTTTGCTTTCCATGGGCATCAAGTTACGGCTTATCCGGTTGCACCCACGATCCAAAGCCAGCCATGAATGACAAGGGAAATGATACCACCCTCCGGACGTGACGTCGCGGATTATGACGTAATCCAGGAACCATCGAGGTCGAGCGCCAGTGTGGTCATGCCAAACGCATGTTTTCCACAGAGGTCCAAGCGACTTCTCAAATGTGACGATAAAAGTTTTTATGGAACCTATACAGAAAGACGAAATATTGCTTTACAGTAGAATTCGCCTACAACGACAGTTCGCCTATAACGATGCTTTTTCTTTGGTTCCGGCAGAACTCTTATCTTTTACATGCATTCGAGTTCGGCTATATCGTCACCTCGGCTATTGCGACGATTTTTGTCGGTCCCCGCAGATTACTTCGTTTATAACGACGATTGCAAGTTTTCTTTACGGTCTGAAGCAGGGGTCACAAACACGGTGCCCGCGGGCACCAGGTCGCCCGCAAGGACCACGTTGGTCGCCCGTGGGCCTGTTTTGAAAATAGCATTAAGATGAGTATCGTCACACAGCTTAACATTATTATTGATAACATAATTCAAGGTAAATTGAGCATAATTTTTATTTCAAAAGTGTGTATCAAACCGGTAGCCCTTAGCGTGAATCGGTACCCAAGAAGTAGCTCTCAGTTACATAAAGGTTGGTGACCCCTAGTCTGAAGTGTAAGCTTGCTTGAAACCGCCACAAAAACCTTTTATGACCGAAAAGTAACGCAGTTAAGCGGGAAATCGTTGAGCATTGGGTGTGACAATGACGTCAGCGAGTCGAAGGAAATCGTTACACGTTTTGCTGCAATGTACTGTATTAGGGATTGTTGCAACTGCAGTCAATTTGATCGAAACTTGGTGGAGCAGTGAGTAGAATGTCGAATAAAAGAAGCAGTATCCAACTGTAGAAAAATTATCTAACAAAATTCAACAACATGTGCTGGATAAAGCTGTCTCAAGAACAACACAATACAAACTTAGCGACTTTTTTACAAGAACGCAATACAGTACTGTACCACTGTATGCTCTGTATTGCATGTAAATACAACTGACAGTGTTTTCAAATTCTTGTTTGTGCTTTCTTTTATCAGAGCATTCGCGAAAACACGATACAGTAAAGGGCAATCTCGATCAAAGAACACTTTTAACCTTTGCCACCACGCTTTGGCATTGAACTAAAACGCCATTTTAGGACCAGTTTGTTGTACTTCGGCTGTAATTGCACTTTTTCTCCCTTCCCTTGAAGTGACGTTATAGAGCAATTCTACTGTATTTCCTTTTCAATTATAATTGCATTGGAGTGAATGCGACGCTAGATGGCGGAAACTTACGCTGCATATTCCAAACTACTTATGTCAGCTCAAAGCTGAAGGTTTTCATTTGAAAAAATGCATTTGAACAACTGTTTTCAATNACTGCGACCTAACGCGCATTTCATATATGGAGATGAGTAATGGTTTTGAGTTTAGAAAACACTGTCGTCATGGAGTAGAGTGTTACAACGTATTCTGCAGATTGGATTTTGGTCTGAGGATGCCGCAAGGTGTTTCTGATTCATACGAAGAGAAACATAAAAGCATCTTATAAGTACTTGTATCTCGAACTAATCACGTTGCATATAATTTCTGGCGCACAGCTGTGAAAAAGTCAAATCAAAAATTTTCAGTGATTATGAAGCTTATTTTGGATAACTTTATGCGTTTTTAACCGAAATGTCGTCTGGTTGTCAAACGACAGACTTCTTCAACACGTTTCTATGGCTATTTGCTTCCAGTTCTCTTAGATGGCGTCCTGCTTTAAACACTAAGAACGTCCTTCGATCTCCGCATCATCCTCTAAAGCAGGGGTGACGAACCTATTTGCTATTGCGGGGCACTTTGTCAGTTATCGCTGAGCAAGCGGGCCGAACGACTTTTTAGTCATACTATAAAACCTGTTAAAAACGAAAACAATTGTTCATCAACAGAAACAAACAACAAACGAATTTCAAGACTGCTGGTCTCGCCTGGATGCTTCGCGGGCCGCACGAAATTCTTTTGCGGGCCGCATGTTCGTCACCTCTGCTCTAAAGCAAGTCCATAACTGTTGCAGCCGCGCGGTTCGCATTTTAGTGTTGTTTACTCATCGCCTTATAGTGTTGTTTGCGTACTCATGTTGCTTACAGAGTTTTTGTTTCTGACACCGTCCAAACAAAATAAATTGACTTACTAAAAAAATTCCAATAGGATTGCGAGTAGTATTGCATCACCGTTGTCACAGTTTCGTCAAACGAAACCAAACAGCATAGTTTGTATGGTGGCTTTCGGTAATATTCGGACGTAAAACGAAGTTACAGGTTTGGTTTATCGATAGATTCAAAGTGTGCTTCAGTCAGTTACTTTCAAGCAGTTTATGACTTTGCATCTTCAAAATATTTTGAAATCACTGCCAAATCAACCATTTGCGAAAGAAAAGATTTGCATTTTTATTATTTTTTCGTAATTTTTGATGTGCAGCGTTGGAGATAAAAAACCGCTAGCAGTGCACTTTATAAGAGGAAGATGACAACAGCGTAAATCGAAGAAAGCATTTGGAAAATTTAAAGGAACGCGAACCTGTTTCGAATAAGCAATTGCCGTTGGCGTCACGAGTTGTCAGATGAAGATTATCTTTGTCGGCAGGTTCAAGTTGCCGAGCTTCGTACTTTCCTTCGAGGCCGTACAGAAGCAAGTGAGGCAAGGATGAAGTTCCGCTTCCAGGCCAACTTCCTGTTTGGATAGTGACTTCAAACACCTGCAATGTCACCCATGAATGAACTGGAGTGTAGAGCAAGTCAGAAATTCTTGTCAGCAAATGTTCTGCAAAACAGGGGCAGCACAGGCCGGGAGCATTTGGGTTCATAGAGAAAACAAGCGTGACTAAACTCTTAGTGGTCCCAGCAATCCAGGTGGACTTGAATGAAGAAGTTGTGTGGCTTGGAAGAAGCGTTTATTTAACAGCACATCAACCATGCCGCTTTATTTAGGAAAAATACGGTAAGGTACAAAATGTAAGAAACGTCGGCAAAAATCGAAAACTTGCCGCTTTTAGAATTTCTGTGGCAACGTTGAGTTTTGTACGAAAGTTAAAAAGTTGTTGTACTTCAAAGTTTACATAAATGTTGCTGTATATCATCATTAAATGTGCCTTGACAAAGTTTGTGTGCATATTCCATAGCTTGTGACACCACGCACAGGCGTGTTGTTAGGTTTTCCTCTTTTTGTGTACAAGCAACTTCCCCAGGGATTATGAGTAATTGCTAAATGCAGGTATTGTTCTTTTTGAGCAAAGAATGTTGGCCATCTAACACGTTTGCAGTGTGAAACTTTTCACGTCTTTGTAAGTCACTTTTGGGACTGTGCAAATTATGTCAATTGGCCTTGTGTGACGTGTTTGCCTTAAAAGATTCATAGCTCAGCGACGTGACACATTTTACCATATACACCTTTCAACGTAATCAGGCCCGTAGCCACGGGGGGCATTCGGGGGCAGTGACCCCAAATTTCTTTTGTGCCCCCCAAATTTTCTTGTTCCCAGAAAAATTTGTTTTAAAAATCTGATAAAACAAAAATCGTGCCCCCCTAAAAATGTATTTTGCCTCTCCAAACTTCAAAACCTGGCTACGGGCCTGAACGTAATAATCCCTAGGTATTGGGCCTACTTATTTGTAAAAATTTAATTGCGAACAATGTTGTATTATAGTCCCGGTTGCGATGAGGTTGAAACCCAGACCCCGGTCAATTTTGGCTCCCTGGCCGTTCAATACTTTGAGAACTACATTTGAAGATTATATGCTGAGGTCGGTCCAAAGAAAGACATGAATTTGCCAGTGATGCCTGACTGTTTGTATAGATCTAAAAACATTACGCTGCCAGGTTAGTGTTCGTTCTGTCCGATTTCGATCGGGTCACTCGTCAAAGCTGTTTTTCAATTATCGAGTTGAGTTTTGACATGGTGATTAGCAACATGAGAGCCCGAATACAGAGCACAAATACAGTTGTATTCGAGGAATCCAAAACTAAATTTTGAAATGCCAAGTGAATGGTTATTCGAGTCAGGACAATAATTTGTCAGCACCTAGTTACCTGCCTCGCACAGTAAAACTTATCTTCACTTAGTGTTCAGGTCAGGGGCGTAGTCGGGAACAAAAAGCACCGATCTCTCTTGAAATTTTGCTGACAACATTAAAAGTTGCCTGGTCTGAAAAATGTTGCATATATCGCGAACCGGAAAAACTATACAACCTCTCAAAAATCGTTTTGCGAAAAGCGACCATTTTTGTTTTTTTATCTGCTTCCCAGTAGTTGGTCTCCTACAGAGAAATATCTCATTGTTGCGTGATAGAGAATGTGACAGCATCTTTGACAACAAAAGAACTCTGTTTCACGGAAGATTTGTCGCTGACAACGCTCCTGATTGCAATGCATTGCTGATCACCAGCAAAGATCAGGAATTATTGCAGGACGTACAAAATCAGTCTGGTGGTTGATGAAAAATTTAATATTGAGCATGACGCACGAATCGTAAAATGGACTCGGATTTGCTGCAGTCCTGTCCTCAGCAGCCGAAAAGGTGGTTGCAACAATTTCAGCTATATATTTATGTTTAAGAAATAACAAAAAAACCCTTGGGCACGATCGAAGTAGAACAAAATATTAGCACCGCATGAGAAACAACATGCTAGTTCACCTGTCTGTGCTCAGGTCTATTATCCCTGAGGATGATGGGAACCCTTCCGCTCGCTCCCCTATCGTCTGTTCCGAACATCCATCGTAACCACGTGACAATTATTCGAGGCCTTGGTCCAGCCACTGTGTCATCCATGTCACTGCTAGGCTCACGCTTCCTCAGAATATAGCGATGAATCAGCAAAAATGCACAAAAGACTCCCCAGACCAATAACATGACCTGCAGTTCCAAAAAAATAATGATAACAAAAACAAATAAATAAAGCAGTACAAGCTTTCACAACCACAACCAACCGTTAAACAAGAAGACAAGGCACTGGCAGATGCAATCGAGACGATGTTGCGCAGTACGAGCACCGGCGTCAGTTTGCGGAAGGAACTACCGTACGTTGAAAGGTGGTTGGTGGCGCACACGGTTTGACTCAAGGTAGATTCGGAAGATGTCTGCAGAAACACTTATTGTCTCAATGCAATGTACGTGCACCAGCACCACTGATGAAAATGTACTGATCACCGAACAGTTTTCACATGTGATCCCATGGTGAAGGATAAAAAATACCGGTTTTCAAAAGTTTTGTTTTACAAACGAAATCTTGCTGACGGAAGTGAAAATTTCTCTTGGTTTATCAGCTTATTTCAAAGCAATGTTTGGAACTGGAAAAAGCTAGAAAGCGTTGTATGTGGGTGCCCCCAATACTGGCTAAACCAAATGTTGGCGATAAGTTGACACGTTGGCAGTGGCGTAACTAGGGGGGGGGCAAGGGAGGACATCTACCCGCGTGCAGCATTTTGGGGCGCCAAATTGAGGTCGGAATGTTAGATAAGAATCACGAAATGCCAACTGTCAGCGAAAATTAATAATTACGATTTACAAAATGTTGAATGTCAGCCCCTGTTACCCAGTTACGAAATCTCATCAAGATCACCAGGGGAGCAGTTACGAACCTCAGTGACGTTTTAAGGCGGAGCTACTGTCTCGAGCAGTGGTTCTCAAACTTCCATGAGCCGTGGCCCCCTTCTAAGTTTAACTGGCGAATATTTAACATATCCTGACACTTGGGTTATGCAATATCACGGCAAAGCCACCTGGTGAAGGCCTCTGCTCGTGGCCCCAAGAGAACCGCTCCGTGGCCCCCAAGGGGACCGAGGGCGCCGTTTGAGAAACTCTGGTCTCGAGCCGTGAGTGCACGCATGTGGTTTGGCTGACGGCTGCGTCCTATGTTTTCGGGTAGCCATTTTTTCGAACTTTCCGACTTCGCTCTCATGTTATCGTTGCGTCACAACGGGACGGGAATGCCGAGCTCACAGTGCATGAAGTATGTTGCTGCGCATGCTTGGAGAGCAGCGATGAAACTTACAATATGTTAATTGTTACGACAATAAAACTCATATGTAGCAAAATTTTAAGCTTTTATTGCTTGACAAACTTCATGTTAAAAAAATGTGTTTCTCAAGGTAGTCATGATGATTTGTATTTGTGAGATATTTAAATAAATGCTGACTACTTTTGTAAATTCTAAGTGAAATTGTGCAACAGCGTTGAGTACATGGGCATCCGTAGAAATTTTTCCAGAGGGGGAAACGTTGCCATTTTACTTATCCTTTTCAGGATGCTGACGATATAATGCAGATGGAGGTTCACAAAACGCTTTACCCTTTCTACACCACCAAGAAAATTCCATATGTTACAGCAAAAGTCACAAAAATTGCGCTTCGCTGACAGCAATGCTTATTTTTCTCTCATGCATCTTATCATACAGTATGAAAACTACATCGCTTGGCGCTATCGGCAATAGCTGTATCCCTGCATTACCTACCAAATATGTCTGCTTTCAACAGTCAAATGCGGCAAAACGCCTGCTACCGTAACTTGAAGTGAACTTTTGAATATTTGTTGCCATGTTACCGTTACGAAACAAAGAACAGCATTAGAACAATTCGCTCGCAAGTTTCGCAACCTGCCTCTGCAGACAAAGGAGCGGACATGAGCGAACTACAAGCTCATCACTGCATCACACCAGCGCAGTGAACCTGGCTCTTGTGGAGACCTGCAAGGTCATCACTAGAGCAACCGAAAGCCAATAAAGTCAAAATTTTTCTGCCTCGTTCAAATTTTATGAAACGTCCACAAACCAAATTTCACGCTGATACCATGAGCGACTCCAAAGTTATTAGGTCAAAAAAAGTCAAACTTCTTCGTAAAGTCAAAATTTTCTTCTCTTCGAACGAATTTCTTCGAACTCTCCCGGAGCGTTGCAAAGTCTCGCTTGGCTCTATGAAAATCTGCAGCTTGAACTTAGTCGAGTTCAGTCATGCTTCGTTTTCGATAAAAAAAAGAAACAAGGAAACAACGCCTCGTGTAAACCCGCCTTTAGTGTCGAAATTGCACGTGCAGAAACTCACATTGCATCCATATGTGTCCCACGCCATTTTTCCAGGATTCCAGTAGTAGCAGTCTGACCACCAAGCATCGATCCTATACGCTATTGCGACATCTTCTTGGGTTCGACGTTCAGATTGCAAGATGTTCTTGTTCAGCAGTGTGACGTAAATTGTGTCAGTCGAAATTGATTCACTATGTCCAAGAGTGAATCGGAAATTTTCTGGAATAATGTGCAAAACTAAAAAAAGAGCACACCGTACACCGAAATAAGAATATCACGACAAAAGCATCAAATCGTGCATTTTTTCAGCAATCGGTCAATGAAATGGAAAAAGCTTCGAAATAGCGTGTTTCCGTATTATCGATGCTAGGACATCCTAAGATCAGATTTGAAACTTTCAAAACTTTTGTTTTGAAAGTTTCGAAAACTTTTCAAAACCGAAAACTTTTCAAAACTTTTGGACACAACAAAATTTGGAGGGCACAAAAATTTTGGGGTTGGCACAGCTCTCGAATGCTGCCCCGTGGCTACGGGTCTGTATACAGTGTGAACGTTTGACCATTTGCTGTCGGAAGTTCTACCAACCCGAGTTAACAAGTTAGGATGCAACATCATCTCATCAAAAAACACATTTTGCTTGGGCAAGGTTGAAGGTGGTTTGCGTGGTTGTTTGCGTATATTTGGGCTAAGCAGAGAATTTCTTTACGAGATTCGTGCCCTTTATGCATGTGCAGATGGTGCAAACAAAAGAACTGTTTGCATACAAACGCTTCCTTTTGCGGAACAGGAGTTATAAAGATATACGAAGTTAAGCCTGTGCCCAGCTGCAGCGTGTAGAATGTGATTTAAACACACGAGTACTGTGCTGCATTCACGTTTAATGAACCGGGGGAAGGGTTCGGAAAATAACTTCTGAAACTCATGTTGGAGCCAGCTTTGCACAGAAAGCATACCACTTTTCACAGGGAAAGAATGCAGCTAAGCACCTGGTCCTGGATGCAAAGTGGGAGTTTGCCGCTGAATGGTTGCGTTTGCAATGATATGTGAATCGTTCAGCGGATTTTTCTTGTTCAAAGGCCGATCACTCACCGCCACAAAGATTGGAAATCGTCTAAAAAACAACATATCAATATAAAGCAGGGGTTCTCGAACTTTTTTCTCCCGTTTACCCCTTGTCAGCTTCCTAACATAAAATGTACCCCCTGTTTTTGTTTACTCACTAGCGCTGCAGAAAAAAACAAAGCATTGCAACATCAGCATCATTAAATTTACCCCAGGATAGGTAAAATTTACTCCCAGGGGGGGTAAATTTACCACCGGTTGAGAACCCCTAATATAAAGTATACAAACTACAGGTAAGTTGTTGTATCCAGCAAAGTTTTTTCTCAAAAAATTGCGAATTATGAAGTATTTTTTTAATTTTCATTCACTCGAAATACTATGCTAGTACGCAGGTCAGTTTGCTTTGAAATGATTTTTATGCAGACTACAGTACTTTCTCATTTCCGATAATTGCGTTGCTTAGTCTGTTTCAGATAACGGTCGATAGTTTTACGCTCATTTCCATTGGATATTATTTATAAGACCTGAGACACAGAAGCCACTGGGTTAATACAAAGCTACGTATTTCACAAAAATTGATACGGCATTTGAATGATTTGCACCTAGGCTAAGCAACTGCATGGGTTGCACTCAGATGAAATACAAGCATATCACTCATCTTAAAGGAACACATTTGAAACCAAAATTATAGGCAATACTGATTACTGATACGTGATTGCCGTTTGAAAAGGTCAGAGGTATTTTGACAATTTCATTTCAAAATCTTTCTTGCATGTTTGTTTTTATCAGTCAAGCCTTTGAGTTTTTTCTTTAAAAATTTACAGTGCTGGTTTTACGTTGTCTGTAAGATTACTTTCCCTCCGAGCAAAGTAGAAAATTACAGCGGATCTTGTCTCGCACTAGTCTTATCTTGCAGTTCGCCCTGTCTCCCAGCCTTAGTGAATTCATTCTATTCGCTTCTAAACATTCTAAACAGATTCCCAACCCATCCCTGGCATGAATAGCGTTTTTTCTACGATTTGACTTCTATAAACTCAGCTGCACGGAAGCTCGAGTGACACCTTCTCGGAATAAAAACAGTTCATTTTATTCGTCAGTTGCGGGACGAAAGCCACTAGTCAAAACTACAATGGGCAGCGATGAAAAACGCCGGCAAATATAGTTTCATAGTTCGTTACGCCTGAGTTCAATAAGAAGACTGACGTATAAGCTTTACACCAGATACACAATTTTCTGAAAAGATATGTTTGATTTCGCGTGAAGACGTAGGTTTCACAGCAGACAAGTCATCAAAGGCTTTTTACAGCTGTAATTTGAAAGTATATTGTTGAGCTTGTTGTTGCCGACTTAAGTAATATGATGAAGCCGAAAGAACGCCGAAGATATGTCTATTTGTCCCAGTGATCAAACACATCGCTTGGAGAGAAAACATGCCGGATGTTTTTAGTCCATTAAAGAACGGAGGTTTTTTTCCACAACCAAATAAGATATGAAAGAGATTGACTTTTGGAGAGTTTAGAAAAATCTTTCAAGTCAAATGCTGCATAAGAGAGAACTCATTCGAAAAAAGTAGCTTTCCACATACGTAAAACTTAAAATCACCGCCTTTTTACCTTCTTGCTTTTGGATCAATTTTTACATGAATGTGTAAGTTTCTTTTGCGACCAGCAGTGAGGTTGAGAAAGTGTTGAGACATTTTCTCATATTCGACGACATAAGAATAATTTTCCATTTTTTCCTGAACACAAAAAGCACGGCCAGGCCTTTAGTTGACACAAATGCCATTAAGCTTGCTGGTAAAGTTCAAAGAATAAATGCATGTTTACGGATGAAGAAAGCTTTTTGCTTGGCACAAACGTTTCGTAATGAAAATTCTTGGCAATGTCAAGCAATGATATCGAAGACTGGTGGCAGGTTACAGGAATTTAAAAGAAATTAAACGCAGTACTAGAAGTAAAACTGTGGCGTCACACTCTGCCTTTTCCTAACAACAACACAAACAACCACATGAGCAAAGCAAGTTTTTTCAGTGCGATAAAGATAATATTATCTCTGGAAATATAACAGCATTATAGAAGCAAACAAATGAGGTCAGGCATTGACAAAAACGCATTTATCTTATGTTCTGAGCATAATAAGAGCGTTTTAACATAATCGGTCATCATTACTGGACTAAAGCCTGTTCCACGTTGCAACGAGATAAACTATCCTAGGAGGTAAAACTTTATAAATTGGAAAGAAACCGACCTTGGTGGGACGAGGTGGAAGGTATATGATTATAGGTTCTTCTAGATCTTTGACACGAACATCCTCGCGTTGATCATTCATTAACCAAAGAGAGATCGCGCTGCGGCTCACCTGTGATTTTGACCAAAAACGAAGGAGAAAGTCAACTCCAGAAAACAGTGCAAAATATCCATTCAACCACTTTCAAACATTAGAGTAACCTGCTGTATTGTTGTCAGTTACAAGTCTCAAGTCTACGCACAGTTTTACGAAAACTGTCAACATTATAGATTCGAGCAAACTTCTATTGTCGCATCTTACTTGAGGATTAAAAGGTTTGGATTTGTACGGTGAATCACGGGTATATGCCACTACAGTCTGAAGCAAAGGCGAACCGCCATGCGTTGGCAAGCTGGATGCAGGGAATACAGCTTCACCGAAACGACCACCTAAACAGAAACAAGGTGTTTCGAATGCAAACTTTCGCAGACAACGGAATACCTGAAGTGTATTTGCCCGATTGACCTGATAAATTTCATGGGTTCTGCAAGAATGTTAAGCTGAAAGTGCTCGCAACAAACAAAGTACGGCATAAAGAAATAGATGTCGTGTATTTACCGTCGCCAACATTCAACCGCATGTCCGCACTCTGGATTTTCAAACCAATACCGGTTCTTGCAATGGCTCTAGGACCAAATAGAATCGCTTGCTCTTTGTTTGTATCTGCAAAACGGAAATTTTAGAAATAAAATGGTATGAGAACTCATGCGCTGTTTCCAAGACGTCAGTTTACCAAAAAAGAGATCTCGCATAGCCTTTTCAACAGCTTCGATGTTTCTAGAAAATCGAGTGTCGTCGTCGAATGCGGACCTCCGCATCTTTTCAGATGCCGAGTGCGGAAGCTGCGCAGGCGAATCCTTCGCCGATGTTATGCTGCCAAGGGCAGTGAGCGAGGCCTCAATGATGCTCGCTCCGATGCCATGATAAGTGACTTCCTTTCCTGCAAAATCAGCTCTGACATTTCGCTTCTCAAGCAATGATGATGTTCTTTTTCTCTGTTATTCATGAATTACTCAAAGTCTGGCAATCACTCAAAAACTTGTCCTAACGCGACGAATTACACCGCAAATCTACACTTGGACGTTGCAACCTAATGAAAAAAATGGAAAGCGCCTTTATTACAAAAAAATGCCATTTCACGTAAATATAACAGTATAGCATATAGCCCAAACTGTTTGAAGCATAAAACTGCAAAAAACTGTTGAAAATAAAACTGTTACATTTTTTCCTCCAAACATTTCACTCGTGGTGCAGTTGCAAGCGTTAATACTATGCAACACAGCAAGGTCAACAACCTGGGTCAGCGCAACTGATTCTGTCAAACAGTTTTTTATTTTTATTATAGTTTATACTAGACAAGACCGTATAACCTGTTGTTGAAATTGCTAACCGATGTTCAAAAGCACTTCTTTAAAAGCCACTCTGCTCGACACCACTTACCCAATCGGCGCAACTGATCAATTTGGCAGCATTCTGTCGCATCTTCATTAAAGATTTGACGGCTTTTTGTCAGTGATTTAGACATTAGCTCAGCAGCCGCAAGCAGCGACCGACGGCCGGCGTAATCGCGCAGGTTCAAAATGCGCGCAAGGGTAGTAAGCAAGTCGCGGTAACTCCTCAAATGAAGCCTGTTGATTTGCGACAAACTTTCGATCAATTCGACTGTTATTCTTCGCACGGTTCCGTTGACAACCGGATCAGCTGCTGTCAAGCTTTGAAGTTCTGACTCCTGCACACGTGAAGTTACGCGGAAGTTAGTAGAAACAGCACATCGCCAGGCCCACAATCAGGGGAGGGGGCAACTGCAACGCCGGATTTAGGG
>JGI24022J15233_10001358_pt1 | contig 20119 bp, 11 predicted proteins | sample Ectturendosymbi2_FD_15233 | JGI IMG/M metagenome (IMG submission 15233) | reverse complement strand
CGTGCAACCAGTGCAGCATGAGAAAGTACGGCCCACGGCGCAGAGCAAGCATCGATCGGCGCCCGCAGGCCATTTGTGACACTACCAGGTGAGCGCAAAGCGAGTGTGTCGAAACGTTCTTCTTTCCTTTGAATTTAAATTCAGTCAAGTTCTTGAAACCCGACAAGTCAAGTTTCGTAGTTCAACGAATGTACTGTGGAAGGCCTCTTGCTCAAAGTGGGCTTCTAGCAGTGTCGATGATTACTAACTTATTGCTGCTTTGTTCAAAGGTGCGTTTTTTTCATGGATGTTTCTTTACGATTTTAAAGGGATCTGCATTGCGATGCACTCAAGACAGTTGAAAGTATGGTGTATTCATGCAATTTACAACATTTATAGAGTGCTTATGGGCAGGGACACATAATCAAAAGGCAAATGCTGTTATCAGTCTGCATTGCAACAGTAAAAATTTTTTACCAAAGAATAGGAAAAAGTGATGTACTATCTCTTATGTAACTACGCTTTTGAGAAAGCAAGGCAAAATTGTATGAAGTTTATCAGTACCAATATGTTAATTGCGTAAGAAACAAGCGGCCTCCATGAAAAACTTGCATCGCTAAACCCACTGCAAGCCCACGAGTTTGACCAATTCTAGTTTTGCCACCAACATGTTAAGGTTAGGTCAAAAATTTCTTCTTTTTCCAGATTTACACAAGCATTGTTTTTCAAAATAGTTGTGGCAAAAATTTGCGATTGTGAAATATTCCTTGTCATTTCTACCCTTAACCGTTAATATTTTGGAAATTATGTAGGGTTTCCCTGTCTGGGAAACTGACTCATGCAGAAACCTGTCAACTTGAAAAACGACTCCAACTGTCCATCTTTGCTAGAGGACCTGGCTGAACGACAAACATTCGACTCCGGTCTTGTAACACATCATGTATTTTTCACGGCAGCCTTTTTTGTGTGCCACAGCGTCAACGGAAACAAAAATACAAAACTCTTCGATTGCATATTGTGATTTAAACTAATAAAATAACACCAGCCGAATTCCTTACTTACTGGCTTATTTACTGCTATTATTGTGATGGAGATGGCACTCTCTGAAAACAAGGTCTTATAGTGCCAGGGCCGATAAAAGGAATCTAGATACGTTTGCCTGACTCACGCACAAACACTTCCACATGCTTTGCCGCAGACGTGCTTCGAAGGATTTGCGCGGTGTCAACAACAACGCTGAGTTCATCGAGTGCGTATTGCAGACGTTGTCGCGCCTCGGAATATTTGGAACGAACTTTGGTGACATGATCGACTTTTCTGGGATTTCACAGTGGTCACACACCCGTCAGAATGAACACCAAAACGGAAAACATGATTGTTTTATTGGCAGCAGTTTCCGGTACACAATCGAAAGATAATAGCGGACTGGTGTTTGATGGGCAGGGAAGATTGCAGCAGTGCAGGAAAAATGGATCTGTAAGCACTAGCCCTAGGGTCGGTTTGGTAGTGAGTTCCCCACACCTGGAAAAAGTGTTTAATAGAGAAAGGTAGTACATCGAAAAAATTCAGCCAGGTATTGACAAGTCTGTAGGGAACACATTGAAGTGAGTCGGTGGGATGAAGATTCGGCAGTGAAGCATGGTAGATGTGTGACGAACCACACGCGGTTTTAAGTACAGCTGAAAGCTCCCAAAAATGCTGTCAGGCAGCCGTGCGAGGCGCGCTTAATCATTAAATGCACTGCAGATAAATCGCATACTAATCCGCAGACCCGTGCAACGAGCCTACACTTACGACTGTGCACAGAGCAGCAAGAAATTGTTGTTGTGTCAAATTGCACCCAACAACAGTATTACAATACTGTATGCAGTGGCAATTGGCAGCCCTCAATTACAACACACTTTTAAACAATTGCAGATATATCCGTGTTTATCGTTTTTAACGCAGTACCTGTGTGTTGGCTGTATGTTTACTTTTGTTTTTAGCAATTTGTTTGTAGGTAGTTTTCTTAATTACTTTGTGATGGATAAAAACGACAAAGAAATGCAGCTGGGAAGTCATCAACACAAGAAAGAAACGGCGCAGGTAAATCACAATTCTATCTAAATCAGACGTTAAAAAAACTGCATATCAGCCACGTGAGTGCGTCTTTACAATTGCACATGCAAGTGTGCAATCAACTTCAGTAATCATTTGTTGGATATGTTTCCAAAACTTTAAACTTCAATTGATGAAAAAACGCCAGCCCATTAGGCTGCAGTGGAGAACCTAGCCGCATTGAGGGACAGCGTCTTGCGACCAGCACCTTCCGGTAGGTGTTATTTCGGACTGACTTCTTACCAAATTTTGAAAAGGATGTCAAAGCCTATTGAAATTCATTGCTTCACGTTTTATAATCACCCCATAATTTGACAAGTACAGATCTTCAAATGAAACTATAGTAATAACTATAGTAATGGCGAAAACCACTAGTTGAAATTCACGTCAATATAGTCAGTCAATGAAAGTGAAATGGGAAGATTGAAACGTTTGTTCCATGAAGGTTAAGCAATATCAATCTAGCTTTGTGTCGTAATCAAATTACCTGACTTGGCTTGATGTGCGTCCTTCCTGAATTTTCCTTGATGTTTTTACAAAGACAGCAAAATCCACCGCCCAGGGCGACAAATACACCTGCGATACGCCTATACCGCACTGACATGCTTATGAGAAACATGTAGCTCATTTCCTTTTCCTATAATAGTTGCCTTTAATATTAATGTACGTGTACGTGTCGTACGACCAATATTTTGAGTTCATGAGAAAATTATTTAAGACTGCAATAAGCGGAAGGCTTGTGTTTCGCTTTTAGCTTTTTGAAAAATTATATGCCAAGTAACTTACCAAGCCAGCAGCGTGGGAAAAGATTGAAACCAAGCGCGGGGCTGCTGGGGGCAAAACCAACCTGACTGTGTCGTGGAAGTGAGAGAAGAAATTTTCGACATCCTATTGTGCAGGATATCAAAGTTTTCTGGCCACATCAACAGAGGACGTGATGCTGTCTCCTGCCCGGGTCCAACCCTACGAATGTGACCGAGATAAGAAACAAGCGCGTTCAATAACAATGACAAAATGCTGAAGGGCCTTAAGAGTCAAACTGAAAAAAATTAGCAACTTGATTTCCGAATTTCGCTAAATAAGGAGATTCTGCCAATATTTTTAAAACAGTAATATTTTTACATATGTCAAACGCATACATTCCGGCATGCTTTGGATACACACGCGCACACTCCTTCACTTTTCTCGGTGTGTGGGCAATTGAGACTATACGTTCATTTGACACCACTGTCAATTGACACTTTAACCAGTGTTTTGATTTAATCACTCAGATCACAGGGGTGTTATCGTATCACTTGTTTCGTGATTGGAGTATTCATTTCTGACTGGTGATATGTGCAATTCTCCATTCAAACGTAACATCAGATAAAACTCTCCAACAACCTCAGGCCTGAGCAAAGAGGATTGAAAAACATTGCTACTAAACCATTAATTTTTTGCGAAATGGTACTTGTGATAAAGGATTCTATCTTCTATTTCACAGTTACCTACATGTTTAAAAGTTTTATTGATTACCCAGGTAGATTTATCGAGATTCATGAACAAATGAAATTTATGACAGCCAGAATTCTTAATGAAAAAATATAACTCTGAAAAAAAGGGAAAGTTGTGGAATGTGGTCTAAGTGTCTGCATAATGCAAGGCATTGTGACTTCACTTCTTTGAATTTGCAGCTGGGATGTCGAAACTTTTGCAAAGAATTTGTGGCCCAAAAGTACAATAGTACTATGCCAAAAATTGCAACCAGTCAAATCCAAACATGCAAATTTCCCACAAAAACACTTTGCATAATGATAAAGTATGTCACAATAAATATGCGACCACAGGTAACTGAGAGAGGCTTACCATACTTATAAATGCCTATATGTGAATATCACGTTGCTATTACGCCAAATACAAGAAAACATTTTTTCTTTCGCATTTTTGAAAAACGGGAATATGCGGCTATTATTTTTGCATTTTTAAGAAATTTGGTTTTATTCTGTACCAAAGCTTGATTCTAAGAACAGTCGCATTTGTAGGGATCACGAGACAAACGTTTTGCGCATGTACATTTGCAGTGCATTCCCGAGAGCTTTAAAATTTAGTTCTCCTTTTCGCTCTAGCAAATTCGTTAATGTGATTGTTTTTATCGACTCAAAAGCCTTTTGCTTTTTTATTGAAAAGTAAGGATCAATTGATGCGGCCTACAAAATGTAAGCGGGCGGCTACAGGACACAAAGTTTTGCTTGGTCTTACAAAACGTAATCTCCGAGATGCAACGCTCACTTCCGAACCCGAGGAAAGAGTGTTGCTGGTCTCTCGCGTTTCAAAGCAGGGGTGCATTTACAGTTCAGCGAGAGCCACCTGGCGAAACATTAAGTCTCACATAAAACGTAGGAGGTGCGTTTCAAAAATGACTCGCAGAAAATCAAAGGCGCTGCACCTAAGGAACCTTTTCACAAATTAACACAGCTTAGGAAATAGCAATTATATTTCAAGGTCACACTGGAAGATGCTGGACATTTTGCAGTTCTCACTGCCTCTAATATGCAAGAATTTTTGAACAAGTGCGTGGTACAAGTAGGTTTATTTCTAAAGATTGCCGTTTTATCGCGATGAATGTTGCTACGACCAATATTTCACACCCCAATAAATGATTGATGCACGCAACAAATATTCATCTCAAAATTTTATTTCAATATTCATTTCTTCATTGATAAACGCATTTCACTATTATCAAACTCGTTGGCCTTAAACTACTATCCGTAATTGTTTCCAAAGTACAAATTGCAGCGTTTACCCCAATACAGTACATTTCTTATATAGAATTGGGAAAACTGCTGCACAGTATCATCGTAAAGTATGAATTTTTTAAATTTTTCTTCTTACTGAACCTTAGGTTGCATCAGTTAAAGTAACCTGCTAATCTGAATCCTACCTTCGTTTTTGTTGCTAGTGCGAAGAGCAAGATATTGATGTAAAGAAGAATTCCGAAATATACTTTAGCTTGTTTAACCAGATGTCTCCCTTATTTAGAGCCAAGAATACTTCAGTCCAATTTTATTGAGATGAGAAAGATGTTGATATTTTTACGCTTCGGTTTGCATCCAGTCAAATCAACTCGTCTCTCTTGCTCAAATCGGGATGTTTGAAAAAATAAGCCTTAAATACAATAAAGCAGTGTGTGGAATAAGACGTTTGAATCTATTTCTCACAGATTTACCAAATTTTCTCACTGCTGTACTGTGCCCCAACGACTGGTCCCATGTAGAAAACATAAATATTACTGTTGTCACGTTTTTTCCACAAATCTGCGTTGAAAACAGACATAACACTCACAACCCACCTGCACCTTTATGTTTTCGTTGTAATACAGTAGTTCATAATGTTCCCAGTACGTTTCATTTTCAGTTGTATGAAAAAAGTAGCTGCATAGAAAGGTGGCTTTTATTAATGGAAAAATTTCGGTAAAGAAAACAGCTTGCAAACAAAACATGCACATAAAACATACACTGTGTGCATACAGATCGACACGTATCTTTTTTTGAGATGGATTTTTGATCAGGCGTTATCAGGTGGTTGTGTAGCGTCACGACTGTTTTCACCAGTAATAAATTATCAGGGGTGCACCATCTGTGGCCGTGCGGCCGCGGCCACATGTGGCCTTCGATAAAACTTTATGCACATGTAATTCAATACACATTTTAAGGCGGCCTTGCATTAATAATAACTCTTAGTCTACTGTGTAAGGTTACTTTTCTTAGCAGAAAAACAGCCAAACAGACATGTGGAAGCAGGCTAGGCTCAGTGTGTGGAAGTAGAACAGTAGGGATGCAAAACATAAAATACGTTGAACTCAATGGACGGCCGTAATTACTAAAAATAAACCTAATGCGGCCGACAACAGCGAAACATTTGTGCACACCTGGTATATCATCTGACTCGCTTGTACCTTCAAGACTGCAGCCTTGATGAGGTGGTCCCCGCAGCTCTTCTGCGCACCGTGCCCCAGAAAGGAAGGCCACAGTACCAATTTACAAGGTCTTGGTAAGATCCGGCCTAGAACAGAGTCACAAATAGCACTCAATCGCATAGCGATTAGTATTGGTGAAATGAAGGGGCAATCAGACGGCGTTAAACCGTAATCGAACCAAACACACACGTTGCCTTCGGCACATATGTGTCAATCATGCGTAACTCAAAATCGCAAAACAACTCAAAATCCCCATATCAGCATTGAATTCAGTCTGAACAGTGTTTTGCTTTGCAGGGTAATTCTACCTTTGGATCCACATGCTTGTTTGTGACGGGATTTGTCACTTTCACAAACTTTGCATTCCACTACAGCTACCTGAGCCCTGTTATACCCATTCTTCGTAAAATGTACAATTCCACTTATCAGGTGAATCAATGGGACGAATTGAACTCTGTCTTGCTTTTTAGATTTGTTGTACACTCCAGGTTTGTGTTAGTTGCATTTGGCCATATGTTTCTCAGTTTGAAATTAAATACCCGTAATAAATTTTACGTTGCTTACTGTTTGGAAAAAGTAAACAAGAAGCAATACTAAATTAAAATGTGTGCAAATGTTTTCTGTTTGTCTGTGAAAGAGAACATAAAGCATGAAGTGCTTGTGTATGCAGTTAACAAAGAAATTTATTGACTTAATAAATAAAGAGCTTTACCCCACTCGGCCTACTGCAAAATGTTTTGAAGCAATCCAATGAGTGGAATAAACCTCGTTTGATTGCACCTCTATTAGGTTCAAAAAGCTTCGAAACTGAAAGATTTATGAAATCACCGTGGATCTTCCAATTTTTAACTCTCGTCTAGCTACGAAGCGTATCCGAAACTTTGTTTTGCTACAAAACGTATTAATCTACTAAAAAATTTGCAGTTACCAACTCTTACTGCGTAGAAACAAGGAGTTTGGCGTGCAAACACAAAAAGGCTCCAACAAGAGTTTTGTTTAAAACTCCCTTTCGAGTTGATCAATATTACTTGAAACATTCTTATTGATTTGGTAGCTATGTTCAAAGGCAGTATCCGAATAAAAAGCATTTCCAAAGAAGTCTTGTTAAGCTATAATGTTTACCACCGAAAGAGCAACTAAATTAGTCTTGTTGTGTCACAGAAATGAACTCTTTCCAGATGTAAACCGTTTGTGACAAGGGCAATTGTAAAACTTTCTCTTTCCAGATGTAAACCGTTTCTAGATGTAAACCGTTTCCATATGTAAACCGAGGAAATAATAGCTTCTGTTGTTGGCAGTTTGATAAAATGTTTTGAAGTATGGACCCTTTCTCAAAAACTTTAATGCGTTTCTCAAATAGAAAGTTGCCAGTCACACCGTTTAAACAAATTCAACTTGGCCAAGTATGAAAACCTCCCGATTTTCAATATACGTATGTTTTTACTACTAATGTTGCTAACTCGTTTATGAAAATCTTTCTTGCACTACAGTTTTTTATCAAAACTTCGTATGTATTTGCGAAACATGCTGAAAATGCAGTGTCAAGTTTCCTCAAATTTGTTTCTTCGCCGAATCTCTCATAAAATAACCCTTTGATGTTTGGTCTGTCTCGAAAAAATCAGTGGAATCAACACAGTTATCATTTTTTCAGTAACAAAGAACAACTTGTTTGTTACAGAGCAATATTTTTCAGACCAGTATTTTTTCAGAAACGCTATGGAATTCCTCTCGCTGAAGAGACCTGGACACTTTACTTCACACTGACGATGTCGATTTTGATAATAGGAAGCATTTTGGGTGGATTTACCAGCAAGCATTTGTTGTTGCTCTTTTCAAGAAAACGTCTTTTGCAGCTCTGTCAAATCTTGAACATAATATCACTTACATTAATGGCATTTGTTGGAGGATTTACAGGATCATGGGAAGTGATGATCTTTGCAAGACTGATCTGCGGGTATACCCTTGGAATTATATACGGTATTCAACAGTTTCATTTTAAAAGCATAAATACTTTTTATTTTGTCCGTGCAGGAGGCGAATAGATTCAATTTAAAGTTTAGGCTATTACTATAAAAAAATCCTTTTGCAAAATCACACAGACATCTGGTCTATTTTACCGTCATCAGATGGGAAACCTGAACATGATTTTACTTTTGAATCTTGCTATCAAGAACTCTTAGCCGCCTCCTGTTTTTACTTAGAATTGCTGTAACAGTAAAGTATTCAAAATGCTTCTTTTTCAACAGGCCTGGTTTCCCTCATAATAGCTGAGATGTGTGCAAGAAACAAGCAGGCTTTCTGGCAAAGTGTCTCCGGAGCTGGACTTCTTGTCGGTTTTCTGCTCGGTGTTACGTTTGCTCACCCCAAGGTAACCGGCCGAGAATGCCTTTGCTGCAATGACGCACAGTAGACCAGAGCTGCTCACCACTTGACAGAAAAAATCAGATTGCATTGAATGTCTTATCACTGATGAGAACAAACCAGAACTTACAACAGCTTCTTTATTATTACAACGAAACTTTTGCGGCAAACTGTTTGGAAAATGCAACATTACAACTGTTTATCGAAACCACAACTTGATGATATGGGAATCGAACCGTAGAACACCAAATCGATTTGAAAGATACAGTAGGTCGAACGTGCTGTTGGTTTTGATCTGGCATTGCCTTGATGCAGCATAAGCACAAGATGCAGCAAAATTTATCTAATATGAAATTATGAAAACTCTGCCTATCAAATAGAATCATTTCACAGCCAAGAATCAAACACTACGATCTGATGATAGTGTATATTTCGCCAACCAGGTAGGCATCATCAGCTCTTATTCAAATACAGAAGAATTCTGAAAACTCCTTTCAGCTTAACGCGATGTCGTTTGAAGGTGTTTGGAACGGAACGTTTGTGGCCTGCTTTGAACTTGGTTCCTACCATTCCTTCGCTGATATACGTCATAGCGAGCTTCAAGATTCCTGAAACGCCCTTTTATCTACTGCGACAGGGAAAAATGAGCGAATCTCTGGAAACACTAAAGGCGCTTCGAAGCGGAAACAAGGTTTGTCTTGAATGTGCACTGGTCTGATGCAAAGGTCCCGCATTTTGTCAAACCTACCAGAATCTGCTATTTAACAGTACAGTCGGTCACCTACAAGCTTACTTACCGCCAAAGCTACATACCCTTAGTGGTGGATTAGCCTGAGTAGTAACCGTAGCTTGAACTGTTAGGTTTGAAACTTAAAAAGATAACAACATACAGCATTACGTGATAGCGATATCCACTAGCTTGTTCAATGTAGTCTTCGCTATTTATCAACTGCAATTTCAGAATGACTGTGTGAAAGAACTGTCCGAGATGCGGAATGAAATGGAACAAAGCGAAGTCATCGGCGCCAAAGAAATGATCACAACTAGAAAATATAGGTTGGTTATCTGCATGCAGTCTCATAATTCCTGCGAGATATCATATCTGACCTGTGGAGCTGCATGGCGGCAGCAATCACGTATCCGCAGGTTTGAGATCAAAGGATTTTTCTGTGGCATATCTATATCAGGAAAACACACTCTTGTTTGAGTAGAGTGAACATTGCCAGTATACCCTTTGAATTTTTTTGTTCTTATAAGAGCATTAACAAATTGTGATCTAATACTTGATAACTGGGTTGATTACTGTGAAAAGGTTGATTTTGTGGTGAATAATTCAATATTTTATTCGTGTTGACTTGTTTCGTCCCATAGTTCAAAGCAGTTTGTTATTCATCGCGCTTAAAACTTTCGACGCAATTCTTGCGTACCTTCACAGACAGGCTCATGTCTCTAAGACAGGGTGACGAACCTATTTGCTATTGCGGGCCACTTTGTCAGTTACCGCTGAGTAAGCGGGCCGCACAACTTTTTAGTCATACTATGAAACTTATTAAAAACGAAAAAAATTGTTCATCAACAGAAACAAACAACAAGCGAAAGTAATAACTGCTAGTCTCGCCTGAATGCTGCTCGGACCGCACGAAATTCTTTTGTGGGCCGGTGTTCGTCACCCATGCTCTAAGAACTATTCAAGGCAGGGGTGGATCCAGCCAGTAAAGTTAGGGCGGGCGATTTCAGTAAATTGATAGTCAGGTCTCATTACGGGTTCACTACTGTGAGAGAGATGAAGCGTACTTCACAACACTGCTGTGACAAAACCATGGACGGCAAAATGACCATATATCCCCAATGCTGTTTTCCGAATTGTACAAAATCATGGCCAATAAACTTACTATTGTAAGTTTTAGGGGGACGATTAGCCCCAATCGCCTCCCCTGAATCAGCCCCTGATTCAAGGTGAACGATTAATCTAAGTCACCTCTTTATTATCTGAAGTGGGTGTTATTGCAAGAAATATTTGTACTAAGCGCCTGACATTTTTTCATACAATCCTGTTGTTTAGATGTCGCGACTAAATATCAATCAAGTTACTCCTGGTGGTGTACAAAAAAGAGGGTCAAACGCCTTATTGAAATGAAGACCTGCTTTGTTGCAATCAAGATAACTCAAATTTTTCAAAAAAATTTTGTAGTAGTACAATGTGAGAGAACAAATACTCACCTTAAAAATCATAAGTACGGCTTTGACCCATTTTAATTTGACTACCCCTGGCTATGTCACAGAAAGTCATGTTATTCGCGCAAAGGCCTATCAAACACTGCAAAATTTTACCAGTGCACTTCAAACTTAATGAAGAATTACTCGAAAGGATAAGCAGCGAATTGCAAAAGCGTTTACTTTTTGACTATACAGATTTCATTGCTTAGTTTCAGTTGCCATAACCTGTCACTGTATTCATTGCATCTTTTCAGAAATCAATTAATCGCCGTTGCTGCTATTTTGTCAAACAACATGCTTACCGGTGTGAGCGCAGTGATGTTATACGCTGATTACATATTGAGAAATGCTGGAATTTCACCTGAAATATCAGCAACAGCAACAGTTGGCATTTTTGCAATACAGCTCATTGCTGGTTTGCTTGGCGTAAGTACGTTGGTGATGCTTTATCGTGAAAAAAGTTTAGCAGAAATTTTTATCAAATGCATTTTATCTGAACTGATTCCAACCAATGTACTGTAAAATTCTGATGCATCATATCGGGGAAAAGTTCAGTCTTTTATTGACCATGGCTGCAAATGTGTTGCATTTTTAAACAATATTTAAAAACAGCCCGTAAAATTGACTTTATTGCTTCACATCGATGTGTCTCAGATTGCAAAATTCCGTGGTACATTTGTTAACCTGATCCACAATGGATGCCAGGCAATTTTCAACCTGGAATGGTTCTCATATACGGGGATTTCCCCTAGAATATTATCGTAGAAGTTTGACGATGTATCACTTGATTACTGTTAGGTTTCTTAAAAAAACATTTTTAACGAAAAATCTTCGGAAGGACGCTAATGTGTAAAAACGCATAAAATATATGGACACCATAGAAACGAAATGGCTTAGTTTTTCTAAGCTTAACCACAATTTAAGTGTTTACATGAAATGCATGCAAAAGAGAAGTTTGTTTATCGAAAAGCGTTACTGACTGCAACAGTAGCTAGTCTTGAAGTTGCACGATGACGGACTTCTTGTAATCAGCCTCTTCAGTTAAAAAAATTAACACCTCTTCAGTTAAAAAAATTAACAAAGCACAACTTCATCGAGGGGCAAACGTATTACAATATTTGCACCAACGCATAAACCCCTATGGTTGGTGAACTGTTATTGAATATTTTGAGAATTACAAAACGTTTAGAAATCGCCTTCAAGAATTCAACAGGGAAATTTTAAATGAAAATAATTTGTATTCTCACAACTTTAGTGCGTTTTGTTCCAGAGTAGCAATCTATGGAATTATCGCGGAATACTTTACAATGAAGAAATTGTGTTGCTTATCCAGACCAGCTGATGTGGGAGAGTGGTCGCCTTTTCTTAAAAAACAAAAAGAGCACAGTATAATGACCAACGAAATAAGCATGACACGTTTAATTGAACTAGGTTATGACTGCAGTGAAACAATGCACGCCAAAAGATAGAGTTTCCGAAAAAAAGGTACAAGACAAAATTCTTGGTTGTCATACAGATCATTTCAGTTCCGCAAAAAAACTGATTAAAGCTGTGTGTTGGAATTTTTTTCACTTGATAATAATTAGTCAAACCTAGTGGCTCACTGCGCGTTAATGCTTGGGGAAAGATTCTCGTTTGAAACACGTTTACAACAAGCCAACGAAACCCAATTCTTTGCTTAAGAAAAAATTCTGCGAGGTTTATATAGCAATAGTTCATCGCTCGCTTTTGATTCCACTGTTCCTTTTACCTGATACTCAAGACATTTTCAGTACCTTTCTTCTCACCAGTCTCTCTTCATCAATCGCTTCGGAGCTTGGAAAGTGAGCCTTGGATCAAACGTGTTCGCTATTTTGGCCCACACTTTATACACCATAAGCCAGACAACGTCACATTTGGCGCCTAACACCATGCCGGTTCTGGCAGCGGTTGCCTTGGGTATTTTTCTTGTTGGGTAAGTTCTAACTTAGCGTTTAGCGTTGGCTATGTATTAAAAAAATTAGAACAAGTTGCATAAACCGTTTTTGTACTAACCTGTTCATAAACGTTACATCAATCTTTGTGTGGTTTGTACCACGCAGCAATATATTTTCAATCAAGTGATGTATTTTCTTCAATGCGAGCTTATTGTTGATCAAGCGAATTTTCAGGAAAACTTTTGAAGTTTTGAATATAAATGGTTTAACAATGTTGTTAGCATCGACTTTTACGCGATGAAACTTTCAAATAACTATTTTCCGGTTGTAGTTTGAGGTGCACTTCATCACGGCATAATAAGAACTTGACTTAATGAAAAAGTCTATAAACATTCTTTTGTAAACCGCTGGAATTAAAAGCAAATTTTGACCATGAAATAATAACAAAGTTTAGCGTGATTGAAACGGCGATTTCCCGCAACTTTGCTTTCCATGTAAAAGATGGGCTGGAGGTACCAACTTGACAACTTTGGTCCTTTTCGGGCAATTGACAACAGAACCAGCAAGAGCAACCGCCTTCGCATTCGGCTCTGTTTTCATGAATTTCTTCTCATGGTTAGCTGGATTCGTTCCTCCGTATTTACAGGTAATAAGAGCTACATTTGCTTTGTTTAGACCTTATCATTGTCACAAAAGACAAAAGGATATTTTTATTAAATTGCATAAAACATTTTTCCAAAGTGTAGTTATTTCCAACGTTTAGTCATTTCCACATTCCTCTAACAAGTGTTCCAAAATTGTGACTTTGCATTGCACATATACTACCATGGAGATGTACGTACGGAATGGCTGAAGACGTGTTGGTGGCAGTTTATAGAATTTACTGCGCATCTGAAAGATGTGAAACAGTTATATCGAGAATGATCCCAATGCACATCACAAATCGTGCGCAGTACTGTAATAGTACAATGCTCTTTACGTGTACTATGCGTAGCTATATATTAATGGACCTATACATAGCAATGTACCCATAGTAATGCACTTTCTATCGAAAGGAATCATTTCCCAGCAAAGAATCAGACACTAAAACCTTACAGAGTGTATATTTAGCCTACAAGGTAGGCATCATCAGCTCTTACTCAAACATAATCCTATAAAAGTAAAGCAGCTATATATACTAATGCACCTAATACTTCTGGTGATTTGGTATTCAAATCTGATCATGCAGGTGAAGTGGGGCACTTGCTTTTCAGACCCGCTTCGCTGTTACCTACAGGATAATACAAGGGGAGTTCTGAGAACATCTATTCGCTGTTTATCTAAACGAGCTTTCACTATAGCTGGGTACAGCCAGAGCAGGATGAAATGTGGGAAATGTGAATATGAATAACCTCATGTTTGCTGGTGATTTATGTGTGTTTGGTCGCAGCATTAGTGAACTTCAACGCCTTCTGAACATTGGTTGTGCTTGTGTAGTTGAACAATAAATCGTTTGCGGCTGTAACAAGACAACTGGTGCAGATCTTCCTCATATAAACTTTAAATAGTCTGCCACGCCAATTGTTTCGCTGAATTACGTTAGTGTTAAGTTTTCGGACCGGTTCTAATACCTCGGTATATTACTTCATGCCTTAGCAAAAGATGAGACTAACACGCAGAGACAATCACTTCGTTGTGCAGTTAACCAGCTCAGAGACAATTTTGTTCAGTGCTCTACCGCAGTTAAAACACTGTTGCGTTCGCACTACATGCGAACGTATGCCTGGCAATTTTGGTGGTGATTCACACAATCTATAGTAGGGGTGCAGTGGTGCACAACACTCAAATGAGTATGCCGGCCGCAGTGTTGCTTAAAATTCAGTTGCGGGCCACACCATGTCATATGAATTACTTATATTGTAAAAACAAGCTTCTTGCTTACGCATAACAACAAATAGCTGTTTCTATTTCGCGAATTATGCTTAATTGCTTGCGTGCTATTTTCAAACTTCTGACGAGTCACATAGGGCTCCCGGGACATGGATTGTGCACCCCTGGTCTATAGCATTAAAACGCCTTCGCACTGCTCCAACGTTAATGCACATCGAATGTTGCATTGCACCCAAAGCAACGTAAATGTTCGCCCACATCAAGTACCTATTTCGTCAGGATATTCGGTATATTGATTAGAAGCAGTTTGTATGCCTTTGTTCAGCGATATGGCATGTTCATCCAACTTTTTATCCGCTCAGTTTAATGGTTGATGCTTTCTGCAAATCTCCACTATTCTTCCAATGCATGTAAGTAACGCTTCTGTATGACGATGACCAAATGTAATTATCACTTATGCTTTCTTTCACCGTTCAAATTCGAAACAAGAAATTTCGTAAGGTAAGCAAATAAACCCACTATATTTTCAAAAACAGATTAAGTAAAGTTTGGAAACATTAAATATAAAATATATCTATCAAGCCACCATAACCCACAAGAAAATAACTTTGCCACCTTGCATTTAAAATCGCATTTTTAAAATTGATGACTGATGCACTGGGTATCTGTTGTAATGATTTCCTGCTCTGAAACTCAAAATTAATTGAAAGACCTTTTTTCTGTATTTTGTGCTCTAACAGGTGATGGACAAATTTTAACCGTTCATATACGCAGGTTAAAACTTTTAATACATGTAAATAGAAATACGTAAGTTTGTGCAGCACCGAAACGACATTTCATGTTCCATCAGAGTTTGGATGACGCAAAACTCTACTGACAGCAAAATTCAAGTAGAATGTTATAAGATTGCAAGGAAAAATACTGCAATCTATTTTTGGTGCAATTGCACGCGTAATTTGAATAAAATTACTTACAATTCTGTTTTTATAGATCCATCTGGGAGCGTACGCCTTTACAATCTGGTTAGGATGTGCGATGTTCTTCGTTATTTTTCAAATAATTTTCATTCCTGATCCTGAGGGAAAAACTGTGGAAGAAATACAATCAAAGTTTGAATGATATTTCGTGAAAGATAGTCTGGCTAAACACTTTGCTATAGATATGAAACCCACATTTCCTTTATTACTTACTGTACTCGTTCTTTGCTTAAGAAAAAAACAACTGACTTCAGTTCTAGTTCTGCAGTTTGCTATCATCAAACTTCTTTTGGTTGTTATTTTGGTTTTATCGCAATGTTCTTTTCACCTAAAAAAGATGGTTTTCACTAGGCATCATCTATACTTTTCCCAAGTTGTTTTTACCAATTTAATGATTTATGCAAAAATGAAAATATTTTAAGCTGCTAGTGCGCAAAGCATTTGGAATGAAAAAGAATGAAATAGATGTTAGAATAGGTTTTTGTGGCCAGCAATTTTCTCATTTCTAAGTTCTTAACTCTCATCGCAACTTTTAAAATTTTGTCTTTGTTCAACAAAAAACGCTTCATTTTCATTTTTGTCTACTTCGATGACTTCGCAGAGCAAACACTATTTTGACTGGTTTGAAAACTCACTTTTTTGCTCTTTCCTAATTATTCTAGTTTGGGTATTGTGTTTTGTGTTACTCATTTAAAATGCAATTGTTGTATGTTTCGTTCTTTTCAATAAAATCATGGGCCTTTCAAAAGCGCTTGTCGTCAATAAAATAAACTAGTCGATGGCAGTTACTTGCATGAATTTTAAAAATTTCTTTCCCCTGAAATGAATACCAATGAAAAATTTAGGTGTATACTCCTTTTCAGCTTTTGAAATATAAATTCTCATTGAAATTTTGAATGCAGTCTCGGCGTCAGTTGTCCAGGTGGCTGCAGTTCTGGAACGGCGAATTCGATTGTACTGAAATCACAAGCGTGTTTTTGTTTTACGTAAAAGCTCGAGTGAAGCCTGAGGGTGTCTTAAAATTTTGAAAAATATAGACATAACTTTTTGTCTATCGTCTTTGAACTTCAAACTCACAAATTTTACTGTTTTTGTGCCATTCCTGCTCTTGAACCGACTAACAATGCCGGGCCTTTTCCCTGGGGGGAGCCTGCTTGTTTCGTTCAAGTTGCTCCTACGGTCAACGCTTTGCTTAAGCTCACTATACTTTGTCGATATGTTGGCAGCTGTATTGCACTCTGCAGTAAAACGGGATTAAGCTCTCACTTGCTTTCTTCATCTCCATCCACTAACCAAAGCTGCGCACTACCGATGCTTTGTGGGCATGACATCACAAAGACCAGTGTGCTTCAATCAAAGCATAATCTTGAAAGACGCTCAGCCATGGTTAAAATGCAAAATATTGTTCCTCTTACGTAACTTTGGTAAAGCTAAACGAAAAAGGTACACCTCAATGTAGGCAGACAAATCCAATTTAATTATTGGTTACACACGTAGTCATGACTGAGGCATATCGTGTGCTTAACCAATACATTTAAAACAATTTTTATCTGAGAGTACAGTAACAAGTGGACTTCATTAACAGTGTTTCGCCCAATTTTGTCCTCAAAGGTTGTGCAAAAACTAGCCCTTAATGGTTGAATTGAGTGTGAGAAAAATAACTACATAAAAACTAAAGGCCCCGAGACCAGAAAGCGCCCCAAGAAAATATGTCCAATCAGAGGTACACTAATCTTAGTGATGACTTATGAACGAATGACTAACGCAGGTCTGCACAGCATACGGCCCGCGGGCCGCATGCAACCCGCCAAAGCTTTTCTTGCGGCCCGGGTGATCTTTCTCAGTTGTAGAAAATGTTGCAAAAGCTCGAACTCGAATAAATAATAGTTGTTCTCAGAATTTCTTCCAAACCACGACGAAATCTCCACATTGAAATGAAATAGACCTTTGCGGCCCGCGGCAAGTTTGAGTTGATAATTTGGCCGCTCGAGCTTTCTGAGTTGTGCAGGCCTGGAATAAAGAAACAAACCACCTGCACTTGGTTACGAAATCCACCTAAATTTTTTTAAATTGCGCAAGTTTCCGTAGTAAATCACTTCGAATTTAGTGAAATGTCTCAGCGATGTTGAATTTTAAAAAGTGTTTCAGTGCAGAGCAATCCTCATAACCCTGGGGGCCGCACGGCCGCATGCGGCCGTGGATATGTAAATTGAATGATAAATTATGGCGGACCGCAAAGACATCATACTGGCAGTGACTTTCTCGAGTCATAGCCGACTGATAGAGCTAGAGAATTGTTCAAATCCTCTAAAGATGCAGGAAGCTTTGTAGTTGTGATTTTAAAAAATGGGAAGCTTTGAAATCGATCTTTTTTGTGGGTGACATAACAAGGGTAAGTTCAAGCTTTTTGGACCTACGTCACAGGCCCTGGGCCCCAACCCCAAAGGTCAATGTTTTGTTTCTTGTTTTTAATAAAAATTAGGCGAAAACCCGCATCTTTAGAGTCTATGATTGACCATTTAGCGTTTGTTGTTCGAAAGTTTTGGCCAAAAAATTGATAATTAATTTGTGCTAAGAAGGCCAGACGACGTGGGCCCAATAAGCCTAAACCTACGCCTATTTTCAAGTTACCAACAAGAAAACTTAACTCCAAAACTTCCCAATTTTTTAAACCGAAATTGAAGACTTTCCGCATTTTGAGAGGGTTTGAACAGTTCTCTAGCTCTACTGGTCGGCACATTATGACTCGACAAATATTTCTCTACCAGTTCTGTTTTCTTTCTAACAATTTTTTGTTGTAAACTTTGTTGAAAAGGGGTGTCCAGATTGACGAAAATTTTACTTGTCGGCATTACAGCATAAAAACATTTAAGGACCACCATTCTAAAATCTAAAGAAATTTTGCAACTCTTGTTGCAAACGGCAAAAATGCATCTGGGAGATCAAAAGGGTTCGCTATGGGTGAACTGTGGATACAGGCGAGGTCGATATGGTAGTATACGAACTCGAATGAACGTATAAGATAGGAATTCTCCCGAAACCGACCACAAAATCTAGCGAATTGCCAACCTAGGTGAATTCGGCTGTGTACAAAACAACAACTTATCAACACATCCGCTGTGCGCAAACCGCATCGGCGACCTGAAAATGGCATTTTCCGCCTCGGGTCACTTGGCAAAAGGTTAATTTACGGTTAGATTGTCGCAAGATACGATCGAGGCCTTTTTTCAAATTATTGCCAGAGGTGTCCAAAATTTGAAAAAAAGCTGGATCTCAGTAAAAGCAAATTTTCTTGAAAATCTCAGCTAATTTAGGTGCAACCAAAGATTAATATGGGAAAAGCGCTCTACTAATATATATTTCTTTACATCATATTCGCCTCTCATCAAATTCGCAGGTTAACTCTCTGAGATACTCAACAGTAGCATCCAAAGTATAAAATCATCTAAAGTAAAACAGGCTGCGCGTAGCTGTAGCGGCATAAAGGCGCTTGCACAATACGTCAAGTAAAACGCACCCAAATGGTTGCAACTGTTAGATTCAGGATTCGCGCGTTTGCTACCTTTCAGACTGCAAAGAATCAAATGCAACGAATCCCTCGCCCAAAAGGATGTGATTTTTAAAACTTCCCTTATGTCATCATTGAAATTCGTATTATGAAATAAAGAGTTAGAATTATCAAATCTAGTAAGACTGAACATAGCACAGTAAACAATTTAAAAGGTTTTGTCCTGGTCTTCTTCATAACAAAATCATCTAGGAATTAATTTTGTCCCTTTCAGTGCACAGAATGCTCAGTGTGGACAACCTCTCCTGAGACAATGCGACCCTTTGACTCATTTTTAATTCTGTTTATTTTTGAAAATAACTCGTCTCCTAAGCAGTTAGTGATGAATATGCTAATAAATAGGGGGCCCTACAATAAATAAGGGGGAACCACTGATCTACGGCATCAGGCCCAAACGTGCTTCTGTCAATTTCTTGTTATTTCCTTACTCTTTGTCTCATTGCGGTAAAGTTCTGTAGTCTCCATTAGGCAAGGTGACTTTTGCTTGTTGTTTAAGCGCATCTAAGTCTTCTCTGATTTTGCTTGGCATGTCCTGAGGGGAGCAGTAGAAACTACACAAGTACTCAATTGCAAATCTGATTTCTGAAAATTAAAATAGAAAAAATCACAAAATATACGAGCTTTATGTTATAAAAACGCTAACAAAACTACTGTATTTCTCAGGCTTAGAAGCACTATGATATTATTACTTGTTACACTTTGACTTAGCGTGGTATCCTACTCTGGATCAAATTTCCCAAAATAAACCAGTCTCTACCGAAATATTTTAGTTTCAAATTCAGGCAATTTTAACTTAAGTCAGTATAATTAAGTCAGTCGTTCTCACTATTATTAGAAGGTAGGCTTGTACAGATTTTACCATGCGTCTATAGCACTACATTTTTATTGTAGGTTACTGCTAGCATAACGGATACTTCTTATCTGCAGTATAATATATGACTGTGGCCGGGTCAGTACCATAGCGGTCCAACTCTGACCCCCCAAATGCTTACAGAGGACACCCCAATGGTGACTTTAAAAAAAGATTTCGACGTTATACCACATCCCGAGGCCGAATGGTCTTCACAGGAAATACCCTAATTTTTTTCGTTTGTCACTATTTTTAATTCCACTTGCAGACACAATTTCGGCAGAACCGTCGCTATAAAGACTTCAGTAGGGGCCTTCATGTTAGTGCAGG
>JGI24022J15233_10001353_pt1 | contig 20131 bp, 10 predicted proteins | sample Ectturendosymbi2_FD_15233 | JGI IMG/M metagenome (IMG submission 15233) | reverse complement strand
CCCCCAAACGCCTGGTCTGGATCCGTCACTGTCTGACAAACCCGTGCTAGAAAACAAAGTGCGAGTCTGGTCAACTGTATGCTGTTATCAGAAAATTTCTGTGCCCATAAAATTATCTTATGAAAATTCATACAGATCATCAGATGCCTGGTTTTTGCATTTTTTTAAATTACTTGTTAAAATTCGAATTACCGCAATTTGCAACGTCGCAACAGAACAGTTCTGAAATCGTGACCGAAATTTCAAATGGAGGATAGCTTCACGCGAAACGATAGATTCTACAGTAGACTGATTTCCAAGACTCAAAGATCCTGACGTCACAACCATATGACGTTTTCAGACGGGTCTGCGAACAGCTACATACGGGGGGGGAAGTCAGCTTTCGACGCCCCTATATTCCTAACTTTCTGTTCGCATCTATACTGCCAAGAATGGTCTGGGTAGTGGCGCTCAAACTGACTTTGTCTCAGGGCGCAGAAAACCCTATGTACGCCACTGAATGTAGGGTGCCAAAACGGAAACATCATGAAATCTTTAGATAAATTTAAACTGCATATTTAGAAAACCCAACATAGAAAACGTGGGAATAGACACCAATTTTATTAGGATTAGACCAGCAGATCCTGAGCTGTTCATACTGAGAATGCCACCTAGTTAAAATACAAAAGTGATTAACTGAAATTGAGACTCATTCAATTTTCGCAAAACTGGTGTCATTTCTTTTGTATATTTGTAGGCATGAACATACAGGAAAAGAAAAACCTAAACCACTTGGTCACCAAAGTTCACGAAAGAGCTTTTTTGGACCTGCTGTATAATGTCAATAGAATTGAAATCTCTTCTCTCGAAGGTCCATCGAATACACGCGGTTATCACATCGCAGCACAACTGCCATGTCGAAGCAAGTTTGCAACAGCACATGATGCCAGTCCGTTTTTGCGATGATGTCGAAGAAATTAAAGAGAGGTGGTGACTTCAACAACTGCAGAAATTTGCTCGAGGGCACATGGAGCCAGTGATCGGTAACCAGCAAACACGAGTTGCAACTGCGAGATTAAATAACCTCCACGCTGGGGCCAGCAGGAAAGTTTCCTGATCAACATAACACCTCACAATGCGTGGGGTCATAAATTTGATCGTCTACTTTCTGATCTTTCAAATTCCTTGCAATGGCGCGCGCTGACAGGAGGAAAACTTCAAAATATGTTCGTTTGCCACATTTCAGCCTACCACAACGACTGAAATTTGTCGTGAATTGTGCGTGCACCTAGGTGTAACTGCATACGCTATATTGGACCTTCCTACCACTACGATGTGAAACATTCACCCGTAAGTTGTTCGGCTGCACCGCTACGATTCGAAAGTCTCGATGCCGATCCTCTTCCGCTGACGCATATGCATCGCTGCCAAACAACACACTTAAACAAATATCGCAACAGAAACTCCTTCAGCAAAGCTCTGTAACATAAAACGTACTTGTGCACAACCAAGTGGATTTAACCAAATTAAAAAAATCTACTTTTCCATAGTGGGATGCAGAATGACGCATAATGGATTCAAGTTTCCGCTAGTTGACCGGTTCACAGGGATATTAACACGCCTACTGTACTTTCATGCACCACTGCCGAACTAACACGTCAACATAAAAATGAGGGGGTTAAAAACACGGCTAGTTCACGATAACACAATCAGTTTGGGGGGATGGGAAGCAGCAGTTTCCTCCACTATTTTCCGCTCACCATCACCCGGAGTCAGGCGACTGTTTGTAGCTAAATCCATAGGATTTAAGCGTTGAATGCGCTGGAGCTCGAAAACTTCGAGCGTTGAATGCGCTGGAGCTCGAAAACCTCGCACTACAAACGTTACAGTGTCCTGTCATGCAGAGGTCTTGGCCACTGGCCGAGCAAGTACAAATGACCTGGACTAGCCACTCAAGTCGTTTGCGGCGTACCGCTGGTGTGAGTAGGGCAGGGCTTCGACTTTGTTTCCGCCGAACCACCGACCATTTAACGCATTCGTTGCTTTGGCGCATTCTTCGCTTTTGGAAAACTCGACGAAGATTTTTACGATCACCTCGGCGTCATCATCTTCACTCTGTAAAAACACGTAGTACTTTCAGGTGTTGGGAAACCATTTTCTTGAAACAAATCGTTGGTCAAGTAAATGTTTTCAGTGATCGACATTGCATCACAAATCCTGCAATCGGGGTTACTTCCCCAACAAGTAAGCGCTTTCACTGGAACATCGTATCGAACGTTTCAACAAGTCTGTGTGTCCTGCATTTGTGTTCTTCTTCACACCAACAGGTTTCCTGAATAGGCCACCTCTTCGCGTTAATGTAATGGATCGCAGCGAAACCTTTCAACGAAACCAGGGTGGACCAATTTGTGGGGCGCAGAGTTCATTCGGCTGTCACAATGCCATGTTTTTGGTGAGAAGATCAGAAAACGACAGGTTGCAATAAAAACAAGGTCGCTGCATGTGACGTTAGGTTACGTGGCTTTGCCGACTGACGCTGATGCCGCTGAAGTTACATAACGTGTTGTGTCGATGTTGCGGAGTTCCTAAATGAAAAGTTCTTTTTTCTGACGAAGAAATTGAACTTGCGATTTTCACGCGTTTTGTTCACCGTCACTCAAGCATTCACCTACTTGAGTTAACCAGTTTGTGGCAAGACCAGAAACTACCATGCGACATCAAAATCAAACTCAATGTGCGTCTGTCTCAACATTGCCGTAGCAAATCAACAGAAGACCAGATCCGGTGCCGCGTGCGCAGAAAATATCAAAGCTATGTTCTACCGATGGCCATTGCTTATCGCAGTCCCACCAACGCTGAATGCAAATCGTGTCCTTCAAAATAGCGAGTCAAGTCCAATTCGAGTCACAACTCGCTGCATACTCATTTACTCCTTCATATATACGCAGCGCATGTTGTAAAGTGACGTACAAAATGCGCGAATTTAGAGATATATAAAAATCGACACACTGGACAAGTCATCAGGAGTTTCTACCTTTGCTATAGGGGTTCAGCTTCGTTTTCAGAAATGAAGTGAGCAGAGTTGAGCCATTCAACCTCCAGGTAAGACTCGACTCATTTACAAAACATAACTCATGTCAAATAACCAGTTGTCCTAACTTTTGTTTTACTTCTTTTATCCCCAAGCAAAGTTTTTCGCGTTACACGGCAGAGCGAGAACGTTGAGTGAAATCTACTGCGCGTGTGCACACTTTCTGCTACAGCACTTCCTGGACGGTTAGTGTGAAGTACGTTAGGGGATAATAGGGGATACTGACTTCAGATCATTCGTATGCAAGAAAATATCATAACCCAACTTGTACAAACTCGTCAGTAGCTCCCGCATGGTCTCCGGGTGTTACCTGTTATGGATGAAACTGCGTGCTGTACACAGTTGCTGCTTAACGTTGCAAAAACGAAAATTTTCAGCATTAGGTCAAACAATCCATTACCTGTTTTTCTTGATAAATAATGACTTTTTCAACATTTCCAAACTTTCCGCATTCTTCCGTCACTTCTCCTTCAAGGTCTTCATCGATGTCATCCACAGTGACCATATTGCGTAAAATCATTACACGACTCTGAAAGCACGGTGAGACACTTTATTACTTGAGCAATTTGAATGAACTGCGTGACGAAAAATAGAACTTGTTATTCTACCCCACCCCACGATGCAACTTCGCGAAAAAAAGAAAGTGCGGACTTAGTCACCAACGTTTGGAATGCAATTTTTTACAGTAATTGCTGCAAATTAAGGTGTGTGCAGAATACAATGACTTACAAAATTATGTACTAAACAAACCAGTTTTATTCGAAGTTTATTTATTTTGCGGACAAACCACAGTGTTCTTGTTTGCAATCTGTGGTATGCTTTAAAGCAGGGGTTCCCAACCCGTGGTACGCGTCCCACTAATGGTGCGTGAAGGTCTTCCAGGTGGTACGCTCGGTAATCTGAGTAACTTCCATTTAAAAAAAAAAACTGGATTCTTAACTGTCTGGTTTACGTATCGGGCTTTGCTCCTAAATAAATAAATTTTCCTGTGACCTGCTATTCCTATTGTATCGCAACATTCTAACTTTCAATCAGGGGCGGATCCAGCCAGTAAGGTAAAGGGGGCGATTTCAGTAATATTTTGTAGTCAAGTCTGATAACGGCTTCGCTACTGTAAGAGAGATGAAGTATGCTTCACAACACTGTTGCGACAAAATAAGGGACTGCAACATGGCCTTACATCGCAAATGCTGTTTTCCGAATTGTACAAAATTACGTTAATAAAGTTACTTTCGTAAGTTTTAGGGGGAGCGATCGCCCCCTGGATCCGCCCCTGCTTTCGATGCGCTGTTAGCAAATTTACGTCACGCATCGAGCAATTGGTGGAAGGTAAACAAAAACAAAAATCTCACTCATTTTAGTTGTGGTCTTTTGTTGTTATTTTAATTTATATATTCTTCTGAGTAACCAAGATTCGATCAAATTAGTTGTTCCGGAAGAAGTAGCACGCGTTGACAATACGTGATGCCCAAGTGGTACGAGATCGTAAAAAGGTTGGGAACCCCTGCTCTGAAGCATTGCTTTGGCGCACCACGCTGAGCATCGGATTGTAAATTCCGAAAAATGCCCTACTGCATTGCTTCAGCAGAAACACAGACACATATCAACAGGTTTTTTTTAAGGAACATGTTAGGTACCCGGTATGGACCCGAAAAATTTCCGACTAACTTTCATAGATATTTCCCTTGATAATTTTCTGATTCTAGGGGACCCGTTTAAAAACCCTGATATCAATATACAGGTGTCATGAGTATGGGTCTTGTTTACCGAGATAATAAAAAATACTGAGTACTGAGTTATCACATCAAAATACAGATAAGCGAGTTACGCTGCTCAGTTCTCACCACCAAGACAGCCTGCCGTGACAATATTTTGAATCAACGATTTGTGAGGTCCCCTAAGAAGGAAAGTATTTATGCGGCAAAAAATCTGCGCAAGAGGTAAGTTTACAAGAATGAAATACAACTTTACCGCTTTTATTAAAGATCCAACTGACCAACAAAATCGTAAATTCAGCTACTGGCATTTTTAACAAAGTTCAAATCAAGGATCCACTAATTGAAATAGGTGAGTGCATACATCAGGCGTTTGCGTCGGCGCATCTTTCCTTTACAGTAGTTAAAAAAGTTCTGTTTCGTCACTCACGTAACCGCAGTATGTGAATGTTCTTCGGCTGCTAAACGTTTAGATGAAAAACGTATTCAAAGATTAGACAACGCAAGTAATAACCTCAAAATACACGCTTTGCGCAACATCGTTTCACAGCGGCTCGGAACAACTTCAAGCACTTAATTATTATGCGCATCTTCAGCGACACGTTAGAATCGCGATATAGTTCTCACTGAGATAGACGTAGTACTTTCAACGAGACCGTTTACCAACACAACTAGAAAATATCAGCATCAAAAGTTTGTTTTAAAGGATCACGAACAGCGTTATAACATTGCTGTGGACTGAACAACCTCACAGCCTTTAAAATCATTGCATGCTGGACTATGCCTTTTTTTCTTGATAGATTTGAGCGAATACATTCGAGTTCGATTTACCATAAGTGAAATAAATCCAATTAGTTCCGTGCTTAATCACTCTTTCGACAACTAAAACAGCACTTAAAAAGTAACAACATAATTTCCACCTTTCCAAGTTAGTACGACCCAACGTTTTCATAGAAAGATGAAGTTACTCCAATCTTTTGATTTTTGTCATAATTGTACAATAATCCACGGACATCCCAAGTTTTTTTTTACAGTAACTTGCAATGCTAATAAAGTCAGTAATCAAACTTGCTTGACAGTTTTTATGTCGTATCCTACCGTGTGACAACAAGGCAAACAACCAGGAACATGCCAAGCACGATGCAAAGACGCAACTGCTCTGAATCATACTCACCTGATAACTCTATGTTTTTTTCTTTAAGCAATGGAGTAGAAGTACGACATAACGCGCTACCGTGCCTATTTTTATCATAGACTGCACGGATTTTTGCTGCCATACGCTTTGTTTCACGTGTTCTTTCTAGGGACATTACCTGAGGCGCTGTGGACCTGTTGCTCACTTGAGATTGGTGCTGATGGTGAAAGCCTGAAGCTCCGCTTGCTGGCGTGACTCCTGTCATTTTCACAGTAAAAACAAACACAGCTGCCGTGGGAAAGTAAAAGGTGCATTTACTGCTTGACTTTCCCGCGAGGTTCGAGGATTCGTCGTATACTCATGTTTACCGACACGGAAAAGAGGTGGGTGAGATAAAAGGTACAGGCGCAACGCGGTCAGGAATAAGGCATACCGCGCAGAACAGGGTAGGTATCGGAGGTGGAGGAATGCTGGGTCTGAGAAGTTTGGTTGGGAAATGGGTGCAAGGTCATTTACAATAAATTGAAACAAAAACAAAACGGAACATTCGTTAGTTACATCTTGGATTTTTTGGACACAAGTTCATAAAGCAGTGGATTTTAACCGAGGTATTGCTGGTAGTTTTAAGCAAGGAGTGTCGCATTGCACTAGCAATGCGACAAGTTGATAACGAGCGGTGCGTTTTCCTTGGGAGTTTTGGAGATCGGAATCGCAGTTGGAGGAGCCACTGCGTGGTACTGGTTGAAAACCACTGATTGACACACACACACATAAAAATGCTAATGAATTTGTGCGACAAGCAGCATCACAAATGAAAATCCGCTATCCGAGTGAGCACTTACCTGAAAGCCACATAGCTGCATTTAACAGCAGGCAACACCGAGAACATACGCAAAGCTATACATAAAACAACTCTCACACATTATTCCTAAACTGATATTGACAACCTTCGTTGACGACAAAACTATGTTTTTGTCGTCAATTCACTGCAAATTTATCACAATTTGGCTGGGACTGATTCAGGCATTTTGAACACGCGTCACATCGCTACTATCACATAACCTTATTGGGCAAAACGATGAAACAGTCGAATCTCCACAGAGCCACAAACGCTGGCACAAGCCAGTTAAGTAGATAAGACATTTTATTTAATTTAAAATTAAAAAATCAGTTCAATTTGAGAATGCTGCATACAGAATAATTGTGAGCAAATAATTATAGCGTAATGCACGGCCTAGCGGCAAGCAATACCTGAACCGTTAAGCCACCAATCAAGGCGTTCCAATGAAAGTGATACTTGCTGCGCGATTTGCATGTTACTTGGTTCTAATCATTCATTTTTTGCTATGCACAGTCAAATTCACATTAACAATGACGTCAGTGTCACCAACGCCGTAATCGACCCGTCATGAAATGCAAAATATTACAAAAAAGACCAAATTCAACTTTTTATTCTCACTTCAATGCACGTGTAGAAAGCATAGCACCCCCCACCTTCATTGCAATAACTTCGTGTTTTGCTTTATCTACCAAAATACACTTCCATCGAATCTTCCAGAGATAAAAACTAAACGTATCGTGGTTACGCAAATGGTACAATTTATCAACCAGATCAACACACTACGATCAGATCTTACTGGCCAACACGCCCACCTGTTACGACTCCAGGTTGATTGGCTGCCATGACAGCCGTTGGAGCAGCGAGGGCTTGAGGCACAATCAAACCCGGCGCCGACCCGATCCCATTGCTCGCACCCATCGACGTGTATGCTGTCGAAGTTTCACATATTTTTTTCAGAATAACGTTGGAAACAGCCATTACAGTGCTCTTGGAGAAACTGTGTTCGCCAGCTCGTTTTCAGTTAAGCGCAACGGTTGTGACCGGATACACAATACAGCACAATATAATATTCCCAGAATGCAAACAGTTTTTTGTTACTATGAAGGTAAAGATCCTCTTGAATCTGCGAAGGTGTTACTCAGCATTTTCTGCTCAGCTGAGATCGCTTGGCCGTAGGATAAATGCATAAAATAGAAAGTCCTAAACGAGATGGAGCAAAATCACGTATTACGGATATTCCCAATGTATTAAAATATCCACGGATCTGAACTGAATAAAACCGTAGCTGCCAGTTTCCCCGCATGGTTAACCGATCCTTTTTAAGGTTATCACCAATAAGCAACGAGAAAAATATTTATGCGAGACTCCTGGAATTTTGACAATAATAACAAAACAAACCTGCTGGTGCCAACACCAAGGGTTTCGCTGCCTCCTGAGCCATGATTTTCGATGTTACAGCAGCAGCTGCTACAGCTGCTGCAGCTGGCAGTGACGAAGCATTGCTAGGAGTTGAATACTAACATAAAAAAAAACTTCCGTTTAAGATTCAACACAACAAGAAGATCGCTGAACATTTATCACACAATACATCTAACCATTTCAAAGTGTGTATTCGGTGGAGTGATGGCCCTTCCCACTCTGAGATACTGCCCGCCTAAATCGAACATGTTCATGCTGGAAATGGCATCCAACGCTGACTGAAGTTTCTCATATTCTACAAAACAAATATTTGTGCTTAAAAAACATCCGTTAGGAGTCTTTCATCGTTGCAAACAATTACCGACCAATAAACGCATATCCACGGTGCCGACGGTTTACCGCATTGCGGTCCATTTGACATTGAACTATTTTCCCAAAAGCTTCGAAAACTGATCGGAGATCGCTTTCTTCGAGGTCTGGATGAATTGAAGCTACGTACACTCTGCAAAACAAGGTGTATCCAATAACTTAAAACAGCAAATACTTGATATTCACGCAAAAATGGTAAAACCACAGTTACCGGTTATAATGCTTTGCCTCCTCAGCCAACTGATTAATAATGGGTTGGGCTTGTCCTATATTGCTTGGCCTTCCAACTTTGATGGTGCGACCTGATCAATGTAGCACACATTAGGTTGAGTGTTTTCACACGGTGTTTATGCAATAATTCTGCACATCAAACCAAAACACTTGGCTGTATGACAGAAAAAAACGAAATCTGTGCGTTGGTTTTTTCAATCCCAAAATCAAAAATGGAACGAATCAAATACATGTTAGCGATTTAATAATCGCAAACGTCTACAAATCACCTAATTCTGAGTAGGCGGACATACCTCTCCCCTCGTTGCATCACTGGAGAATTTATTGGCCAACACAATTGACTGGGGCTATGCCAATAACAACAATAAAGAAGGCTAAAAAATCAGCAAATGGGCTTATGAAAATGACGTGCACCAACTCTTGACTCCAAACAGTGAGGCACTTTAAAGTTTGGTAGGTGGAAAAATGACTACACACCTAACCTTGCTTCGTCACAACTAATGACTGCGTGGAACCCCTATCAGCAAGATCGACAGTAATGGAGAACTTCACACACAACGCCGAGCCATTCTTGTAACACACTTGCCCTACAAAGCGGGCAAGTATGCTGTACTTATGACATGGACGAATCTAGTAAACTAGGAAAATATTAACACTTTTGAAAAAATGTTATTGATCTTTGTGGAACAAAGCATACCCAGATGCAAAAGAGAGTGATACATATTATATTGGTCACAAGAAAGTGAAACCCTCCTCTCAGAAGATACAACAGTCAAGCAACCCAAGAGAATGCGTACATTTGGACGAACTTTTGGAAACTCTGACTAAACAAAGACAAGACAGATGGTTAGAGACAGAAGAGCATTAAACACTCGAGCAGAGAAGCCTCACACATGCTTAAAAACTTGATCCAAACTGGCTCTTTAGTTAAAGAAAACATTCCTATGGAATAATATGGATTTTGAAAACAATGCAACACTACTGAACAATTTGTGGCACTAATCAATCACATCCAAATGTTTTGAACAGAACAAGAAAATTGCAACTATCCTCATTGATCTTTTGGTCACGTACTGCACATCTTGACAATAAGGACTCATGCTTAATCTAGAAAAAATAATCAGGTGCAAAAACTATTAGTAAAAGCTTTAAGTTTGCTGTAAGCTTTTAGGGAATCAACCGAATGGGCTCTGCTTTCATCTCTTTGCAATGATTCAAACTTCGCATATCTGTATTCAAGTAACTAGTCTCCACACAGGTGAGGAGTTTGAATCAATCAAGCAAATTTTTAATAGGAAATCAATATCACGTAACACTACCCATCGTCAGTCCTGCAACCTTATTCAAATACTGTAGTTTCTGGTAACTTTGCATGGTTGATCACCAGAAACCTTCAAGTTTTATAGAAACAAACAATCATCTAACCATAATTGCACCAGAAATTTTTAAACGTCACAATGCACTTACAATCACATCACCAGCCATCTTCAGCATGGTAACCGCAACGTGAAGCAGAAATAGCAATCCTTGCTTTAGCAATTTTAATCATAAAATTAGTAAAATTGGCTGGAATAATGAGATTGGATAATGTTTTTTGACTAAAAGCATTTGCAACTTTTCATAAATCTAGGTCCATAAACATACAAACTCTCACCCTCAAAAATCACATTTTGGATCTCCTGAAATCTTGCTTTGGATCCCCACGGGTCCAGGAACCCCTGTTTGGGAACCACGACCTACATGCACATGTATGACTAAGAGGTTCAACCAACTCAAGTGGGAGGCCCTGGTAATTTGGCAAAACAAAGGTAAATTCAACTTGGCACTTGAAATTTTTTCACAGGTTCCCGAAACATTCTTGGGACCACCTAATGACATCACACTGCCCAAAAAAAATTGCAAACCTGAAAGTACCCAATTTTTTTAAAATTGGAAGTACATGATTTTCTGCATCTTTTGATGTTTCAATTAGCTCTCTAGCACTGCCAGCTTGCGAGTTATGGTGAAAACTTCTCAAGCCAGTAAAGTGGTGGTCACAGTCCTAAAGCAGTTGACATCATACCATAAGCAAAAGGAGCATTACACAGAAACCTCACATCAAATTGAGATGAAAGATAAAAAACTTTGAGGCACATACCGCATTGCGCAACAATAGCAAAGCACTTGGACGTTCTGACACATATTCACTATACTGAAGCAGGTGTTTTCAGGCTTTTTCTGTTCATGGCCCATTCAACTCTGAGGAAATATATCGGTGGTGGCCCAAAGCTTATAATCTCATAGATTTAACACTTCTATAACTTTTGCTTAGCATTACTTGCAGTGCTATAACAATTGCAATGCTATGCCATAGTAATTCTTGTAAACACAGCTTCAGCTAGTAGTATTAACTAGGAGTTAAGACACAAACACAACATTCAGATTGAATTTTTATCTTATTTGATCATGATGGCATCATTATACAAGTCTCATAATACTTTTATTCTGATTCATGCCAAGTTCAGTGGCCCACTGGACAAAATGTCATGGCCTACCATTGGGCCATGGTCCACCAGTTGAAAACCACTGTATTAGAGGAAGATTTAGCATAGCACTTTTGGTTGGTGCAAAAAAGTGAAGTTACATTCTGAAATGTACATTGGCACTAAACAGGTAAACTGATGAGCATTTCATGGAAAAGTGAAGTCTTTTCTCTAACTCCACAGTGATTACTCACATCAGCTAACAATTCTAAATTAGTACAGTAGTTGTGATCTTAAACATCAGACATAAGTTGTAAATTTCTCTAGTGCATGTTGTTGATCAGAAGTGTTACTACAAAATTTAATGTACAGGTAAACTCATAAAAATAACATGTAAACTACACCTTACTTACACCATAGCAAGTAACAACAAAACCAACATAGGGGAGGAAATGCTACACTCCAGTAAAACTTCCTAACATTTGAATTTTTTCAGTTTTTTGTTTAATCTATTAGCCTAAAGAAGTAGAAAAGCTACATCAAATTTTCTTCACTACAGCTACGTCATCAGTTGGATGACAGTATAGCAGCCTTCCTCTGAAAGCCCTGAAGATGGCTCATCAACTCATTGTTGGTGTTTCACTTCTAGATCTGATATAGGTTTTGCAGGTTGTGGCATCAAAGGTCAAAGTTTCTTTCTGCAACGTAGTTCAGAAAAGCAAGAAAATGCAAAAGATACATGACTGCTTACCAATTACAAGACCAGATATGTTGAGACAAGCTTAGAACTAAAAATGTTGTAAAAATGCAACAACGATGGTCATATATTGGAAGTCAAGCACTGTTAACACCTATAAGAATTTTGTGTACATGTAAAGATCCTAAAGTCTAAACTGTTTGCTGTAACATCAACATGAGTGTGAACTGCCACGTCTATTCTCATGAAACTGGACAGATGCATGTGTCTTGAAAACCCTCATGGCAATTGCTTGTACAAAAAGCTAAACCAAGTTTTAAGAAGCCTCTAAGAAGCAGCGCTGCAGTGCATATCAATAGTCTTTAAATCAGAACAACTTGGATTTTCATGGTTGTCATGAAAAATAGCTTAACTATGTATGAAGTACACAAACTACAACAGCTTCGGCCACCTTGTAGATAGAGAAGTATTCCCTTTCCACAGAAAAAAATGAGTCAGGCAAGCACACCAATAATGTGTGTGCAGTTCAACTTATTTCAAACAGTAACGTTGTCTTGTGACAAAGAAATTACGACGTGAGAAATATTATAAATATTATCACACGTGAGAATATTATCAATAACTGACAATATGAGCAAAACAACTTGGTTTTGCCCATTTGCATCCATACCAGACTATGAACAATTAGAACACACCTCCAAGTTGGCTTGTCTGCATATGTTCAGTTGCTAAGTGAGCAGCTTCTGGAATCTCATAGTCTATAAAGCAGTAACCCTGCCATAATATAAGATCACAAAATTACAATCACACCAATAGGATGAATATGAAGAATGTTTGTGAATAAAAAATTCCTCATGACATCAGTGATGCAAAAACAAAATTACTATATTTGTTGAGGGAAGAGCATCTTAGGACTAGACACACCTTGACCATGAACATTTAAAAAGCTTAATGAAACACACTGCCATTTTTATCAAAACACCAGAACAAACATATTTAAAACATTTATGCTCATAAATAGTGCAAAGTAAAGTTTAGCTGGAGTGCATACGCCAAAATAGAATTGGTTTATAATAAGCAAATATGAACTAATTATTTACATAGTTTTGTAGAATGTGTGGAGGAACAGAATAGCTTCCCATGTTTCAATGCTAAATTCTCTAGCTTACTGGTTCTAGGACAGCTGCCACAGTCTAGGACAGGGATCTCCAAACAGGCCCATGGGCCAAATCCGGCCAGCAAAGCCATTTCATCCAGACTGCAAAAACATTTTGTCCACAATGATAAAATAACATCTTCACGAACATTTATTGATTTGGTAGAATGTAACATACCCCGAAACAATCGCTTTACATAAGCTGTCTGGCCCTCAGACTGTTGTGTGATAACTTATGTGGCCCTCGGACAAAAAAGTTTGGAGGTCCCTGGTGTAGGACAACTGCCACCTAGGAAAATTGCCACCGAAGACAACTTCCACCTAAGACATTTAATTATCTACGTTTCCTGCCATTAAGACTTTGAGAGCCGGCCTACGATATATTCGTACTTCGATTTCGGCCTAAAAAACATCAGTTTTCGGTTGCCTTACCAACGCCCTAGCTCCTCCGCCGATTGCGCTAGAGAGCTGTTCAATGGCTCAAGCGGATCGGACAGTCTAGTAGATTGCACTCTAAAAAAAATTTTTTGGTTGGGGGTGCGGATTTTTTGTGACTGACGTCATAAATGAAGTGGTTTTAGGATCATTTTGGCTCATGTTGCCTGGCCTAGGGCCCAACCACTAGGCCAAAGTGTTTCGCTGAAGTTTTTATTGGAAACTAGGCTCGAGTCCAGTCTTTTGAGCCTTTGATCGACTTTCTAGCATTTCTGGTTCAAAAGTTATGATCTAAAATAAACAAATTAATTATCTAATTAGCTAATTAGTGAAATATTCTTACTAACTTACATCATAACTTTTGAACCCGAAACCCCAGCAGGTCATCCAAAGTATCAAAAGACTTGGATTGTAGCCTAGTTTCCAGCAAAAATTTCAGCGAAATACTACCACCTAACGGTTGGCGCCCAGGGCCAGGCAAAGTGGGCCAAGGTGGCCTAAAAGTCCTCCACTTTTGATGTCACTCACAAAAAACCCGCATCCCCCAAGCAAAAAAATTTTTTAGAGTGCAGACTAGAAGACTTGCCGCGTCTTTTGATGCTTTGACCAGGTCCGTAACCCGAACAGGAGCGGAGATATTCCCGCACAAAGTCACATGTGTTTAGGCGTTTTTTTCCGAAAATCCCCGAAAGCAGCCGGCGGCCAAAGAATTAATCCCCTAATTAGATAATTAATCAATTTGTGGTTTTTAAGCATAACTTTGAACCAGAAAGGCTAGAAAGCCGATCAAGGCTCAAAAGACTCAGATTCTCGCCTAGTTTCCAATATAAACTTGAGGAATATATTCTTACACCAGCGAAGGTGTTAAAAACTATTTACTGCATTGTTTAATCACAATTAAAAGAAAAAGCATAGTTCAAAGTGCTTTTTCTATTGTTAATAAATCAAATATCAGTGTTGTTAACTCATTCACACATCTCTGCTTATAACAGGGTTCCTACATAAGTTTGAATATATATTTCAGACTTAGTTTTCTGAATGATATACCGAGGTCACATGCAGGCACTATATATAATAGTTAACACAATTGAAGTAAAACAGGGTTCCCATACATTTTCAAAAACCATTTTCCATACTTTTTCAACACCTTCTCAATACTAAATGAAAAAAAAACAATACCAGTTTTTTTTCCCTTATCCTCATTTTTCCAAAATTTTAATCATGAAACACATTTTTACACATTATGGGCCAACCATCGACAGTTATACAATGATTGTGATACATCCTAATGTTTCTTCTACGCATTGATGAGCACAATCATATGTACGTCAGTTGCTCTGGCACGTCCCATAAATATTGAATCAGTAACAATTTTACTGCTTAGACTCCATGATTTCTTTTGGGAGTTCCATACTTTTTCAATACGTTTTGGCCAAATTCAATACTTATTCAAGGTCTTGAAAACCATTTCACAATTCAATACTTTTTCAATGCCACGTGGGAACCCTGAAAATTATCAATCTTTAATAAAATATTATGAAAATGCATGTCAAAAAATCAAGTTTGGAAAACTAATTTATTTTTCCATACTAGCAGAAAAATTTTTTTTCCAGACTTTAAGGCTGGAAAATGATTGAATTTTGTTCCATACTTTTTCAGACTCTGTAGGAACCTGCTATAGGCAAACTTAGCAACATATACTGGTTGGAGTGTTAACACAGATAACCCTTTGCATCACTGAATGACAAACATAATTATTTGTCAATGCCACACTATACTCCTTGCTGAAAAATGCATAAATAACGCATTGTTAAACTATGCAGGCATTTGCACTATGTACTGTATACATGCTGTACATTGAGATAAAAGGTATATTATTTTGCTGCAAGCCTTATGCCATACAATACTTTACCAAACATGCATAAATTGAGCATGGCATTGCCAGGCTATGCATGCATTTGCATAATATATATTAGCACATTGAAATAAAAAGCTTATTGTTGCATGTGTTGTGCCAACTCAGTAGTTCTTAACACTTCTACTTCCCAGTTTACATATCTGTATAGCTTTTTCCAGTGCAGATACTGGCCCTATGTACATATAGAGATCTCACTTGCGCCATGGGCCACGTGGCTACTTTCATAAATGTTTATAATTGCAAAACAGTAAAAAAGTGTTAATCACATAAGCATTTAGAAAATATGAATAGTTAGCCACCAACTTATCACCCTACCTTGTGTTTCTGAGTTATAGGATCATAAGACATATCAATGCTTTTTATGGGACCAAATGGAGCAAATGCTTCTCTCACAGTTTCTTGTTTGATGTCATAGTAGATGGAGCCAACATAAACTCGACACATAATCGCTAATGCCCGCTGCTTTTGTGCTGATGTCTGAAAAGAATACAAATGTTTAACATAATTGACTCAAAAGAATACAAATTTTAAGATATTCACACTAGACAATAAATGCATCATGGCTAACTAGAAATAATTGTGATGACTAAGGGTAGCAATAGCTCATCAATGTATTATGCACCTACCAATCGAAAATTTTGCTGATCAATCTAATCAATGAGTGAATCGTTGTTGCACACTATCAACAATTAATAGTTTGAGAACCGGGGCACGATATATTCGTACTTTGAAATCGGCCTAAAACCAGCAGTTGTCAGTTGCCTTGCCAACGTCCTAACTCCTCCGCCGATTGCGCTAGAGAACTGTTCAAGGGCTCAAACGAATCGGACAGTCTTCTAGTCTGCACTCGAAAAAAATTTTTTGGTTAGGGGTTGCCAATTTTTTGTGAGTGGCGTCAAAAGAGAAGTAGTTTTTGGGCCATTTGGCTCATGTTGCCTGGCCTAGGACCCAACCGCTAGGCCAAAGTATTTTGCTGAAGTTTTCATTGCAAACTAGGCTTGAGTCCGAGTCTTTTGAGCTTTTGATCGACTTCTAGTGTTTCTGATTAAAAAGTTATGATCTTAAATAAACAAATTAATTATCTAATTAGCTAGTTAGTCAAATATTTTTATTAACTTAGATCATAACTTTTGAACCCGAAACCCCAGCAGGTCATCCAAAGTATCAAAGGACTCGGATTGTGGCCTAGAATCCAATAAAAACTTTAGCGAAATACTACCATCTAACGGTTAGCGCCCAGGGCCAGGTGAAGTTGGCCAAAAAGTCCTCCACTTATGACGTCACTCACAAAAAAAACACATCCCCCAAGCAAAAAATTTTTTTCGAGTGCAAACTACAAGACTTGCCGCATCTTTTGACACTTCGACTAGGTCTTTAACCTGTACAGGAGCGGAGATATTCCTGCGCAAAGCCAAGTTCGATCCAGCTGTTTATTTGCGAACCGCTTGAATTAACCTGGATGCCAAAGTGTTAAGCATTAATCTTATCTGGCCAGCAAGAAGCAAACTTTACACTTTGGCCCATTATCAACTGCTGTCATCCACATGTTGAAATTGTGAATGTCAAGTAAAAAAACAAAACAAAAAAACTCCAGTCAAGCAGAAAACCCTTGCTGTAGCTCACTAGTACTTTTAATTTGTTTTTAAAACACTAAGGTCAAAAGAAGTCTACAAGCCCATCTTTACATACTTGGTATTTACGGGACAAATACTGGGTTATGCACAGATACGGATCTCACATCTGTTGAATATCAGTTTGAATTTTTTTCTTTTAAAATTTGATTTACATATGAGTACTATGAAGAGAAATAAGCAGATTTAACAATTTCAGCCCTTGTTTGGGCTTCAATTACAGGGTGTTGATGAAACTGGCACAAACATGGTAAAGTCTCAAAACTGTGAGTATTCAGCCCATTTTTCAAGAAAACCAACCGGTACTGAAAGTGTTTATTCTAAGTAAGTTTAAATGTACAAAAATGCCAGTATTATGACAATCCAAAAACCTTGCAAAGTTGAATGCTTTGCAAGTCTATAACATATTTGATATGCTCAGTAAGTTACGATAAGCTGTATTCAATTGCATTCCTAATGCTGGCAATTGGATGCAGATACTTGACACTTCACTTTTGAATCCAGCATATAACACACCTCTACTGTCACGCAATGGTGACCTACTCATTTTATTTCTACTTGTGTATGTTTTATCCTTCGCATTGAGGCATTAACTCATTGTGCCCTGACAACACTTTTCTTTTTCTCAATATTCTTTCCCCTTTCTAACATCAGCTCTTTGAACTGAGATATTAGCAGTCACAAATTTTTATGACACTCTCACATCTTGGAGACAACCAAAGGCTCCACTTTCCATAAAACAAACTATGAACATCCAGCAAACAATCTTAGGAAGTTTTCAACTTGAGTTTTGCATCCTATTTTGCAAACTGACATTACTCAAACTTGCTAAGGATGGTTAGTTTGCCAACTATTACCTTGCACATGCAGAACAGAGATTACTCTTTGCACTGGTGTGTTTATTAGCATAGCTTTAAAAGTGCCACAGAGCTGAAGGCAATATATATTTGTACATACCTGCAATGAATTAAGTTGTTGCTGCTGATGTTGAATTGTTTGCTTCAAAAGTATATCCTTAATGCTTTGTTCCATGGCATACTTTTTGGCCTGTCAACAAAAATAGCATAGATCACGGGTGGCCAAACCTGCTCTATGTATAAGATACATAGCATAAAACCCACGTTACAAAGAGCCGCAACATAAAAATCTGAAAACATGAATTTATTTGCAATCTATGCTTCTGTGACATCGTAATTTTTTTTGGAAAAACTTACAAAAGTAATACTGTATGGCACACTAGCTACCGGTACTTACCATTTTACAATATTTCTACACTTTGTAATAGAAATAAAAAATAAAGAACAAATAAATAATTTTTCAGAAAACTCAAAGTGCCATATGTAAAAGTTCGCAAGCCGCAGTTTGACCACCCCTAGCATAGATAAGATGGACAGTAGAAAGCAATTTTAGACTGGTTAATAGTAACTGTACTATGTTCAACTTTTTATCATTATAATTCCCTTTCTCAGTAGCTAATTTGTCAGAAATGGTGAATAGAAAGAACGCAGTGCCAGTAGCATTTTCTAAATGTTAAGTAATGACTTCCAGCTGTTCTGAGTCTTTTAAGCCTTTGATCAGATTTCTAGCATTTCTGGTTCAAACGTTATTGCCTAAAAGCAATGAATTAATTGTAGGTCAACAAAACAAACACTTTTTGTTTTAAGAGGATATGACATAACTTTTTTAGATAACATTTGGATGCTGATTCCAAATTTGGCATTTATTTTCATATGGCACATCAAATTTCAGAGTTATAGCAAAAGGCTTTCTTGGGTATATAAGCAGTTGTATGCTAATATATTAGCTTATGTTTCCAAGTGAAAAATGACCTGATAATTCAGTCTACATAAAGTTAGTTAATTTATTGCGAATGATCAAAAAGACAAGTTGAACAAATAAATAGAGGACTCCTGGCCTTGATAATGGAACTCATAAAACTTCTGTAAGTGTTTTGAACAAGACTTTCTTTTAAAAAGTGTGGCTGGATCACCACGAGACAACATCCAGCAAGCAATACCATCATTGATTCGTTTCAGAACCCCTGGTATCTGGCTTCCATAGCTTGAATATTATTCACCCTGGTAGTCACTCATGGCATCATGGTTTTCTAAAAACATTGGTGTGAATGAAGAAAATGCATCTTTAGAGGTATATGCAAGCCCATCTTTACGTAAGCTAAAGCAATTCAGCAACTCCTGCTTCAAAACAAAGAGCCTTAATATTTCTTACAAAGATCAAGCATATCCACCTGAATGCCTTCCGAGCTTGCAAGTCTAGTGCATTCTTAGCTTGAGGTTCCGATCTGTTAAAACCTCTACAAATCTATAGGCCTACAAAATTCCCTCTTTCAATCTAGCTTTCCTGAGATCAAGAAACTTGTCACACAAATAGTTAAATTAAAGCTACTGAAATTGCATATGGCCATTGGTTTCATAAAATTTTTCATCAAGCCCAAATTAATATGCAGACGTGACACCAGGACTTATCATGATTTGCTAGTTGAATATGCTGAACTCCTGAACACTGTTCACTCCAGGAACATATGAGTTTCTTGTGGATGAATGTTCTTTTCACAGTGATTTGCAGTAGCACCTAGACTGGTTGTCCCATTAACATAAAAAACAGCAGTACTTGGTTACTCCTATGTGCATTCCCATTAATATTCTTATGACCTTGAGAGCTCCACACAGGTTACACTGGTAGGCAGTATAGCCAACTAAAAAGCATTCAGAAAAATCTGATTGCCTATGTGCATAGAGATATCAATACGTCACGCCAATGACACTTTTAGAGCCGCCTGGTTTTGGCGATTTTCGCAAAAAAACAACAACAGTTTTCGGTTGCCTTACCAACGCCCCAGCTCCTCCGCCCATTGCGCTAGAGAGCTGTTCAGCGGCTCAAACGGATCGGCCAGTCTAGTAGATTACACTCGAAAAAAATTTTTTTGCTTGGGGGATGCCGTTTTTTTGTGAGTGACGTCATAAGTGGAGGACTTTTTGGCCACCTTGGCCCACTTTGCCTGGCCCTGGGCGCCAACCGTTAGGTGGTAGTA
>JGI24022J15233_10001352_pt1 | contig 20141 bp, 14 predicted proteins | sample Ectturendosymbi2_FD_15233 | JGI IMG/M metagenome (IMG submission 15233) | reverse complement strand
GCTTTCTCCGTGAGCCACGGGGCCACCTTCATGCTGAATGCTGCACTGTCAGCGAGTCAATGACGCCCGGCATGTGAACCTTGCACCTAGGCAACAACGGCAAGCACGATGCCGGATAGGCCGCACGTACCGTTTTCAAGTCTTCGGTGTGACCCAATCGGGTCAGGTCGAACTCACCCAACCAGATTTGGTGGCGCGTGCTCAAGCAACTGTATCACTTAATCACTATTGAATAAAGTTACTATACAGAATAAAATGAGGTGCATTTCACCTAAGGAGACCTTGGAAAGAACTCGTATTTCAAGCGGTTGTAATCGCACTTGGAAAAAATCATTTTAAAAAATGCAGGTCACTGGTGCAAGTTTGTGTAATTCGATACGACGCACAAGTTCATTGAAAGAGTTTTTTATGTCAGATAAATGTTGAAACGTTTCTGGAAGTTGAAAAAAACATTACGTTTTGCAATGAAACATTCAATATAGCAAAGACAAGAAGGATAAATTATTGACGCTGCATGAAATGAAAAAACGTTGAATGGCACGTACGCACAGCATTAACTGTGAGTCGATGGTTCCCGATCTGCTCCAAAAGATTAGATTGTCGACTTATTGACTTTACATGTATTCCCTAAAACTTAAGGGATGTTCAATATTCATTAAAAGGCGTTGCTGATGCAGTCGTTACAAAAACATACAGTGGATGTATTTCACGCAACACTGAATTCGACTGCAGAGAAAATGTATGCATTCTTTCATTTTAGGTAAGTCTGAAATCTTTACTTTTTATTCAAAATTGCAGCGGAGCCATGCACAAAAATCGAATTTCACGTGGTCGCTGCTATTTTCAATGAATTTTCAACGCACTCCAAAACAATGCGCCATGTAGAAAGATTGTGATTGTGAATGTATTGTCGTGAAAGTGTAAGAATTCAAGTCGTTCTGTAAGTCTCAGGTTGCTCGTATTTGCGACTGCTTGGCATTCGGTAACTTCTAGCAACCAAAACTATCTTGCCTTCCATTCTTCGCAAGGTACAGCAGTGTATCATCAAGTGTTTGCCTCTCGCAGACAGACACTTTTGAGTTCAAAGTCAGTGTTTCTACCACAGGCCTGTTTGAAAAATTGGGTCAAATGGTTGCTTTTTCGCAGCCCTGAAAGTTGATTGGTTGCTATGTGTTTTCATTCAAATACTGTACCTTTCACGTTGCTCTGAAAGTTTCTTAAAGCAGCGCAGCTTGGTATGTATGTGGTTGATGAGAAAATAGCAAAAATTTGTCTAGACTTGCTAACAGTTTTAGTTGAACCAAAATAAAATTGGATCTGCGGCAGAACATTTGCAAATATGGATGATCGCTTTGAAAAAAACCCTAAGCGAGCTCTGGCAATGGTTAAGGTCACTGAGCTTCCCAGTCATCAGAAGACTATACAGTATCTCAAAGAGAGTCCTAAAGATAGGCGTGGTCAACACGTTGGCTCCAGATTGAGCTGCACAAGCTGCCTGAGTTGAGCAGTATTTCCCATCTACTTTCAAAGAGACTAATAATCAACAGCTGGAGATCTGTGAGTCGACCCAATCGGGGCCAGAGAAAACCTGGGAATAAGGATGGTTAAATTATGTTCCAGTTTTTCAAAACCTGGAAAGCTCTTGAATTGACTGAAAATCTTGACGCCATTTGAAACGACTGAACAACACCACCTTATCAGTAGGCCACAAGACTTGAACATGGATTTTGATTTAAAACCAGTGGATTTTCAGCTTTGTGAAGGATTTTGCTTAGATAAATTCTGCTTGACCGGATTTGGATTGGATTTGATAATCTTGTTTTGAACTTCTTCGCAACTTTCAGTTCTGTTTCTGAGCTGCAGATTAATGTATTTAATCTGTGAGTTTGCCTCAGTGGAGTTTCTCATACCCGTCGAAATTGTACATCTTGTGTGTATTTGGATCACATACAACCCAGTGATGCAAGGCACAAGCATGCTCTCTCATGTATCATGTCATCAAAGTTAAGGAATTTAAGACTTTCATTGATTCTGTCCCTTTTCGTGAACCATGATCTTTATAGTGTTTTATATATATGTAGAAGAGTTGGATCAATTACATCATTTCAAATCAATTACAATTACAATTACGCCTTCAAATTTGTCAATTACATTACAATTACAATTATTCTGTGCTAATAAGATTAAATTACAGTTACACTTATTTTCGCACTTGCAATTGATTACAAGTTGAAATTACAAATTATTTTAAGAATGTGCAAATAGCACATCCAGACATGTTAGAATTATTCCAGAAGTGGTGCCAGAACAGGCGTTTTGCGAGCTTCAGAGAACAGCACTCACTACGTTTTTCACTCACCGCGTATCCAACATTTTTTTGCCTATTTTGGTACCTCACGAATTACGCGTATCCACAGAACTGCAGTCTCTTATTTCCTACAGATGTTGCTACATAACGGTAGATCAGTGCAAACACTTGTTGTGACAATCAAAACAACTACAGTTGATTGTTCGAGCAATCATTGTTCTTCGAATACGGTTTCTGGAATACAACAGAAAAAAGATACAACATTCTACAAGTGCAGTCTAAACTTAGTGAACAGACCTCACTGTCAGTTAGTCGAGCGCGTGACAAAAAATTAAGAAATAGGCAAGTACACAATTGTAGCTATTTACAGTTAATTGAACAAGCAGCTCAAAAGCACGACTACCATCCAGCTACAACTTCAGTGCTGATTGGCGAACTGGAAATTAGGATGTATACCTGTTAATTCTCCAACAACAAAAATAAAGAGTATGTGCCAAAACCAGTGGTGGACTTAGGGTTGGGGGAGCCCGAGGCAACGCTGAAAAGGGGGACCTCTGATGACGTCATCGTACTCAGCCAACCGTGATAAGACCTTTTAATCAAGGCAAGAAAGGGGATATGCGGCCACCCAAGGATACGTTCCTAAGACTACGGCATGAATGTCATAATAGAAAATGCAAAAACTTATTAATGATACACAACTTCAAAAACACTGAAAGTTGGGAAGACAAAGCTAGCAACACATAAAAGTTAAGTGATAGCAAGTTGACATCGCCCCCCACTTCTCTAATTTTGCGCCCCATTTCACTGCATTCACCATAAATAAACTATTTTTATAACATACTTTTCCCTCTAAAAATGCTTGGTTTCCTGAATTTGTTCACAGCCATGCCCTAAAGGGACTTCCATGAAGTCACAGGCAACAACCAAGCAAATTAAAAAAAACTACATTTGTTTTAAGCCTCATCCTTTTTAACTACGTTCAAGAACATGCACTATTAAACCAAGAATATTAGAATGCAATTTACAATTGACTTAATCAAAAATCCAAATTCAGCTTAATACAGATTAATGGAGTACAAAACAAGCCTATGTTTGAACAAAACAAAACTCTTGGGATTTCACATGCACCGCATACTCTTTGAGCAGGGACTCCTTTTTCATAGTCATCCACACTATATTATGAGAAGCTTCATTCTCAGACAGCGAACAAAATTACCACTTGGTATAAATTTTTGCTTTTATTTGATAAGGGTCTTTCAGGACTTTCTGGAACAAATTCTAACCCATAGTTTATTCAATGTATTGAGATTGGTTTGAAGCGTTTCCTTATTGACCCATTAGAGATGCTGGTGGGGGCCCTTTGAAAGCAGAATACTTACACATTACAGTGGTGGGGTTGGGTGCCCCTTTGAAAGCAAAATACCTACACATTGCAGTTGCTCTTGGGGGCGCTATGAACGTAGAGTACCTGCAAATACAGTTGTTTTAAGGGCCCATTTGGAAGCAGAGTACTTAAACACCACAGTGGCTGTTAGAGGCCTTTTTGAAAGCAGGGTATCTACACATTATAGTTGCTGTTGAGGACCCTTTGAAATCAGAGAACTTACACATTACACTTGCTACTGGGGGCCCCTTTGAAAGCAGAGTACTTACATGTTAGATTTGTTGTAGGGGGCCCTTTGGAAACAGAGTACTTATTTATGATCTGCTTCGGAATATATTATATGAATGGATAATAATTTTTTCACCAAAATGAGGAAAATTTAAGCGCGAAACACCTCGATGTGGGCCCCGAAAATGGGGGGGCCAGAGGCAAGTGCCTCGCTCGCTTCCCCTTAAACACACCACTGGTTGGTGCAAAGCTAGTACGTGACAACATCAAACTTTGAAAGTAAATTTGTAGTGCGTATTTTATTCATCTTAAAAATTTGATGCTGGATGTTCAGTGTTGCTCTGGTACACTACGATAATTCACATGACGATGAGATTCGTTGCAAAAAATGACCGCCACCATTTAGTAGGCGTGTTTACAAGCACTACCACCCTTGGCAAACAAAAATGCTTTGTTTTCTATGCACGTTTATGCTAACTCGTAAAAAAACTTTTACATTTTCGAATTGGTCAGCTTTAAACAGCGTTTTCCAAAGTGCTTAGCGAATAAAACTACAGAATAGCTTCATTGCAAGTAGATAGGTAGCCCAGCGAGACAGTTGATGCGTAACATTGCATCAAAAACATTTCGATTGGGCAAAACGTTAATCGCAACAACTCATTGTGTTGCTTGAGAAACAACAGTGGATATCTGCAACCACAACGATCATCGCTTGGTCAAAGTTGCGTTTTTTATTCAACGTTCCTGTGCATTTTTATTCAGCAAAAAACATGGCTTTTCACGGGTACTAAATTTTTGTGGCTAGAAGACGGTTGTAAGTACCTAAAAAAAATACAAATGGTAATGAAAAAGGACAACGCTTTTGCAAACTGGAGTAATAAGATTTTTCATTCACAGCTCTCACACACGAATTTTTTCATAAGACTAAATTCGTCAGATTAGAAAAAGCGAATTATGTAGTTATTTGCTTTTAGGTTAGTGAGTGCAATCCGAGCACAAAATATAGCTCACTGCGATCACGCGTACAAAGATAGTGTTTCCCCAAATTAATTGCCTATGTAAAAGACAAGTAACGCTTAAGAAAAAGAACGTGTGCTGTAGCAAGAAAGTGGCATTTCATTGCAAAAGTAGGTTACAAGAATTTTTCGTGCTGGTCTGAAAGAAATGAAACGCGACTACGTTGCTTTTTAAACAGTAGTTTTGTCTATCGTGTTGTGGCAACAGACGTGAAAGCACTTTGTAAAAAACAGACGACTCTTGAAGACAGAATCGCTTCAGATGCAAAATATTTTCAAAGAATACAGACCAGTGCTGCGGAGTCGGAGGTAAAATGTACGACTCCGACCTTTCCAAAATTTCCGAATCCGACTTTCCAAAATCTCCGACTCCCGACTCCGATTCCTTAACACAAAGGGAATGAAATTTGACTGTTAAAATCAATGGAAATCGTGGTGCACAGCAGAAATCTCTGTTTCAACAAAAGTTTCAAAAGAAATTGTACCATTTCAACAGGAATTCCCAATTTAGGCGTGTGATGTAAAAAGAGGTCCGATTGGATTTCAGGAATCGGTCAAAAAAATCCGATTCCGAATTTCAGTGTTGCTAGGAATCCGACTCTGACTGCACCCAAAAACCTCCGACTCCGGCTCCGACTCCGCAACACTGATACAGACAGCAAGAAAATTTGCTTAGGCGAGTCGTTACGCCGTTGCGGAGAGACATCTGATTTTTCAGGCACCACCACTGTTGCGTCAGGGTCATAATGCGGCCCGCTTGTTACCTTATAAATACTCATGTGGCCCACTGAGCAAGTTGAGTTTGAGACCCCTGCTGTACGCAATCCACTGAAAGAGGAAAAACTTCTTGGCACATTTTCACTAAATGCAGGATAATTCCAATGACTCTGCGACACACTTGCCAAAAAAGAAAGATACTATATGCGGGTGTTATTTTAATTAATTTATTTTCAATTTCCTATACCTATAAAACCTTGATTAGTACGTCTGAGTGATGCAAGTACTGCGTTTCGGCGAATTCTTGGTATTGATAACAATTTTGTTTGTTCCTGAAATCGTTGGACGTATGAAGATAGCTGTCAATCACTAAAGTAATGAGTCATCAATAAATGCGGTATTAAAAAAACTTGTCTGAAATTTTTGCAGTTCTTAAACCCTCTGCACCTATTAGTTTTTTACGCACGATTTTTAGCAACTCTGCTATGTGACAAACTCTGCTGTCAATTTATAAACCTAAAGCCAGTTTATATGACCTTCCCTCAGCAGAATAAAGAAACGAAGAAGGTTATGTTAAGTTTAGTTGCCGATCTAACTATATCCTAACTCTATGCCTACAGCATATCAACTAAAATTTAATTTACACATAACACTTTTCAGGATGTGCAAACACTACTTTCCACTTCCTACCTCGCAGTCACTCTTCATTTGTCCAGTACTTACCTCCTTTCCCAGCAATGTCCAGCGCAACTGCCTGTGCCTGGGTCTACGTGCAACACTACACTCATATTGGTTTTTCAATTTCATCGTACGCATCAACAAAGTCAAGTAACGATTTCCTACTTTATCTGGAGTCAGGTACCTCCTTGTCAGTGCATGTGAGTGGGCCAAATGTACGTCTTAAGATCGACATACCTGTGCACACATGGGTGAGTTTCATTCAAGATCCTTGAAACAGAATACGTAGAAAGGGCCAATTGCTCTTCAGCTTCGCCTATTTTTGAATTGTTGAAGTGGCATTTTATTTTAATCGTGCACTGTATGCCACCATATACAGAGTCAATGAGCTGGTTAGATCTTTTTTTACAGAAAATTGAAACATTCTCACTTTTAAGAAAACTTCATACTTGAATTTCGTGACGAATGTTTAAAAGTAGCATGTGAAGGCACTGTGGGGGGAGACAGGCGGGTCTTGTTGACATGAAAACGAAATCTAGAAGCAGGTTTATTGTGGAAGATGTCTTGATCTGTTCATTATCATTTATTGAGCCTCAAATATGTATGCTTTGTAACAATAAACAGTCTCAACCATCGCACTAAATGCAGCAAACGTTGTGTGATTCCCAGTTGGTTTTAGTTTTTATTTCTGCTCTGTGGTTATGCAACAGTTGTCGCATCGGAGTAGTTCTGCAGTATATTTTAGGTGGGGCGCGGGCCGTCTGTTTGCCTATAACTTGGACCACATGCTTGAAAAGATTGAGAACCCCTGTATTAAACGTTGCACACGATACTGAGCGATCAGTGTGAACCATTCGCGACGTATACAAATACTTAATCCTGTCTCCTCCAAATTTTCCCAATGCGATTTATTTAGTAAGTAACCCACGGCGTGCCCTGAGTGAGCTGGGAATTTACATTGTCAACTTGCAAAGACTGTGGGGTTTATTGACATCTACTGTACATAAAAAGTTTGTTTACCACCTGGCATGTTGATGTGTTGAGGGCCTTACGAAGTTAAGTACAATTGTGTTCATGCACCTTGTGCGCAGTAGCAGTTTTGTGACAGTTGCTCTAGCTAAGCCATGCTATTTCGGGCATTATACTAACGTTGTTTCTGTTTTAGTGATGTCTAATTTATGATATAGTATTTCTGTTTTTAGTAACTTTTAATTAATGACATAGCCCATGTGCATCAGCCATTCACTTATAAATTATAATAGCACTTCTGTAAAACGTATGTGCAAACTGCAGCTTATTGGTTTTGATCACAATTTCCAAATGCGCTTTCAAAATGCTGCATTTTACGAAAGGAAAAAGTGACCTCTTATAAAATAAGTGTGATTAGCTCAGATGAGCATCAGTCAAAGCAAGAATGGTCACTGTACGTAGAACTACATCGCAGGCGATTTATACTTTGTGGTTTAAGCAGTAAGTCGTTCCATATGTTGTTTTTCGTGTTTCCAGTTAAAATATTTCATAGAATTATTTCACGTCATTTGATTCTCCAGACGTTTTCAGACACATGCGGCAACATGTGTCAGAATAGCAATTTGTGTCATTTCCATGAGTTAAAGTGAAACGCTTTTACGTAGTCTAATGTGAAGGCAGGGCAATCTGCTATAGAATTAACTTAACTATTGTAAGCGTTCTTTCACCTGAACAAGAGAAATCAAAAGGGGGAACGAGAACGCAAGGTGTCCCCACTCTCGGAAATTCTATCAACGGCCCTGCAAGTAGCGCTTAGTACAAATGAATAGCAAAGCAGCGCTTAGCACGTTGAAGATAATCTCAAAACTAACCAGGACATTTGGCTTGTTCACAGACGCATCTCTGCGCGTATTTCGACTCAACCACCAACAAAACTGGATCCTACATAAATGGAAATCTAATGCAAGAAAAATACTATCGAGGAGGAAGTGTGACGGGAGGCGGAGTTTTGCACCTTGGCCAAGATCAGGACAGTTTTGGAGGAAGACATGACCCACTACAGTCTATGAGGTTGTTGTGTCTTAGATAGAGATGTTCTGTGGAAGCAACAGTATTTTAGGGCAGGATAGTGAATTTATTATTTCAATAATTTATTTCAAGCACACATAATAATTTGCAACCGTTATTCGCATTGAGGTGAACAAGGGTCATTGAAATAAGTTTTTTTTTCTAAGCAACGACCGCCAGCCATGAGTGCTACGAATATTTGACGAAGGTGCCAATTATAAACCGAGTTCACAGAAATGTCGAAGTTGCTTCGATTTTGTTTGATAAGTTTGCAAAGATGATTTTTCAATTCAGAATCGTGATGCCTGACGTTAAGTACAGTATTACACTGTAACAACCAATTAACAGAGATCAGTTTGGCATTTGGAATTCGCTAAGATCCAGGTTCAAATGTTGCTCAGAAAAGCACATGTAAAAAACTTTTCTGGAATCTTCTGGTTAACATTTTCTTTTTTTAATAATATGTTGCTTGAACTGTTGAAGACATTATTAAACCTTTTTAGTAAAAAATATTCCTCTTGTTAACAAGTTGTTTGTTTTGCAGAGGCAGCATTCAGAGTTACATGATATGGCCGCGTTTGCTTTCGTCGTTGGAAATTTCCAATCTGGCTAAAAAGTGCGAATGTCCTCGCGGGTTCGTCATTTCCATGTCACTGGATCAAGTTTCCATTGTTGGAAACGTAACGTCTTTGAATGGAGAATGTCGAATGGTCTGAATTATGCAAGAAAATGACTGATTAACATGAAACCAAATTTAAATGCAGCTTCAAAATTATGTAACAACCCAAGCCTTTCAGCGATAAAGCGAATATGCTCAAATACTATACTTACTTTGCTTGTGTTACAATCGTTTGTATTACTAACCCAATTGCTTCTTTTGGTAGAATATTTTGTTCAATGTCAGATACATATAAACACTCACTGAGATAAACCATTTTTCCTAACTTCACCAAATGAACTGTTGCTGCATCAGAAACGTTGTTTTGTTAATTCCACAGATTTTGTATTCATGTACATGTTTATTAAGTATTTTCCGAAAAACCTGCGTCTGAAGCAGCTATTGTCAATTTATTCCCCATTAGCTGGTTGCTTTCCTTGAAAGCCAATTTAAACGACGTCGTTGCGGTATTGGTGAAAGTCACGGAAGCTGTTAAGAAATAAGCAGATTAACTGAAAATTTTGTAAGTTGTTGAAAGGCCTTGACATTCGTCTACTACAGGGCTTCTCACACTAGGGGATATGTAATTTTGGGGTTGCGAAACATATTGGCTTGAGAAATCAGATATAAAAGTTTTTGCAAACTTTACGAGAAAATTAAAAGTAAACCTGCAGTGAATCTATTTGTACTGCATTTTTATAGGTAATACCGTGTTTCTAGCTGTCAGTTCTTTAGCCTACTGGGATGTTTGCCTGAGCTCTCAAATAATAATAATCAACTTAACACATCACGTTATGCGTTGTTACGTCATGATTGTTCGTATTGACCGATATTGACCTTGTTGTATTCATTCCGACACGAGGGCACACTTGTATCTGAACTCTAGGCCTAGTCTAGGGGCTAGGTTAACTGCTTTGAGAGCACACTGAGTAGTTTCAGACTAAAATTAAAAATTTCATGCACAGTTTCAGAAGTACTTTGGAATTTGATTCAGAAAAAGTTGGATCCGTAAACCACACACAATTCAAATTTTAGGAAGTCACACACCTGCCATGCCCAGGATGAGTTTGCGGAATTATTAAACGACAAAAGTTTGTAACAGGAATCTTCAAAATAGAGTTTGTGATTTTTGGATAAGAACAAGAAATGACTTTCCAGTCATTTCTCATCTAGCCTTTCATAAACTCTTAGCCTTTTGCACAACATATTTGTGTGAAGAGGCATTCTCAAAATTGATAATCGTCAAGTCCAAAAGTCGATCCTTTTTGAAAAATATTGAGAATGTCTTTTGTGCTCCGTTGTCTTGTATCAACCTACGCTTGGATGATCTGTGTAAAAATCATCAAGTGAATGCATCTCATTAGTTATGCTTGATAACGTCTATAAACTGAACTGTTTTCATGTTATTTTTTTCGCCTCACTGTTTCCATCACATGTTTGTTTTCTGTACAGTTACTTTCACGGACTGTGTGTATTTGTATGATTTCGCCATAGATAAAATTGCCTCATGAGATTTGCAACGCAGGACGTTTGCACGTATCACATCTAGGCTAGCCGTAAAGGGGTTGCATAGGAAAACCTTTTTCAAAATGGGTCGAAGAACAAAAAGTTTGAGAAGCCCTGGTCTACTAAGCAGACGAATTGCGGGCAGTAACAAATTTTTCCAGGAAAATGTTGCATTTGATTTTATTTTGTGCTGTTATCTGCGTACCTGCAAGGTGGAATATAAATCTGGTGAACACTTGGTAGCACAGTTAAGAAGAACCAGGTATGCAGTACCTGGAGAATATTCAATCCCGCATTTGGCAGGAATACATGCGAACCACCCTCCTAACCATTTCTTTGCAACAGCAAGAAGCAAAGACACGTTTTTTGGCATATGAGCATCTTTCAGTTGTAAAAATTGTTAACAAGTTTAGTCTTGTTTCTTCCTCCCATGATCTCATTGCCGTTCTTCTACTTCAATGCAAATTTTTGTTTGTCAAATTACTTCATCCATATAAAACAAGTATTCTTGCTACTGTTGGAAATGACACAACTACTTTCATTACAACGTTACGTTTATGATAAATCAAGTTTTCAGTTGATGTAGGATTTATACAAGAAATTTTTTACTGTGGATAAGGATCAAATTTTCGAATGTTAATTCAAAACTGGGTCAGGCAAAGTCTTAAAGTAAAAATGAAACATAAACAACCTAGGTAAAATTGAACATACTTGTCCAGTTATCAGTTGACCAAACTCAGTGGTGAATTTAGGAATTTGGAGGCCCAAGGCAAATATCTTGAAATGGGTCGATTAACAGACGTAGGCACTCATTTCTATTTGAAATATCACAGCAAATATGAAACTTACGTACATCGCATAATATGCGCATTGCACATTCTATTTACTACTTGTACATACAGTATTAATAACATATATTTGAAGTGTTGCTTACAACAGAATACTTCAAGTTTGCCTATCATGAGTAATATTCTTATCACAAGCTGATGTAGTTTCATTCCAAACAAATTTGAATCTGCAGTAAATCATAACAATCGTTTTGTACTGCATGTATAATTTTTCGTTGAAGACCCGTTTCTTACTACGCGGGTAGTTTATGATTTGCTGACGTGTGTGAACCATTATTCCGTCATGAAAAAAACATTCACGTTAACTTTCACCCTGTCTATCCGATGGAATCCTTTCACAACTAAGAATCAGGCACTATGGATTATACATAGCCCATGCCATCGCGTTCGCGACGAACAGAAAGGCGAAGACACGAGAACATCTGCGGCAAGTTCGTTACACAACGCAATTGCAAGCACTGCACACACAGTAACAACGATTGTCCTTCGAGTGCCTTCGACGATCGCCGGGTCATAGATTTGTTAAGGGTGTTGAAGAGGTTTTGAAGAGAAAAAAAACTCATTTCTCAACCGTGCGCACTTGGTCTTCGACGAAGTTGTTCCGACGGGTAGGCAAGAGGCAACACGACCGGACTCCGACGAAGATTGCATCCGCATTGGAGAGTTGCCCTGCTACAGTCATTATGGCGAGCGCTTGGCCACACTGAAGCAAGTTCCGATTTTTAAGGTCTTGGTGCCATCAGGCCGAGATTCGAACCACGNCCTACCGGACAAAAAAACGAGCGCTCTACCACTAGTCCAAACGTACAGTATAGATCATAACAGAGTATATATTACGCCTACCCAGTACGCATCATCAGCACTTATTTAAATCGAACCAATCAACTAACTCTCACGCTTCGGAATGTTAGGTTCTGACTTAAACAATCTTTCCATTTTTGCCACACATAAGAAAAAAAACATTATTTGTAGCACACACTGCAAATACCTGCATGCTGACAAGGACGTTTTTGCATTTTCAATGTAAATGGCCACTTGCTTTATGTATCAGACGTAGACTTGTATCTTGATTATGTTTTTTGTTCTCAACTCTAATTTGGAGTTGTGCCTTCCAAAAAGTACTACATTGATGATAATATGCTCAAAAATAAGTAAATTTGAAGGATTGCTAAGACGCAGAACTGGCAGGAAAACCTACACATTTTAATAAGAGCAAAAAATAATCGATATTTATGAAATGGGGGCACGGTATTTCAATAAAGGGAGACTGAGGCAAGTGACAGGCTTTGCGTAGCCATTCAAAATATGTAAGTTGCACATAACAGGCATTCACTCCAGAAGCAATCCAATAATAAAACCAACAAACGAGTATGTACGAAATCAGTTACCCCTGCTAACAAAATGTTGTAACAGGAAATAGACCTAAGAGCATGCTGCATGATCACTAAGGATAAGCCCACCAGTCAGGTGTTTGCGCAGCAGCTAGACTTAATGCTTTCGCAAGAAAAGAGCCTTGAATGGTCAAAATATTGCTAATCCCACCACGAGCTTCACAACATACATACTCCATCTCATACGTGCTAAACGAAAGTAATATAAACATATCCAATGTTGCAAACTTCAGTTACAATTATCTAATGTTTTGATCAAAACTTTATTCCGGTGCTTAAGTCTGAATCACGATGAAGCAAAAGCGTTTTTCTTTGGGACACGGTTCATATGACGCAGTTGGGCCACGGTGTGTTAAAGCGAATCCAATCTTATATCGTTTGTATTTCAGTGTCATTTATAAAAAATTTAAACAAATCACACTATTCATTCATTCATTTCCATGCCCGCTTTTCATCCGGGAAGATTCACGGGGGCAGCATCTCTAGAAGGACTCCGAATACCTCACAGTACAGCAATTTCAGATAATTCTGCTGACTTCACACCAAGACGGAGCCAAGCAATGTCGGAGATGTAATCACTCCACCTGGTCCTTGGACGAATTCTGAATCGCGTTTCCGTGGGTATAGCCAGCCGAATTTGTATCGCCTGCCATTCGTGGAGCATTTTGGATGCATGGCCGAACCAACGTATCTGAGATCTCTCAACATAGCTGGGATCTCTTGACATTTAGGGCTTTCCGATTTTCACAGCTGCTCACTTTGTCATGAAGTATCACTGCCGCTTGCACTTGGGATAGTATTCTTTTAATCATTACGTAAGATTCATGATCGCAGGTGAGGATCGGAACAAAGACCGATTAAGTCCCGCGTGCGCCACTTTTTTTGCACAGCTTTGCAACGCTATAACTCGCCAGCCGATTGAGCTAGAGAGCTGTTCAAATCCTCTACGGATTCAGCAAGTCTCCTAATTGAGATTGAAAAAAAATGTAAATACTAAAGGCTCTTCGGTGTTTAAAATTTCCCGCTGTATGACCACCGAGCGAAAAAACTCACGACGAAGTTCGTTTGCTTTACCAATCCGTGTATCAACCTTCTCGCTCCGCCTTCTATCATTCGTAAATACCACCCTTAGGTACTGGACCTCTCCACCTGCTGCAGTGTATTGGCACTTTCTTTGCAACATACACTGCCTTGGGTTTACAGAGAGACATAATATCTTGCTTTTATAGTGCTGATTTTAATTCCGGATCCGTCGAACGCAGCAGAAAAGCGAACGAGTGCTCGTTGGAGGCCCTGTTGAGAAGGTGTTGGCAGTACCAGATCGTTCGCACAAAGTAAACGGTTGATCCTGAAGCTCCCAACTATGACACCCTCATCGACTCGGCTGTGACTGTCTATCCAAGTCAGTCTATATGTAGACTATCACGAGGCGTGATGGCAGCACACACCCATGGTAGAGTCCATCACCCACTTTTAACGGTTGTGGATTAACTCCGCCGACACGGACACAAACTTCTGAGAAGGAATACGATGACTTGACGGCCAGTAAGAGGCGGCCGCAACACATCTCGCAGCTTTTCATGATGATCCCGCATGTAAGCTTTCTCGAGATCGACAAAATATGAGCATGCGTCTTTAACATACTCCTAAGATTTCTCAAAAATTTGCTGGAGAGTGAAACGTTGCTCTGTAGTGCTACGTCCGGGACGAAAACTTCACTGGGCATCATCCAGCTTTCGTTCAATTATTTCGTGGCATTTTTTTCAAGGTACTTCGCATACACTTTTCCAGAGAGGCTAAGGAGAGAATTGCCCATGTACTTGGTGCATTCACTCCTGTCTCCATTTTGTGCATGGGCATGATCAACTCAGTTTGACAATGTTTCTGTGCCCATCCAGAACACCAGGCCACCTGACAAAAATAAGGCAGCCAAAGAATTGCTTCTCGACCCAAGGCTTTGAGCATTTCAGGTCGGGTCTCGTCAAAGCCTGCAGCCTACCCAGCCTTCAGTGTTTTTACAGCAGGAAACTTTGGCTGCAGCGTTGGTACATTCCTCCTCCAAATGTACCTCATTTGTGTTGGGTGGTGTAACAGTAGTGTTTCCAATTCGGGGCAAAATTTAAAAACCCGAGTTTCGGGTAGCTGAAAAACCTGGGATAACCCGGGTTTTTTCGGATTTTGAAACGAATGCGATTTTGAGCGATAACACTCAATATCATTGTGAAATTGCTACTGTTTGTCCCTGCGCAATTTATTAGCGAATCATGAATTAAGTTAAGCACAGTTTTTCAATTATGTTTATAATACTGACGCATGACAATCAAAGCACACTTTAATCATTCAGTCTACTTCTGCGTTTTGTGGCAAAGAGTCCCGTGGCTGACAAATCCCTCTCTGGTTCCATTGATTTGAGCTGATTTGGGCTTAATTGTAAGTAAGGCATGGTACAGTTTTTCAGGTTATTTGACCTCTTCTTTGTAGTCTCAAAAAGACTCACTTTCTATTTCACAATTTGTGATCGGATCGCTTCCTGTACCGGAACAGTTTTGTGGTCTTCACACTCATGGATTGCATGCATTCTCTGCTTTGATTTCAAATGGTTGATCATACTTTCGGTGTTTGAACCACCTCCTTTAGTATAACGGAGCACAAATTGCACTTTGGTGTTGGTTGAACCTTGTATAAGAAATGGCTCTAAGCGTCTGATTTTCTCTGATTAGTAACGTCTTTAAACTGAATGCGTATGATCAAAAATCTATGCAAAGTCGCTTCTGAACGAAAGCCAAATATTTGTAGAAAGTTATTGCAAACTGCAAAGGAACGAATCGATTTTGCAAAGAATCACAGCTTGTATATTAACTTACACATAACAGCTTATAAATGAACTAACTAGTAACTACGGAACTATATGGCACACCTTTGAAGAACTACCTCACGTGGTAGTTATTGAATTTCAATAGGTTAGAGAAAAGACTAAAGTTCGCGTAGACACCTATTATGTGCAAAATGACGTCACGATCCGTGTGAATAGGTCAGTTGAACGAAAATATAAACGGACCAACAGCGAACGTACGATGGTCACAGAGCAAAACCCGCACCTCGTGCCTCATGATAATGGTTGAAAGTTCAAACGTGATAATTTGGCTGTTACACGCACCAACCTGCAACTTCAGTGTTATCAGAATTACTAATATTCGAAAGCAACAGCAATTCCAGGATTTTTAAAATACCCGGGTTTGGTGGTTGAAAAAAACGGGTCTCGGGTTCGGGAAAACCCGAGTTGGAAACACTATACAACAGTGACTGGATTCACCCTTTAAGACCCTAGTGGGCCACTTGTGCAAAGTTTGCAACGCTATAACGCGCCAGCCGATTTGAGCTAGAGAGCTGTTCAAACCCTCTACGCATTCAGCAAGTCTTCTTGTTGAGACTGCAAAAACTTTTCGTTTGTCGTTTTGGGTTTGGGATTTTCTGGGGTAATGTCGTAATGGAGGGATGTTTTCGCGATTTTGGTCAATTTTACCAGACCTGGGCGCCAACCCAATGAGCCATTTTTTGACTCAAAATTTGTTTAGAAACCAGGCTGTGATCAGCGTCTTTTCAGCCCTTTGATTGACTTTCTAGCATATCCAGAGCCAAAATTATGGCTCAAAAACCACGTTTATGACAAAACTCAAAACGTTTCACTAAAGGTAAAATTAGCCATTTCCTACCAGCAGATTGAGCTAGAGAGCTGTTCAAACCCTCTAAAGACTCGTGAAGTCTTGTAGTAAAGAATTTAAAAAATGTATGTTTTAGGTGTGGGGTTTTGGGTCCATGGGGTCATGATTGGGGTATGTTTTGCGGTTATTTTGATGACGTCATCGGCCGATCCAACGAGCCGATTATGTGACTCAAAGTTGTATTGGATTCTAAGCTATAATACGAGTCTTTAGAGCCCTTGATTGACTTTCCAGCATTTCTGGTTCCAAAGTTATGCCAAAAACTTCCAAATATTTCAGGAATTTCCTAAGTAATTTTCGGGGATTTCCCTAATTAATTTACGTTTTTGACCATAACTTTGGAACCAGGAACGTCAGAAAGTCGATCAAAGGCTATAAAGACTCGTATTAAAACCTGGAGTCCAAAAAAAATTTGGGCCACAAAAACGGCTCGATTTGTCGACTCTCAGGGTATGATGACCTCATCCAAATGTAAACAAATATGCATAAACATCTAATTATGTAAAAATCAACAAAAAAACGACATCCCAAGCTTAAAATTGTTTTCAGTCTGAACTACAAGACTTCATGAGTTCGTAGAGGGTTTGAACGGCTCTGTAGCTCAAGCTGCTGGCGAGTTATGGCCATATATAGCCTAATATGGGTATAATACATCACGGGTTAGCATTTGTGTAGGTAGAGATTTTTACTAATTTTTGGTTTTCGGGCCATAATTTTGGTTACAGATTTGCTTGAAAGCCAATAAAGGTCTCTAAAGACTCGGATGATAGCGTAGTTTCCAAAAATACCTTCGGTCAAAAAAATTGACTCATTGGATTGGCGCCTAGGGCAGGGTAAGTTTGGCCAAAAAAACGCAAAACACCCCCACTTGTGACGTCCCGCCCAGAAAACCCCAAACCCAAAACGAAAAAAAATAATTTTTTTTCAATCTCAACCAGAAGACTTGCTGAATCCGTAGAGGGTTTGATTAAACAGCCGCCACTTCAACTTCGTGTCCACTGTGCATTCTGGGAGTTCTCGGAACAAGGACGATACGCTGTCCGCAAAGGTTTNTTTTAAACCTTTATCCGCCAGGACCTCCCACTTTATTCTGTAGGACCTCCTGGTCTTTGCACGTTTATGCATGCCCTTGCCACTTTTCCAGGTGCAATTTGCAGACCAGCAGGTGGTGATCGGCCTACAGTTTTGCACCCCTTAAAACAAGAACGTCCAACACTGAACGGAAAATGTCAGCTGAAACTATGCAGAAATCAATGAGTGACCGTTGACCCAAGGAATCTCTGCACAAGCTGGACTTGCACACATTTTTGTGCTGGAAGAAAGTGTTCAAGATGCGCTGTGCATTGTTACAGCACAGTTGCAGCAGGATCGTTAACGTCAGCATCACCATGTCGGCTAATCACACCCTTCCATATGCTGGCATCGTTCCCAACGTGTGCATCGAAGTCTCCCAAAAGCGTCGTGGATTTGTTACTTTTAGTCCCAATTGGCAAGGCATATCTAATTTCTTACAGGATTTCTAGGTAGAGTGCACTTGAGACTGGAGTTATTTGAAATTAAATCACACTATTTTGAAACATTTTATTTCCTGCAAACGATTAAAATAACAATATAACAAAACGTTATTTTGGCAATGAACTTACAAAAAGGTTTCTAACGTGAACAACTGACTCCGAACCATGGACACCCGCAGAGGGGGGCAAAACGGTCATTTGCCCCCCCCTAGAAATTGTGACTAAGAACTAAAATTTTCTAAAAAAACTAAAGTCAACATCTTAAATTCTGATCAGTTGATGTAATTGTTGCAATGAAAGCTTATTTGCCGGTATGACACTCACGCTACACAAGAGCCAAGTTCACTGTTCTGGTGTCATGGAGACATGGCTACAAATATTTAAAAGCAGGGTTGAGGAACCTGCGGCCAGTGACGTTTGATATGGCCCGTATCAAAATTTTCGTTACCCAATTTGGAACACAACATCGCGTCATAATGAAACACCACGACAAACAGGTACTTAAGGTAGGATGTAGGCCTAAGAAGAGGCCTCCATCCCTCTTTTAGTAAGATGAAGGTAGAATTTTAGGATACAACCAATAGTTATTTGGGGTAGAGATGGCACGGGCCGCTAACAGTCCACTCTTCGGGCCGTCTGCTGAAGGTTTTGAAACAGTCCGCTAACAATATTGTTTTAGCGATGACGTCATTCCGGGCCGCTACGGACCGCTGCAGTCTGCTCGCCAAAAATTTTTGTTCTTTGCAAAGTTTCATAATCTAACAACGAATATTTTTTGCTGCTGTTCTTTCAATTTTACCGTTATGCCAACATTCCGTTTCACTTGTTTCCACGCAAATCAGTGAACCATGTTATAAATCAACCAAAGCAACAGACACTGTCATTTATAGTGTGTCGCCGCAGGCAACATGTTGGTGAACCCTGGTTTAGGTTCAGTACGTTACTAGCAAGTGTAAGGCAGTCTAGCCTAGTGCACTCTTTTGATGCGTTGATGTCACGTTACAGGCGACAGACGAATAAGTTCTCAAAAGTGAAGGTCTTCTGGCGGACCTATAGCCACTCTGCCTTAAGACTACATGGTTTTAGTGTCCTAAGCACAATGAACTGAAAACTTGTTGCTACTTTGCAATTGAGATTACTTTATATTACGTGCCACGGGCCGGTCCGTGCCAAAAATAAGTTGTAGTTTAGAATAAACGGGCTGATCCGGGCGGTTTTTAGTTAGCTCCAGGCGGTCCGGGCTGCAAAAGTGCTGGCCCGTGCCATCTCTAATTTGCGGCCCGCCAGGAATAATTCACAATTTATGAGGCCTGTGATAGTAAATAGGTTCCCCACCCCGGTTTAAAAGTTTACTTCAAGTTAAGGTAGCCTTGAGCTTTTAAAAAGCACTTATCGGCAGGTTTCTTTTCGCACAGTAGCCTACATAAAACTACGTGGCTTGCGAGAATACGTATTAATAGTTTGGTATTTTGCGAAGAGTGAAAGTGTGGCTTCAACCGACAATGTCAGATTAACGCTTGCCCGGTTAATGTATGATGAGCGTTCACCGTGAACAAATCAACAAAGACGAGCAGGTTTCATTGAAAGTGTGACCGATAGCTTTGGACGAGATCTCAGACGTTTCCAGCTACTGTTTCTGAGTGATGCTGACAAGTCTTGCTGGACAAAATAAAGTCTTAATTTGTGGTTTGGTTAACGACCATGAAATGCTTCATTGAAAAAATGTACCATGTTTGGAAAATCTGCAAATAGCCTATATTTTGCAGATTATCGTGCTTGCTCCCAATGAAGCGCATTATTATGACTGTTGCCGTAACATGGGCGTCGGAAGGATTTGTTCCAAGGAGGTCAATTGTGGATTTTTCCAGGGGGGGGGCATAAAGATTTATCTAGAAGAGGCCATAAGTGATGAAAATTATCTTTACCCACTCGAAATTAAGAAAACAACTTTTTTTCTAAAAATATATCGGAAAATGTCAAATTTCAAAATCCAGTGGGGCTTGACCTCTCCCTACCCCCCTCTTCCGACGCCCACGACATGCGGCATTACTTTGGGACGTAGAAAGGTAAAGCGTTTCGTGAACGTTCATTTACATTGCATCGTCAGCAACTGGAAAGGACAAGCAAAATG
>JGI24022J15233_10001349_pt1 | contig 20159 bp, 14 predicted proteins | sample Ectturendosymbi2_FD_15233 | JGI IMG/M metagenome (IMG submission 15233) | reverse complement strand
TGCGCGACGTCCTTTCGCTTCCTTTTTATCGGGGCTTTCCGCCGGGGAGGCACCCTTGGACTTAGTCGAATTTCGCATGTAGTGGCCTAGCGCCACTACAGAGCTGATGATGCCTGCCTAGTAGGCGAAATATTTACTCTGTTAAGATCTTATTGTGTTTGGTTCTTAGCTGTGAAAGGATTCTTTTCGATAGACAGTTATCAGGCAGAGCATTTCGAATCGTTCAATGAGAGAAAAGAAAGAATTGTGATGACGCAATCATAGAGGAATTAGGAAAGTGTTGCATACTGCTGAAGGGGAAGAAGAAAAATTCTTACAAAAACAGTGTTACGTCATTTGTGGACGGCCACTAAGTTGAGGTTTGTGAAAAACGTACGCTTATCTTTTATTCCAATGTAATACACGCCAGAATGAATGACGTCGGTCTCAGGAATAAATATTTTGTTTTTTTCTTCCATGGAATCAATATCAAGGATATGATGAGGTAGTTTGAAATTGAAGTCAAACTCTTCTTCAGTTGGCTTGTTTGCGTAGCGAAGGTAAACATCAAATTGCGCCCTGAAAAACATTTGACTTTGTTGGTGCGTGCAATTAAAAGTTTTTGTCTCGTTCAAATCTTGGCTTGAATTTTTTGCTTTCAGTTTACTCGGCTTCAAATAGAACCTGCTCGAATGTTCAACTGTGTTTGTTAACAGAAAATACAACGCTTTCGTCCAAAAATCGCTATTCATCGCTGAGGATTACTTTTCAAAAGTATCAGTACAAGATGAAAAAGGAAAGCTGGCAAAATCAGAATTAACATTAAGAATAAACTAACTCGTGTCCTTTAAAGCGAAAAACGAGAACTTGTTACAAATCTTTGAAAATATCGAAGTACCACCTAAAATCAGCTCCAAATAACCAGCAAAAAACACAAATAAAATTGTCGTGGATGAAAAAATATTTTATCGTAACAAAAATTGAAATATATGCAAAATGCTTTCATTGATTATTAAGTACCTTTTGGTACATGATACAATTTGTCAGTGGGAACGTCGTGAATACAGATTAGGCAACAAATTTTGAATAGCAGGGAGCGAACAAAGTTTCTCCCTAATTGTTCTTATCCCTCTTCTTTACAGAGTTAGGTTCAAAATTGAATATAGCTGACGTATAATCCGTGGCAGTGGCGTCACAAGTGTCTTCGGCATGCGGGAACGAATTTTATTTCGCCTGCCCATCTTCGAAGCCCAAGTTTGTTTCATTCATACTGAAACTATATTTTGTGAACCCTGAACGCTGCGCTTGGGGCAAGTTTTCTCCTCTGCCCGTCGTGACGGCACTGATCCGCAATTTACATTTTTACCGTTTTCCTAAAAAAACACAACAAAGCGATGTTCACTGGTTTCTATTTACTGTTAGTCAGGGGTGTAGTGCTAAAATAGATGTGTGGGAACGCACCCAAAAACTAACCATTATCAGTAATTACACAACGATGGTAAGGTGCTGCGCAAGAGATAGCTTAGCTTGCCAATTGTACATTTATGCAACGTCTGGAGCTACACAGGAAATCTGAGTAAAAATACACATCTTCAAGTCACGTTACAATTAAAAAAGTGTGGGAACGCTTTCCCGCCCCACTATATCCCTGCTCTTAGTACGGTTGGACGTATTATCTATTCGCTCGTGATTACTCGTTAGGACAGAAAAGCATAAATAAATAGAAGCTATGAACAACTAACCTTTGGTTTTCGAAGATCGGATCCCTACGCTGAATAGTAACATGCTATTCAAATTCGTGTATTCCTTCTGTTTCGCAAAGGCCAAAGTTTTATAAAGTGAACCAAATGAAACTGTTATTCCTAATTGAACCTAATTAAACTGCTAGAATAACCTAATTAAACCTAACCAAACTGCTAGAATACCTTTCATCTTCCGGCTCCACCAAGATCAATATAGCATTGTTGGTGGAATGTACCTCGAACTTGCTAATAGACAAGCTTGTGTCATTGATGCTTCTCAATACAGTGACCATGTCACTTTCTGCATTAAACGTGCTTGGAATCGATACTGATATCCCTCCAGATTGGGTTTCTGTAAAGCAGGCTTCAATGAACGATGTTATTTTCATCAAAGATTTATCCAGGACCGTAACCAAGTTGGGACAATAGGAGGGTTTTCTGAGAGTGGCCCAAAACTTTTTAACTATGTCCAATAGTTTTAAATTATGTCCAACACATTTTTCCAGGGGAGGAAAAAATTTTTCAGGGGGGGTTTGCCTCTCCTGCTCCCCCGTAGTTACGGACCTGGATTTATCATGTACGAAGATAGCACTTGCGGTAAAACTTTTGCTTTTAGCTACCACTCCAACGGATATTTTGCTGTATACAATACTGGGCAGTTGCTCAACGTCTTTGTTTTTCAATTCAGCTGTTAGGTATTCTAACCTGTTTCGTTGCTTCCCATTTCTTGACCGTTTGCTGTTCCAATGGTTAACATTGTGACAGGAGAGTTGATAAAAGCGGCATCTTCTCCGTAACCAAACGGGTTTTCTTTGAAAGCTGTAACCTATGCAGTTTGTAAACTACATTGGTTAAATGCTCCGACGAGTAGCAAAAAGAAAGCATCAGGTAATGATGCACATGTGGTGCCGCCAGAAGTCTGGCATTCAACGTCAGTTCGGTCAATGAACGATTCCGCAAAAAAGATCTTGACGATGAAGTATTATCACAAGCAAATAGCTTGATAAAATAACTACTGTATTGTCGAGTATACCCTCTTTAAATTCTCTGTGAAATATTAGTTGCCGAAAATAAACCTAGTTATGCTGCATTCTTTAAAACAAAGAAAGCTTTCTGCCAAATTTGGTATAGCCTGTTAGGCCCTTTGTTCCACGCACTCTTCAGAATTAGTTGTAGGCTCCATGCTTTACAGTATTTTAATGATCCTTAATACCAAGCCAGGCTAAACTTGATCAAGTTTGCATATTACATTTGGTTTGTCACAATTAAGTAATCTCACGGTGATGTACAGCGTGCAAAAAATTTTCCAATCGTCAACAAAGATATAATCAATACGGTTGTAAAAAACAAAGAATGCACGATTTTGTTGAAAATAGTCAGTTCTGTTCAGTTTCGTTATACTCGCCTTTGTACCCCTTTCGGAGTGCCACGAGTGGTCTGCGGCACCCATCTCCACTTGCTCGCGCCGTGGGCCACGGTGCTACTATTATAGTGCATGCTGCACTGGTGGCGAGTCAACGTCAGCACCACAAGTGAACCGTTCGCTTACATCCCCACCTATCACCGCCGGACAGGTCGCAAGTATCGTTTATCAAGTCTTCGGTATGACCAGACTGGGAATCGAAACCAGCCTACCAGCTTTGTTGGCGCGTGCTTAACCCACTACACCGCTTAGTCGATGAAAATAATCATATCACATTAATTTTTTAATGTACGTATTTTTATGATTTTATTTACCTGCATATCTAAAGGTTCTGTCAGATTCGTAGAGTTCGCTCCTAGCAAGGCTTCTGCATTTGGAAGTTTGATGGAAGAGCCACTGCTAGTTGAAAAACTGCGATTGGATAATTGAGACGGAGGGGTTTTTTCAACCTAATAATACAGTAATTCGTTCATGGTAATATGGAGAGCTTTCGTAGCATTAACGCACAGAAATAATATAAATATAAGTTATACCAAAATGCACATTTACTAACACTCGACAAATAAACAGGTTAAAGGCAAATTGTTGAGCTGGTGGAGTTCTAACTATTCATCGTTTGTTTCATACCCGCTTTTGCTCTGGGAAGAGTTGCGGGAGCAGCAGTCCTAGCAGGACTCGCAATACCTCAAGGTTTTCGGCAATCTCAGACATATTTCCACTGGATTCACACCAAGACGGGACCAAACACGTTCGGAGATGTAATCACGCGACCTGTTCCTTGATCGATCTCTGGGCAGCTTTAGCGTGGTTGTAGCCAGATGGACTTGCCTCACAAACCTTTCCCGGGAGATTCCGGTCATATGACCGACCCATCGTAGCTGAGATCTCTCTATTTCGTGGAGAAGTGGCTCGACATTCAGGGTTTTACAAATTTCATAGTTGCGTACTTTATCGTGAAGTGTCACGCCGTGAACTCTGTGCAAAAATCCAATCTTTGCTTCTTGTACTTGAGACAGCCATTACCCAAGATTCAGGAACATAGTTGAAGATCGGAACATAGATCGATTTTAAAAGTGAAAGCTTTGCTGTGTTTGAAAGCTCCTGTTTTGTGAACACAGAGCGATAAACAACACCAGGCCACTTGTCACACATGACTCAGTAAAAGACGTCCTTCTCTGTTCAAGGCTTTGAGCATTTCAGGTGGGATTTCATCGCAACCGCGCAGCCTTCATCGCCTTCAGTGTTTTGACAGCTAGGAAGACATCGACTGCAGTGATCGTATTTTCCTCCCCTAAATGCACCTCCTGCCTGTCTAATGGGTGAGAGTGACTGGGTTCAGAATGTCTTTGATATACTCTCTCCACCTGCTTCTCATTGCTGAGAATGACAACATTTTGCTCTTTAATGGGTCTAGCAATATCATATTTTTTACCGCGAAGACACCGGATGGTTTGCCAGTAACTATAAATCTAGTTTATGCCTCGAATTCTCCCAAGATTGAATTTTGGATTTTTTCACCGTGAGGGCTGCAAACTAACGCCAATTTTCGAACTGCCGCTTGTATAGCAGCTAATGAATTTGTCGACAAAATATTTGGAAATCGTAGAATATTCCAGTGCACACTATAATACTACAAAAATAAAGTAAATATAATTATCAACAAAAAGTGCTCCAGAAATTTGGTGAACGGTTCAAAATGTATGTGAAATTGCATTAATTGATATAAGTATTTGAACAGGACACTAACAAAAAAATCACGTCGAGGAGGATTGGTTTGGTGCTTGGCCTTATCAGCTCTTACTGGTGTCTCAGGTGTTTGCAATATTTTAGATTCTAACTTATGTCGACAACTAGTTTATATTTTTAATTGATGTTAAAACCTAAGAATGACGTGGAATAGGCTGTTTTTTTAAGCTTAAGCCCACTCCACCCAGGTCGTCACCAAACAATCCCTTCTTAATTCTATAGTCAGTAATCGGTTGGTGGGCTCCAAATGCAACACGCATCTTCTTTCTCGCTAGGAGTATAACTGCACGTTTACTTCAAAGTCTGAAACTTAACACGAAATGTTTTCATGTTTTTCGAATTGACTTTAGGCTTTCTCAGTCGGGAGTCACACGATTATAATACTTCTTCCAATTTATTGCCTTACCTTCATTTCCAAGTGCTTCGCACTGACGTCAACTGGTGGTTCACCTTCCATTTGCTTGTCAAGCAAGGCATGAGCAGTGGTTGCCATTGCTGCAACTGCATTTCCCACGACGTCTTGCGACTGCAAAAAAAAAACAGAAAAATCAAACATTCTAGAAAAAAATGGGCAAGTTATGAATAACAAAATGATGTTGCTCGCGCAGCGGTGGATTCAGGACTTGGTTTTGCACGCACCTACCATTACTGCAACCTGATCCTTGTACACGATTTCTAGACTTTTAAAGAACTTTTCTGAGAACGAAATTACTCCTAATCTTGCCATATTTCTCACGCGGATCATGCTTTACCTTAAATTAGTGATATAAAAGCTATTACCGGCAAAAACGTGGTAAAAGTGAAATTGATTTTATGTTCAAGGAACAAACAAAATCATGGATCTTTGCTAAAAGAATTGAGACTTCTTGACGTCGTCGACGCACGCTACTGGAAAAGAATCCACCAACACAGACCTTTCATGGTATGTTCTCTTCTTGGTGATACCAGCAGTAGCTGCTTTTATGTGTACGAAAGTGTCTTTGCTTATATAGCGAAATTGAAAGAAACGCAAGAGCTACATATCGGATGCATTGCCACCGGGTTTGAAGCGTTGTACACAAGTTTTAAACAAAGACGCAATTTTGCATTCAATTGCTCCGCTTTGTTCAATATCATTGAAAAAAGATTGGGTCCTAGTAGACTTATTTTTCATTCTTTGCCTACTTTGCTTGCTCTTTTTAAGTTCGATATTCATCAGTTTATCGCAACAAGTAACGTAAAAACTAGGAGAGTCAATAGAGATATTTGTTAAGTCACTGAAAATGCACCATGAAAATATAAGCACCACAAAAGGTAACAATATTTGTCAAGGTTTGACAGTTATTGTTGCATTATATCATCCCATTCAGAAGTTTGGGATATCATGACTTTTTTATTCTGTGTTTTTTGAAGAAGAGACTGAGCACATTGCTTGCGTGTTTAAAAGCGCTATTCCCAAAATTGATTTAAATTAACTGAAATTGATATTTTAAAAAATTGTTTGTTTTATTGAAGCGTCTCACTGGTTTGTCTTAGATTCCAGTTCTTGTAAGGAAAAAACACAGAAACAAGTTTTTAATGAAACCATAATTAGTAGCATGCTGAATTTACTCCTGTGGCGCTTCTTCGAACACGTCGTTTTTCTTCTTTAAGCTTCTTCTTGTTGTAATACTCGTACTCATCTGGTGACAAATCTCGCTCATCTAAAACCTTGTAGTCGATCTCTTTCCTTTGCATCAGCTGATTTTTCAGGTCACCCATATCGGTCTCTGATGCCTTGAACAACATAACTTTGAAAAGTCTTATACAGGGGGACGCTTTCTTCACACCGTAGCCACTATAGGTCATCACTTTTGTGTTACAACTAGTGATACTCTGTTGTACAGTGTTGATGTGCAGCAAATGTCCTTGGATTTTTTGACTGTTGATGAGAAATTCACTTTCGTACGTATTTCACGAGTATTAATTCCACAATGGTTAAGCTTTGCGTTTAATTTAATAATCTATGCTTCTTTAATGAAACTGAACTTTCGGATGAAAGCATGTGTCCTTTGTTGAACTTGCTTAATTTACATGTCCTGCAAGGTTGACTGCACGTCTGATTGCTTGCCTGAAAACATGCCATCGAATCTTTTTCGAGAACCAAGCCAATCGTTATGGAAACTAAGGATCGATACGTGCAAGTAACGGTATCTTTCAAATATTGGGTAAGTAACCGCCAGAAAACTGAAAATCGTATCGCACTAATTAAAACAAATATACTTTTAATTTTGAATGACTATCTCTCCACGAGTCATAAAAGACTGGTAAGTCTATAAGACCAAAACTACCTGTAGTTTGAATGGATGGCATCAAGATAACGATCTTTAAGCTTGCTAGCTTGTTACTGAATGGAGAAGGTCATGTGTATTTGCTGAAATTTACCAAACTTTTTCTGTGACTGGTGGAAAAAAGGGCATAGAAAAAAGTAACAAAACCAATCTGTTTGTTGTTATATAAAGCAGTTGTTGATGCACTGATAGTTAACAGTAGGTGGGTGAATTTTGGTACTCGAAGCTCAAAGCTGGTTGCAAACTACAATGAGTTATATCAGGAAAAACAGCCTTATTAACCTCCCACTCCCTGAATCAGTGGAATCTATTCCTGAATCGAACTAACTGAGGTAGGTAGACGATTATCAATTAATGACATTGGCATTAAAGGTGTCGGAAAAAAGTTTTTCCTTGGATGTGAGGGTAAATGTCTGGCTATAACATGTAGTATGCTATACATTTTACACACTTTGCAATTATATATCTCAGTTCACGTAGCAGTTCAAGTACTTTCAACACCACTCCCTTCTTTCCAGCGATCAATACTAAGCTTTGAAAAAGAGCACACTCCTAAGAACAGAAGGAACTATTCAGTAAAGAAAATTTGCGTTTTCAGCGTTGAAAAGATAACTGTTATACCCGAAATAATGCACCACTGCGTTGCTGCTGCTCAACTAAGTTAGAAAATTTAGATTAATGCATATAACAATTTTTTCGTACTTTTGTTACGCTTCCCAAAGAACCAACAATGTCAGATGCTGCAGATGTAATGTCTTCTTTGCTTGACTCTTTAGCAAAGCCCGACAGAGATCCCGCCATTCTCCTGACTGTGTCAGATGCCTTTTTCTAAGAAGTCGAACATCAGTAAAAATTCTTGTTTGCAACAGACCTTGGCATTTTGCATGCACCTCGCTTTAATCGCGCATTTTTTGAAACTGGTGAAATTATCTTTGAGCAGATTAAATACATATTATGGTTGAAGAATTGCACCTGGGCGTTTTCATTAACTTCGTCAGTTTTTGCTGTGATGACACTCATCGCACTTGTCATTTGCTGCAGATTGTCGATTGATGTCATCCCGCTTGTGGCATCAGAGAGCGCTTGCACGATATCAGATCGAAGCTGAAGTAAGTTTAGCATCAAAAGAATGGTTTGAATCACAACTGGTTTTATGTTTTTTTTATGGATCTCAGCACGAACAAGCTGATATATTTCAAGTGGAAAACAAGGAAACTGATCCTTGGCGTTGGTAAAATGACATTGCAGAAGTTACAAAACAAACACTATTTACTACTGTGCAGTGCAACTGGATATTGCTTTTACGATGTTTATCAATTGCATCAAAAACAAAACCTACGTTCTTTTTTGCATCTTTTGCTATTAAAGATGCATTTCTTGAAACGTTGTGTAAAGTAACAGATATGGTAGTTGGTGCAAAGGTTGTAGGAATCATTGTAGTAATCCAAGCCACAGTAGATGTCCAGTTATGGGTCAGATTGCTCGAAAGAATGGTGCTTTCATCTTCTTCGTCAGAGTTAATGATTGAGGCTATTGATTGAAAGGTAGACATCAGTAATATTTTTTCGTGAGCGCTTTTGTCTTTTTTCATATCATAGGCTATGCGCCTGAACCGTAATGGGTAACATGTCATTGCGAAATCACTTAACTGATCCTTTTCATTCATACAGCATCTCATTTGTGATCTGACCAACACGTTGTTTGCTTTCTTTAAAAGGTTGTTTTGTTTGTCACAAAATTGTAACTTACGTCAGTGAAAACCTGCTGTACTGTTTTGTCATCTACCAGTACACTAAAAACCAGCCAGCCGCAATACGCTGCCTGATAAAATAATTCTTATAATTTTATAACTGAAAACAGTACCACATTTTTTACCTCCTGAAAACAGTTTAATTCATACTTATAAAGATTTTCGTCTCTAGCGTAAGATTTCACGAATCGCTCAGAAAAAACAACATTTTTGGGAGATACCGTTAAAAAGATCGGAATTCGAAGTTAATATGCTGTCAGATATTCATTATTTGTTGTAGTAACAACTATTGGCATGCAGTGTTATGCACAACAAATCGGGTATATCAGAAGTATGTGAAATTTACCGCTTTGCAATTTCAAAAAGTGCAAAACTTCTTTGACCTTCCTGGTGTTGGCACTGCATGGCTTGTAAGATAAAAAACTTTAGTGGCGCATAACCCTTCTTTTCAAGAAAAATTTGGGTCTTAACATTCGATACAACTCTCGAGTCAGTTTCACTCACATATGGACTGAACCAGCTGAGCGGCTGCCTTGCTGTTTCCTGTGTTAGATAAGATATTGAGTTTGCTTGCATTTCCACTGGTAAGTTCAGACAGAGTGGAGCTGATGTTGGGAGACTCGGGTGGAACAACCTGGTTTCATAAAGAGACAACTTCAAACAATGTGCTAAATCACTAATAACGAGCTTTGCCACCAAAGGCGCAAGAAATGGTGCGTTTACCAGGGATTTCTTCAGTGGTTGTACTATCTAAGTTTACCTGCTAAAGCAGGAGTCACCAAACTACGGCACGCGAAGCCATTTCATCTGGGCGGGTGCACAGACATTTTGTAAATAACGAAAAAATAATATATTTACGAAAAAAATTTGATTTGGTGGGATATGACAATGCCATCACATGAGATGTCCGGTCCTCGAACTGTTGTGTAATAGACTGGTTTATGTGGCCCACTGACAAAAAAGTTTGGAGACCCTGTGCTAAAGCATACTTTCAAACTAAGTTTGCAAGCCAGCTGCTTACCTGCAAGTATATGACATTGGAAAGAGCACATTCACCGTACATGTCGCAAATCTGCGCAATGACGGTTACTCCGTAGTCATTTGTTGCATCCCCCAGTGCCATTGAAATTCCTGAACGAAGAAGTCTTGTATAAGCTTCCTTTTACTCAACATTGAATTGGTAAAAGTTTCGGTCCAAAAGAATTATATATTACATCTCTGTTTTTATAATTTTCGTACCTGCTCGTTTCGTGTGAACCTAAAACTGCAATGGCCGCACACACCCGATGAGATAAAATTAGGGTCAATAAAATAAAAGTATTTTAACTTCAAACTTCTGCAGACCACGAAGACGGTTTATTGCTATTGTCAAGACATCAGAGAAAGTTGACGTGTGTTAGGAAAACAGATGTTTAGGAGGAAAGTCAAAAAGAATGATGCAATTTCAAGGAGTAACATTTCAGTAGCGATTCGAGGAGACAAATATCGTATACTAAACAGCTGCAAACAGGAAATCGGAAACGAAGATTTATTATGGTCTAACTGCGCGATCCTTCAGCTACAGATAAATACGCATATGCGCAGCTTCAGAAACAAAGGTTACAAGGACAAGACACAACTTACAGAGTCAATTTGAGATTTCAAAAGGAAAAGACGTAGCCTTGAATGGTCTATTTGCAAAAAAGCTCAAACGCGGAGCAAGAGTGTTTCACGAAGATACGATCTGTGCTTTACAGAAAAATAAATAGATTGCGAAAACTGGCCGGTACATAAGTATTACAAGAAGTGAAATCATGTCAATATGTACGCATGTAAGCACAAAGCTAAGCGTATAGTTAGTCAGTATTGTTGTTTAGCAATCCGAAGAAGCGATGCATTCAAGCCGAATTTCAGTCACCTCCATTGCAAGATACCTCAAACAGGGAAGTCCACCAGACAAAGACCGATGCAGTGTCGCCGTGAGTTCAGCCAAACTTAGTGAACTGAGTAGCGATACAAAGAGCCATCTCTTCATCGCTATGAAGCAATTTACATTTTGACCTTTTCTGTGGTGTTACTTAAGGATTGGTTCATGTTTATGTTTTTTTGTACGAAAGATTGCTTTCTCATGGTTATTTATTTCCTAAATTTGCGTCTGTTACGTCAGATTCGAAGTAAATCATCCTGTGCGATAGCCATGTTAAAACAATACGCTTTGAAACAGCGCATGTACATGATGATTTAATTTGAATCTGATGTGTGATTACGAACGCAGTTTGTTAAGACATGAAAAGCACATGATTATTTGCCAAAGCGACTTCCCATACGTGAAACGCAGTGCAGTAAACTGCAATCATCAGTTTAGTGAAACTTATCTTAAATTTCTTGCAAATTTACTTCGTGAAGTGGTTGAAAAACAACAAAATAATGTTTAGGTAAGCTGTAGTTTTAGGCTGTATAGGTAGGTCGGAACGTGAAAGTTGAGTATACAGAAATGCAGCTACTCTGTGATATAGGTCCATCTAGCCCACAATAAAATAAGTGTGAATAATGTACCGTAATGGAAACGTCAATGCTTGCAAAAACAGTGCCGAGTACTTCAGATTCATTTAATTGTAGCAAATCACATCGCACCTGGTGTTTTCTGGATACTTCCAAAATAAAGAAGTAAACCTTTAGTATCATTCTTTTTGGGCAAGGTCATGAACTTGTAAGTTAGAGTTGTTTTCGGTAGTCTCTCCCCTTCTTCAGGGTAAGACTCAAGTTCACCCTCGTCTTTCCAGTCCCGACATTCGAAAATGATCTGCAAAACGAGTGGGTGATTAATTGCTGCCACAGATGCTAAAACTGAGGAAAGTGCTTCCCATAAAATTCTGCTAGCTCTCATGCTGTGCAAAGACAAACCCTGCTCAGGTTTGTCTCTACAACTATCACCGTTAAGAATCCTGCCCAAAGAGAACAAAAACTTTCCCATTACAACCAGACTTATACTAAAACGTTTAAGGCGCACATGCGGGTTTCTCAACAACTCAGTAAATATTCTCAAGCTCATCTGACCCGGAAAATACGAACTTGCTGAATTTCGAAAAAAATTTATTTTTTCAAAAACAAACACAGTTTCCAAAACGAAAATGTTGGTGTTAGGCATGCTAAAGACACCACAAATGTGCAAAAAATTCAGAATTCCGCCAGTAGGCTAGCCCTTATTGGCCGTCGGTTGAAGATCAAAATCGTATTCTCTTCGAAGCTTGCGGTTTTACGTGCAACAGAAGTAAATTAGGTTGAGACATGAAAATTTGTTAATTCTCAAGGATATTTTTGCAATTCTCAGGCGCATAAGGTAACCTCTGCCAGAAATGGGCCAATATTTTAAGACAATCACTGGCAATCACTTCATAGGTGGAGGAGCAGGCAAATTTTTGGAATGCAAAGGATTTTTGCCTTAATTTCCCCAAACTTCCTCGAAAGTTTTTGTGCGACAAATGCCTACAAATTTTCACCCACAAAGATCATGAAGACTTTTTTGTGTGAACTCCAAAAATAGATCTCCATGTGTTTTTCTACAAACGTTGGACGTCATTGTTGCTTGGATTTTTAGAGATTTTTCCGAGATTTTCAGGGTTTTGCCCAGATTTTTGATAAATGAAAACTTTGGGGGTGCGCTTGCACCCCCTTCACCCCTACCTCCTACACCACTGAATCAGTTTGATCGCGGCACAGTACTATCGACCACAAACAATTTAAAACAGGGTGGTTTCATACTTTTAGCGAAGGCAAACCTTGTTCTGAGATAACGCACGTGTTAATTTTAGGACTTAGCTACTTCCTTTACAAAAAGCAAGTCAGAGCCTGTTTTCAAATTGCAATGCTAAAGTTTCACAAAATGTTAACATGTTTACTAACTACTGTATGCAGGCGTTTTCTGATTCATGGAACTTCACAAACTGGTCAGAGTAAAATCAGGTCAACTCCCTTCCCAAACGCAATTACTGTAATAAGAATGTGAAGTATCAAAGTCTTGACATAATCCCTATTCACGCCAAATACAGCTCCATGGCAGTTTATCTGTCAACAGTACACCACAAGCGGAACAGAAGTCCACGCGGAATCGGCTTATCTCCACAACGCAGTGGTTTTCAACCTGGGGATAGCGACTCCTAGAGGGGTCGTGAACCCAGGACCGTAACTAGGGGGACGCAGGGGGCGAAACACCCCATATAAATTTTGCCCCTCCTGGAAAAATGTGTTGGACATATTTTAGGACAATTGGACATTGTTCAAAAAATTTGGGCCTCTCTGAGAAAACGTTTCGCCTCCCCTATTTTCCCAAGCTGGTTACGGGCCTGCGTGAACCATTTTTGAAGGGGTTGCGAGTAGGTGTTTTATGTACACAGCTGTATTACATTTGCTTTATTCGAGTTTTAGATGTGGGTCGTTGGGTTAAAGTGGGTTGCTATAATGCAGGGGCGGCCAACCGCGGCTCGCGAGCCGCATGCGACACTTTGTATGGTTTTATGCGCCTCTTATGTAATTACCAGAAGTCCAAATAAAAAACATGCATAACAATAAATGACTTGTAAAATTCTGTAAGTGTCATGTTGGTGTGTGATATGTGCAATAAACCTAGCTGAGCAAAGGTATGTGTCTGAGTGAGGAAGATATGGGTGATGTTCATGTGTGCCCATGTGTATGATGTTGCTCTTTGCGGTAACATGGTAAGAATAAGAAATGTGGCTCTTGATCTCTGACAGGTTGGTCATCCCTGGTATATTGGCTAGCGGTACAAAAGAGGTTGAAAACCACAGTCTTAGCGCCTGCTCTCATGTTGCGTAATCACCCGCTAGCATGGCTCTCGTTGCTTGTGCACTTACATGTGCAAACCAATTTTGTCCAAACTGGGCAGGGTTATCTTACGCACAGCTTTTGTTGTCACATGCAGGGTTGCCAGGTTGGCCATTTTAGGCCATATTTAAAGAATCTGGCCTCATCTCGAGTTGGTTGTTCTTAAAAAATTCGTTTGGCCTTTATACGCAGAAAAAATTTCCTCCGAAAGAAAATATTACTATTCCATTGTTTTCAGCAAAATTTAATTGCAAATTTTTTTGTAATAAATGCTATATTAGACCAACACCCGCGTTCCCATGTTAGGCAAGATTTGATAGATGCGAAATTCGAAATCAAGTTTTTGCGGAATCACTGGAAATATGTGCACTGTGTAGTGTGTTGTAAGCACTAAGCAGGCTCAACGCTTGCAGACAGGTCTCCGTCTCCGCGATAAGCTTGCGGTAATGACGTCGAGGAAGTGGAAGGGCTCTTATGATTATAGTCGTAAGTACAAGAGTGAACTAGAGAGACTTCCGTGCAGAAAGATGCCGATGGGGTCAGTTTGCAAACTAAGGCACCTGTGCACCCAAAGTGTGCAATCTCACAAACCATGAAAAGTCAGAGAAGCATCAGTAATGAGCTCCAGTACAAGGCCAAGCAAGGCTTAATCCTATTTAAAAAAAAATTATAATCATATTTTTATAATTTATTTGTTTGTTTGTGACAAAGGAATAGCAATACCGCAAACAAAGTTTGCTTCTATCTGGCCTTTAAACAATCGGTTTGGCCTTTTTCTAGCTTCTTTTCAGCATTGTTTGGCTTTTATTGGAATTTTCATCTGGCAACCCTGGTATCCATGAGCCACATTGTGAAAATCTTTCGCCCACTCGAAAAATATTTATTCAGCTTTCGATGTGACTGCTCGGCAGAGCGCTATTGAATGGACCAGCTCTAAACCTGAAGTGTAAGTGTTTCTACAAGTAAGTTGAAAAATGATTTGCGCAATTTGGGCGGGCATTTTTCATTGTGGTTTTTATTATTATCTTTTTTGATAACAGATTGAAAGATGTGGGAGGGCAAGGAGGTCATTTCCCTCTTGCAACCAGAAAACTTGTGAAAATTAGGCAAACTTTGGTGAAAATCGATCAAAAATTCGAGAAAATTCGTGAAATGTTCAAAGAGTATTCTAACTCAAGTTTGTCATTCGCGCTCGACAGTAAATGTATGTAGGGTGCAATAAACTGGCGTTATACATAAAAATAATCTCCCTTGGACACAAAATGTGTAGTAATTAGAAGGCTTGGAAGAATTTTGTGTTATTTTTAGTCGCTTACAGATTCGATGATTTATACTGAGAGACGTTGGGCATCAGCAAGTTCACAGGGGTTCCCAACCTTTCTCTGACCACGTACACCTTCAGCATTTCGACAGACGAGGGTGTACCCCTAAAATTTCTTATGGCAAAAAGGCTGAGTAAAATAACAAAAATACACTGAATTTTTAAAATAACTTTTAGCTTTTCAGAAATATGAAGGTAGACTCCGTTTCTTTGTCACAAAGGTAATTTGTTGCGGTTGTACAATAAATGTACCCCTTTAGACAGGCAAATATACCCTAGGTTTGGAACCCCTGAGCTAGATTGACAGCATAAATTACAAGAGAAAAACAACAGGAACCAACCTCATCCACCACTGCGCCTCCTCGGTAAAATAGTCTTTGATAATGAATCGCCGGGAAATAATGGACCAAAGTCTGATTCGACGACTCCTTGTTTTGAGCGAACAATAGACAAGTCTTTGTTTCGGTGTTGAATGTCAATGACAAACACATGAACTGCCTAAAAATGGTGAAACACTGATAACAATTCACTTTGCATTTGCAGGCTTTCTTATAACAAGGGGTAACTTTTTGTGCAGCAAATCAAGATTTATTTGGTTTCAGTCAAATGAAAAAAGTGTTAAACGGACTGAGGAATACTTTATGAAATACTGATTAACATAAAACAAACCTCATTGCGATATCTCATCATTTCGTTTTTTAATATTTTTTTTAAATTGTAAAGAGACTTTATGGACACCCTGTATTATTTATTTGAATTTGAAAGAACTGTGTAAATAACAATAAACTTTCCATCTGATGCGGTTGAAACGCCAAGTATGGCTATTTGCGAGGTCAAACTAAGGATTCTTCATTTCATACGCAAACCGTCAGCAAACTGATCATCAGTTGAACGCATCTCCCAAAGTTGTGCAATGCAGTTCCTAACTTCAAGCCTTGTATATACAGCCAGTTAGAGCAAGAAAGTGCAAGTGACTGACTTTGAACATTGATCAAGCCAAAATTGGCCGTTGTGAGTTCAAAAACACGGATAGAGCGGCCTTGCTTGGGCCTTGAAGTTGTGACGGCCCTGACTATATACGATATCCGCTGATCACCGGACAGGTCACTGCCTCTCCAGAGTAATCGGCAAAATTAAGTGTCGTACTGGTGGTTCCCGTCAGACAGCTCTTTTGCTGGGGTAATGTTTTTCCTTGTTAAAATCTTTTCACATCATCCTAATAAGTGATTTCGATCCCATAAATCTTTGAATTACATTGTTTTCAATGACAAAAGTCCATATGAAGTACAAAGCTCCCAGCTCAACATTCAGAGCTGTTTGCCTGGTAGTTGCGGCAGGGGTGTGAAAAAACGTCATCGGCACCCCCATGCGCAAGCTGTAAAGTGCCACCGTGGGCCAAGAACACGTTTTGGTACAGGGAGAAATAATTTTGGCCTTACTAAAACTGCAGAGGCTACGACCAAGGATTTTCGTTCAAAATTTTGTGAGATTTCAAGAATTTTCCTAAATCTTTCCCACAAAACAGTCAAGACAAAAAACATGTAATTCACTTTTTCCAAGCCACGGCATCTCTCAAAACGTAACACCCTAATATCTTTTGAAAGAAACAATCTCCATCATTTACAAAATTTCCGCATATAAATTCACAACTCTTGCAAGGGAGTCAAGGCTTGTTGACTTTTGGAATTTCAGCGACCTTTGTTGCCTTCAGCGAACCCATCAAAATCTGGTGCCCGCTGCAGCATGCTCCCTTTCTCTCGCTACGCCACTTTTACCAGGTCGATTAGCGATGTGATTTTGTCTAATTCTTTGTTCTTCACGAGTCACATTTACGACAAGATGGTTTTGTAATCAGTTTGAAATTTCGTTCGTGATTAAATAGTAAGTAGGCTAATCCATTGTTTTACATATACTTCTGTGGTTGAAATAAATTAACGGGTAGCAAGCAACGTACTCAGTGTTCGGACAAGAACGAACTGTCTTACAAGTTGCTGTGAAGAAACTCCCTAAGGTTTTCTATCAACAAAATGTCTTGGATTTAAGTTCGACTCAAAACCAGTAGATTTCAAAACAACACTTACTTTGAAACACCGAGTATAACAAAAAAGTTTGTAAAGCAAAAGTTTTTAAAGATGTTAAGGCCTGTTTAAACTTGTGTCATTTTTTATCTTCCATAAAAAAGAAAAAAAACAGAAAAGTTCAAGTTCCTTCTAAAACAGTTGATAAAGGACGATATCAGTACTGCCAGCGTGAAACATTGCTTGAATCAAAAAATGCACGTATGCTCAGATTCTGCCATGTTTGTTTCTGTATAGGCTTTGAAGGGAAAGTGTTTTACAACATGAAGATAAAAAAATGTGTCTCTGATACTGGTTCGTTTCTGAATATTTTTTTATCTGATAGAACATGTTCGTTTCTCAGCAGTATGATTGCCGCCAACTTTTGCAGGAGTTTTCTGCTTTACCGATGTTGTTACTCTAAACGAAAAATGTGCATGTATACTGTGTAGTTAGTTGGAACTGGAAGTATATTTTTTGCTGTCCAACGCGCATAAATAATGTCATATATTTAACAAAATATTAGGATTTTTTCCAGTCTTTATTGGAACTTTTTATTGGGCATAGAAAAATTTCAGCTGTGATAATGTCTACGGTTTGGCAATGTTCAGTTTAGCAGCAAACAATGAGGCATTCCTAAGTGTTTAGCATGCACTGCTAAGAATCGTAAATCGGAAAAAAGTAGTAGGCGAAAGATATACTATGTTAACATCTTAGTGTTTGATGCTTAGTTGTGAAAAGATTCCTTTCCATAGACAGTTATCAAGACCTGCTGATAACTTCATTTTTCTCTCATTTGTTGCACGTGCTATTGTGACGTTGCCGCAATAAAAGGGCATTGTTACGATCCAGGCTACAAATATCGCATAGTATCTTGGTGTGCTTTCTTACTACGGCCTCAGAAATTGTTAAAAAAGGGAGTTCCTCGCCTTCACAGCTAAGATGGAGGAATTTAACGAACGTATCGGTGGAGAAGCTAAGAAATTATTTCAAACTACTCTTCCTAATTTGTGTGACAAGTTTCACGAAATGGTGAGCAGTGACCAGTTCTCGGATGCAGCGATCCCAAAAGTCAAGCGCATCATCCGCACCAGCTGCCAGGATCTTGTACGAGAACAGGAACGCAAGAAACCGAGTTCGGAACACAAATTGCAACGAAAGAAAATCATTGTTTCCGTTTCAGAGGGTAGCGATGATGAAGAGTTCCACACCCCCATGAACTCTGATTCAGAGCTGAATGTCAAAGAACCACCATGCAAGAAGCTGAAAAAGGAAGTACGCAAAAGAAAAGCAACAACCAAGTCTATTAAAGACGACAGTGATTCAAGTGAAAGTGAAAGTGATATCGATAATAACGTTGTTTTAGAATGCAACCCGCATATAAATGACATGATGGACCGGCTTAAGCCCGAACTGCGGGCTGTCATCGAATGCTGCAATACAGTCAGAGCCTGGGTGCAGCTGCAAGTGCCAGCAATGCAGGACGGCAACAACTTCGGTGTTGAAGTGCAAAGCGGCATGCTTGAGGAAGTGAAGCGTGTCGAAGATGAAAGTCACCTTTTTCTTCAAACTCTGTCCCTTTACCACTTAACCAGAGCAGACCTTGCCAGCAGGTTTGCCAAAAACACCGGAGTTCAAGATTTTGTGCGAGCTCTGGAAGAGCTTGACGCGAAAGAGGTCATAAGTCTTCGCTTAGTGGCACGCGAAGCGAGAAACTCTTGCGTGACACTTCTGGATTCTTTCAAGAAAAACATGGAGAAGATAGTTTGTCCGCGTTCTACTTCACAAAATATGATGATGTGCTAACTTATTTAATAAAATAACTCTATACCGTAACTACTTAGAGATAGTGTGCGCGTGACGATTTTAAAAATAGGAGTCCTACTTAGCCACATGAGCGGTTAGAATTGAGCTGGTGACCAAGGCGGGGCCCCTGGGGGAAATTTTACCAAGGGCCACGAAGACCGATACCGCGCCCCCTAGCTTCTGGGGCCCTTGTCGAAACTTCAATAGCTTGTTTGTATAGTAATCAGAATATAGATAAAACAATTAACGCGCTTAAGATTTAGAAATAGATTAATTGGTACATTGGCAACTGGCTTACACTAGTAATTTTGGGCTAGATTACAGAAAAACTTAGCGTGTGTACTTTTATCCTCCTAGGCATGGGTGGCGGAACCTTTTACAAAGTGGGAGGGCGCAAGTATATAAACATAAAAAAAACTATAGAAAAATTTTGTGGTTTAAATTGGTGACTGTGACGTCACAAGCATTGAAATACGACGTCATTACTTATACACCATAATGGAGATCTAAATTACACTATTTTAGTCAAAATTACACCGCTATGAAAATGTATCGACGAACCGTCTGAAATTCAAATAGGCTGTTACAGGGGCGACCCAGGTCAACAGCGGTACTCGGGCTTATAATACGATTTATTGTGACTGAATAAAACCGTTCGACGTTTGCGTCACTGAAATTTCCATTTGCTTTCATTCTGGCTGGCATTACCGTTGCTCTGTTACGTTAGTTACGTAACAGCAAATGAGAAGTTCTCATGATAACTTCTCCATTGTTAAGTAACGTCCGTCGCAGAGCACTGATAACGCCAGTAAGTCCTCTGCATGCTAGACTCATCCATATTATCCCGAGTTGTTGGACAACTTATAGTTCGTTTGAAATTATTCTTGAAATGGGAACTGTCCACTGGATTGGACTTCAAATCCAATGTTCTGTACAAATCCATTGCTTCAAAAAACATTCAGTCCGACGTGAATTATGTTTTAAAAAATACTTAATTGCATAGGGCAGCTCGGGCTCTAATGGATGAGCCCGAGTAAAGCGCGAGCGAACGAAGTCGAGAGAACGCCTAATCAGAACCGTGGCCAGAAAGTCGTCAATAGGGGGGGCTTTACGTTCTTGCAGGGGGGATTGACATTCAAGTTTGACAAAAATCGCACTAATTTATAGTGTGTCATATTTCAATTTTGGGGGGTTTGGAGCTTCGT
>JGI24022J15233_10001345_pt1 | contig 20166 bp, 12 predicted proteins | sample Ectturendosymbi2_FD_15233 | JGI IMG/M metagenome (IMG submission 15233) | reverse complement strand
TATGTTAGGTTTGCGCTGGGTATCTCTGATAATTAGTGGCTTCCAGTTAATGACATGATCATGTCAAACTCACAAACCAAAGTTGTTACTACCGATATGATGACCCCGTTCAATTACTCGCTTTGAATTCCCGGTGGATGACCACGAGGGATTTGCAGTATCTATATTCACAGCTTGCGTTTTCCAGGGAGGCCAGTGAAACGAACCGCCCCCGGGGTAGCTTAACAGCGGATTGTCGTCCGACAGCTGTACAGTGGAGGAGACATAGTGCACCAGATGCTGAATTCATTCAGACAGATGTAAAAAGACTGTACGAAGCCGGAATAATCAGACCTATCAAATCGGCTTGGCGCGCTCAAACTTTGGTTATCTCCAATAGCAAACCAGGCGATAAGCACCTGTCCTGCGCAAGGACGTCTCACAAACAGTCAACTTGTTCACAGTTTTTGTCGTTCATCCGCTGCCGCGAATAGAAGGCGGTGCAAAGATTGCAAAGTATTTTGTATTCTCAACCTTCGATATATAGCGCGTATCACCAACTGGATTTTGTGGGAGGTGACAAGCCTTTTACAACGTTTGGAGCTGCAGGCCGTCCGTGGGAATGCAACTGCCTTCCATTTGGTGTCGCTAATGAGGTTCCTGCCTTTCAACGCACGATTGATGCAATAGTTGATGTCGAACAGACGGGAGATACGTACCCGTATCTGGACAATGTCACAGTATGTGGCGAAACACAAATGGAACATGATGCGAATGTGCAACGTTTTCTGGCGGCTCTCAAGGACAGGAATGTAACTTTGAACAAGAGCAAGGCAGTTTTATCTGTGCCAGTGAGGTGTATTTTGGAGAATCGCTTTGGACACGGGATAATGAAGCCTAATCCGGAACGATGACGGTCTATACGCAATTTGCCTGCACTTAAGGGGTCGTAAGTCGCTCCAACGAGCATTAGAATTACGCAAAGTGAATACCTCGTGTTTCTGACAGAATAACTTGACCTAAAAATACGAGCATCCGTTTCCATTAGAATTAGATCAACAGTGCGTAAAAGATTCTGAATTATTTCTTACGGTTCGTTGTAGGCCTTTATGAATCGCTGCTACTCATGGAAGAGCGCGATGCTTCTGACGTGTCGGTTTCTGCAAATTTGAATCAAAAGGGCTGCCCGTTGCAATTTTGTAATGGTCGCAAATAGAACGACCTTCGCTACCCGTCAGCAGGTGAAGCAAAGGCAATTACCGAAGCCGGGCAAACTTGAGGTCGTTTCCCAACGGAACGTCATTTTACTCCAACGGATCTGCAATCCGTCTCGTTCGTGTGAGGACAATAGTGAAAAGAAAACAAAATTCAGTGTTGGCGATTGGAACTTGCATCCTTTTCTTATCAAATCCAATACCGACCAGGAAGGGAGAACAACGCAGCTGATACACTTACGCGGGCGATTTGTTCCACCGTTTCTCAATATAGGTTGGAAGATCTGTATCAAGGATTTTTTCACCTGGAATATCACATTTGTTGCATTGTGTGCGTTCAAAGAATCTGCCTTTTTCTACGTAACGTGTTTGTTCATCTTGAATATGTGTAGGGCATGTGCAGAAGTTAAACCACAATTTGATTAAGGTTGATGAGTATTCTCGCTTCCCGTTTTGTTTCGCATACTCTGACATGTCGTAATTGTTTAGACCACTGGTCTTCACCCTTCTTTGTAAAATCGCCCCCCTACAAGCACTTTGCTTGAAAATCGCCCCCTTCCAATAATTTTTCTGAAAATAGTATTTTGTTTTGAAAATAATTCATAGCTAATGAAATATAAACGGGCAATCTAGTAGCACAAAACAAAACGAATGCAAATGCATTTGTAGAATAAATGTTATTAATTTCCTTAATTTCCAAAAAGAGCTCATTCCAACTAATGCGAACCTTGCGATGGTGTTTATCTGCAAGCTTTTTCAAAGCAGGTTGCAAGTTAGTCAGTTTAAATGGAGTTTCCCCGATCTTGTTCATGCCAAGGCGGTTGCGGTGTTTATTACGCGTGTGCAGTCCTTGGCAGAAACCTTGCTCAGGGAAATACGTCATGGGAAACCCCACTGATAGTACCTTCACTTTTCCTGAAAGTTGAAACGTTCCTGGATGGTGGAATCGTATTCGCTTATGCTAGTCAGCTGGCAAAAAGCTATTTCACCCATAACTTTCTACGCAGTACAATTTTCGGCGTGATCTCCACAACAGAATGACTTCATAGCAAGCCTCAAACAACAGATGACGAAAAGGATTTTTTGGAGTCTTTAGTTTAGCCAAAATTGAGTGCTTTGGCTTACTTGCCGGTCTAGCCTACTGTTCTGTTACACTTTGCCGTAAGCAGGGATGTAGCGCAAATAAAAAAGGTGTGGGAACGCACCCAAAAAACTAGCCATTTTGAAACAGCTTCGAACTAATCTTGAAGCAAAACATGAAAAAGGTGTAGGAACGCCGTTCCCACGCGTTTCCGCCCCACTACACCCCTGGTCATAAGTCAGATGAACACAGTACAGCTATATCCACAGACGCCAAAACACTTGAAGTGACTGAAAAACACGATGAACACGTGTTACAATTTACGGCTAGCCATGCCTAGTTTTACTAGCCGTTAATTTCTGCGTAAATTGTTTTGCAACAGTCATATTTCCAGTTTTTTACAACAGAACACATTTCAGTAGGACTACGTTGTTTTATTCAAGGTACTACCTAAAGCTTATGAAATACATGATTATGGACTGTCGTATTTTTTGCCTGCGAAACAATGATTTGGAAATGCTTTACCGAAGGCCTAGAAGACTTGTTTCAAGGCAATTTTGGCAATTAATAACACATACGGTTGGGGAGATTTGTGACAGTTCACGACGAAAATTAACTGCACCAAACTTGACGGCAACTTGCAATTCGCTATCGCCGCGAAAGTCGATGCGATGTGGTGGCAGTGTTATGATTGTTGGGCCAATTTTACTAACTTCAAAGACCCTGAAGTCTTCCTTTTGAAAAAATGGAGTTTGACCAATTGGGTATTTTCCGATAGCTGTATCAGTATTGGTTGCTTTCGGCACTATCGGTATAATAAAACTAATTAATGCATACTATAGTTATTGAAGCTACAACAACTGATATTGATATGGTTTTGCAAGTTTAGTTGCAAATCTGACATAATAATTGCTTTGTTGCCACTTCCGACGTGTACTGTTTTGCCCATTACTAGAAGATTGCATATTAAGAAGGCTAGGCGTGGGAAGGCAAGAAACGTGGTCTTACAGTACAGCACTTAGTTTGGTAAATGCTCTGTCCGTTATGTATATAGTGCTTTACCTTTATGATGTTCCCAGGTTTGACTCTACTGTAGCTTTGAATGTACTGTACTTACCAAATATATCACGGCTAACGTTAAATAACAAAATTCTTTAAAAGTTTGAAGCATACGGAATGAATTTGCTTCTGAATTAACGTCAACACCAAAGGCTGAATTATTTCGCAGTTTCAAACGCAGGATGTTGATAAGCCAAAATAAAGTTAAAATTTTTTAATTTCAAAGTAAAAATTTCACGTTTTTAGGTCAAAGATCGGTTGCCGTATAATCTTCGTGAGGACCGCAATGCTTGACTCCCAACCAAACCAGTCACAATCTCAGTGGTCTTGGATATTTGGTGCAGTGAAGCGTTTCACCGAACCATGTTACAGTAGTTTGACTGATGCGTGACCAGTCCGATATGTGTTTTATAACCTTTGTTACGAACCATGGAGTCGAACGTGCATCAAATGCTTTGTTCCAAAGCAACAAATATTGATTTATTCGAATCAATTGAACATTTGAGTATGTTAACCTGCAGAAATCGCCCGTCTGGAAACTGAAATCGCCGCCCAAATCTCGTAAATCACAAAATCGCACCAAGACGCATGAAATCGCCCCCTGGGGGGCGATTTCGCACACGTTGAAGACCACTGGTTTAGACCAACTGTTTCGTTATGTGTATGTGGCTCATCCAGTTATACGTTAACGCAGATTTCTGCCTCTCGTTTACGTCTCGCGAGCTCAAAGACAATCTTCTAAATCATTGCAAGTAGTCACTAGGTTCCTTATCACCTAGTAGGCCCGTCACCCAGTAGACCAGTGGTGCTCAAACTTTTTGGCTCGTTGGTCACATTTGTCTTTCAGAAACCCTTTCGCAAGCCACAAGAATTTATAATCTCAATAAAAATCCTCTAAAAAATTATCCTAAATGATTAAAGTGTTTAGTTCTCTTTCCAATGAAAATTGCCTCGCGGGCCACGGTTTGAGCACCACTGCAGTAGGCAATGCCTGAGTACAAAGCGAGATAATGGGATATTTTGAAAGAAAATAGACTTTTGTTGAAACTTGTTTATGCGTGGGAGCAGCTTCCCCCTNAAGCATTACATGTTACGCGTTGATTACTTTGCATTAGTGCTAATCATACACAGTAGGAACTGTTGTTNACCATTTCCCATCGATCAACAAGCAGTAAAACTCTTCCCGCACGGTTGCTGCAGCCAGGACCGGTGTTTTTGCAAAGGTACGCGCTGTTCAACTGCTGTGACAGTTTTGTGGATGAAGGAGACTTAGTGGGGCGGAATTCAATGAATGGGAGTGTTCGGCACAAAGATGGGAGCAAAGCGTTTGCTTAACGCAGTGGTTCCCAAACTGGGGGTAAATTACCCCCGTGGGTAATGCGCGATTCATCGAAGCGTAACGCAGAACCAAACTACATTTTTGTTCTGTATTATGAGCGATCACTGCAAAATAAATTTTCGACATGAAATGCGAAAAGTTTTTATTGCTGGGTAATAAGGCGTAATCGCCACCTTGATTTGGGTAACGGTTGGAAAAAGTTTGGGAACCACTGGCTTAACGCTTCAAGGACCGCTAGAGCTGTCCGAGCGTGCTGTGCATTATATCTTACAGAGACGATTGCCGGTGTGCTAAGTGAGGGAGAACTTTTCCGTACATTCACAACCGCATCAGCAACATCCTATAATTGCGTTCGACAAACACTAACTTTCGCATTTGCCTACAGTGGCTTGGAACTTAACATTTCGTCAAGTCAGCACAGCTGACCAGAGGGGCGAAGTGGAATTCTTCGACGTTAATCATTGCAAAATCAATCACTTTGCTTTTGGATGTATCACTAATGATTTGTATATTAACAGTAAATCACACCACAAAAATGCGATATACAAGGCAATTTTATTTGAAGAGGGAATAATATTGAGGCGACTCAACCAAAGGAAATAAGATTACCTCACCAGCCTAAACCAACTTGAAGTTAAAGCGGTGCGCTCAAACCGTTCTTTGGACATGAGAAATGACATGACAGCAGTGGCATCATAATGGGAAGAAAGACTACGCTAACTAAAATGTGACAACAGCGATGACCCACAGGTTTGGACTACATCATTCCCCTACCTGCTAACTCTATCAAAGAAAGAACAAGGATTATATACGAGGGCAATAATTACTTACTAAAGATCCCACATGCAATCCCGTCGCAACGGGGGGCTTTGGTTTTTGAGTTTTTGTCATATTTTGGAATCCCAAGCCCTCTGCACAAAGCAAATCCCTCATATTGGAGACTTTCTGGCACAGGATTCGCCCACCACGATTGGCCAAAAATTAACAAGCTACCAGCACCTTGCTTTATGCAAGACAAAACAGATAAAAGATATTTTGTCAGGGCCATGCAGTATCTATGCTGTTTGTGGTTTGCCATGCAAAATACAACACATCCTGGTCCCAAACGTTTTACAAACTTGCAAAAATGAAACCTTTCTACTGAAGCAAAATCTGACATGTGTGCAAACTATGGCATTATGTAGCGACTTGTGTAATATGCCAGCAGCAGTATAACCCAGTTGTGACTCTCGGAATACCTGTATAGGTAAATGGCGTAACAAATTAAACGAAACAATTAATTTCTTAACATGATCCACCCTCCAGTGAAATGATTCTTGTACACCTTTGCGATGTTCATTGGTGTTTTCCATTGGGCTTCGGTCACTTGTTTGGACTCCATTCTTACCACACATGTATGTTTCTTACCAATTTTTGTTCCTCTCTTCGCGACGCTTAGCATTTAAAAGCCTTCCTAGGAATACGTCTATCAACCTTACGACGTACGACGTCTTTCTGCTTACGCAATGTACCTACTCTTTGTGCTGAGTCATCACGACGTGATTCCGTCATCTTGGTTTTGTTGCTCCGCAATTAGCGGAAGATAGCATTTCACTTTCAATGAAAAGAAATACTTAAGAACGGCGTATTTTCCAGTTTTTTATATGCTTTAGTTTGTGCTTCGATTTATTTATTTTAGTCTTTGAGTTTGTTTGCTTCCTCCGTCCTACTTCAGCCCTTCAGAATTTTATCCTAAGCACTGCTTGCAGATATCAGAATAGGGAATGCGCAGAGTTGCTTAAAATTTAATTCGTATTAAAAAATTTGCTGGTACAGTAAATTTGACTGCGTAGCTTCTGTGGGGACTAATTGCTTGAATACAGATGTGTGCATGTTTAAATCATCGCAAAGTCGTGAAAGCAGTGCCCAGCCGGATGCTTCCTCAAAACCTTGCAGGAAACCTCAACCTTTTGTTTGTAGCTTATCTTTTCTAGGTCCTTTCACTCTAAGATCATCATTTTCTGATCCAACAGATAATGAAACGACCTGCAAAAGTATGGAAATTCCTCAATTGTTNAACGGTTCTTCCACCGTTGCTTAATTTCTTGCTTGAACTAGTATCAACATATTTATAACTACAACAATAATTTTGGAGATCAGACTTGACATTTTACGCAGCGTCCCTAGACAAGTCCTTCCAAGAAATGCTTGAATTATGAAGCAAGTTTTAACAGGGCTTTTTATTTGATTTTCAATAGGTCTCCAAACGATGAGAAACCTAAGATGGGGGCAGAAAATAAGTCTGGAAGAGAGTAAAAGGATGAGTTTGTTACAAAACGTAGTTTAACCGATTTTAACAGCAAACAGGATAATTTTTCGCATTCTAGGATCTAGGACATTCAGTACGTTAAAGTTTCATTTTCTACAATCTAAGAGCACACGTGCATGAATCTCGTCTTTCAATGACCAATTTTAACAGGATGAAGCGGCGAGTAAACGCCACTGACGTTCTGTCCGCAGAGACTTTAAGCGCCCTAGCAAAATTTTCTGGCTGCATTGCAAATCGGGGTCCGCCATCTTGCCCAAACATGTGCCTGGATAACATGTACAGGTATGTAGCTGTTGCTTGCAAACGTATCATTCCACTGCTGTATTTTTGTGCAATTCGTCGATTAACCGCAGGCTACCAGGTGAAATGAATGAATAATCTATATTTTGGAAGCGAATGAAATTCGGGCAAGGCAGCTCAACTTAAGCTTGACCAGCTGGTTCATTGGTGGCTGTGAAGAGATTATGCGTTATTGATTGTGGGCAAATAGTGACGAGTTTTCAATCCACGTTTAGAAACAATGTTATCGTTCTAAAAAGACGAAACAATAGCATATTTTCAGAGTCCTTTCATTAAAATTTTTGGTTATTGTCTTTTCGTAGAGATATTTATCAGAAATCTCTAACAAATCTTATCCTGCGAAAGTTCACCTACAAAATTTCATATTTTTGAAAATATTTTCACTATATTGATATACTTTTTGTGCATCCAAAGATGCTCATGGCGCACTAAGTATTGTTTAGTGTTACCGCCATATGCCAGATTCTCGAATATCAAAAGTNACGTCATTGGCGCTGCTGGTGAATGACGGTGTCTGTTCGGTCAGCACGACGACGTGTGTTCAATGTCGAGTTGCTTGCCACGTTTCAGAACCTACACGGGCGAGTGCACGAATCGCGAACATCCTCATTGGGGTGCTTCGAACATGCCCTTTGCACGGTGGCTTCCGGCACAGTACGAAAACGACTTCAGCACCCCCCAGGGCTGGGAACCAGAAAGAAGGTACAACGGCTACAAACTGCCGATTGTGCGCAAAGTTTCAAATGACATCATGCACACAACAAACGCCCACGTCACAGGTAAACAAAGTACAAATGTGTTTGGAATTGCTGAATTTCATGTCAAAGTTCACCCTGCCGTTCGGTAGCGAAACGCTGATGTGCGCAAAGGCTCTGAACGTTTTTATCTACTGTAAAGTTTGTGAAAAAGAGATCAAGGGAATGTTCAATGGCAAAGAATTAGCTAGTAGAAAGTTACCAAAAACGTTGCCAACGACAAGAATCATGTTTGCACCAGACTGAATTGGGCAGAAAAGAAGAACGAGACGTAGGAAGAAGTCTTGTATTTAGCGATTAACGTTCAAAATGTAACTATTTAGTTCAAGACGTTATGAGCTGAGCCAACAAACATCTTACAGCATTTACAGTGATATCAACGCACAGAGAAATTACGCAACTGCGCTTCTTCACGAAACACTCGGTAAATTTCAGTTTTACGGTAATCCTTGCACTATGCGTTTTGTCGCGCTGGAATTGTATGAATTCTTTTTCTTACGGTCGTTCTTGGAAGCAGTCAACACTTTTATCTCATGTGCCTGTTCCGCCTCTCTTTTACAAACCTTAAGACACAGCAAGACCTGAGTGCGTGTGAATCTAAGCAAGATTAGTTTTACCCACGCAAAGACTCCACCACGAGACGCATTTAATCTAACAAAAGCTAAGCCTAAAATGACTTATATATTTGATATTTCGCATTGAACTATCACACAAGCAGTTGTTACTTTACGATTGATTATGCTGCTTGTCATGTTAAACTAACTTGCTATCGTACGAGTAAAAAAGACGCAAATAAACAAAATGTTATTACGTGAAAAGAAAGGGACAGAAAACTTGCATGAAACGTAATTTCTGAACTGACTCCATTGAACAACTGCTAGATACAAATAATTATCATAATTCAGCTTGGCAGGTTGATCAGACGCTTTGGTTGAAATTGAAAAATGCTTGTGAATGGAACATCAAATTTAAACTAAAAATTTTTTTCCCGACTTCTGAAAGTTGTTATTCAATAAATTTTCTCACAAAACTCAAAAAACAAGGATCCATTGAGAAGTTTGATTCACTTGCTTGAAATGCAGCAATTGCTCTCAACCGTTTGCAAACATTATTTTCCAGATGATCCTGATTATTCTCATTTGCTTGTCGTCTGGGGACAATACATTGATCACGACATCAGTTTCACTCCACAGAGCTTAAGTACCTCAACATTTCAAGGTCTAACCGACTGCAAAACAACATGCATGAACCAGTCTCCGTGTTATCCTATGCAGGTTTTTAGTATTTTATATTTTTTGCTTTTTGCTTTTTGTTGCTAAAAAGAACAAGATGGTAAAGTGTAGTTTTTCTGTTTGTGAGTAGAAATTAGAAAATCTCATGGTGACGACTTTAAACAAAGCTTGGTGGTCTTTATTCTTTATTCACCCAGCGAGTATTTACTTTTCGCACTTTCTCTAGTTTTATGGTCACGATTTTACTGAACATCAGATCAAAGCTCCCGCCGACATTTTTAAGCGCGCAGGAGGAAAACGCGGTTTGTATTCAAAGATACTGTATTCAGTTGTTAGCTATTGGGGCAAAAAAGAACGATCCAAAACCACATGTTTTTATGCTTTTCGTGGCTTGATGGTGAAAGGTACGTGAAGACAACCAGGGACATCACGGCGTTTGTTTCGGCAAAGGTGCATCAATTTTAAAGTTCTCACGCGGTGAAACAAAAACTGTTAGAGCTTGTATTTTTTTCCAAATATCCCAAAATCAACAGGCCATCAGGCATCACAAACAATCACTTTTTCTCGCTAAAATTGGTTTCCAACGCTATATATGTCAAGCACTGCAATAAGCTAATTGTAGGAAAATTCGGTTTCCTGATTGGGGAATTCTAGTGTTCTGCGTTGTTCTTGTTGATGACAGGCGATATACTGGGAATTTTGTCTTGTTGTGAGGTTTTGCATTCTGCTGAGTTTTTGGAAAACAAATCCCTGTTTTGTTTGAAGTCATCAGCGCCTTCTCGAAGCGCGATTGGTTTAAATTCTCAAAAAGCAAGTTGGTTCTCAAAACGAGCAGCGCCAGATGCTCTGGTTGCTTGCATTGGCTTCAAGCACCTGTTGGTTTAAGTAAGGGTCGTTGGAGCATTTCGTTGCTCTTTTTGTGCACAGAGAGTCAAAAGAGCCTGAAAAGATGATGTTTTCGTCTTGTCTGTGAGTACATCGAGCCAGCAATGTGATTTTATGACAGACGCTGTTTGTCGTCAGTTAAATACCACGATGATTCTTGCGATATACGGGATTTGTGGAGGTAACAAAGGACTCAGGATGTTTTTCCAGCCAGGGAAGTCGCGGATGTTGTCTTTCCGCTTTTAGTTCGTCTGGTTTAGCGAGGCCAAGGATGAAGGCCAGGTGCGCGTTTGACTTGCAAACAAACTCTCCTTTATTCATCATAAGATGTCGCTTTCGCTCGGTGCCCTGGCAGTTGGCGTATATCCCAAATGTAGGACCTCCTCAAAGCGTTGTTGTTTCTTGGTAAAGCATGCCGCATTTCATGTTTCTGCGGAAGTCATATACAGTCGGTTCAGTATAGTCGCTGTCAATACATGTCTCATCTCCCTGTCCGATCCAGTCCCGTCGCTACAAAGGGGAGGCTTCGTGGGCTTAGACCCCCCAAACAAAGCTCCGATCCCCCAAATTGAAATATAAAATACTATAAATCGCTGGAGTTTTTATCAAATTTCAGAAGGCCAAGCCCCCCTGCACAAGCGTAAAGCTCCCCGATTGAAAACGATCTGGGGACAGCTCGGGTCCGCGCCCAAAAAAAGCAACTGTAATTGCGGGCCTGACTTGAGAGCAAGCATCGAAACATCTTTATTAATTCCCAGGTACCTTCCGACGATCCTCGCATCCAAGATGCTCAGTGCCTTCCCTTCTTCAGATCAGCGGCTGTCTGCGCAACCGGAGACACGTCGTCGCTTTTTCACAAATTCCAGCCTCGAGAGCAGATAAACGCCCTCACGGCGTTCATTGATGGCAGCACGGTAACGCAAATTGAGCTTTCATAAAATGCACTAAGTTGTCTTATAAAAACATGTCGACTAATACCTTCGTTACCGTCTGCGGCATTTGTTGTCTTTCGGCTTCACGTTGTGGATTGCTTATCAAACTTGTGCTGGAGATCTATGGTTTGTGAGTGATGTGCAGAAGGCTTGTGATGGGCAGAGTTCATTTTCTTCTTTCTGGCAAGCAACATGTCTCTGAAACGGCTTTATGGGCGACTTCACGCTGTCTAATGATCTGTGGCTGTACACACGTTTGGAGAACGTGCAAGCATTCTTTAAAATGTGAATGTTTCGCAAAAAACTATTTGAATTTCCCATTTCAAAATACCTCGTTTTAACGAACGAAGCGATGAAAGCAGATTGTTCCCAATTGAAGAGCAGCGTAAATACCAGCAAGGCCTATTTTCCGGGAAAAGGTGCTTCGTAAAGATAGAGAAATGCTTGCGACGAGGGAGCCACGGTCCTCCCATAAAAATATTGACCTTCGCTTTAGGATTGACCTTTGACCAAAGATTGAACTTCCACCTTCCATATTAAAATTGATTCCATGTCAGGATTGACCTTGCCACAAAAAGTAAATTGTCCAGCTCTTTTCAAAGCAGCAGATGCAGCTGTGTTCTTATGACTTATAACAAGAAAGCTACTAAACGTTTATTCTACTACTTCCCATTTTAACGCACATTGTATTAAACTTTCAAGACCGGACTCTGATGCAAAAGCCCGACATTGCAGCTATGCATGTGCTTGATCAACAGGTGTACGGGAGTGACGAGTCGCTGGCGAACAAACTAAGAAATCTGAGCACAGACGACGGCTTGCTTCGAATAAACGAAATGTTTCGTGATACAGGTAAACCGTGAATCATCACACTAAATCATGGAGATCCAGGCAAAAGTTCTGACGTCTCACCATACTGATGTAGCTTACAGGGTTTACCGAAACGTTTACATTATTATTTTATTTCGTTTATTTTGGATGGTTTAGAGCAGGTTTTATCAAATGCATATTTCAGTAGGTTTTGCAAACGCACGATGTACTCGAAAGCAATCATGTTTGAACCAACCAACGAAAGTAAATCTTTTATAGTGGAAAAGAAAGCAAAAATATTTGTTCTACCCGAGAAACCAAGTTACAAATGCCTTGATGTTGAGAGACAGATAAGAGGGCACTCGCATCGAAAACAGACAACTTGAGCAACAACAACAATCATCAGCAGCGAAAGAAAAGAATAGGAAGCCAACTGGCACTCACTCGATTAAACATGAGGGACGTTTATTTTGCGATAAAACCACTGGTCAAACAGACGACAATCACAAGCATTTGAACGGGCTTTTTACGTGTTTGCTTAAACCGCAAGCAAGGTGAACCATCAGCATCAGTCGAAGCAGCCAAGAACGAATAACTTTGACGAGTGCGTTTTAGTTAAAGAAGTTTCATACATATTTTCAAGCTCAACATTCCCTTTATTGATGTCGCTATAGCGCATGCTGATAACCCCACTTCGTGAATGCCCTTTTGTCCCTTCCTTCAACACGGGAGCACCTGTGTGCTTCCTGAGCGTCACGTTCCAGAAGCTTGTGTGTGTAGCTCATTGTTTTGAGCAGAACAATGAGTAAGATTCCTTATAAACAAACAAAAGATCCCGAAGACAATGCGTTGTTGGTTGCATTTGTGATTTGAAAAGCTCCGTCATACTAGAACATAATCAGGTTATCGCATAGTAACTTTTACTTAACACGATAAGCATATGAAAAGTCTAAGCAAACTTCGATGCAACACGTAACCGATCGTGGGCTGATAAATTACGTTCAAGCGTGAAGGTGTTTTGCATTTTGTGATCGTCAAATGTTTCTGCTTCTCTTTAGGTAACAGAGAGTACCTCCCTTTCAACCCAAACAACCCGTGCGTTCAGGACCCATTCGACGCCAGTGGTGTCCCCATCCCTTGCTTTCTTGCCGGCGACGGAAGGTGAGTGCGTTGTTGCTGAGAATTACCTTTGAAGACCAATCGACTGCAACCACGCCACGCCGCTGACTAGCAGAGGATAGGTCGCCTTTTCAAGTCTATTGCGTCGTTATGCAGACATCACTTGGTTACAGTTATGGTCAAGCAAACCAGCGATAAAATATTAATGATGCTTGACATCAGCTTTGTCACAAACTGTTTCAGTCTAGGAAATGTCATCGGACTCTCAATTTGACATAACAATTGGCACCACGCAACACAGCACGTAAATAGTTTAAAACGATGCATTCCTAATGGTCTAATCCTCACGTTTGATGGTTAAATTCTAAGAGCAAATGACAAAGCAGATGAAAACGCATATAAAACGTGCACAACTTAACGTATGTTGCGGACCATGAGGCGCACCGGAGTGTAAGGTCAGCATAAAAAATTGAATGCTTTTCTTTTTTCATACATAAGGCGCATTAAACGAAACAAACTCAGATATCATACGAGTGAATTTAATTGGACTTTTTCGGACAGATCAAACTCGCTCGGATTACCGCACATGCGAGGGAATGTAACATGTCACACTTGCCTCATAATCCGCTAGATACTAACAGAATAAAATAAAAGTGCTCGGGTTTGATTCGGTGTGGGCCAATGTAGTTAGTAGCCTCGTGGTGTAATACCATCTGTGGTATGTGCTACCCACTCCCGCTGCTATTAATGTAACACGATTTTCTGTTTACAATAAAATCGTATCTGGCAATTAAATAAATAGCACCGTTTTCCACAAAAAATTGGTTCTAGATGAGAAAGCACAACCAGAGTCATACATTAGGCACAATGCAATATAAGGCGCACTTTCGATTTTTGAGGACATTAAAAGGATTTTACGTGCGCCTTATGGTCCAAAAAATACGGTACACGTGCGTGTGACCTTATCTGGCGCAACTGGAAAGGTTGAAATGTCCTACTGGGCAATAAAACATTTATCATGTTTACTTAAATTGGAATTTTTTTTCAGCGGGACNAAATAAGCAAACAATTCTTGATCAAGNCATGATTAATTCCTTCAGTAGCTCCAAAGCAGCGTTTCGTAAAGATTTGTGGGTCACGGAACCCTAGNACATCCCAATAAAAGTTGCGGACCCCTCAAGAAGAAACGTTGCATTAAATACTCAAAAGTAGGTTTCAATTATCGTAGCAGACAGTATCGAAATATCTGCAAAGCCTATCAGCCCTTTTGAAATGTCAAAGTAAAGCCTATTAACCCTTTAAATCACAATCATTGACTCCTTAAATAAATCACATTCACGCACCCATTGGGAGTTCATGTATCCTCGGTTAGGCTTTCACCGAACAGCCAAATGTCCAGCGTTCTGTGCTGGACTTCTTAATGCCACTTGCAGCTCAAAATATTATTACACACATGCTTCGAGTATAGGAAGGAATTATTCGAACAGTTTGCCAAACAAACCAATGTTTAATCCATATTGTTTTGGCCGTGATCGGTGTCTTAGTTACAAACAAGCGGCACATCGTGGGCGATTTCTACCTAACCTGGAAACGAAAAGAATTTTGTAGAAAACCATTTCTTTTGCTATGATCAATGTTAACCGAGACATCGAAAACTTTAACAAACCTGGCATTTAAGGAAATGTTCAGTCCCAATTTTAGAAGTCAAAAGCAAAAACAGTTGAGTCACAGAACAAAAAATAACCTTTCCATGGACTGCGAAATTTTACAGTATGTACTGCTTCATAACAAATAACGAATGTTAACATTTCTTACATAAATTTTTCGTATTCGCGCTTGCTAAACTACGGGCGCTTTCAGGAAAAAAAGACGAACTTAGCGTTCCAAACACACGTTCGACATAGCCCACATTTGCATATGTCATCGTGCCTTTGCGATTTCTGTATGAAAGTTTGTTAATCTATCAGAAAGGTAATAGTTTGTTTAAAATAAAAAAATAAAGAGATGCCTTGTTTTCTTGACATATTGAAAATGCTTGCTTGTAAAATCTTAGGAAATAGACGGTTTTATTTATAATGTGGAAACCTAACAACAGGTAACCCCGAGGTATTTCTACAGAGCAAGTGAGCACCTCACTCTCTCAGCAATTCACACACTTTGGGTAAGAGAACACAACAGGATCGCTCGCGCCCTCAAGCGGATGAACCCGCACTGGAATGGTGAAGTCCTTTATCAAGAAGCGCGAAAAATTATCGGAGCCTACCACCAAGTCGTCAATTGGAAGTAAAAATTTAGCTGCATGCTTAGGGTTAAAATGTAGCAAATCTTCTTGGAATGATTTTGTCTGAAAGAGTGCGATTGTCAAAAATAAACGAAGGCTCCATGCAAGTCATGGGTGCGGGGGAAATATTGTATAATTGCAGAGACATTCCGACGATTGCTTGGTAAAGGTTCCTTGCAATAAGCAGATTTTGATTTTCAGCCGCCATCATTTGCTACAAAATAAAGAAACGTTTTGGACAATTTAATGTCTTCACATTCACACACAATGGCGTTTAACAGACGCATTTGTGGTGCTACCAACTTGGGGTTGGTATTTAGCGCCACTGTGTGTTGCTGCAACAAAGTCCGAGTAGAGCAATGTAATGTTATATGTTGAAGTTGGTATCTGCGAAGAATTAGAGCATATTTCGGCTGCAGTCCTCCCCCAAGCGGATTTACTTGCTTAGAGGGAACAGGTGGTTAATAAAAATAAATGAAAGTCTATTGATCTGAGTATAAGGCTTGATATTATAGGCTTTATGCGTTTTTACGATAACTGGAGTTACGATATAGCAAAGAGTAATGCACGCAAATTTTAGCCACTGAAACAAGTAACTTTTGGCACGAAAACTGTTTGTGGTTCTCACGCATTTTGTAAATATTGGGATATAGGATGAGATGGCATTTCGTTATGACTGTTGTAGATTAGTGCAGAGTGGCAATGTGGGTCACAAAAATAAACAGTCGGGGAACGAGACACTCAAACAGAAAAATGGAGTTTTAGTCGGTGCCATGGCTTACGCATAAGAACGAAAATTTGTATGCTCTTCAATTGATTCACAGTTTTCAATGTGAGCATTGTGGCTGGAGATCAAAGATACTCCAGTGTGTTTTTCAAAAGTATAATGGGAAAAATACCTCATTTTTCGCAACAAAAATTAAAAATCTAAGGAAGTTTAGATCGAAACAAGGGAAAAAATTCATCAAAATTAATAATGATAAAAATTTATTAATCATGAGAAAGGAAACAAATGACAAATTATGTCACGCGTTCAACAACACGCAATTCGCAGTGGCGATCTTGTACCGCAAAACTTCAACATAATCGAGCAGGAAAATGATAATATTTTCAAATCACCAGCGAGGCAAAATTTCCACGCAAAACAAACTAAAACCTTTATTTCAATACATCTATCTGTTCACCGATCACTTGCAGGGAGTACGTTCCCAAGATCATTGGACAGCAAGGAGTGACCATGATGGGAGAATACAGTAATTACAATTCCAGCATCAACCCAACCGTGTCGAACGTTTTCGCTACAGCGGCTTTCAGATTTGGTCACGTGACAATTATGCCCGAGTTCCGCCGACTGGACGAAAACTTCAACAACCATATAACGTATCCAACTATTCTCCTACATCAAGCTTTCTTCTCTCCATGGCGCATGATCCGGGAGGGAGGAATAGATCCAATCATGAGAGGTAAACTGATTGGCTGTTGGTCACCATGCAGTCAAGCTTCAGTGGTTACAGGATTGTGTAAAAATGTAGTTGCGTATTCTTCAGTCTTTCCACATTATCAAAGAGTAGAGCACATCACGTTCGAGATCTGATTTAGCCCCTAACGACGTTGAATGGGCTTATGTTGATATCTTCATGAGTGTTTGAGAAACAACCTGTGCTTTTTTCAAACCGTCATAATCGAAAAATTAGAAAAACGTTAAATTTATTTTAGACACGACTCAGCTTTTTCAATGAACGCTAAGGGATTTGCGATATGGTTCAGTGAAGGGATTTCCAATCTGGGGTACATGTACCCCTAGGGGTACATTTGCATATCTGTAGGGTTACAGTTATTGTACAACCGTAAATATTAACTTTGATNCATCAAAACGGTGCCTACATTTATAGTTCGAAAAATCAAAAAATTNTATTGNTCATCTTTTTTTNCATGAGAGATTTTAGGGGTATATGCTCATCTTTCGACATACGTAAGGGTTACTTGGACAGAGAAAGTTGGAAACCCCTGGTTTAGTTTAATTAGCAAATTATAACAATGATTCATTACAAGAGTTTGGATTTGCAGGCTTAATTGGAAGAGCAGCGAAGCTTGTGACGCAAACACAGATGATGCACGAAGAACTCAGAGAAAAGCTCTTTGCGCTCCAAAACAAGGTGCTGTTTGGTCCCTTGTGAGCGTTGACCGTATTTAACATATTGTGGAAAAAAGGCTGTTCTATATGGCGAATGTTTGCATCATCCAAGCGAGTTTTTTACGTGACTCTCACCAGGTTGCCCTGGATCTCGCGTCGCTCAATCTTCAACGAGGACGAGACCACGCTCTTCCACTGTACAACGACTGGCGCGAGGAGTGCGGTTTGCCCAGAGTGGAAAACTTCAGCGCACTTGCGGCCGAGATAAGCAATCAAACAGTCAGAGACAAACTGGAGTCTTTATATGGTCATCCTGGGTAAAATAGTTGGTTAAAACCTCTTAATTATAAAAAAATTCTACATTGTCAAGTCTTTTACCGCAAAAGCTTATTGTGTGTAATCTGCTCCACTCCGTTCTTGCCATTGAACCTGAGCTTAGAATTTAAGCACAAAAGTAGCCGTTTGACGTATAACGTCTTCAAAGACTTTCAAAAATCTGGATAGTTTAAAAATCGGTTGTTACGACATCTTTTCCAACGTTGTGTGAAAAATAATGACGCTTCTCTGCACTACTTGTACAAAGTTAATTCATACGGCTTTCGGTCAGAATTGAGGTAGGTACAAGCATAAAAATATTCAAATTCTTTCTATTCATGGGCGCTTGTTTTTATTACAGAAACATTGACATTTGGCTAGGTGGATTAATGGAAGATCTACTTCCTGGCTCACGAGGCGGTCCCACATTCACTTGTCTGTTAAGTCGTCAGTTCAAATTTTTAAGAGATGGAGACAGGTTTTACTACAAAAATCCCGGAGTATTTACTCAGCAGCAGGTATGAAATATCTCCAGCACAAGTTAAGAATACGCTATGATTGCCGAACTGCTACACTACTTTGCGTTGACGAATTTTAGAGGTTTCTTTCACAGATTTTGCGTTAAGATGACCTTTTTACAGCACACTAAAAAGATATAATTTTTTATTAATATGTGGTTATTGTGGTTAAATAGCCTTACATGTTTTGTGGCTGGACACGCTCAACAGTTTTAACACATGAATGTGATGGTTTATGTGGGTGTCTTTAGTTCCAGAGTGTAGATTAAATATGTTTTGCCACAACCTTTAACTGAATACGTTGCTAAGAGTTTGAAACAAAAATATCTCCACTTACTTCATTTGCAAAGAAATCACTGAAAACCAGAAGAAAACACAAATATTTAATTGATGAGATCCCATTTTCCTGGAGTGGCTTTGGAACTACGTTTAGTTTTTATAAATTTTTATTTGAGATTAAAACCAAAAAACAAGAAGCAAACACTGCTAAACACTGAGCCCATCAAATACTAAAATACTTATGAGCAAACAGTCGAGTCCTAGTCTGCTTTCAAGACTAACACATCATTTTTCAAACCTGTTGCCTGGTCAACAGGCAAATATTGCATTTTTCAGAAATACAAAGTTACTTTTTCAGTGACACTCAAAACAAAAGATCAAAATCAACTTCTGAAAATTTCGCGTCATTGGGAAAAATATTTCCTCATTGAATATAACAGCAATAGCAGTTATATTTTGATCTTTATTATTCTTCGACATTAGAAACAATTGGTCAATATATGCAAAAGGTTATTTTCATGGCAAAATGTGATATTCAAAACAATATCTACCGCAGTACAAGTAATTTGACCCAGAAAAATGCTGCCATTTTAAGAAACTTAACATCGCCTACCAAAAGCAAATCAAAATCAATTTGTTAAAAGAGCTTAGCACACTCTGTGTTAGTTTTGAAATTGCAACATTTTTGCACATGCTTTTGAACGCATGAAAAAAAGCAAAACTATAGTGTGGAGTCTGAGAATACCCTTGCGACCGGTTCGAAATAAGTAACAGATACCGCAGATGCAAAGCATTATGGGTCTGAAACAAGACGTTTGTAAATCGTATCATATGCATGTGAAGTTGATAACTTCGTAGATTAAGCGTGAAACGATGTAAGAAGCAACGCCTTTCAAACATTTCCATCTCACCTTTCTTATTTCGGAACTAACTTGAAACCCACCTGAACTTAGAAGCAAAGTGTTGTCCACAGTAATCGCTGGGGCGTCGAGAACAATGAGATAATTCTCCATAATAGCTCTAGTAATTTCATTTGATAAGCAGCACTATAATTTGCTAAATAGACGCCAAATGTTGATGGGCACCTGCAGACAAGTTCGGCAAGATTTATTCAAAATAAGCAGTGTATTTATTTAACGAACTGGAACCTTATTGGCAATATTTTATTCGTAGAATGTACATTTTGACATTTGCAGGTCGCGGCTTTAGATCGGATGAGTTTTGCTCGAGTCATTTGTGACAACACAGGCGTGGACAGAGTACAGCGCGATGTTTTCACGAGGGCGTCGTTTCCGTCAGACTTTGTGTCCTGTTCTGACATTCCTCCACTCGATCTTTCCTTGTGGCAGGAAAGTCCAAATGGTTCGTTTCTTCACAAACATTGAAACTGTCAGTTGAGCTAGCATCTGTGCAAATGCCTGAAAGTACAGTATAAAGATTTTCAAGAAAACAATCTATGCATCCAAATTGGTCCGGTATGAGACACTTAACTGATGCTTACTTTCGGTGGTAGCAGAAATTTTACAGATCGACTGAAAAAGCGATGTGTCAATGACGTGATTCATTTCAATAACTTTTAAAGAAGTTCAAACCTTTCAAACATTACAGCAAACTACACCTGCTGTG
>JGI24022J15233_10001344_pt1 | contig 20175 bp, 12 predicted proteins | sample Ectturendosymbi2_FD_15233 | JGI IMG/M metagenome (IMG submission 15233) | reverse complement strand
GTAACGTAGATTGTGATTGTGTGGTCATTACAGGAGAAACGGCCTATTAAATAATTCATTTCGTTGCAAGGGTGGGAGTGGGAGTCAACTATTGGTTTACTTTAACGTAATTTCATAACCTACTATGCCTTTGTCGCAGAGATTAATAAAACAAAATCACGAATGTCACGTTTGTAAAAGAACAAACTAACTTTTAAACGAAACGAAACATTATGCCACGAACTACCTGCAAAAAGAAAAGGCCTTCCGGAAAGCACCATAGGTGAGGTATAAATACGCATGCATTTTCCCGTTTTGTTTAATAGAATGGATTTTGCAATCGAGAAGGTAAGACCACGCTGCAGCATTTCGCTATTCTTCTGCAAAAGGCTTTGTTAACGTGAGTTGCCGATGCTTCTATATGGCAAGGTTTAGGGCAGTTAATACCTACGGGAACACGAAGCCGTTCATGAAGTAGAGTTCTCCTGCCAGTTACACTTGATCCATGTTGTTTGTTGACTTTTGTTCACCTCACTGCTGACATCAATGTTATCTGCAACAAGGTATATCTCTGCAGGGCAGATGAAGCAGTTGTGAGAGATTGGTGTCTTGAATTTAATGTTCACTTGCACTTCACCAAATACTCGCTACACAGTTCCGGTTTGCTTAGAAAAAAACAACGTCATTTGTTGAGAGAACGCAGTTGCAAGAGTCCGACCTCACGAAAGTCGCTAACGCGTTTCGCTCGACGCTCAGATAATAGATTGACGAACAAATCATCAATATATTAAGCCTGACTTTTGCGTGTGTGTAAAACTTGCTAAGAGTATGCTTTGCATCCTTCAGCCGTGGCGTAGGTGCATCCTTGCAATGTACACAATAAATGTCTGAGCAAGATTTGCAACGATTCATGACTGGATTTCGACATGCGCCACCGAAAATCCACTAGGACAGATCGCTCGCTTAAGTCGGTTCATAAAACCTGTTAATAATCGTTAAGCCATACAGAAAAACTGCACACCGTATGGGTGTGGGGAGTAGGAAAAGACTGGGAAAATGCAGACGATATGTAAAGATCCTAGCCCAGGGGTGGGCAAACTACGGCCCGCGAGACCATTTCATGCGGCCCGCCGGCACTTGCAGTAACTCCGACGCATGTAGAATTTTAGAAAGATTTACTATTTTCATAAAAACGAAAATAGTTTGTTTCAGTTCAGTTCTAACTATAACTGTATAAATAGCATTAAACGTACCGAGTGTGAAATTTGAAAATTGTTTGTAATATGAATGTGGTTATTTACACACTGAATAAATTTTCCTACTTTGTAATGAGAGTGTGCGGCCCTCGGCTGCAACATTTAAGAAATGTGGCCCTCCGTGCAAAAACTTTGCCCACCCCTGTCCTAGCCGAAACGTTGTCCATTTCCATTGGTTTGGGGGACGACGTGTTGGAAAATAGTTACACATGGTTGCTGTAATAACCAGGCTACTCTATTCTGGAGAAATAACGAGAATGTTTGTTATCTCGCAAGGAGAGTTGTGAATGACATCCCTTCGATATATGGTTGAGATCATAGATGCTAAGTATGCTAATACAAACAAAAAATATTTTGTAAAACTAACATAAAGCATATGTAAATGACAAGTTCTACCATTTTTTAATTTAATAATGTATGTTGCTAGAAGATAAGGTAGAAGTGTGTTACATTGATTAAAAATCTGAGGTCATCACACAAAACAACTATCGAAGAGTTCCTTTTCTGAAATGATCATTGCAAATACACTGTAGCGTTTAATCCATTGTAGCGTTTAATCTTTGCTAGAAATATGAAATTATAAAAAAATGCTTTAATCGCTCCTAAACGAGAACTTCAACGCAATAGCGACATTGTTGTAACACTAAAGTTCACTCGTACTGAAAGCAGTAAGTGGTGCGATTTTAATTTACGCCATTGCTGTTTTTTTACTGCTCCATACGACACGTTTTGAATAATGTACATTACTCAGGAAATGTTATTATACCAAAGGTATACTGCTAGCATGTGATTGCCCCTCTTAAAACTTGTCTCTGCCTTTTGTTAACATAAGTTTCATAAAAGCTGGAAAATGGATTTAAATAAATTGGCGAAACAATTTGGTAAGTGAAAATATTTCCCTCTTTAAAACGCTATGTAGCATTTCCTATTGTGTAAGTTCCTTCCATTTTTTCAGTGATTTTCGGATATCTTTGTCTACTGCGTCCAAAAGTATGCTTGGTGGGGTCCATGACAAGCCCAAAGTTCACCTCGCAAAATCAATGGCTTATTTCTTTACCAAAAAAATATAAATGCATTTTGCAAACGTAATTTGAAGGAATATCTGCGCACGAGCCGAGCATGGCTTAAACGTCATTTGGTAATGCGGATGCGGCTGATGTCTGGTTCTACGAAACGATCACAAACAATATCAAAGAGCTAGTGATACTCCACAATAAAGTCCCGTGTACATCAAAACTTGGTTTTCGTAAATCTGGTATAGAAGCATTGGTCAGAGGTCCGGATGATTTTCCAGAAGATTCAAACTTGCCGCAAGCATATTTACAATCTTGTCATATCAAACCAAAATCAAGAAACATTGAAAGAGTGAAAAAGAGTGGGCTAGCAACCTGAATTTCAGAAAATCCGTGAAGGGTGTTTACATGGAACTGAAAAAATGGTCTAGCACCGTGGTTTCATATCATTCTCCCAAACAACTCAAAAAGGACGTGTCCGTACATACATCGTATCAACAATCCCGTCAGCGGTGGTGCATTTGTAACAGCGAATACAAAGGAGAGCTCATGTTTGAATGTTCAACTTGTCTAGGATGGTACCATCCTCCCTGTGTTTTTACGTGTTCTACTCCGCTCTCGTTTAGGCTACAAGAAAACAATGGAGTAAATTGTATGTTGCTTGCGAAGGTGTCAAAGTAAATAGAAACTACTAAGCGTCACTTGTTTACCGACATAAACGTGTGGAAACCAAACATTGTGGGCCAGTGGGTATCGACAATCCAACATTGCTTGTCGCGGAAGTGGCTGCATCAAGCTGTCCTTGCGAATGCTTAGGCAGAATGCAAACAGATAAACAGAAAAGAAAATGTGAACAAATATCTTGCAATTGCTATGAAACAATGGCTCCAAACGCATGTACTGATGAGCACCTTCAGACAGGTGTGAAAGAGCAGAAGAGGGTGATCACATTTTCACTAACAAAACGGAAGACTTGCAGGAAGAAACAAATTCACCATTTTATGTTCTTTCTCGTCTGAAGGATTTTCTGCAATCCAGCATTTTCCGCAATCATGTGGTTGAGGATGAGCCAATTACAAACCCCTACTACAATAAGCAATTTTGCAATAAGGTTATGACTGCGATAATTCCAAGAACGCGTGCAAAATCAAAACTGATGGTTGGGATTTGTCCAGGCATATAAATCGATCAACATCAACTGATGAAAGCGGTTACTACGCCAAGCGCAGTGAAAAGTCTTTGAAGTTGCACAGGAAGTCAATTTTCAAACGATTCTTGTTAACAACCGATCAAGGAGCACTGGAACAGCATTTCGGTGACACGAAACACATTTACTTTAACAACGGTCGCCTGGACAGACTAGATGGTTTCGTGTATGATTTTCAGTTCTATCATTCTTCAGGAGAAGCAGTTTGTGGAATTTTACTTAAATACTAAAAAAGAGAACATCCAAAATCCACCAGCAGCCAACATGAACTCTCACCCAAAAATAGACGAACATCGAAATTGACGGAATCCAAATTTCGCAAACGCAACGCCCGAAGTTTCTATTCGTCGCCGCTGTGCGCGAGCAAACTGAAATTTAAATCTGGACCAGATTTTTCAGGCAAACCTGAAAAATGCAGAAGGCATACCAAGTATGCCAGAAATGCGAAGTACATTGCCGAAAGAACAAACATTAAATGTTTCGTGTCTGCTCAGCCTCATGGCAAAAATACAAGTTGTGTCAAAACTTGGGCATTTCAATCAGATCTGATCATAAATCGAGCAGGATAAGTGGAAGTTGTTTGTGAAAAACATGCACGTTGTCTTACAATTGACAAGATATGCAATGTTCAAAACAATTGGCATCATGGAAAACAGGCATTGATGCAGTAACGCATATTACTCAATGTTCGAGTAGACGGACACATAAATGCGTGAGAAACATGGGTTTTCATTGTATTGCCAGCTTAATGGTGTTATTCTTAATGGGAACTTCAAGGCAACAAAAATCCACTTTTAAACTTTTTTGCTCCCAGTGTGGGAAAGTGGTTTAATTTTTCTTTGAAAAACCGCGACATATGACGTTTTTCGCATGAGACCTTTACTTGCGAAAAACCGGTAAGTTTTGACTTGTTGGGCTGGCTTAATGAGGGTCGGGGCGCTCTTTTCATCATTAGATTGTGAATGTGGACTTTAAGGAAATCAAAATTGACTATCAATTTTTTTGCCCCCAGTGTGGGAAAGTAGTTTACTTTTACTATGAGAAACCGCTAAAAATGACGTTTCGCATAAGATCTTCACTTCGGTAAAAACAGTAAGTTTGACTTGTTGGGCTGGCTTACTGAGTGTCGGGACCCTTTTTTGATCGTTATAATCTTGATGTGGACTTATGGCATATTTTTGTTATTCAACATTTTCGGAAAGGTTTTTCCCGTTGTTTTCAAAAGTGTAACACTTTTTTTGAAAACGTAGTGGTTTGATGTCCGCGATTGTGCCACAATGACAGTGGTTGACAACATCATTAAGGCAAGTCCTGGGCCTACTTTGCCGGTTCCGCGCTAACTTCAGTGGGTCTCACCCGAAAATTATTTCAAAGTTTTGATTAGTGGTGGAATGTTAGAGACACTTGTGCAGCACACAAACAGTATGCTGACCCTTTTGCGGGAGAATGTGAGCAACATTCCAAAACATAGACGTTGTTGAAATGGAAGGGTTGATTGGTGTTTTATTGTTGCGAGGGCTGAAGCGTGATAATCATGTGGCTTCAACAGAACTTTCGATATTCAGCTTGGGGCACCTGTGTACAAGCTGCAAAGGTCTGAAAGAAGGTTTTGCATTTTGTTGGATGTCTGCGCTTTGACAATAGACAAACGAAGGCACTGCGAGAAGCTGCGGACATATTTGCCGGAGTCAGGGAAATATGGTAACCTTTCATAAAAAACTGTCAGGATATTTCTTACCCTGGTGAGAACATTACGATTGATGAGCAGCTTCTGGGTTTCAAGAGGCAGGTGCGGTTTTCGAATATATTGCAAATAAACCTGCCAAAGACGGAATAAAACTCATGATGACTTGCGATTCGCGATCATACCTTGTGCTAAATGCTATGCCTTACTTGGGTAAATACACCAGAAGAGTCGCAGACGCTGACAATGTCCGCCAACATGCAGGTAATTGTGATGCTGCATCTGCTGTTGTGGAGTTAAAAGCCTTTGGCGTAATATGTAACCGAAAAATTGGTCAAAGGGTACAGTGTCAACGGCAGGAAAGTCACTGCAGACTATTGGTTTACGTCGGTACCTCTCGTAAAAACTTTGCGAGAAAATTACGGCCTGACCAATGTGGGGACTATTCGTAAAAACATAAATACCTTATGAAATGCTCGACAAGAAACTCTGCCTCTTGTTTGGTTAGAGTGCTTTTTGGTTGCAGCAGGGATATGACACTGGTCACTTACGCAAGCAATACGAGCAAAACCCAGAAAAAGCTGGTTTTTCTCTTGTGTCCTCAATTCACGATCAGCCAGTGACGTCTGACAATGGCAAGCGAGAAATTATTTTTTACAATGCCACGAAAAATGGTGTCGACACATTCGATCAAATATGCTGTTTCCAGTCGTGCAACCGTATGACCAAAAGGTGGCCGTTATCATTTTTTTAATGCGCCCTATTACGAGCACAAACCGCAGAAAACTTTGAAACGCCGGTTATTTCAATTGGCTGTTGCAATAAATATGATCGAGGCCTTGGCGCAAAGGCGACTGTCCAATTTGGATTTGCCACGCAAGTTGCGAATCACCATACGCAGCACATTTACGAATCTGATGTCAGAAACAAAGGGTAACACCACTTAACTTTGCCGAAAAGAAAGTTGTACATACTGCGGATCCTGCCGCCCATCTCACCGCAAGAAGACGAGATACCAGTGACGTCAGAAAACGCGGAGCTCCTGTGGGCATCGACCATCACCGCCTTTTCTGCTATAACTGCGAAGAGGTAAGCATTTACAAGCAATAGCAGATTTTACAGTTGCTATGATTAACGAAATGTTTCAACGAATTAGCTAATGCAATAAAAATAGCCGTGAGACAAGTATCATTGGAAAATATTACAAATGGAATCACAATGGCGATTGCGTAAAAGATTTTCTGCAAGCAAGTACTGTGTCTGGAATTACTCTTAAAGTCAGAGAGCACTTTTCTCCGACAAAACAAAACCTGTTGTGACACAAAAGTCAATAGAACGTTTCTTGGTCAAAGCAAAGCCTGCTGTGAAACGACCGCAACGTCGAAAAAGCAGGGACGACCTTCGAAAGCAGTACGTACTATGTCAGCTGCGTGAGTGTCACGTTGTTTCAAATTGCTTTCGGTCGATGGTTTGCCGCTGATTGTCAACGGTTTTCGTAAATGAAGTTTGCCATTTCGGCTGCAAAAACCTTCTGGTTAATGATCAGGTTAATATCTTGGACCAAAATGCAAATAGCAATGTTACAGAAAACTACCAAGAAACACAACAAATGAAAGTAATCCATCATGAAATTTAACAAGCGACATGCTTGTTATTTTCGTGTTAAAGAGTCAGCTTGAAGTTATTGTGAGCGCCAGATTCGACAACTTGATGCGTTTTGAAATGTCTCAAGCTTGTTTGTTTGTTTTCTGTTCATGAACAAAAAGACTTCATGGTTTTTACCTAGTCAAGACGACGTCTTTACGGTCAGAGTTAAGAAACCCCTCACGCTTACAGAGGTGCCCAGACCAAGAACCTGCGCTAACCACAGAAGCATTCGCCTAGAAATTAAGCATTAACGGCGATAATAATCAATGCATCGTGTACGTCGAGTTTGATAACCTGAACACAATTGAAATAGAAAATGTGTTGCTGTCTGATGTCTATTCAAACATGAGTTTTAACGGTGTTTATCTTCGTGATCGATTGTATCTCATCTATTGTATTCAACACCGACACAAGCAAGCGACCTGGAAAGCACTGGGCGGCTGTACACTTTGACTGTCTGCGACGTGGGAGTTATTTTGACAGTTAAGGAATTCCGCCGTTCACACACAGTTCATAATTTATGAACACCCATTCAGAAACCTAGACTTTAACGATACGGTTTTGCAAGCTCGTTTTCTAGCGTTTGTGGTCATTATTGCGTTTATTTTTTGCTGTACACAAGTCGTGGGTTTTACTATCTGAAAGTGTCGAGATTTCCTAAAAACTTTTTTGAAAACGATCGCTCTGTTGCTCAGTTTGTTCCCAATTTACAAACTGATGAGAATAAACAACATGGTTTAAATATGTTTTATTTATGATGAACGTACAAGTCAGGCATCAATTCGCGGCCGTTTGACAGAAGAACCAGTACTAGAAGCTTGCGATTGGCCGTTTCAGACTGCAGCGAAAAGGGGGTAAGTTGTCATTTTCATTCTTTAGAATTATAAAAAATATCACGGCCACAGCAAACAATATAATAAGGCTATTATTATATTATGTATAGGCTATTCAGCACTTCCGTTTTTATTATATTATTATAAGGCTATTCAGCACTTCCGTTTTTCGTGTACCAAAGTTCTTTAGAATGCTTAAAGGTAAAATTTAGAGTAACCCTTAAACTAAAGTGGGTGTAAATGATGAGATTAGAGTTGAATCTAGATTGCTTTACTTTGAAATTTGCATCAATCAGCCAAAAGCGTGGGAAATGAGAAACATGATGGGTAGGTTTCAGCGTTTGACCAAAACAACAGATTCAATTTTTGTTCTGCGGTGCTGATGCAATATTTTGAGTTACTTGATTTAGCCGCACTTGAACATAGTGAGATACTTCAGCGTACTAGCACGTTTCGCGTTTATTCGTAACCTTGGCAGCGACGTTTCACCACTACAACTGTCTCCCTGTTCATTATTATATCTCCTGTGACGGAGTGTGCATAAATAAGCTTCTGAAGAGAAGAGAATGCTCAAGGAGAGGCTGGTCGACAAAATGTAGCCATGAAAGACCATCTATACCTTTCGATAATGTAAACAAATAAAAAATTGTATGCCGCCCTTGATAAGCCGCACGAAATGAAAGCTTTATAAGCCGCGGCTTACATTCGAGTAAATACGATATGTTTAAATGTTCTTACAATATTGTGATTGGTGTCCAGTGAAACAACGCCAAGTGGACGAACCTAGAGAGTTTTTGGAGAAGGGAAACGAAAATTGATAAAATAAAATTTGTCGGTAGGTTATATCCTGAATGGAAGAAAAAACATAACCAATCGTCTGCCGCTTACCATTCTTTTGCTGTATTTCAGAGAGTGAAAAAGATTTGCTTCTTCAAGATGTTCAGGCGAAACAAGATCCCAGGAGGAAAGAAATGACGAAATTTGTCGGTAAGAAAAAAATCATTCACAATTACAAGAAAAGAATGTGCGATTGATCCTTATCTTCTACTTTTTGGTAGTGAGAAAACGTGGAACCTGACTGGAGACAGCATCACAAACGGATCAACGCGATGAAATCTGTCGGAAAGTCATTCGTACTGAAACTGGAACAGAGGCGAACTTTTTCCCTTTAAAAAATTGATTTCACGCAGTGAGTTTGCGGAAAGTGTTCAAGGAAGCAGAATGCTGAATAATACTTCAAGATGCAGAGAAGGTCGGGTCGCTTTCTTGAGAGGAAATTGCAAGGTACAAAGTACATTTGTTTTAATCATTTATTTTGAAGCCTCAGCTTTCTGTATTGGTATAGATCTGGACAATTATTTCCATTTATTCAGATTTGCTATTGGTCTGAGCAACACTTAGTTTTGAAATAAAATTACTCATGTGATGCAGGAGGGTTAAAATAAAACGTGAAATTTTTCTTGGACAGAAAACCCGAGATCAAACTTTTCTTCTAAGACTTGCTCTTTTCGTTTTATTTGAAGGGAATGAATTCGCAGACATTGGGATGCCATAATGCATATTGTCAGGGGCGAGTGACCCGTTCAAGAATTGTTCAACTTCAACATGATCGGGACCTTGTTTGCGGACAATCGTCCGCGTGTCCGAAATAACACTTTATAAAAGGAAAGAACACTTCAAATTAAATTACAGTTGTGGTTATATTTTACGCCACAAGCTAAATGGTTAATCACGGTATTTCCACACTTGCCACTGTAGCGGACCTCGTTCGGCCCGTAGCTTAGTCATTGCAACTCGCGCGGTGGTCAGACGCGCCGTCTTATCATTTAACCCGCGCGTCGGACACAGAATAAGGACAGCGAACGTGAGAAGGGCGACAATACTGCAGGAATCGGATTTGGGTGGTGCTATCGCCGTTACGTCACAAGTTGTGGAATTCGACGTGCGTTATATCCCGGTGGCAATCCAAAAAAACATTTGAAAAACTTCCAAGACCATGGGGTTTTCATCCCATCGCACGAAAGATATTATCCACATCGCTCTACCTTTGATTACGAGAGCTTCATGGATAAAAGCAATTTACCAACAAACAGCGATAAAACCGTGGCTGCCTTGCATCGCCCTCTGTAAGTGTTTGCAACAATGTTACAGGCTTTCAGAAACCTGTCTGTTGCACTAATGACACAGGCGATGATGAAGACCTATTTCTTCGAAACCTTCAATTTCTTCAAAAAATAGCCTATCAATTGTTAAAAAGTTCAGCATGTGTTCGCTCCTCAAGAACAGGACAATCCAGTTTTAGAAGAACTTATAAACACATTTGACGCTTACTTAAAAGAACACATTACCCTCGGCTTCAATTCTAGGAAATGTCATAAAGCATTTGACGGAAAGTCTCTTTTACCATTTTGAAAAACAACGATATGTGCTTGAACTGACATCTCCAAATTTGTGGATATAAGAAACTACATCGCTCCTGGGGTTTTCTTTCAAAAAATTTATTAAAGCATATGTACAGTTTCCACCCCATTTGGCTTTTTACAGTTCTTTGCTCTGAAGAACATTTATGCTGAAAAGTACCAGCTTTACTGGCGGGCATGGGAAGAAAATGGTTGGAAATCCATGCGAGACTTGCTGGTGCAGTACAACAATCTTGATTTCAAACCTTTCTGACGACTTTAGAAACTGCAACAAGTTTCTACAGATGAAGGGGCATAGACACGAAAGGTGGTACTTCGCTTCCAGGGTTGACACTCAGGTACATTGCTAAGGGTGACTATTTCACAATAAACAATTGCTCTGACTCTGTTTGATTTGCATTGGCTTTTCAAAAACCGCACATTGGAGCTCCGCCATTATTTTCCATCGTTTTCATGAAAAAGATGACCTATAATTCGACATGTGTATGAGGATTCTCTTCCTTGCAAAAATCTTCGGATACGATGCTTATGCTAATGAAGGAGCTGCCTACCAAACATTATACATCAGATACAAAGAGGAAGATAATTTTAAACTTCAATCCCTGCCAAAAGTACAGTATGGCTATCTTGCTTCAGGTGGCTTAGCTTGTTGGGCTGGAAGTATCCCACCATATTCAAATTCAGCATGTTTTCAACAAAAGGTGAAAAATTAAACGGTTCCGGCGATTCCATTGGAAGGGTTTTGCGAAACAACGAACGATTTACCAGTCCGTCGGATATTTCTGGCATGGTCATCAATACACACTACATTTGGATAAAAACGATGAGATGAAAAAGCTGATGTCCATTTTGAGCAAAGAGACCGAGGACATTGTATCTCCGTGATCAAGGTTATACAGTTGTTACAATGCGTGAGTGCCAATGGCTCAAAGAAAAATCCAAAAGTGACGTCATTGAGGACGTGCTAAAACTGTTAGGAAGGATTGTGTCCGACCTCGACTCAACCTCAACCGTCAATCAATCCTGAAAGCGGGTTAAACTGGTGAATTGATCGGAGTGCTGTTGTGCGACATTCAAACACCCAGTCATTTGAAATAACACTTCTCCGAATTCTGTCCAACTTCCAAAAACGCTCTGGCCTCCGCAAATGATGTAGGCCTTCACATGAGAGCATATGCGGAAAATCATAACATTTTTCGCAAGCAAGTTAAAACGGCATTTCCAGCTACTTTGGAGAAAGTGGTTTTGATCACCCCTCTTGTGACATGGTACTTGCAACACGGTTTAGAAGTTGCTCACATTTACCAATTTGTCGAGCACCAACCAAGCAGAAGTTGAGACTTTTGGACAGGGTGTTTGACGCGCGGCGAACAGGAGACGCATATCCATTAAGTCCATTTTAAGACAATTACAGACAAGTCCAAGCATGGAGTTGTGTAAGTTACTGCTGCAACAGTCAGAGAACGAATGCATCACAGAAAACTTATCACGCAGTTGAATGTCCTTACCAACGACTTGTATGAAGTTGTGTTTCAAAGAAACTGTCCTACTAGATCTTCCACTTCAAATTGAGTAATTTGCCTACGGTTATGCAGAACTGAGGATGCTCCAGTTTTTCTTGATTACCCAAGTCGAAAATCGTTCGCATTAATGGAAATGGACACTGATTCTTGTTATGTTGCATGCGCGGCTTCGTCTTTTGAAGCTGTTATAAATTGAAAAACACATGCACCAGCGTGATTTCATAAAGAAAGTTCGTGGGCTCCCCTGGTCTCCTCAGCCGTGTTGCTTATGGCGCCGACGGTATGACAAACGTACACCTGTCTTTTCAACCTCAGTGGAGCGTGGATGGGATGGTGTGTTTGTGCCCGAAAACATTTGTCTTCAGGGACCCCGATGTTCAAGGAAATGCTAACAAGCAAACCTCGAAAGGTTTAAATAAACGCCAAAAGCGTTTTAGTTTTTGACTCTCATATTAACATGCTAAAAAAACAAAGATGGTTCTGGAACCAACATTGCGTTTCGTGTTAAAAACAACAAAATTCACCTACGCTCGGACCAGAACTGCTTATCTTATTTATATGTGAAGCGCCGTGTATCTGATTACCACTGCTCCTTTGCATTTGTGAATTATTCCGCTAGTTTCTACCTTTACAAAATGATGTGCTTTTGTACAATGTGGCTGTTCTTTTAACAGAAACGTGTAAAATTAGCTTACCAGAAGTTTATTTGAGGAAATAAGGCAGGTTAAACAAACAAAAAATGGAAATGAGCAAAGGCTACTACTTCAAACTTTTAGATTAGGCCCAAAACCTGAAGCCTTCGGGCAGTAAGGCTTTGCAAAAGACAACCACTAGATAACAGCCCAAAACTTGTAACATCCTGCTGAAGTAAGACGTAGGAAAATACAAGTGTTAGGACCCCAAAACTTGTAACCAGCATCTGCGAGATGCAAAGTTTCAAATCATGGGCGAACTGCGCCCAAAGCGGAGCCGCGCTTGTAGCAATTTCACACAACGCTGTGTACTACAACAAAGTGAAAGAAAGTTTCAATTCCTTAAACCCTGCGATTGCTTTCCGACAAGATAAGAGGAAATTTCAAACAAAAACGTACCTTTAGTTTTCCCGGAAGGCGTTCTGTTGAGATTAATTTCGCAGTTTTAACATGGTATAGCTTTCTGCTTATATCACTGACCTTACATAAATGAAGAGGAAACTGACTGGGGCGGTGACGAGCAGATTTGTCTCGAAGGTAGAAAAGACGTAAGGATTGGAAGCAGCACAACAAGCGACAGAAGGATCACGCGAAAACAAATTCCTTTCCCTTGTCGACTCCGGCAGGATTCTGCGTTTCTTTCGGACCCGGATCCGGAGTCAAAAATTTGTGAAAAACCGGACCCGGAGCCACTTTTCCATTTCAGCAGTAACAGGTGTCTGTGCGGTTATTTCTTGGTTAAAACATGGGTAAATTATGGTTGGATCGATGATTGTATCCGGAGTCTCTTAAATTTGAAGAGCCGGACCCGGATTCAAAAATTTTGGAACAGGAGCGGAGTCTAAAAAAGTGACTCCGGCCACCTCTGACGTACGGTATGTAACGCATTCAATCAGGGCGAGAGTCAGATGCTTGACAGTCAAAAACGTATGTATGAGAGCTAGCGTCGTTGTTTCAGTTTGACGCGCCTCTTTTTGTTTTCCCGTTTGAACTTATGCCGCTACAAATGGACACTGCATTGGAGACTAGTGCAAGCCTATTTTCATTGTCGATAAATTTCAAATGCGCAGATTGGTGCCCATCAAACCTTCCAGTTCAATCAAAAACTTGTAATAAATATGGCAGATTTCAGGAAATGTAGAACAGAGGAATCATATTAACTGCTGTTCGAGCCCTGTTTATAAACGCAAAACTAACTGAACCCTAATGGAACTAATGCGAACCGACGAGAATCGTTCACACCTTTTATAAATCCAATATGACTGGAAGACTTCTTTTGCACTGTTGCCAAGTTTTGTTTTCACTTTCGTTAAATGTGCATATGGGCAAACCGCTTATTACGGGAGAAAGTTCAACTAATACATAAGTGTGCTGGGATGGTAGAATTATCCACAAAAACAGTTAAGACGATGAAACGATGGCAATTTGCCTTACTCAATATTGTTGCAGAAACCATCTTTTGCAAACCAAGCGACGAGACGGAATAGTGTTTTTCGCTCGTGTTGCTTTCTTCGTCAACAATGCTGGTTTTCATGGAGTTACGTACGTACGTAGAAATGGCATGGCTATTGTTTGATGCGATCTTCGCTTTCGTTCTTAGCACCTTCCTGTTCTTCACGCTGACCTTCCAGGCACATTACTTCAAACAAGTCCTTTGAAGCATGTACGGTGTGCTGTGTTCAGCGCCGTGAGTGATAAACAATTCATGTGAAATCTCACGAAAAACACTTTGTGAGGAACCTTGATACTTGTGTGGAAGCTAACGCAATGAACTCTTGAGATGGTTTGATCTTACTAAAACTAATCGTACTTCATGCGGCAAACAAATGCATTGACAACGAAGTAATGAATGAAATGTGCTATGCGCATGTAATGTCAGAAACACGTAATTAAATCGTCAGAAGAGAAAAAATCCAAAATACTTGCAAGCTTCACTTTGATCTCTTTGCAGATAGAGGCTGAGTGAAACGGAAATATTCCTACGTTTTAGTGAGATTTTTTTGCAACATAGGCAAAGTTAACTACGGTAATCCACAATGTCCAATTGCGTAAATTTACCCTTTCCTATCTTGAAGGTGTTCCGGAAAATGTTAGAAGCATATTAAGAATCTTGCACCACAACGGAGGTAGGCAGATTATCATATTATACTGGCGGTTAAAACGATTTGAATGAAAAAAACTGAAAACACGTGAAGTCAGCGAACGTTGGGACAGTGGCGTGCTGAGACCTGTAACTTCGTTCAAATGGAGACCCTCTCACTCACCCATACCAAATGATTCTTCCCAGCACATCTCCAAAAACGCATAATCAAATCAGTCGCGTTTCAAGTTCAGCTGGAGAGACGATTTTCGCTATACTCTACTTATAACAAGTTTCCTCACGTTTCAGCAACCGTGAAATATTACGTTTGACTTTTTTACGACCTTCTGACACCTTGGAACGTAGCTTGAAAGGTTCTGCGTTGCTGCTGTGCTGACGAGTTATTAATTTTTTTCTGCTAAATGGATGCAAGTTAGACAACGTGTGTATGGCGTTATTTGGGTAGCAGTTAAGGAAACTGCTACCCAACGATTTATGAAATTTCATGGTTGGCATGAGGTTGGACGTTTGTAACAGCAATTGACACACTTAATTACTGGCCGACGACCACACCTGCATTGAACTGCCAAACGACCCAACCAAAGCTTTACGGAGAAAGTTAACGCATCTCCACATGATAGATAATAAAGCGGTTTCTCTGGACGCTGTTACCTTGAAAAGCTCGGATGCCAGTGCACCACGGACACGGTTGTATGGCCTCCTCCATGATTCATAAACCTGGGATGCCTCTGCGATCAACTGTCCACTTATGTAGCAGCTTATCAAAAATAGCTGCACACTTGCAGTCCGTAGGAAATAACTATATAATATAATCTTCCACAAATGTTGACATGGTTGAAAGAACTATCAGACGAGGAACTGACGAACCGTCCCACCAACGAAAGTTATTTGTAACAAGGAATAACGAATAACTTGAAATTGCCTTCATTGTACGCTTCGAATGCATTGTTTGCACCTACAAAAGCAGTGGCTGGTTTATGAGGCTCGGGGAAAGTCAGCCTTTTGGCTTCACAAATTTAGTGCTGTCGTTGTAACCAGCCAGTTATTTCGCTTGTACGATGTGTTTCATATTTACAGGACTGATGATGCGTTGAAATACGCGCAACTAGTCTCCCTGTTAATAAACTGAATTTACTTAGATCGCCATCTTTGTAGCTTATAACTATGAAATAGATACGCTACCTACCCAAGTTTTAATCATCGCAGTAAATGATCCCTTAAACTTTCCGCCAGGCTAAATTCGAAAGATAACTAATTATTATCTTTCGACACGTTTCCTAATTTATGAATGTAACTGTTGACTTGGCAATGACTATTAGCTAGGCTAAGGTCGAGTTTCTGGCATAAAGTGCTTTTTACATTAAAAAAATTGGAGTCGTTGTAGCGACCTGAGCCAATCGCTGTTACACCGCCACATACGAGGAAGCCGGCAATCGTGTGAGAGCATGTTGTGCAAGAAGGAGACCCGTGAAGGCTGCAGTCCTGGTGGTGCTCTGCGCAGACATGTGCTGTTCGCACGCTGCAGCAATGATTGAGCTATGAACGGTGATTGGTTACCTGCCAGAAAGCTGGATTGGGTGGTCGATGGCATCACGAGAGAACCTGGGTGTTCCAGCAAATAATCATATGCTTGTCGAAGTGCCATGCATACACCACTGCATAGATGATATGGCTGATAAGGAAATAAAACTTGTTTAGCATGGGTAACCTCGCGTGCAAATAAAACACCAAATTTTCGAAATGATGGACATATTTTATGCTTTCAGCTTCAATTCTGCAAATTGTCTGGTGAAGAAGCTGATAAATATCGCAAAAATTGAAGGGTCAAATGAAGGCAGGGTAAATTACTTTGCTCACCTTCCAAAAGATTTTCTTCGCCCGTATGGTATAGCGACGCAGGACCACATGAGTACTGAAGATGATTTCAAAATGAAGGTATCCAACATATACTGAATGGATGTGAAGACCTGGTGCAGAGGAGCTGCAGCTTGCAGGTGATAGTATACTGAGGGGCATTTACAAGGAAATGTCGTCACTGCGAGTGTCGTAGGGGATCATGCAATATGGGAATTTGTCCACTGACGAAATCACTGCGTTTAAAGACTAGTGCAAGCCTATTTTCGTTGACGACAAACTTAAAATACGCAGAATGATGCTTAACCAACCTTCAGCAAGTTTAAACGAAAACTAGAGAAAAATACGACGGAAATTAAAATTATGAATAGAAGAATCGTATTTAACTGTTGTCCAAGAGACCAAGTAAAACTGACCTTAATGGAACTAATGCGAACCAACGACAATCGTTCACCCCTTTTCACATACCCAATATGACTAGAAGACTGTCCAACTTTGTCAAGCTTTTCCTGTAATCTTGTACTGACGTGCACAAGACGATGGCAAATTACTTCAAAAACGGACAGAAATAATCTGTTAAGATCTAATTCACAACTCTGTAAATGCTGCTGGAATGGGTGGTGAAACCAACTAAACTTCAGTTTCATGGTGTTTTTTGTCTGGTCGATGGCGTTGCTATGGGCTCGCCTGCAGCACCACTCATGGCTGACGTATGCATGAACCTACGTTATAGGTCAGACTTCGGTGGCATGTTTCCCGCTATGTAGATGACTTGTTTGTAATTTCCTAACGAAGATTTTTAACAGGCCTTTTACCATGCACGTATGTCTTTACCAAGGAGCTAGAAAACAATACCTCCACTTTCTTGATCAGTTGAGAAACCAACCCACGCATACAGGCCTTTACTCAAAATGGTTTAGTTTCGTTCCATTGCACAAGAAACGAAACCTTGGAACTCTAACTCCGCCGCACTTGTGACATCGCCAGTTACCACGAACTGGTGCACACGGACGGAATTTACAACTGTTGAGCGAATGTTATCTCGCAACGGTTACCAACAATTTTTTACCATTGCATGCAGCAATTCTTAATAGAAAACACGGTGTCAGACTACAACGTGACTCATCGGCTGAACCCTTCCCTTCAACGAAATACTGCATATTTCATACAACCGCCAGGTTGTGTTCTGTATCTAACAAAATACGGCAGAAAATCAGAACACGCAAAGCTGTAGTAAACGTGAAGTTGAGTTGTTTTCAAAATACCTGAAGAAAACTTCCTCGGTTAGTTAAAGACCGGCAAGCTTTACTCAACCGTTATAACGTTGTTTACAGGCGAACTTGCCCGTGCGGTGCCTCCTACACTGGGGAAAAGCAACGCAATTTCATCAATCGTGTAGAAGAGCATTACCAACGTCACTGATCAGGCACTTGCAGGCTAACCCAGANCACCGAGTTGATTTTTACAACCGAGGTCACTGGCAGTGACAATTGGCGGTGGCTGCAGATTTGAATCTTTGACTGAGAACACAAACCAGAGCTGAATGCAAACATTCCACCGATGCCTCTATGCATTTTAATTTAGAATTTTATGCCTCACCCATGACGTCAAATGACGCATCGTCAAGTATCCAGCCGGGTCACGTGGCTACCTATGCTTGGCGCCGCTACGTCACTACCGTAAATCGGGTCTTTCATCTTCGAGCTTTTCTCCCGACTGACCATATGAATTTGCAGCATGCCCACTTCAGTTTAATTTCAAATGCACTTACGATGGTAGCAGAAGGACAGTCAACATCATTTTCTTTGGCCGTTATTTTCATTATAAGGCTATTTAGTATTTCTATTTTTCGTGTATGAAGTGATTGATCAGCTTACAGTCTTCGCTGTCGTTCTTCGCGGTGATTTTCCGAGCACAAATTCGTTTTTAAGCATGCTACAATGTGTTCAGCGCCGTGAGTGCATCAACAATTCATGTGAAATTTCACGAGAAACGCTCTATTCTGGTGAGAAACCTTAACACTCATTTCATTCCTGCGAGAAGCTTCGCTCTATAATATGATCTGTGCAGCTTTGAAATCTTTGCAGGCAGGATGGAGACAATATGGAAGTATTTTTATTCCTAAGACGAATGACTTTAACACTGCTGTCCATTTGGACCTATCAAACAGGCCTAACATAAAACTGCGACTGTAAGAGGTGCTGTTTGACAATACTCTACTAACAAAACCGTAACGATTTGTTAATACATTGTGAAATTGTATAGTTGGCATAAGGTTGGGCCGCTGCAAGAGCAACTGACAGACGTACGGGATTATTGGCCGACAACCACACCTGCATTGAACTGCCAAAGGACCCAACGAAAGGTATACGGAAAAAAATTGGTAACGCTTTTGTATCTCCACTGATAGATAGTGGTTCTCTGAACGCTTCACCTTGAAGCTCGGATGCCAGTGCACAATGATCGTGTGGCCTCCGCATGATTCATAAACCTGGGATGCCTCTGCGACCGAGTGTGTCCACTCGTGCAGTAATTTATCAATAGTGGCGTAGTTACTTGCCCCGATCGTAGGAACGTGTTATGTTCGAAAAACAAACTGAGGCTTGCAGCTGATAGCGATACGCTGAGGGGCACTGACAAGAAAATGCAGTCACTGAGAGAGCCATTGGGGATCATGCAACACATGCACTTGAAAGTTTAATCGACAAATTAAAAGACAACTTGTGAATTTAAAGCATATATGACACTGCGTTGAAGATAAAAGGGCATACGAATTTTCATTGTCCATAAATAAAATGTGCAGAATGGTGCCTATCCAATGTGTAATGAAACAAAACAAAAGTTTCAAAATGAATAAATACAAGGCAAAACTGAACCCTAACGGAACTAATGCGACCGACAAGAATTATCAACCCAATATGACTGGAAAACTTCTTTGCGCTATTGTCAAACTTTTCTTCAAATCGAGTTGTAATCGTAGCGTGCTGGGATGGTTGATTTCTGCACAAACTGTTCCTAACATGCCATTGACGTGAACCTGTAAATATTCTGTTAAGAAAAATTGTAACGTATTCTACGAATATTCTTGTGTGAAAACCTGACTTAACAACTACCCAGAAAAATTATAGATCATTTGTTGCAGAAACCATGTCTTGCGAACTAAGCGACAAGACGGAATAGTAAATGTTCAACGTTGACAGGACATTAAATATGTTAATCACCCACTGATGTGTTGCAAGTTGTCACCACTCTTGGTTTTCACGAAGAGTTACGTTGAAAAGTGAATGGACATGTTCAGCGCCGTGAAAAGTGAATGGACATGTTCAGCGCCGTGAAAAGTGAATGGACATGTTCAGCGCCGTGACAATTCATGTGAAATCTCCCTTGGCTCGATACTTGTAAAAGCTAACGGAATGAACTGTGAGATTAGTTCAAGACACATTAGTAATAATTCGTAAAACATACATTGACAACGCCATGACTTCGAAACTTGCTATGAGCATATGTAGTGTCAAAAACACGTATCGCCAGAAGAGAACCTAACAATACATAAGGCTCCATGTCTATTAAATGCAAGTGAAGTAGACTGTTGCACATTATACGAAGCTATGTTACAGGAACAACTTATTTGAACCTGCAAGAAGCTTCGCTCTTTGATAAAAGACTTCAAACTTATCACTGCTATGCATTCGGAAATAAACGGCTGTCCATTTGGAAATAATAAACGGTTGAGAAAAACAGAAATGTTCTTCCGTTTGTGAGATATTTGCTATGGAACAGCAACATGCACCGTCAACTGATCCACGATGCGAATTGCGTAAATTCACCCTTTATATCTTACCGCGCTCGTGAAAAACGTCCAATCATATTTAGAATAATCACGGACTGGTTTTGCACTTTAAAAATAAATGGAGAGGCAGATGTAAACGGCCCCTACCTTTTGCCATTTCTTGGAGACAACTAAAA
>JGI24022J15233_10001343_pt1 | contig 20186 bp, 5 predicted proteins | sample Ectturendosymbi2_FD_15233 | JGI IMG/M metagenome (IMG submission 15233) | reverse complement strand
GCTCCCACCAAAGCCGTATCAGCCGCACTCCATACCCCCAAATTGGGCGGTCACGCTGTCAGAGGTGGCGCACAATTCAGTCTCGTCATTACTTGGCACCCCAGAGAAAGCTTCGATCCCCCAAATTGAAATACGAAGCACTAGAAATCAGTGAAGTTACGGGGTCATTTGAAAGAGAAGCGCATATGCATGACAGTTACTTTGGGCCCCTTTGAAAGCAAGTTATGAAACACACAACAGCTGCTGGGGCCCTTTTGAAAGCAAAGTAGCCTACTTTACACATTACAGTTGCAAAAGGGGGCCCGAGGCAAGTGCAGCGCTTGCCTTCCCTTAAACACACCACTGTATATAACCCTGACAATGATCTTATATGAGAAGATGAAACCGATTGAACAAGTTCTGCTTCATCCGATATGCGCACATTCTCACCTGATGTGCGCATGTTATCACTGTGATGATTGTGTTATTGAACACATTGAAGTGGGGTTGCTACTGTAAGTAATGACGGGGCTGATTTTTGGGCTCACTCTGACAGCGTGACCTCAATTGGTGGGTATGGAGTGCGGTTGATACGGTTCTGGTCGTGCTAGCAAGTGCGGTCGAAGGGAGGTTTGACGTCAAGAGAGCTCAGTGCAATTGAACCAAAATGAGAACGTTGGAGCTGCGTGTTTAAATGGAGCTTCAGATTTCAGAACGAGTGGGTTGGGTTTTCTGCACTGCCAGTGGTGTAGGAGGCGGGCATGCAGGGGTGCAAGCGAACTCCCAATAGATTTGATTTGTTCAAAATCCGGGCAAACGTCCTGGAAACTTGGGAAAAATCCCTGAAAATCTGTGCAAACTCCAAGAAAATCCGGGCAAAAATGGCGTCAAACGTTGTCTGTCTTTGAAAAATGGCGCCCAAGGTTTGCAGAACAACACACGAAGACCTTTTTTGCAAACGCCTACCACAACACCCAATTTGTTGCAGTTGGAACATGATTAGATTACATTCCAGCAAATGTGGTGTCCTACAGTACTGTTTGGAGGCAAACCACCATCAGCAATTTATATACCGTTAATTTTGTATGTAAATTGCGACAGCATTTTTCAGTGGACAACATTGACATTCAAATATTGCAGTGAAACAGCAGTCTAGCGTAGAACAAACAGTACAAGCAGGCCATGTTAAGTAGCCTACAGAATTCCAATGCACTCCACAGTCACAAAACGGTTGGATGTCATTATTACTTGTTATATCATTTCAAAACAGAACAAGTGATTTCAATTCACTTTTGCATCATCCAACCGAAAGCATGGGTTAGGGCGACTGCCAAAGTTACGGCACCTGCTTCGCGAACACCGGTGAGCTCATATTTACGAACCAAGCAACTACCATCTTGCTGTGCTGACTTTCTCGAGAGCTCATTGAACCACTCAAGAATTCGGTGAAGGAGCTTTCATACAAATTGAAATTCTCATCTTGAGAACAGACATCTTTTTTTATCGTTCATATTATTAGTAATAAAACTGTTGTTTTGCTGCAACAAATAAGCCAATGAACTTCATAAAGCAAATAGCGCAAGGCCTTGTGGCCTTGCGAAGTATTACCACCTCTCAGAACTTTCTGTTTTGATCACTTCGTATTTGAAAAATCGAACTGATGCTGCTGTAGAATAAAACGAACGGCGATTCGAAGACTGACTGACGGTAGATAGTTCCTTATTCGAAATGAACGTTCTTAGAACGTTCTTATCTTATACAACAAGCGTTTTTCAGGCTCTGCAAACCTGCCACGCACGTAGACTCGCCGGAAATATTTATGTCTCATCAGGCAAACGCAATACTTTGATGTCACCCAGCATTCGCTGCTGTTTACACCAGTTCAGGCCGTCAGAAACAGCATCTCGGTGTTGTTTCTGCACGGAATGGTTTGCAAACTTCTATTACTTCTAGGAATAAAATTGTAAGAAAGTCCAATAAAATATTACAAATTGTGACCCTGCGTCACAATAAGCACTGCTGAAATTTTTCATGAACTTGGCCTTTCGACTCTTAATTAGATAGTAAATGTTTATTTTGGACCGTCTGTTAGAAGCAAGAAAACAGAGTGGATGTTATCATCAGCAGTGGCTGGCAAATTTAAATTAACCATTAAATAGTTAGGTTGAGTATAGCGTTTGTCCTTTGCCTATTTTCGTTGTGTAGCGGTAAATGAATATTTTATTGTAAAGAGAAAGTTGATTTAACACGCTAAGTGATAATTAAGTTATTAGAAAAATGGCATCAACTCTCACCGTTATATTTGGAGCCACCATATTTTTCCTCACGGGAACAAGTGAGTCTCAATTCAATTTATTTCAACTATTTTAAATTTGCGCCTCAACTGCTCAAAACTTTTAGAAGATTTTATGTTCCTTTGTTGCTTTTTGTGCATTTCATTCTTGTTATTCTTTCTTGTGCATGCAGTGACACATGGTCACAATATGTAATAAGGTATTAGATTCTTTGACATTCTTATTCCTAAAGCTAATGCAATTATGTAAAACAATCTGCGCAGGGTGGACTTTGAGGCGTTGTTTTGAACGCTTTGAACTTGTGCGAACCACAGCAAAAGCTTTGTGAGATGTCAATGTTGCGCTTGACGAATGATAAGTGCGTAGAAGCTTTTCAGAACTGAAAAACACTTGCTATATAAATTATGCTTTCTTATAATAACGTTCGTTTCGAATGAAGGACTCTTTGCAGTTAGTCTCACTTCGAATAGCTGTACTTTTATTCTGGCATCAATTTGATTCTGAACTGTGAAATGATTAAAAGAGAAAGTTCTGACCTGCGGTAAAATTTCGCGATGTCGCTTGGCCTTCCACTGTTTGCGTCTTGAAGTTCATTGGCTCCTTGTTGCAGGAAAAGCACAGCTTTATGTCTCAGAAATAGGAACAATAATGCAATATGCAAGAAATCTTTGTTAGTCGTCAGGATGACAACACAAATGCGTGTAAATTGAAAGCTTCTTGGAATGAAACCACGATAAAACAGTGGAAAACATCGAACTCTCAAAAGAACAGTTTTTTCTCATTTAAAATCCAGGCCCTTGCCCTAGTGGCTTGCAACATGCACCTCAAACGTTTACAGATACACTTACATTTTACAGTATTTTTCAATTTATCAATTTTTTTAGTTTTTACTGTGTTCAACGTTTTTGACCACGCTCAATTTTCTCAATGGGTCTAGAGACTCGATTCACTCCCTTGTGTACATAGACATGCTCTTTTCATCTGTAACTTTTCTTAGCCTCTTTCTGTGTTCGCTTTTTGTTTTCTAACTGTGCTTATTGTATTTGCAACTACTGTTTCCTACCACTTGCCAATATGTTTCAAATGGGATTGGTTGACTAAATGATCTGCATCGTCTTTCACCAATCCTCTGTCACATAGCGACAATCTTTGTTTACATTGATCAGTTCGTTTGCCGTTGTGTTTTCATTTATTCAAGTTTCCATTGACAGATGGCTACTTTTTATTATGATGGCTTTTGCATTATTTCTGATTAATAGCTGAGTCATATGAAACAATATATGCATAACTTCCGAAATATTTTCGTAATGATATTGTGGTATTTTACCAATGGTTTCCAGAAAACGTGTAAGAGGAGGTTAACCTGTAACAAAAATTTCAACTGAATTGAAAGATGTCAATTTGGGCAGATATTAGCAAACGTACAAATAAAAACATTTTAAACAAATATCTACCTATGTTACCAAAGTGATAGTTTTAATGTATTTGTTTTCTTTGGTCTTCAACCCTAATTGTTCCTTTTACTCATAAGTATCATTTCCTTAACAGGTGTATTGTTCTACTTTGTTGTCAATTTCTGGCATTTGATTGACAAATTTGTTACAAAATGAAATATACCAACATGTGATTGCATTTGCGATATGCGAATTTCAAATTTTCAAATTACATTTTAACACTTTTTGATCTTTTGATCATACCTCAAATTATTTCCTTAAACCACTAGCATATGTTGAAGTCAACCGCGAGTAAAGGAATAATTGCAACAATCAAAATTAATTGCAATAATTGAAAAATAATTACAGTAATTAGAAAATAATAGCAATAATCAAAAACAATAATCTCGCGAAAGCTGGAAAATGATGCTATCTCGCTAAATGCTGCCATGTCGTCGACCAGTTTATTTTTGAATGCATGAGTGCTGACGTTAGTAGGCGAAACGTTAGTTCTAAAACACTGTTGGCAAACTCTGAAGTTAGTGTTTGTTGAATACGTTCATTTGACATTTATGATGGAGTCGTTTAAATTATGTCATCAACAAATCTGCGGTAAAGTTCCGCCTCACTAGCACTCAAGAAACCGGCTGTAGGATGTGGTGCACAGTGCTCAAGGACGTCTGACAACCTTAATGTGACGTTTCTGAAGGGGCTATCCAAATTATGCTATCGAGAAATTTGCCGAAAAGATCTGCCTCACGAAACATTTACGAAACATTAAAGAGAAAATGTGGGGGGACAACCTTACACGGCATATTATATCCCCACTGTCTGAAAAATTAGGGGGGACGCGTACCCTGCGTCCCCCACCTAATTGCGCCCGTGGTCTTCACGAATGTACCAAATGTGATTTTTAAGCAAGCTAAAATTTCTTTAATAACCTGACAAATCATTATACCAAGTGGAACTTGGAGGTCTTTTTGCGTCATTGATTTTAAACCGAATCCTCTTTGAAAACTATCCACTGAAACAATTTCCTATTTCCCTCAATTCACTGCTATCCCAAGTGGCACCTACGTTAAAGAAGGGACCTCACCAAAGCTGGATATTCAGTTGGCGTTGAGTGAGGATGCTGCAGAACTGTTTTATTCCCGTAACAGTCATTTATTTTTGCTTGAACATGTCAGGTGCCACACACCACATGAACAAGGAAGTACAGCTCGAAACCGGTTATTGCTGAGTTGGCGAAACAGAGAATCAGGACTTACCAGTCTAAGTCATGGAGCCTTCTAGTCATATGAGCTGTAGGTAATGGGTTTGAAAGAAAAGCAACAACTTACACTAACACGCAACCAACCTCATAGTTTCAGTGAAAACTTTAATCCATGCCATGCAGCGATTGATAAAGTACAAAACATTTTACATTGCGTTGTTTCGTTATCCTCTTTATTTTTGCTACACGTATTTATAGATTCTTATTTCCTAAACCCAGCACATAGGTCTAACATATATAAGCTATATATCTAAATGCTCAACTGGTATATCAGATAAAACGCAAAACAGATGAAACGTATAAATGACTTCTGCCAACCTTTCGTTGACGGTGCAGTCAACTTCATCAGGGCGAAAACCAAGTGTGAAAAGCCATCTGCCAAACAAGCGTTGAGTGGAGTGATTCCTCCGGTACAAACACTTGCAGCGCTGAAACATTAGCTCATTTTTGCTGATGAGGTTGACCGAACCGTCAACGAAACGTTGGCAGTATTCGATTTACGCTTTCTCTGCATTACATTTTATCTAATACAGCAGTTGAGCTATTAGATATACTGTGAATTGACCTGTTGTCTCGGAATAGCAAGATATGAGCTATGTTTGCCAAGGCAGCATGCTTATTTTGTGACATAACAAAGCTATTTGATTTAGATGCAAACCTTGGGATACAAGTAGCACCGACCATCTCACCATGACATTCTCAACTTAGCCACTACAGATATAGTATGAAATCCATCTTTTAAAATTTTTCACAGAGTTTATTGTATCATGTATAACATCACATTTTTGCCGTGCAAACTGTAATTGACTGAAAGATTTGCAAAACAATAATTTATAAAAGGACGTATTGGAAGCCAGTGTCCGTTCTTAGGTGCACAATTGCATAGTAACACGAGGCCATTTGGGCAGTGAAATCTCATTCTTGCGCACTTGCAACATTCCAAATTTAATATCGCATATACATTACATAACACTTGTAACGCTTTACTGCTTGTGTGTCCACATAGTTACGCAATTGCGTTCACACTAAAACAAACATTTGATCAGTGTACGTTTTCTTAGAGTGAACACTGTTGGAAGCCATACGAAACGCAAATATAAACATTTTTTTTTCAAAAAATTTGTAGGAAAACCAATATTATTAGACGTTCATGAGCACCGCGCCCGAATATCGACTTCCGGCGGAAAACGGATTCAATGGTCCCCCACTGCAGCGCCACAAAACCCTAATCTATTAAAGATCTCCACAAGCGGGATCGGAGCCAGCTTTTAAGGTTTGGGATGGGTGCGGGGCAAAATACATTTGTAGCGGGGAAAGGTTTTTGTTTTTGTTGTATTTCTAAAACAATTCTTTCTTGGCACATCAAAATTGGGGGGCTACCCCGGAATTTCTGGGGTACGTCCTGTCTACAAGCAGTGCTTGCCATGAACAAGAGACAACTCACTCAAGCTGGATTACTACATCGGAAGAGACCTCAGTCAAACAGCTTCATGTTGGAACCCCTAATATAGACAATACGTGAACGAAACGTCTGCAACGAAACAAAAATTTGTGACGTAACAATGTTTTATTCAAATGAAATAAACTACAAGAAACTCCATGTTAGCGTTGCTTCGTAATGTGAGAACAAGTCAACGAACATAAGTGGGGTATAGAACGAAGAAAAATGTTTTACAAACGTAAATGTTTTGCAAGTATAATAAAGTTGATCACATGGGCCCGCTAGTTTGATGAAAAACAGATCGCTGATTGAAAATTTTCTTTTAGCCATATTCGCGTCCTACTGATGCACATGTTTTCTGAATTCTTCGAAAAAAGGATCCCTGAAACTTCGGCTTGGATTGGTTTTCACTTCACGATTCATGTGAATCGCCTACTTATGTGCCAAGTAAACTTTTCGAAGCACGATTTCAAGATGGACGTCAAAACTTGTACTTTTATTTAATATTACCAAAACGTTAAGTTCTCAGAAGAAACTTCAAACCTGAACGTTCGATATTTGCTTTATTAAATTCCTGAAATGCTCCTCATTAAATTATAACTTTGACGTTACAAAGGTCTGACGCTGGTAGAAAACTTTATGACGACATTAAGAAACAAAAAAACTCAATTTTGCAAATGTAGTATATTTCCAAACGCATGAGTTTCGATGCCTTGCACGCGAGATAACCCCCTGTAGGCGAGATACGAACGATACAAGTTCAAGAATCAAACAAAAAAACAATAATACTTATATCAATTGTAACATTTGTAAATAAACAAAGCAATGAGATAACATGCGATGTTGTAACAAATGTTGTCCATGATATATTAACAAACATGATTAGTATTAGAGGCCATAAATATTTGCATCAGGTTATATATTGGTTAATAACAACAAATGCAGAATCCTAATGTTTCAATTGTAATGTCAAAAGAAAAAAAAACGAAAACCTGAAAAAGAGTGTGCGTAGAATAACTTTGATTAAAAGAAGGTCACAAAAACGTCCCATTGTTAAACACGTTACAAACGTTTACACTTTCTTTGCAAGACTACGCAGCGTCTATAGTTTAGGCCAGGAGTCTCCAAACTACGGCCCACGGGCCAGATGGGGCCCGGGAAGCCATTTCATCCGGCCCGCGAAGCCATTTTGTCAATTATGAAAAAATAATATGCAGTATTTAAGAAAAATTTGTTGAATTGGTAGAACATAACATATCCCGCAACAATCACATTGCGTAAGACTTCCGACCCTCGTCATGTTCTATATTATCTTATGTATGTGGCCCTCGGACAATAAAGGTTGGAGACCCGTGGTTCAGGTGATAAATGGTCATGTAATGATTCATATGTTGACAACCGCATGATGTATATCTAACTGCACGTACTGTTCGGGCAAAACTGAATGTTATCGTTATAGCATATCACGTTGGGACAGTGTGCGGCAGAACTACCACAAGCTTTGATAAACATAAAGATGTCACGGAGCATAAATGATAATGACTACAATCAGTTTCGTTGTTGGCAACCAGTTTCGTTGTTATCATCAGTTTCTACAATCAGTTTCGTTGTTATCACATTACACAAAATGACAACACTCCGTATCATCATTGCAAAACTTAAAGGAACTGAGAGAGACCAAATTAATTTGGGGAGGCAAGAAACTAAAATCTTTAATTTCACCAAAAATTGTGCATTTTGCAGAAACACATGTCTTTGAGATACTTGGAAAGCGTCAGATTTTCATTTTCGTTATCAAATGACACAGATCCTTAAACATTATCCTTCCACAGATTCGTGATGTAAAAGATGTAATGAATCGCACATGTGATGATTGCAATGAACACCAGGACAAAAACCAAAGGCGCTTCAATGAACAATGTTGTTTCTCTCTTGTTTCTCTCACTCGAATGTCAAAACTAGTCATGCAGTAATGCAAACGAATCCTAGCCTGTTGGCAGTGAGCTGAAAACGTTTATAACATTAGATCACGTTATGTGAATGCAGTTTTCTTAACCGTGTGGAAAATCAACACTTTGACTCTTTTCTATTTTGCTTGTTTGCTCTGAAACATTTTTGCTTATGCAATAAAATTTTGCGTCATCAATAGTATCAGTGAAATGGTTGAAATTCGCGCTTTTTGAAGAGTTTGTAAAAGCTTTTTTTTGACAAATGCCTCAACAAGGAGTGCTACACTCACAAATTGATTCAAAACAATATATCCAGCGTAGATCAGATAAATCTGGTTTTTGCTGAAAACCATTCAAGAAAAGTAAAGAATGTTCTTCTTCCTCAATAGTTGTAAGCCACAGTAGTGACGTACGCAAGTGTATATATTGCAATTTATTTCGCAGGGAATCTAGTCACTACTATGGCTTGCACTACTGAAAGACAGACATGTGCAAATTTGAATCGTCGCAAAAGGATGAAAACGAAGCCAAGCAGGCAAATTCCTCACAAGCTGGCCAAGAAGCTACAGCGAGTTTTTTTAATGTTCTTCCTCGTGTCAAGCCAAAGGGTTAAAGTCATTGATCGTTCTGCACAGGTTTGAAAGTCTTGAAAGCACATTACCGCAGAAGCATGCGACATTTTGAAAAACAACGTTCTTACGGTCTTTTTCTTGTGCTCCTCGGTGAAACATAAAAACGTTAAAAGCAACAACGTTTTACATCAGATGTGGTTGAAACAGAACTGTAACGCGTTCTTGACTTGCTCAGAACAGCTTATGGGATAAAGCACTTGTTAATAAAATGTCAAACATTCGTTCTGTGCAGTGGTGAGTGAGTTGTAAATGCAGCAAATCAAAGGTTGCTTCCATGCACAGAAAAACAATGGCCCTTCACAAAAAGCAAGATTTTTCTAATATTTCACAGTCTCTGGAAACAATGCATTTCACAATAATTATTCTGCAATTATTTCTACAGATATGTTATAAGCTATTGCGGCGTCGTTGCAGATAGTTCAAATGGTTGTCGCAGTTGATTGCAAAACATGGAAATTTTATTGGAACTACAAGACTCATAACAACGTCTAAATTTGGGAACGTTTCAAACTCATGTGGAAAACAGTTTCGCTCGTAAGTATGCATATTTTCTTATTTTCATGATAGCTTGAGGGTGATACTTGAGAAAGTTGCGCGAAGGTGCTGACTCCATTTCTTCATGGCAACAACTCCACTGCGAGCTCAAACCATCTTTTTGCAAACTCGAACAACTCTATCTTGAAGTGACAAATGCCTAGTTTGCGACACAAAGATCGCAAAATTGATTTTTTGTCACACAACTCATTGCGTTCCTCTGCAGTAAACAAAGCTTCTTTGTAATATTTCGAAGCCTCGACACAGTTGTTCAGTTTGAAAAAACAATCGCCAATCATTTCTGTGGCATCAATGAGATTCGAGACAGAATCGCTGTCTTCCAATTCGTCCAGAATTTTTTTGGACTTTTTGCAATGCACCATTGCGACGTCATAGTTTTTCAATTGAAAGCAACAAAATCCAGCTTCTTTGAGCAGAAACGCCATTGTTTCATTAGTTTTCTTTGTTTGGCTCACCTTTGCTTGCCATGAAATTACCTTCTCGAAAAGCTTCAAAGCATTGTCATACTTTTTTAGAGAAGAGAAGCATTTGGCAAGGAGAAGTGACGTGCTAATATATTCCGCGTTTGAAGCACCTGTTTCGGATTTTTTTCGTAACTTTTGTACTTGAACAAAACATGTCAAAGCTTCAGCGTAATTGCTCGTTTTCAGCAAACAAATGCCTTGACTATAATAATATTTTGATAGAACGTGCCCATTTCCTTCTCTTTCTTCAGTTGTTTTTCTAACACTAATAGCTCTCTGATAAAACTCCCCTGCTTCTTCGTATGCACGTTGTTCAAATAAATAATCAGCAACATCCTTGGAACTTACTTCCATCGCAAGCTTTGATAATTCGCCAGGTTCAGATTTGCTTTCTCTGCAGATGAGACATTTTTTCATTTTGTAAGAAATTTCTGATGAAGATGAAGAAGTTTGCGAACTGTTGTTTTCTGTGTCATAAGCCATGTTCGCTGCTTGTCGGAAATACTGCAAAGCTTCTGTGTAATTGTTTTGTTGGTACAAACATTGGCCAAGATTGCTGTACAAATGCAACCTTTCCTTTGCAAGATCCATTGTTTCGAAGCCTTTGAAAAATAATTCCGAAAGTTCAAGATAGTATCTTGCATTGTCGAGATCTTCAAGTTTTAACAACGATGCGCCCAACTCACTACAAGCGTTTGCCAGGATTAGCTTAACATCGATTTCGTCAACATATGATCCGCAATCTCCAGGTTCATTGTCGTTATCTGCTTTATGTTTTCTGTAATCATTTCCCTGTTTGCAACTCACGAGTTCTTCAAGTGCCTCAACGACTTTCCTGAGGTACCATACTGCTTGAGCATATTTTTTGTTTTCTAACAAATTTTGACCAAGAAAGACCTGAGCTAGGTAAAGCAATCGCTTACTTGAATAGCTGCTGCTCTTTCTTTCTTTGGATAGAAATTCTTCAAAAGAAAAAGCCAGTTTCAGAAGACTTACTGCTTCGTGGTGTTCGCTTCTTCCCGCCAACGCGTTTGCTAAATACAGCACTTCGTGCTTTACATCATTTGAAAGCTTACCGCGTTCTTCTAGATGTACAGCCGACTCTAGCAAGTCGCGATACCACATTAGCCCTTCTTTGAACCTTTCGGAAGCTAAACAGCAGGGTCTCAAATACTCCAAACAGTATTCTTTGTCTTCTTTTGTTGCGAAAAGATTCAAATCGATGCATGAGTATGCACGTTGGAAAAATAAGACAGAACGATAATGGTTGCCTCGGGTCCAATAAGAAAAGCCAATTTCAAGTAAAATTTGATTCAATATATTCAAAGTATTTGCCGTAGTTTTACTGTCTTCCAATATCCTATCAGCTTCCCACAACACTTCTTCATATTCATGAAGCCAGAAAAGAGAAAGAACCTTGTCAAGTTGGGGAGACCATTGCACAAAGCTAAAGTTGTAAAGACCAATGATTTCACATGTTTTTCGTTGAAGTTTCAGTGTTGTATGAAAGTATCTCAAAGGTGTTCCTGATGGGAGATTTTTGAATTGAATGGAGGCTTGAGAGCTTTGAAAACTTTCAATCCAGTCTTCTTGACGATTGCTTTCACTGTAGGTTGACAATCGCACGTGGCAAGCAATAGCTACAGCTTCTAATAGTTCACAAGCTAAAGTTTCACTTATGACACGATGGTTTGCAAGTTCTCTTATGGTCTGGAATGAAGATCCCTCGCATAAACCATGATGTTTTCCAAGAGCAGCAATGAACAAAGTCGTAGTTCGATAGACAACTCGTTTCACATTCCATTTTTCCTTTTTAAGCACGCTATCGAGATTGTTGATCGCGCTGAAAGCTTGCAAGTCGATCTTCAACTGCTCTTGCAAGAACAGTTTTGACGAAGGTTTGCCCATAACTTTTTTGACTCCTGTCTGAAACTTTTCGTATATTGATTCATCGCCTGAAACAAAACAAGTGCATGTCAAAATATCTGAAAGATGATAGCCATTTTTGAGAGACTCGTTTCCTGAAAGATACTTTAACATTCTTGTTACAGGTTTGATGAGCTCAGTTTTCCATGGTTTTGCTGAAGTACCAGATCTTCCCAATGGAAACTTGGAAGCATGTGGAAACATTCCATCAATCGTAATTCCTCGTTTGGTGAAATCGTCATAGAACCAATCATAGTCTTTGTCACAGGAACTGTTCAAATAAGGAAGAGCTGCACATGGAACAATAGTTTCGCCGAGGTTCACTAAAACAATGTTGAAGATTGTAGAAGCCCAACGAAAGTATTCAAGAATGGAATTGTAATCCTTTCGCTTTTGAACTTCTTCTTCAAGAAGAATGATGTGTTCAAAATCAGAGTATGGCGTAATTTCCTTTCTAGCGAGGGAACCCATTCCAACAAGAGCATACCTACAAGGCGCAGGTCCGACGACAGCAACAGAGTAATGCATCAAGTCTTGCATTAAAGAACAATACCAGTCGTATATGTTTTGTTGCAAATTTTCCACAACTTCTGTTGCTTTGGAACCGTATTTGTTTCTGTTATGTTCTTTTTCGTCAGGTTGGTTACGAGGTTTGAGTTGTACCTCCACGTAATTTCGAAATTCTTTTATTTTTGCTCTTAAGGAAATTGCCTTGTCTGATAAACTAATTTGACTGAAATTTGAACCACTTCTTTTAAGAACGTGTTGACAAAGTTCATCGAGATCCCTTTGAACCATTTGTTTAATTTCAGGGTTTCTGACCAACGCTGCATTGAACAAAATCGCGCTTTTAATTAACGCCAACCTTTCTGGACTGCGTTGTCGATACGTTTTTCCGAGAGCATGGAGCACCTCCGCTGAATTCTTGGGAAAGCTTTCTTTTCCTTCTTTGTTGCATAAACGTCTCAACTTCAGAGACAACAACAACTCGAGCAAATTTAACACACATCCAACGTCTTGTGCTGTTTTCCTTTTTTCATAAATAGCATCAACAATTTTTCGCATATCAACGCCAGAGCACATACTGTAGCTATGGATCTCGTAAAAAGTTTTTACTACCGAATGAACTCTTGTAAATTCAATATTGTCAAGTATTTCAGATCGGTATTGGATACAGCTGCAGAGTTTTTTTGAAGAAAGTCTACTTCATTGTTACGTTTCTCATATTCGATTGAACAATGAAAACTTTCATCGCGTATTTGCTAACTACGGGTGTTTTCAACGTATAATGTAGAAATTCATTAACTTCATAATACAGTACAAATATGTAACAATAAAAGCACAGAGGCTAAAATCTGAAATTGCTTTAATAAAACAAATAAAAGCGTCAGCGTAATTAAAAATTCAAATTGCCACAGTTTTTTATAATTGTATTGCAGGTGAAATATTTAGCCCAACTATTTGATTTGTTAAGTAATAAAGCAAACAATCATTTTAATGTTCCGGGAAACATTACAAAAAACGCTTCAAATTTTTCAAGTTTTTGTGTACCAAGTAGCTTACTTTTACATAAGATCTAAAATAAGAAATGCTGAAGACCTTCAAATGTAATTCGAGAAAAGTTTATGAAATTACATAAATTATGAGCATACATGCTTTTTTTCTCGGTGTTCATAATTCTTGCTAATGCAAAGCAAGTATAATCAACCAATTTCTGAAACATACAGCCACAGATTTCGAAAACGTTATTTTATTTAACGTTGCAGCTTCGTCGTAAGCAATCATCCGGAACATTAATAAAATACAGCAGTAGCACAGAAAAGTAAAGATGCATTCTGAAGTCATTCGTGCTGTATTACGTAATAGTGAGCGGTGTGTATGAAATAGCAATAAGGAAATTTTGGGGATTCTAACCTCTTTCTCACGGTCCCCAAAAAAAAATTTGCTCTGACTTGCACAGCAGCAAGTTGTAATCAAGGACTATCTTTCAAACGTGAAAGGCAGTACATACCACTCCATTCTTCTACGATCGATTCACCTAAAAACTATTTACTAAGAATGATGAAATGCAGAATCCACTCGCTTATATGCTACGCCCAGACTATCCTACAATTGTCCATAAAAGCAATTATCACCTCACAAAAAACAATGTTAACATCTGGTTCATTCAAGCAAAAACTACTACAAACTCGTAAATAAGAGAAATAGATTGCAGTTAAATGTTTACGCAAATATTGAAAATATCTGGCGAAACTCAAGGATTATTCTTGAGCTGCTCTTCTAGCTGTGCAAAGTAAACACAAAATTTGGGGAGCATTGTCACAGGTGGAAATGTTTTATTCGAAGTAGCTGCTGCAAAATTCTTGCACTTTAGGAAACGCAGCTTGATGAAAACCAGATTAACCCCGCTGTGTGTGGTTAGACTTCTGCAATTCTCTGAACTACTGTCAGCAAAAGATCGCCAAATGTTTTGCAAAAATTGACCAAATGGCTTTGCCTCATAGAAGCCACTACCGTTACATTTTATGTTGTGCGTGATTTCAAAAAATTCAGAAATTCTCACCACTGTGATCAGTTCTCGAATGCCAAAAGCAAATGGTTTTAAACCGGTCACTGCACTCGACCGACTTATTAAGTTCAAATTAAGCTACGGAACTAACTTTCGAACTTTCGAAAACCGCGAGTTTTAGGGGCGGGGGTTAGCTAAAAAAACATTTCAGTATAACGAGGTAAAACTCAATAAAAAAGTTGATATCGATATCGGTGCTATAATTCTCGATGAAGACTCTTTCAACGCAACTTGAGGGAGATCTATGTGTTCTACAGTAGTTTCATGATCATACTGTGATTATAAATCACCAGGTTGTCCAAGGGACATATCGGTCCCATTCCCACCCCATAGCAATTTATGCCTGTCCCATCCCATCCCATGGGACGTTTCCCATGGGATTCCCATAGGAATGACATTCCCATGGACGAGCTTGTAAATCACGCCACAGATAGCAAGGCCTTCACCTTTTTGAGACAAAAGTATATGCATTTTGTACGTAATTAAACAATTTATTCTTAAATCAAAACAATTTACCATTAAGTTCAGTGCTTTTCAGAAACTCTAAGAAACGTAATTTATTCAATTGTCATCTATTATTATAATATTACTGCATTTTAACATCAATGTTCGCTTCAGCCACCAATGCGTTATTTCGAAGGCGATATTTCGAAACTGAATCCAGCAAATAACCAGGCAGAGCAGCATAAATGACGAAAAATCATCTGAATTTGCAGTTCTCAAACACTAGCACGTTTTTATCTTTTTGCATGAAAAATCTGAACTGCAATCACAGAATTTAAAACTTAAAATTCTTCAGTGAATATCTTTTGAGACTTCTGTGAACCGTTCATTTGTTCATCACTTTAGCTGATGGGGTAAAACACCATTTGGTGACATCAAATGTTTGCAATTGAAATGACATAGATCAAGTTGACGATGATTTAAAAATTGTCTAAATGCTGTCTGCAAGCCACAATCATGTTTCATTTGAATGATCAAAACTTTATGGTAATATTTCACAGCATTGCTGAATGTTTTTGTTTGCTGAAAAAGATATTATCCAGCTGGCGTCATAAACCAGTAAACAAAACGTTTTACGTTTAGAACGTGTATGCCATATGCTTTAGAAATGTCTTTTTTCTCTTTCTATAAGTACCTGATTCATCAAAATTATAAAGCATGAGATCTAATTACTCGCTTTGGACATTGTTGCATACAGAGATGACAAACTCCATCCAGCCTTCGTATTTGGCCACATTTACTCTCATACACAGACGTGAAAACGTTGTGCTGTGTTCAGTACAGCTTTCTTGAAACGTGATACTATGATTTCGTAAAAGACTATCGAGCCTCCTTGATCTGAGAGAATACGATTATTCTAAATTTGGTTTAACATAACTCCTATGCTCAGGTAGGTGTTTCTCATTGATATCGAAAACATACCCGGATTTGGAAATTGAGTACCTTTCATAGAATGTGTGAACTGCCAAGGATTGTCGTTTCTGTCATTTGTGGTACCTCTCCGTCATCTAGCATTTGCTTGAAGTTTTTTTTCCAGATTGCTCGTAGAGCCCCTGTTACTTTTGCTGCTACACTTCCTTTGATGTTCACATTATCTGTACTTCTGATCTCACTTCCTATCATTTTTCGATTTTCACACTTCCGTTTTCTGTTGTGTGTGTATCATTTACTACTGCTATTCTCAATACTTTGTTGGTATGTTCGTCTGGTACTATTAGGTCTTGCCTGCGTATTGTATCTGTCTGTCTTCATGTCAAAATCCCACAATACCTGAACTATGTTTCTTTCTGGTTTGAGTTTGTGGAAGCAGATGTTTGGTGTTGCGTTGATCACGTGGTGCTGGCAAACGTCATGGCGGAATTCTGCTGTTCTTATGTTGTCATGCCTTGCGCAAGCTTCCTGCTATCTTGTAGCATGTACTCAATGTGTGGGCAACTGTCTCTATATTCTCTTTGCTCTTCTTGCACTTTGAATCATTTGCCGTTATGGAGTATTTCAGACTTGTGGCACTTGGTGTCCAGTGCTTGATCTTGTGCTGCTGTTGAACAAGCTAAGGGGCAACGTCAAAACTAAAGTTTTTGTATGCTTACCTGTTGTGAGACTGAAAACTACGTCGACGTCTCTACACGTTGTATTGTTTCCTGTTACTTCTCACTGTTATCTCTACGTCGCAGTACTTGCGCTCTTTCTGCTTTAGTCATATTTACTTTGTTTTTACTCACCATCGCCCCATTGAAAGCCTGCTGTTAACGGCCAATTGAATCCTCGGCGTCTTTCAAAGTTTTACAACAGAAAACGAAAATTTTATTATTTACAATGCTGCAATTAACGACTAACGCAGGTTGAGCCGGAATTGTTGCGAAGTAGGCGACCTTTACATCACTTCAAGACAAATTAAATCCTAAAGAGTTGCTGTTTTTTATCTGCTATTTCCGTGCATGATGAACATTTTGTAGATATGCGTAACTTCACTAGGTTTGGGCTTTTGCAGTTTTTCAACAGTTAACTGCAGGTTTTGCAAGCTGTCCAGGGACCACGTTTCTGCTCTTATCTACGATAGTGCGTTTTTGTCTAAAGACAGTTGTGCCGCGTTAGCTTTGGTGCACCAGTCTATCACTTGCTTTTGGCCAAACTGTGTTTTCATTTTCAACGCCATAGCTTTGCTGCAGTTGTATAGCTGAGTTGGAGGCAGTGTGTTATTATCGACAGCAACTCTTTAGGATTGCTGCAGCAGAACTTTTGCTTAGTATTTACCATTTCCTATCTCCTTTAGTTTAAAACTATTGTCAATTACGTATTGTTTTATTCAAATATCCCCGTATCTATTTCTTTTATTTTCGCGTGATTCCAAATTTTGTTATGGTGAACTAAATTTTGGTTGGCTTTTTCAAGGTTTGTTTTCTTTAGGTTGGTTTTCTTTTCCGAGAGAGGAGTGATAGCAGCAGCAGTTTTCAGTAACCGCTCTACCGTTTTTATTGCACAATAGACAAGCTGAACAGCCAATCAGCAACAATCAACTGCTAGCACAGACAACCATCCTAAACGTGAACATAGACAAGAGAAATCACCATTAACTGGACTCGTAACCTAAATGATCTTATGCATTAGCTTGTGATGTAGAATTACGGGGCTCATTTTGAAGTGGGATTTAGCACCGAAAGCCAAACTTGCCGAGTGCGTCTATATGGAATACCGGAGTATTTTTATTGAAGATTCAATCAACTCGACGCGACGATCTAATTTGAATTGCTAATGTTAAACGTTACACAAAGTAACTAAATAAAGCTTCCTTCAAGCTAACCAGTAACTGGAGTAAGAGACGTTTGTGGTAAAATCTCACATATACGTCGCTCCGCGCATAAGAGGCTGTAAAAACGTTTGTTGATACTTCTGGGAAAAAGTATTCGTTTGAAATTTGCACCTAGTTTTTCTCACGACCAGCGCCTGAACACAGAGATCGTCGAAATCAAAACATTTGTTATTTTATCACTTGAAAGGAAATCACAATTCTTGCCTATTGCTAAATACAGCGAAATCGTTTTTCATAATCGTGTAAGTGATTGATCGTTTAGACTAGGGTTGCCGTACGTCCGGACACGACCGGAATTTCGGTGTTAAAATTCTAATGTCCGGGTTTTTGACAGTTTCAAAGTATCTAATCATTAGATCCTATGAAAAATATAAATAGTGATGATTGGGAGAGAAAAACATACCTTTTTTGTATTTTATCGCCTCATGCCTATTGTCACTGTGTAACTATTCTGTTATATTTTCCTTCTGTGATGGTGACGTCTTTTGCAGTGGATTGGTAGTTGTGAGAACATACTGGAAAATGCCGTGTAGCGCTTGTTTGTTGCTGCAAAAGTAGCTGTTGAGATGGTCAGGAATTTTGCCTCTTCAGATATGGCAAAACTATTTTGGACGAAACTCCATTGCGTGCTAATATCGTCACCGCTGTCACCTTCTCAAAAAGCGCGTGAGACTAATCCTAACAGAGAACAAAAGAAAGCAGCTGTGCTTGAAAATAAAATTATCTGAAGAAAAATTACCATCACTTCACTCACAGAAGTCACCGCAGTGAGCACAATCAATCTACACCACGAAGGAAAAAAATCGTTACTCTGAGTATTATCTGGAGATGTAAGTCGTCACAGAAATTTTTTGATAAATTTATACACAAAACTGTTCCAAACCTGCACGACCCGAAAAGCGCGGCCTGACGTACATCTCTGGTGTGATGGCCATAGAATTATATTATACAGCATGTTAAGTAGCCTCCAACTCCAAGCATCTATCACGCAACAGTCCACTCATGTCACTGCTCATTTCATCAAGCATGATGCTTGCAGTTGCGTTGCACAAATGTTTATACGACTTCCTCCACAACCAGACCATTGCCTACACATCCGGAATCTAGTCTATCTCTTCAGTTGAGAACAATGAACTTACAGACACTCATAGAGGACGTAGCACAGATATTCACTGATACGCATCTTCTGGTTTGCAGGAGCTGCTGAGCTCAGATTTTTTTAAGGAAACATAGGCACTGCTGCAGACTGAAAAATAAACTCAGGAAAATTTGGCACAATGGGATTTGCAAAGTCAAGCACCACACAAAACACAACTATTCTACTTGTATTGAAAACAAAGGAATACTACAGTTGATTACAAAGAGATTTGCAATATTTTGTTTTTTTTATAATTCTGAAGAAATGACACTAGCATGATAAACACAAGTTGAATAATGGCAGTAGTGTATGTGCTGCGATGAAGATAATGTAGTAAAGTTCTGAGCCAATATTACTCGATGTTTAGCTTGATCAACACGCAAACCAGCTGGGTTCAGCCAAAGCGGGGTGCACTGTGGAAAATATGGTTATGAATTATCTGATGATTGCTGATGATATTTGTGTGTTGGGGTACCAATTTTTCACCCCGTTTACTGTAACCAATGGGATAAGACAAAGGGGAGTTCTGACCCCATATTTATTTGCTCCTTACCTTGATGAACTCTTATACCAGCTGGATTCAGCAAAATTGGGATACGCTGTGGGAAATGTGGTTGTGAATCATCTAATGCTTGCTGATAATATGTGTGTTCAGCCCCAGTATTTGTGGACTCCAACCTCTTCTGAATATTTGTGGTTATTATGCTCCTGAACCCAAAATCGCCGTTAGTTGCACCTAAACAAATGGTGTTGTTTTTTTACCCCAAAAAGTGTATACCACCTGCTCCGTTAAATGTGTTTCTNAATGATGTATGGGTGCAATTTTCTGACTAAGTGAAATTTCTTGGTGTATTGCTACATGCCTCACTGAAGGATAATGATGATATTCAGAGACAAGTGAAATCACTGTACTGTGCAGCAAACAAGTTTGGAGGCACTTTCGTTCAATCCTCTCCTGCGGTAAAAACACTTTATTTCGTGCCTATTGCATGCCATCGNATTCTTGCCAATCGTGGAGCAAATACACGTAATGAAGCGCTTATGTGTTGAGGTGTTGCGTACATTAATACCTGCCGAATCATGGATTACACACCCAGAAATGTAAGTGTTCGCTCAATGCGAGTTAACCATGGTGTCGGGAACTTTGGTACCTTGTTGATAAATAATTTGTATCGTTTTCTTCAAACGCTGCGCATCTTCATCTAAGTTTTTCATCCGAA
>JGI24022J15233_10001342_pt1 | contig 20187 bp, 10 predicted proteins | sample Ectturendosymbi2_FD_15233 | JGI IMG/M metagenome (IMG submission 15233) | reverse complement strand
CCCCCCCCCGCCTCTCCCCGAAAACAGTACAACATCAAGTTGCAATCATTTTCCTCCCGAAAATATCAGCTGGTTGCGGCCTGCGTTACTTTCTGCATTTAGATCGATTTTGATGTTGAGATGATACGTAACAGAAGATAGGATATGACAGTACCAACTTTCTCTTACACTTAGCGCCAAGGCAGTGGGTGAGCGCTTGAAATATGTGCCAGTATGATTGCAGTTGAAGTTCATGGTCATAAATGACTATTCTTCAAAGGATCACGCTGCCGCGAAGAGCATATTAAATCGTAGTCCTGGTTACCACCCATGACGCGCCACTGATGTTATATAAGATATTATACAACATTGTTGGATAATCTTTCGTAGTTGTTTTTAAAGTAAAGTTTTGCTTATTAAAAATTTATAAGGGTATCGATCCTCAGATATGTTGACAATGGGGCCAGAAAATCGACATAATTCAAAAATAATTTTTCGGAGCTTTTCCAGAAAATTCTTGTTTCAAGTTATATTTGGGTCAAAACGTTATTAATAATTTCTTACAAAAACAGAAAAATCGAAATAAGACGTTGAACCCTTTCAGACAAGCCCTGTTTTCGTCATTGTCTCTAGTATAAGCAATGATGAGAAAACAGCACGAAACAGCAGGTTTGTTGAGAAAATGTTAAGCTTGCTCCACTGAGGATTTTACAGCTGTTGTCAAGGTAGAAAGGACTTTTTCCGGTCGAACTGGCACGCTGATATACAGTAACACGATTTAATACTTCGCTGCACGCCACGCAATGTCTGGGAAAGCAAACTGTCACGCTGCACATCTTTTGCAGGTTACAGTTCCGTACTCAAAAGTTTCGTGGGGAGGTGTTGTCGACAACGCTATACCCTGCTTTAAAAAATGAGGACACCTGAGAAGTAGTAATTTACTCTGCGCGAAAACAAGCTTGGCCTGGCGAATTTTTTCTCGCTTGCCTGTATTACAAAACTTCTAGCGACATCTTTACGGTCTCTTTGAGTTTAACCCATCCTTCCAACCGTAAAAGAAATTGGTACGATAACATTTGAGTCTCGTTATAATACGCGCAGTATGTAGCAAAACCAGCGGTGACTGACGTGAAACCGCTCGCAAACCTGCCTTTTTCGGTGCTGGTTTGAAAATGATTGAGCTTTTCCAAGCATCAGGTCACGTGATGGTTTGTCCAAAGCAAAAAATGGTCTTCAGGTTTGGATGAGCGCAGCAAAAATTGCAACATTTTAGGATTGACTTGTTTGGTATCAGCCAGTAAAAAAGCCACTGTGTTTCTTGACTAGAGGATGAATCAGAAAAAGTACCCCCGGTACCCCATTCAGTATCTGCCAGGGGAAAATTGCCAACGAGTTCAAACGTTCTCAACAAATGAAAGAAGCGGACGTTTCGTCGTCCATTCTCTCGTATATGCAAAATTGTTCGGTTCAGTATAAAGCAGCAGTTTCTTAATTTGCACAATATGCTTAATCAATGCTCATATGTAAATGGACGTTGCACTATTCACATTTTCTATCAAAGGTTTTCCTGTAATCATTTGTTTCAAGAGTTTATCCCTCAGAATCTTAGATAACTACAGGCGTGATTAAAGATAAAACGCAACAGTTCGGCTCTTGGTCCTCCACATACTGAGTTTCGTGAAGTGCATTGTATATCATTGCTTACAGGCAATGCGTTTCTACTCGCAGCGCGTCAATTAAACGCAATTGTGAAGTTGTCACCTTACAAGATAATTGCAGTGATTTATGACATGCTAGCTGATCGCAGCCAGAACTGTATCGGTCAACATCAATCTGGGCGGAACCTTGTTTTCACCACGATCCACGCAGTCGCATGGCAGCTTCAAATGTTTCTGGTTTTCATGGTTCACCACAAAGCAACATTTTCAGCTACGATGGAAGACACAGGTCAAAGGGCTTCTCTCAGAAACGTTAACTTCCAGTTCTTCGAATCTCGGGTCGCGTATAGCAGAAGAAAAGCACGTACTAAAATACTTTATAAACACAAGACATTTAAAAATGGGTATTATAAGCTCGCTGGTTTGAGATTTATTTGAATGTCTATAAGATTACAAGAAGTTCATAAACGAATTTAGACACTCGCATTTTACTTAGTATAGTCAGAGAAACACTTTGCAACATTATGATAGCTGTCCCTAGAAAAGGCAGATCACTTCATCACTGCTTGATGGTGGTGGAGTTCCTTGAAAAGACAAATGCTAATAATTATATCAAATGTTCGGAAATGTTGGAGAGCTTTACTTTTTGTCAGAGCTGAAATTGTGAATGCCATCCAGCACACTAGTTCCTGTTTACCAATATGTTGGACGGTTATATGCTTTTGTTTCATCAATCAACCATGCGCATTATATATTGCGCTTGATAAGTGTATCTACGTCTCTGACGTGGTAGTTGTTAAACTTTTGTGCAATGCATTTCTAATTCATAACGAACAGTTTGCATTCCAAGTCCATGCAGTATGAATAACTATAAAATTTGACTTTTGGGGAACTTTGGGTGGATTCATGGATTGCTCTCTTGTGAAGCCTGGTTCTTTTCGTGTATTGCGTCATAAAGTAGATAGGATCGTGTGCCCAGACGTAACCTTTATACAAGAATACGCCTGTGCTTCTGGTTACTGATAGCAAGAAAAGCAATCAGTTCATGTTAGCAGTTTTCTCCAAGCCAGTTATTCTTCGAACAAAAGTCCCGTTCCTTCAACAAGAGTGAAATAATCGCACTGTACGTTCAACTCACTTGTCAGTTCAGTTTGACTGACGGAACTTTGCACTTGCGCTCGACGTTCAGAGCTCAATTGCAGGGTTTCCTTTACAACTTTCGGCTTAATTACGAGTAAAAGCGGTATGCTGTCTAATGTCCAACACAGCAGCATGCTATTAGTCACAAACACACATGAACTATGCCCACGCCCCTCCAAATAAAAGAAACTACTGTGTTATGTACATACAGATCATCCCCAATAATTTAGCGTGTTATTGATATTCTTGCAGTTATTTGCTAAAATATCTTCATCAAAAAGGTTGTGGCACAATTGACTGACCGCGATAACGTCATAACACCGCTACTGATGGGCCCCGCGCCTAGGTCTTGCATTGGGCCCCGCACCTGCTAGGGCCGGCCCTGGTTATACCACTGCGAAATGGTACACCAAGTCTGTAGGTGAAACTAGAACAGCCTGATCAACTTACTGAGCTTATGGACTTTTATGATTAAATGTAACTCAGTATTTCTCAACGCAGAGCATGGCAAGATTTTGGTGGGTCGTGGCAATACCACCATTTGATCTTTAGTGTAGTTATAAAGTGAATCACGATGGAAGGCACGATTTTTTGAAAGTGAAGGCGGAGCCTTGGACGTAATTTGCGAAGCAAACATGGTTTTGGAAAAATCGCCAAAGGTCTGCCAAAGCAACAACGTTTGAAGAGCACTTTCAACCTTACAAATATTTAACGGCAAGTTACAATCGCTGGAATTGCTACACAGCATGTGGTGACAGCACCACGTTTATAAAGTACAAAATGTTTTCGAATTTTTCATGAGATTGAGCATACGCGCATTACAGTAGTAATTACGTCTCTGGAAATGAGCAAAACAACGGGTCGAAATGATAGGTTGCATGACAAGCATTTTCCGACGGTTTTTGTAATGCCATTGTGTTACTGCTAATCGACGTGCAAAAAGTAAATGATGCAGAAGCGTAATGCCATTTTTAAACGTTTTAGATTCTAGTTTAATGATGGGTAGCCTACTGTCTTCACAGGGAACTTTTATGACCAGAGGGCACTTCGTTGTTGCTCTTAGCTTACCCCACAGAGAGTGTTTTCCCCTCTATTTTTGAAAAACTTTTCATCATAGCTTAAACGAATAACTAAAACGAAGGTCAGTCAAAAATTTCCGCGAATTTTCTCGTATTTCCCTGTTCCAAGCATTTTGACCTTGCCCACAAGTTAAGTGCATACACTTTCGTTATTTTACCACATGAGGATGTTTTTTTCATCGTAGGAGGGTCATTCCTATTTGTTTTCGCGAGACATTTTTGGCGTACGTTGGCCACTTTAGGAAAACATCCGCGGGCCATTACATCTGGTATTGCGGGCCACGAGTTGCCCATCATTGTTCAAGTTGCTTGATTAATCACTTTAATGTTTGTAGACAAACGCGGAAAAAGAAAAGGTGGATCCTTGATTGAGCGTTCTACTGTGAGAGCGTATTAAAGAAGTTGTGGATGGAATAAACTTGAGGTGAACTGCAGTGAGAGCGCGATGATAGGGCGCGCGGTACAAGGAAGAAAAAAGAATATAAACAAATTAAAAAATATAAAGAAGATCGATACGTTTGGCCAAACATGAATGTTGGAAATACTAGCTGAACACAAATCTCGAAAGCTTACCCTTGCACCCACCCATTAACGCCGAGAACGAGACTGGACAAGTGCTGTTGTTCAAATGCCCCGGCCGGGAATCGAACCCAACCTATTACAGATTTGGTGACACTGTACCACTTAATAGAGTATAAAAGTCAGGTGAAACATAATCAAGAAGGCCTAGTTGTTATTACTTGACAACTGTTCATGGCATTACGCTAGGAACTTCAATAAACCCGTTCTGAAAGCACTTTCGTACTATTTTCAAAGGATAGCAATACCATATCATAGGTATATTGGACAAATCGCTTGAGGAGCTTGAACATTTTATTGCTACTGTAACTGGTCCCAAAATTGCAAATGTCATTTAAAGAGCGGTTTTACAGATGGATCGTGTTTTCAGCAAATCTTTCGTGATCCTTCTGCGCCCTTTGCAAACAGACTTACGCAATCATTTGTAAAATGGCGAATTAAATTTAACATATGGAAGCAATGCGAATTTAATTAATGATGAAGTTTGTGGTATACTTGAATGGGAAATAAACATTGGTCTCGAAAACCACACACCCAAATTTCCAGCAGAAGTCCATCCAGTCGCCTGTTTTTTCACATATACCGGAACAAAAAAATGCAAAGTATTTTAAATCAGGTTTCAGGGTCTGGCATGCAAATAAAAGTAATCCGAATTCTCTGTTCAAAGACAGCTTTTCGGAAGAAAACCCATGCATGGGTTTTACTGGCTGAAGAGAACCGATTCAAGAAATGCAAATGTGCTTATATTGTGGTCTTGTTCGTGAATTTTCACTTCACAGTTCTTGATATCATTAAGCATTCATTTTTAGATGCATCAAGTGAAAATGTTGTTTTTGTTCTCAAAGTTCAAATTAATAGTTTACTTGTATGGATTACAAAGTGAAAATTTAAATGCTCCCAAAGGAAGACGCTCAAAGGTTTTAGTAAAAACTCACAAATATCACTAAAGATTTTCCTGCATTGTAAGAATATAATGAGTAGGGACAGTGATGTTTTGCACAAGACTCCATATATTTACAGCAGTGACAACAATAAATTTCAGAAAGTTACTCATGGTTGGGGAAAGCTTCTGCTAAAATCGTTTACTTCATGAACTTTAGGCGACTTTCGATGCATATGGATATGCAAAACATATGTGCATAAATCAGGAATTTTTTTAAGAAAAATGTTAGGCATCCGGTATGGACCTGTAGGGACCCGACTTCTCTGATTCTAGGGACTCGATTTTCAATTCTAGGAACCCGAATCGGGTCCCTAAACCACCTTTAAAAAACCCTGGTATACATATATCTTGCAACATTTGATCGATCAGCGTGTTGGCAAATCCCATAACTTGCCAGCATGACTAAGGCAAACTGACTTCGCCACCGCCAAGAATCACGTCAACAAATGCGAGCGAAACTAAATTACGTAAACTTCCGTGTAGCTCTTGCCAACAACTTCCTTGCTTTTAAAGGCCAACAGATTCAGTGGCCAACGTATGCAGTTCTATGGTCATTGGTTTGCATGTTCTTCTACGTGGGCAAACATGAGTAGTAGTTGTCTATATGATGGTAAAGAAGAAACTAAGCAGCAAAGGTTTGACAAATCTTTGTCGTTTTCTAATTCTTTTGAGATTTTTTTCTCATTTTACGTTTCCGAACTTTTCAGCTCGGTAGAGATTATTCGCTTTTTGATCTCGTATCATGATGGGCTACTACAGCTGATGAAGGTTTTCTCGCAGTGTGGGAGACAGCGAAGCAAATTCGCTGTTGAACGAACTTGTCTTCTCATGCACTCAGCAATTTAAGATTCAAAATTCTTTCCCCATCCTCATGAACTCAACATGAGAAAGCGGTCACAACGCTCAGCTACACTTGAACCCAAAGCTCAAAATCATCTTCCCATTTTCGTTACATATTAGCAAACACTGAGGATTGCACGCCTGCAAAGAACATTTGCCTTGATTGCTTGTTGCTACAAACAATAGTTTTATAGAAGGGTTTCTTAGGATGGCTCCTCAAGTAGTATCAGCAACTTATCATGTGTGGAGAGAATTACCGGAAAGATGAAAAGAAAACCTTGTTTATCGCCATGGGCTTGGAATCTTTGAATGGATGCACAGGGTTAAGTGAATGGCGTCGGCTGGCCAGTTCTCATTTACTTTTGCTTGCAGTGATTCTGTTTTTTAACAAGACATGCGCTACTTTTCTACCGAAAGTTTTGTTTATGACAGCACATTAGCCTGAAATCTTAGTTGATATTATTTGAAGACGAGCAATACCAACGTTAAATTTCACCAAGACAATTACTTATCTTTCGATTTAAAACTCATGTAAAACATCACAAGTTTTAAGTATATCTTGTAAAATGCTGTCTGCAAAAATAGCATATTGGCCTTTCCCCGTTCTTGGCATCCGATATTACTTGAAAAATGCGTTCATCAGCCTAACAAAGCAAATACTGTAGCCTTCAAAAGCAAGGTAGCACTCTTTTTTGCTTTTTTGTTCAATAACAGACGCAGCTTCTGCTTTAACGGATCAACAACGCAGTGCGATGCTTGCCACTGGATGTGAAAATCAGCTGAATATTTCAGTTTCGTGCTGTGTTACAGTTAATTCCAAGAAAGCCATGAGCACCATTCAAGTGACCAAACCTCTTCACAATTTCTTAATTTTTTGTGAAATTACCAGCGTCTTGAATTGAATAAATCAGGCTTTATATGCCTTTCGGACTAAAATCGAGCTTAAACACACAAAAAGAGCAAATTGAAGTACCTATGCTTGTAAACAATACGCTTTAAAAGAAAAACTAAGCAGTCAAAAAAGTGCACGAAAATTGCCTAAAAATTTGTGGATCATGAAGTTTCTGTGAAACAATGCTTTAAAAAATTCCTGAAAAGTTTTCTGGAAATCCGAAGACATTCCTACTTTTTGAATAATTTTTAGAGAAATGAGATGTCTTTTGTTCTGTAAAGTTTCCCTGAAATTAATGCAAAGATTTCGAAACAAATTTTTCAACTTTGTTCTTGATAATCAAGCCTAGTGGTTCCTAAATCTTTTGTGCATCTGTGCAGAGTTCGCCAGTTTTTTGTGTCGTTTGGAAAAGGTTAGATAGATACGGAATTTAAAACGAACTAATTCGCTTTTGATGTTAGGAAAACTGTGCGCGCTTTTGTATTTTGTTTTCCAGCCGCCTACCTGATCACAGTTTTGCGATCACAACCATCCCACTTTGCTTGGTAATGGTGCACCACATAGCAAAGTTTGAAAAAGAAACTGCTCTGCACTTGTGGACAGACCGAGGTTTAGAAACAGCGGCTTGTTTTCGCCGCTCTCATGCTCTGCTCTTGACGTCAGAGTCGCCGGTTTAGCCAAGAGGTGGAGCTGTATATGCTGCATCTTATGCTTTGCGTCCACTCGTGTTGAAGCGCGATGTTATGCAGATAATAACTACATAAACAGTGATTACCACGGATGGATGAATAACAAACTTTACATGTTGTGCCCGGCGGCGAGCATTTACTGTAGTGCATTATTTTCTGGGCAACAGACCTGAAGGCCAATGCGATGGTCATCACCACTCTGCAGTTTCATTCTTGCATTTTAATTGTTATAATAACAAAGACAATGGAAACTATGTTTGTACTGAAATTAAAGACGGCCTTGGAATAGCGTTGGTGTAGCTTTGTCTGATCCTTAACACTTCGTTCGCTAATTTCGCTTTGAAATAAACATCTGTAAAGAAAAACCTATCAGTATACATCTGCCTATGGGATACTTAGCAGAAAACCATGTTGTTTTGCTATACATCCGTGAATTAATCACAAAAGCATACTGAAGTGTTTTTAACGGCCAAACATTTACTTCAAGCATGAAAACATTTACTTCAAGCATGAAAACATTTACATTTACTTCAAACATGACTGATTTATATCTTTTTTGCCTAAAATGTTTTTAGTCAGGTAGTGAGCTTGATTTCTTTCAAACAACCTCCCCCTCTAATCTGCAATGACAATGGAACCTCACTTGTGGAATGGATTTACGCAACTTTGACAACGTCAACACTATTTTGCTCCTGAGCTCATTAGAATTTTATTTTATTTTTATTTGCGTGTTTGATTCAGAATCATGGTCCATATCAGAAGAATATAATCGAATAACGCAAGAACGCAGAAATGGTCAGTCACAGCACATTGCAGAGTTGGTGTTGTTGTTTTATAAACACTATCAACATTGAGAGAGGAGCGGAACATTGAACCAGCGCACCATTGTAAACTGCATTCACTCATCGCCGTACAGGAATCTGGCAGTGGGAGAGGAATGAAGACATTCTAACATCCGGTTCTGAAGTAAATGGCTAAAAAAGTCGAAACACTGAAACAGCGATATAAATTAAAATTGTTTTGGCCAAGGTTTCAAATGTTTTTGGGGTATGTGGTTAACTTGGTGTGGCTAACTTGGGATGTGTACAGTGGTTAACTTGGTGTGGCTGAACAGACCAAGGTTGCGAAGTCGGAGGTAAAATGTCTGACCTTTCCAAAATTTCCGACTCCGACTCCTTTAACATAAAGTGAAAGAAGTTTTGCTGTCAAGAATTTTGTAGCAACTAACACTCAATGGAAATCGTGGTACAGAGCAAGAATGATGTTTCAACAAAAGTTTCATAAGAAAGTGTGCCATTTCAACAGGACTTCCCAACTTAGGAGTGTGATGTAAAAGATGATCCAATTGGACTTCCGGAGTCGGTGTCGGATTTCTTGTCCTACTCCGACTCCTAGTGTTGTTAGGAATCCGACTCCACCCAAAAACCTTTGACTCCTTGCGACTCCGACTCCGCAACCCTGGTGAACACTTACATCTCTTGTATGTAATGCATAATTCGGAAGGCATTGTTGTAGGCAACTCGTAAGCGTTTCGTACTAGTCTGTGTGTATTTTCTGGACAACTGGCAAACAAATATTGGCATGCAATAGGCATGGAATAGGGCGTTTTTTGCTGTAAGTGAGCAGCACTGAGCAAAGGTGACTCTGAGCTTGTTTGCTGTACGTACAGTACAGCGATTTCACTTGCCTCTGGATAAGCTTCAATGTAAACAGGTGAAAAATCACCGTCGTGCCAAGACAGCTTTGTTGTGCGCTCTTGAAAGGAATCAACTTCTTGTTGTTCACAACAAAAACTGATAAGTCCTTGCCTCCAATTTCTTGCTCAACGGAGTACATGCCTTGCAAATGCGTGCAATTACTCTGATAATTGCACGCAGGTTGTGAAAACAATCATGTCTAAATACCGGTCTATTCGTCGCACAAGCCGAATCACGATGGAAATGCTGCCCAGCCTCCACTAAGTTTGCAATATACGTGAGTGCACGTCATTTTTTGTAAGCAAAGTTGTAGCATACGATAAGTCAAAATGCAAGGCAGCCTCAAAAATGTTGTTTCCACGAATGAAATGCCAAGAGTGGAACAAACATGAAACTCACAAAATTGTTGATAGTAGTATTTCGCTGACAAATTTTCAAGGTACATGAAAAACGGAAGTGTTGAACAAACTAAAAATAAAAATAACTACCAAAACGCGAGGTTAACTCATTACGTCCACATTCCGGTAAGAACTCTTAACAACATCAGTGCTGCGAGATATGAAGGGCAGCAAGTTTGCTGCACATTTTTGTGACCGATAGAGAGAACAGCAAGGAAAACTGTGAATGGAAAAAAAGAATTACAAAGTTATGCAATTTTCGCGTGTCTCCAGTGCTGCTGTTTTCTACTTCATTTAGTGAGGTCTTTATTTCAGAAAATCTGGGCAGTCATTGCAGCGATGTCTAGGCTCTCCATGTCTCTTCAAGTATCTGAAAAATTTTGTTCAATTTGTGAACACTGTTGTGATGCTTCGGCATCGGCCGCATTTTTACGTTCTTGAAAGTGATTTCAACACTTGGAAGAAGCTTTCCAGTCACACACCCTGGAAATAAAAACGTGGGTGCTCGCTGCCTGAACAGAATGGGCGCGTAACTCCCCAGGGTAACAAGAAGTGACTGTCAAGTCATTAACTAACAACTTTTGCTGCTGAGATATCTCAAGAATATTTTAAGGAACAAGCACAGACAGTGAAAAGGCTAAGTTTTTAAACAGTTTTTGAGCTTCTGCAAAAACACCAAAAACTGCTCGTGTATCAGGTAAAAATTATAATTTTTGCAAGCAGCATAATCAACGGCAGTGCAAGAGCAAATTTTCATTTAAAGCATTGGTCTTTGCTTTCGTCTTTCTGTTTTCGCAGATGCATTTCAAAGTCGCTCTTGCGCGCCTCTTTGCGGTATTCGGTTTCAACGTTACAATCACTTCCGCCAACTGACTTCTTGCAGCAAGAGCAAGGTTGTTTCAAAGCGTAAAAGTTTGATAGTAAACAAAATTACGAATCGGTTAAAAAAAGGAGTGCTTTTATTAATGTATTTGGCGACCACATACTCCCCGTTCAAAAAGTCACTCAAGAAAAATGCGTTTAAAGTGATTAAAACAATTCGAATATCATGAGACTGAATTCAGTATGACTTGGTGGACACTTTTGTCGCTAGTTTTGCTTGTATGATGCGATTACCTATTACGTCAGTACTCTTTCCAGTTTTTCAATCTGGAGACAGGTGCTGCTTCAAAAACAAGTTGCTTTACACAGCTTTTTTTAAGAAAAATGTTAGGAACCCGGTATGGATCTGTAGGGACCCGATGTCTCTGATTCTAGGGACCCGATTTTCTCTGATTTCGGGGACCCGATGTTAATTTTGTCTGATTCTAGGGACCCGATTTGAAACGCCTTAAAAAAACCCGGCTTTACATATAAATATTGCTTTCACCAAACGTCCCTTATTCTCCTGAGCTCTGAGCGTCGAGCGCTTTGCAAGCACATTATTGCATGCTTGGTAAAATCACGAGTGAAGTTCAGCAGTTGGACTGGTTCACTTAAATGTGACACTAGGCCGCATCTGAACGGAGCGTTGCTGAAGCAAGCTTCGGTCTCAAAAATCATACCAACATATTTTCAGTACCAGTCCTTCCAGGTTTAGTGGCATTATTTGAAATGCAAATTTGCAAGTTGTTTTGAATCAAGTTTAGGGTTTAGCATTCAAACAAATGTTATCAGATTTTTCTGATCAAAGATGATTTTAGAGCAAAAAGCTATGTCAATTCAAGGAGCGCTTTTTTATCTTCCGACTTCTACAGGCAATTGACAGATGGCATATTGTTCTGAAAATTTTTTATATCATATCGGTTTAGTTTGCCCAAGTCTAATCCTTTTTTTTCTTTGTTTTGTTCCATTGACTTTTTGGAAACTGCCGTTTGATAACGACGTTCTAAGACATGAAGATCATTACCACTGTATGTCAACCAATTCTTTGAATGTGAAGTTTCAAGGTGGTCACAAACTTCAAAGCAATCCGAAGTTTTATTTGTATTCTTTTCAGAACGTGTTTAAGTTTTTAGCTGCATCCCGAATGTTGAAGATGTAAAATTGAACTCACTATGTTTATCAAAGATTCAATTCTAATTACGTCACGTGCTCCTACAGTATATCTAGCAACAACGGAGCTGCCGACATGGGGTCCGCAGGGGGGGCAAAACGGGCATTTGCCCCTCCCCCTGGAAAATGGAACTAAGAAGCAAAAATTTCTAGAAAACGTGAAATCAACATTTTAATTCTGATGAGTTGGGTTAATTCTTGCAATAACAGTTTGTTTCCCGATATGACACTCACACTGGACAAGAGTCAGGTTCACTGTTCTGGTAGACTAACATGCAGTAATGAGCTTGCGGTTCTCTAAATTCGCTTCTCTGCCTGCAGAGGTAGGTTGCGAAACGCGGGAGGGAATAATTGTTCTACTGTTGGCCTTTGTTGCGCAACAATAACATGGCAACAAATCTTCGAAGATGCACTTCATGTTACGGTGGTAGGCGTTTCGCCGCATGTAACTATTGAACGCAGACTTCTTGGAAGGTAATGCTGCAAGCGAGATAGTGACTGGTGGACAGCGGTAAGACAAGTAGGTTTATACCAATGGTGGGCGAACTGCGGCTCGCCGACATATTTTGTCTGACACTTCTAGATAAAAAGCAGAATCTCAAATTTATAGAGAGTTGTTACCTCATATTTAACGTTTGTTTCATTTATCAAAGTGTTTACACAAGTTCGTGAAGTTAGTCACCAGGAAGTCTGCGCGATTTGATAACAACGACAGTGAACCTAAATCGCAAGTTAGGCTACTTAAGTTCCAGAGGAAAATTAAAAATTTTCAAAGACACGTATTGTCAAAAGCATTCCATCATTCTTCCAATGTCAGAATGAGAACGAATGCTTTTCGGGAAGGGGCAATTGCAGACCACAAAGTGGAAGAATACTAAAATAAATTTTAAGCCTACTGGAGGAGTTCCAAGCCAGATCTGAGCATTTCCAAGAGTTAAAACCATGCTTTGCGTTCCTGGGAAATCCATTCAATGTTACTGTATTCGGTGATGGCTGTCCAGTTCACCTACCGTTTGTCACACACTTGACTGCTGCAGAAATTAATCTGGCCGAAATGCAAAAAAATCTGGCTCTAAAAAACTTTAGTCAATGCCACTTTACAGTTGATTTCCGGCAACAGGTTCCAGGAAGTAAATACCCAGAATATAAAAGACCAGTGTACAGTTCATTTCTGTGTACAGTACCACATATACTGCTGCGAATTTTATTTCTCTGTAATGAAGTTCGTAAAATCAAACCATAGTGCAATCCTGGAAAATGAAAACTTGGGAGAATTAATTCGCACATCTAACAACGTACTTTCCAGATTTTCAGGGACTAGAAAATCAAACAAAAATTTAACATTGACAATCACTATACATCATTTAATGTAAAACTTGCATTCTTTATGTATTTTTATTGATACTACAAACTGGTTTTGCGACTCGCCGGTGTTTTTGGTTTTCTGCAAATGACTCTTCCATTGAACAAGTTTGCCCACCCTTGGTTTGTTCTATGTGTAAAGAATCCAGGACCGTTACAAGGGGCGCAGGGGGGGAGAAGTCCTCCTCACAAAATTTTTCGTCTCCCTGGAAAAACGTGTTGGACAAAATTTAAAACTATTGGACATAGTTCAAATATTTTTGGCCCCTCTCAGAAAACTCTTCGCACCCCTTGGTGTCCCAAGCTGGTTACGTGCCTGAAAGAAGCATGTGTGAAAAACAAGCATTGCTACCAAAAAAGCGCATTTTTGGAACCAGTGCTTCTTTTTCACAGGGGCGGATTCAGGGGGGAGGGGGATCACCCACCCTAAAATCTAGGAAAGTAACTTTATTCACCATGGTTTTGTACAACTCGGAAAATAACATATCAAAACCAATTCCGAATAAGACTTTCGTCATGTTCGAATTGTTTTATTGTTCGCGATATAAGGCCGTTCTGTCGTCCATTGTTTTGTCACAGCAGTGTAGTGAAGCATACATCATCTCTTCTTACAGCAGCGAAGCCGATAAGAAACTGACTACCACGGAAATATACCACCCTAACTTTACTAGCTGGACCCACCCTGCATCTAAAGTGCGAAACTGCGCAGTACCACCAGACCATTTGCACAGTGAAAACTCATTCTCACGCACTTGCAACCTTCCAAAACATTGGAAAAACAGGAAAACAAGAAGAAGTTATTTGAATTAAATATGTATTTTGTTCGTATTTTGATAAGATTTTATGCTTATTCTAATAATTCACAAAGTTTGTAATTCCTTTAGAGCTCTGCTAACTCTCTCTTAAAATGTCCAATTCTCACTAAAACAAATATTTTATCAGTGTAAAATTTTCTTATAGGGAAAACATTGTATGTAACTGTTGCCATAACATTGGACATTTTTTTGTGTATGTCCATTTGCATTGCACTTGCTTCGCCAAAAAACTGAAAAAGATAAGCAAAATGTCGACTTTGTCCCCCCCCATGGAAAAATTTCTGCGGACGCCCATGGCTGCCGAATATTTTATTCAACAAATTTCACTGGAGTGTGATAAAACCTGTTAGTCCGATAGGTTTTCTTTAAAATTTATCAATCTTTGCTATTTCCTGATAGTTCTCTTTATATGTCTTGGCCCTGAGTAAATTGTGCCAAATCGCAAAACATAAAATATTGATCTGCAAAAAATTGACGATTGGATGCTATATAAACAAATATCTTTGAACTATACTCCGAAACTGCTTGCATGCTACATAATAAAAAGCCTAGCCAACTCCACGGTTTTAAAGTCAAACTTTGTGGCAGTTAAATTAACAAAGTTTTTATCAAATATCTTAAGAATCTACACTGACAACGAGCATTAAAATTCTTGTTTAGGTCATATCCGCGTAACGAAGATATTAAGTAGATTGAGAATTTTCTTCTAAGCAAGATTGTATTCAAACAGCAGAGCCCTGTGATCACTTTATATTGATTGATAGAAAAATTGCTTTGACCCGATTTTTTCCACAGCAAAATAGTGACAGCAATGCCCACACCTCGCGGCTCACACAGATTGCTTTTCTCTCTGCTGTGTAAAAGTTTAACATATAATTCCAACACAGAAGCAGGAAAAATGGAGATAGTTATTGCTGTGGTAGACTTCCCACACTTTTATCAAAGTTCTTGTCTTGCGTGATGCTTAACAAGATGGCTACTATGGCGATTTGCTTCAAGAACTAGGGGAAGGCCCGCAACAAAGGGGTGGGACAATCGGCCAATTGCCCCCGCGGAAATTTTCAAAACCATTCTCCTCCCGAAAATCTGAGTTGATTGTTGTGACGCTGAGTAGGGGGTTAAACCTCACATCTTAGCTCGAAAACCTCGGAAACCATTTGATCCATCTTTGTCAGGCTTTCCTTCCTTAGCGTCCAACAAACAGCAGGCATCAACTTTGTGCTGCACTGATGAGATCACAGACGTGGAAACGGTGTCGTCTGGAGAATGAATTTTTAGTTTAACTTATTTCTGCTTACGCTTAATGACTTCGTGGTGCTGTAGTATTTAGGGTTGTACAACTTGGATCTCATATGCCAAGTTACGTGTACTTTTTGCCCTTCTTATGTTTGTGCACTTGGCGTGTGCTTGCTCTATTCTCGTCGCTGCCGTATTCTCTTTGTTTTCACAGGTACGTTGCTTCCACCTACTTTCTCATCCTTCGTAATTGGCTGATGTTATTTGAAGACTACATTAATATGCATGGCCTGTCAGCAGCGCACACCAGCTGTTATCTTAAAACGTTCGGTTGTTTTAGGCTCGAACCGACTGTGGCAGATTGTTCCCAACTCTCCTTATGTAACTGAAGGACGGCCTAAAGAAAATGCATAGATAGCATCTTTTCGGAGTCACGCTATATAATACTGCAGAGTTTGTCTACTTAAATGTGAGAGTCTTATGGTAGCCGTGGTAGAGTTTTATTTTAGCTGGTTTTATACTTTCTCTGCTGCGCCCGGGTTCTTGCGGATCTGAGCAGATGCAGTGATAGACATCGGTTACGATCCAGCATTTTTGCGCAATTTGATCATGCGACAGATAGTCTATGTAGCAAAGCCCATATAGAGTATCTTCATTTAATCGCATCGCAACTTACATTTAGACCACAACCCGGCCATCAATTTCAAACTTTTCGAAGAGAGCGAACTAACTTTCCAGATGTGTTCGACTGTGTTACGATGTTGATTCAATATAGCCAACCGCTAACACACTTTTTACTGTACAAACTTAAAACGTGACCGCCCTGAACACAGCATACACGATTGAAATGTAACGTAACTACAATGGGTACCACATAAACGACTGACAGAGCACACACTGCGTAAACTCACGATCCTAAACCAGCGTTCCAGAACTTTAGTGAGGTACAGCAGATACAACGAAGGTACAGCAGAGATGAACAAAATGCCTAAGGTCTGGAATATTTAAAAGGTCGAGGTTTGCTGCAAGCTTTCGAGGTATCATCCGGCTAAGCTCCGCTTTCTTCGATTTGCGATGATTCAAACTTGCACATAACTGTATTCAAGTAGGTAGTCTCTGCCAAGGCGACTGAATCGAAGGATTCAACTCCAGTCGCCTTGGTGGAGAGGAGACTATAGTTACTTGAATAAGGTCTGGAACACACGAACGTCGCAATTTTCACGAGACGTCGAGCAGCACAAACGATGTGACTTTGATTTGAAACGTAATAATCTCACAACAGATTGGGTAACAGCTTGACCATCAGTTATTTACAGCATCGCGGCGCTTTGATTTCAACTTGAGTTAAAATATTTAGTGTTTGCGCCAATGAGCCCAATTAAGCTCAAACTGAGGGCGTGGGCGTCGGAAGCGGTCAGGGATTCCTTGGCCTCATTGGATTTTGAAATTTGACAATTTCGTATTAAATTTTAGCAAAAACGGTTGGTTTCTTAGTTTCGAGTGGGTAAAATGAAATTACACAATTTTTGGCCTCCACCTGGTAAGATCTTTTGTCTACCACTGGAAAAATCCACTAATTCCCCCCTGGAAAAATCCTTCCGACGCCCATGATTAAGAGGTTCTACGATATTACAGTCAGCGGCAAAAGAAAAACACTGCTTCAGAAATATCCATTTTGCAAAAATCACTAGATTCACATAAAAATTCACTAGAGCTGAAAAAATTAACTGGATTCAAAATTACTGCGTTGAAGTTAACAGTTTTGCTTGAAATCATTTGTTTATGTACTTTATCGCCCAAAACCTTTTCACCATTTGCAAGTTTGTAAAATAGAATAGTTCATGCTGAAGCGTGGAAAATCTTAGGTCAACAATGTTAAGGTTTCTTTCAAGAGCTGCGATGACAACACTCACGGAGTATTTTAGTGTAGATCAATCAACCTAACATTTAATCAGTATATTTCCACTGCAGCGATCCTGCACAGAAATGAAAATAAAGTCATATGCAACACTGCAGTAACAAACAACACAGAAGTGAAAGCAATAAGAAACAGGGTTGCCAGCTTGTCATCAGTAGCGATTCTAGAATTAAAAAGTGGGAGGGTCACTGCGGGGCCAAGGAAAAAGTAGAGTCTAACACAAATGTCTATCCTGTATGGTGATTTTCAGTTGTTTTCAAGATTAATTTGTTATGATCAACCTCATCAAACCCAACGCAGGCCCGTGGATGTCGTTATATATGACGTAACGTTCATTCACTAGAGAACGTATCATTCAGTAGAGACACCTATAAACGCCACTAGAGGCAATCACATACGTGTACTGCTGTGTCGAATATTCCGTGCTAAACATGCAACTTCCACAGCACTACACATGTAAAACGAAACACCATTTCCCGCACATAATTGTGCCGGTGCCGCATGAACGGAAACAGCTGCACGAAAGTGAATACAATTCACACGAAAGCGAAAAAATTCCAGTCACGAATTCCATCCTGACACAGAGACAATTCGGTTGTTGATAGCCAACTAGTTTCATCAAACTCTTCTCACAACAAAGCAAATTAAAAAAATAAACCAGGTGCCAACGGATTGGCGACTACTGACTAATCCGTTTTTGTGGTAGCTTACGGACACTTTGTGATTGTTGTGTAACCATGACAGCGTTTTGCTACTACTATCACGAGTATAATACCCCCTGCAGCGTGGATAGGGTGAGGACCATTCAATGCACTATGCAGTTATCAACAGTGAGGTTTCGGCACTAGTTCCACCTAAAGTAGCATAGCAGCTCCTCAGATAGATGTGAGTGCATCTACGTTTAGGGCGTTTCGGGCGTGTGCATCGGCGTTTAGGGCGTTATAGCAAGATGTAAAAGCAGGCGTAAAACTTGCTTTGCAAAATATTCCCCAAAAAATTCGTTCATTTCAATATCCACCCTAAATTTTCCTCTGACTGATCCTCAAAAGCTGAATTTTAAACCCTGCGTTAATTTATGACTGTCTTGCAATAAGCGAAACACGCACTACTTCAAATATATAAAAAAAAAGATCTGGACGAACGGACAATGAGCAAAACGATTCTCACACAAATCCCTACACCGTCTACGTCACAATTTCATATTAACATTAACTCAATGTAACTTAATCCTTCGTTTGTCATGTCGACTGTCAAATTCATTAACGAAATCATCTAAATCTATTTTTTCAACTTGTACCCTTTCAACTAAATGTTGCTAAATCTTCCACTGGTCGTGGAACTTTTGAGAAATCTTTTCACTAATTTCATTTTTGAAGAGCTTCTCTCGCGTGAAGCGCTGGTGACGGGAGGAGTTACAGCTGTTCGTAATAATAAATAGCAGCTTTGTAAGGAGCTATAAATGAAAAAAATGTTCGAGCGAAGTAGGCAGTTGCGATTCCGTCCGAAGCAAATTCTTTGCCAGACGTATTTAATGTTTTAAATAATGTTCACTAATTGAATTTTCATTTGCGAATTCTTTCAGTTGCTCTTCTGATAGAAATATTTTACCTCCGGGGCAAAGACCTGAAATACCAGAATAAATTGCTCCTGAATGATTACAGAATACAATTACAAAGTTCTATGAGGTTGCAGGACATGACAGAAGTCACGAACCAGTTGCGCAAGATGCTTCGAAGTCGTATACTCAAGGCAGCAGAACACACGACTGAAGTCAGAATAAATTCGGATAAATTAAGTGGCACCAATTTCGCTGGGAGGCGGTGTACGATGTAGTCGTACTTTGAAATCTCGCGTAAACCACTTTTCTTGCCTCTCTTTGCACCACCATGACTTGTCAGACAACTGAGCTAGAGAGCTGTTCAAACCCTCTAAAGATGCGGGAAGTCTTCTAGTGTAGAAAGGACAGTTTGAAGTTTGTTTTGTTTTTTTAAAAAAGGACAGTTTAGAGTTTGTTTTGTTTTTGTGGATGACGTTTTAATGTGGGTAGTTATATGCATTTTTGGCCTAGGTCACCGGGCCATGGTCGCTAACGCCAAGAGCAAATTTTAGACTAAAGTTTTTATAGGAAACTAGGCTATAATACGAGTCGTTAGAGCCTTTGATTGGCCATCTAGCGTTTCTGGTTCAAAAGTTATGGCCCAAAAGCCACTTTTTCTGCATTTTGCAGAAATGCAAACATTGCAAAAAAGTGGCTTTTTGGCCATAACTTTTGAACCAGAAATGCTAGATGGTCAAACTTTCCAATTTTTTACAAATCTAAAGAAGAAGACTTCCAGCATCTTTAGTGGGTTTGAACAGCCCTCTAGCTCAATCGGCTGGCGAGATATGGTGGTGCAAAGTAATGCAAAAGTGGCTCACTCGGGCTTACGGCTCCGAAGGTGTTATGCTTTCACAAACAATTTGCTACTGGGACAAGCAACAATCTGCTGACAGTAATATAATCCAGTTTCACTTCACTCTGAAATGCACGGAAGATCAATCTTTCCACTTCTGCGACTGTTTCATAGCTTCGAACTGAATCTTTCGCCATCACGATTGCGATCTGACTAAAGTTCACTCAGGATCCGAGCAACCACGCATTGTGGCGTCATCAACAACTCCCATTACCCGGCCTTCAAAAATAACAACACAGCTTATCATAAATTTGGGAAATATTGAATGCAGGCTGGAGGGCTTGTAAATTATCGCTTAATCTTAAAAGTATTACTGGCTGAAAGTCATCTGCTGTATATATCAACCAAACGAACTTGAGCGTGAAATTAAGCACACAACTGGGGGAGCCAAGCTGGAGGCCAGCCAAAAATATGGAGGGACATGGCCCCCCCCAGGCCCCCCCTTAGAATTGCCACTGATTGTCGTGAGTTCAAA
>JGI24022J15233_10001339_pt1 | contig 20200 bp, 12 predicted proteins | sample Ectturendosymbi2_FD_15233 | JGI IMG/M metagenome (IMG submission 15233) | reverse complement strand
GGCTGCAGAGGAGGCCATACCCTATTTGTCCAAGCAATCAGGAGTGAAACATCTGACATAGGTATGGAGGCGGTTATGCCAGACACACGTTGTTATCGGAAGGATCATTCCAGGAGGGTGGGTGCTGGTGTCTGGGATGAAAGTAGAGTCTTGTAGGATTGTTCAACCACTCTGCATTCCATCAGTGATCTGCCCAGAGCACCGCATGTATGTTATTATTGTCAGATGAACTAAGTGTTGTTGTGCAGTGGATGGAAATGGCTGTGTCGATTTGAGATGCTGTGCATTCGCACTCAGTAGGCAGGTGAGTGCTGAGTGAGCAGGTGTCCAAGCTCCGTGGCATGGTGTGCTAGAGACAGTGTTGCTCTATTGCGATGAAGCTCAGTAGGTTGGATGCCTGCAAGGATGGGAATGGGAAGGTTATACGCTGGTGTAGGATGCAGGCATCCAGTCAAAATTTGCAAGGAGGTGTTGGTGGCAGGGTCAATGGATTAGGTGGGTGTGAGCACTCCAGCACCACACCAGACAAGAGCTTAGTAAGCTGCAGTTAAAGGTACCAGGGTTAAGGTGGCTGTTTGCAACGTGGTTGATTCAGCACTCTAGCCAGAGCCAGCAAGTCGCCTTAAGAATGTGATGTGTGATGTAAGATTTTTGCGAAGTGACTCAAGGTATTGTTGATACATGAATGACCTGTCCAACGTTACTCCGAGGTATTTGGGCTCTGAGCAAAAGGGCAGGATTTCATTGTTGTAGTTGAGTTTTAGCTCATGTTTAGCTTCCTTGTTAAGATAGAAGGCTGCTAACATGATTTTTGTACTGCTGAGCTTCAGCTTCCAGATCTGGAGGTAATCACCTATGGTTGCCATATTTCAGATAATTTTTCGACTAGTCTTCTGCTCACGTTGGTGCATATTCTGGTGCCATCCCACCTCTTGCTGTGAAAACAAGCACATTAAAGGAATACTTCTCCATGTCAATTATTCCTTGGTTGTATTCACTACTATCATCATAGGCTATGCAGTGGTCAAGGTAATTATTTAATGAGTGAAGTAACATTGCTCAAGAAGACAACAAAACTTACAGAAGGCACAAACATTTGGAAGGCAATAGCCATGCATTGAAGTAGAGGCAAGTGGGGGGCAGTAATACTGGTCAGTACTTTGGCGACAACTGAAATCAGATCAAACTTGCATACTTACCAATATGCTGGCAGCGTTCCCCCTAACTACAGCCAGGGACAGGTGCTGGTGGAATCAGTGTTGTTCCCTGGGGTCACCAGACATATCAACAAGTTTCTTTGCGAGGCTGCTCAAAAAGGGGGCAGTGGACTTACAATGCACACCATCTTATCTCAGTCTTATTCTAATAAGAACAGACCTCTCTTAAAATCTATGCTTCAGAGTCTCTCATTGAGTTGTGCCTCACTGATGTGAATCCATTCAGTTTGCATATAAGTTATGAAAGTTGGGAATAGCAGGCAGATTCCTCAAAAGTTCGACATCATTTTCCCGTGCTTATGTCAGATATGATTTCATCAAATTTGTTCCGCGCTTATGTCAGATATGATATTAGCAAGAATTGAGGGTTGAAATGTGCCTCATTGATGTACATTGTGCATCCATCTAATTCATATGAGGCTGAGATGCACAGAGTTTTTTTGCTCTGCATGCAGAATAAGCACATGTGTCATCCATCTTCCAGCCATATCTCATGCAGTATACGTAAGGAGTCAGAGATTTTTGGGTGGAATTGGAGTCAGATCTGGATGTCTACTTGGAAATTTTTGTACATCACACTCCTAAATTGGGAATCCCTGTTGAAATGCTACAATTTCTTTGGGAACTTTTGTTGAAAGAGATTTCTCACTGTGCACCACGATTTTCTTTGATTCTAACAGAATTTCATTACCTTTATGTCAAAATTTCCGACTCTTGACTCTTGAAGGAGTCAGAGTCAGAAATTTTGGAAAGGCCAGAGTCAGATATTTTACCTCTGACTCCACAACCCTGGTATTTATAAATTCTTGTTTGTTTACAGCAGTGGTGCTCAAACTTTTTGGCTCGTGGGCCACATTTGTCTTTCAGAAACCCTTCGCGGGCTACAAGAATTAATAATCTCAATAAAAATTCTCTAAAAAATTCTCTTGTAAATGATTAAAGGTTAAGTTTTCTTTCCAATGAAAATTGCTTTGCGGGCCACTCCAAAGGGTTTTGTGGGCCACATGTGACCTGCGGGCCACGGTTTGAACACCACTGGTTTATAGCATGCTCGATTGGTTTGATTGGCACTGCTGAGACCCAATAGAATGCTCCTATGTGCTGTTGTGCCTGTTGGTTAGGTTTGTCAAAGCATCAGATGAATCTTGTTTGAACCTTCAGTTGTCTTATTTTATTTTTGATGGTTTTCGCTTGTTGATAATAGTCAAACCATAGGGTTGTAACCAAATTTTTAATTGCAGATTTGGTCTGTTAGTTTGCAGTGATCAGAGTAGAGTTTTCATGTTCACTGTTTGCAGTTTCTTCAGGCTTTTTTGGACCTAGTCCACCATGCTTGAGGGTGTGTGTGTTAACACAGTTGTGCCCAACCTTTTTGTAACCGGAGACTGGTCAATGCTTTATAATTTTACTGCAGTATGTGACCACTCTATGATGGTTTTACTGTTGCGTCACTGTTGTGCATCTGTAATAAAGGAAAATACATGCCTGATCCTCTACAGCTCTACTCTATCTTGAACAGCTCTCACTCTATGCATGCAACAGTTTTTTCATGGTAAGAATCATCCAATCACGTACCCAGAAAGTGAGTGGTGTCACCACCAGTTTACATCATTAAGCTTGCAGCCTGGTACCAGTTAATCTGCAGCCCAACACCTGTCCATGGCCTGGGGTTGGGTTCATCTGTGCTAACAGTTTTATTTCAACATTGCCTACTAAAAGGATTGAACTCATTTCTGATAATGTGTTCTAGTGGCCCTTTTTGTTGAGTGGAACAAGCTTACATGCAAGGAGAGTGGATATGTGGGAGTGGCGAATAGTGTTCGTGGTAGTGGAGAATAGTGTTCGTGGCAGTATTTGGCCAGGGTGGTTATTTCATCAGCTGATTTTTCTGTATAATAATGTCCATAGGATAATTAGCATATTATTTCTTTGCATATGTCCATGTTTATCTGTGTTGACTCTCTTGATCTGAATTAGCTTTTTGCATTGGGTATGATTTCATCTTGTGTGATGTTTTCAAAGACAACATATTCCATTTTTGTCTCAGAGGTAGAGGCTGAAACAGATGGTTTTAATGCCTGTGCCTCAGCATGTTTTTGTTTCAACCTGTTTTTGATGTAATGTGTTCCATCAATGTTAATAGCAGTATCCACAAATTTAAGGGCTTGTCTTAGTTCCCTTTGAGCATTGGTTTGGAAAAGGATTTTTGGTCTGATTGCATTTTTGGTTTTGACTGATTTGTTCAGTCTTGATCGGATGGCTTCACATACTGATATCATTTCTTATAACTTACCATGTTGCTACCATTATAGTTGTTTAAGTATTTGTCATATTCTCTATGTTTTGATGGTTTTTGAAGGAACAATAGAAAAAAAAGTTAAGCATGTGAATTGCTATTGGTTCCCATTATTTACTGTAGTTGAAGAGTGCTATCAGGTGACATCCCCTAGAAATCAGTGCTTTTCCTGTAAGGATATGCATATTGTTCTTTGTCCAATATTAAAAATTCTATGTTTGCTGTTAGCTTTCAAGGAATCATCTGACTGGACTCTGCTATCTTTTTGTGATATTCATTGTATAGGTGGTTTATTTATGATATCATGCAACACTATTCCATGATATCATAAATAAACCACCCATCTATGAGCTTACATTGTTGCTTTTGTAGAACAACCCAATTTTCACTCTATGGATACCATTGAATTTAAATATTTTCACAAAGTTGATGCACAAATAAATATTCAAAGCATGATCCTCACTCATGTGAAATAATTCTTGCACCCTTTTGCATTGTTCTTTGACTTGATTTGACCTATTTCACCACCCAGTGAGCTAACAATGTTGTTTGCCTGTCAACTTCATGAATGCAAATCTTTTTTATACATTCTAACAATGCTTTGTTTGAGTCATAATGGCATGTTTCTGTCAGTGTCAGTCTGTTGTGCTGGTCAATAATTATGACTGGCGTCGGCTAGTTTCAAAGTTCCAATGAAAGCAATTATTTGGGAATAATGTAATTTTCAGTTGGCAAATGCCACATCTTGTGTTCTGATTTACTCAATTCAGCCTTCAGTTTGTTTGCTTTCTTTGCTCTTGCCTTAGCCTTTCAGTGTTTCACCTATAAGCATTACTGGCAGATGTTAGGACTGAGGATGTGTAGTGTTATGACAAATCAATTTCATACTTATAAAATGTTTTGATTGATTCAAACTTGTCACCTTTGTGGAGACTACTTACTTGATTTCTTTGTCCATTGAATGAATCGTCATTTATGCATTATTAACTCACATTCTGATTGTAGTCATGTATCTCATCTTGCCCCATACAATGTGGGGGTTCTTTTGACTCATGTTTGATGAGTCTCTTTGGCGTTGACAACATGGCAAAACTGGAGATTTTTCTTTTTTGCTAGAACCAGTTTTTCAGTTGCATAATTCTTAGTAGAGTCGCTTCTATTGATAAGGTCTGTTATTTTGTGACGCAAATCAACGAAAACAGTGAAGTGACCCCATCAATAAATTTCACCCACTTTTGAAAAACCCTTTGTGCTACTGACTCGTAGTGTGAACTGGTAAGTCCTGACATATCTGGTATGTTGGGTATGACTGTTCCTACAAACTTTATGTAAAGGGCTGAACTAATCCTAAAACTTGAGTTGCTGCTTCAAGCAAACTGGTATAAAAAAAACTACATGTATAGGCGCAGGTTTAACTACTCTCACACATGTGGAAGTACATATCTTTGTGTGACTTGACCAATCCATCAACTTCTCCAATTGTGTTCAATACCATGAGTGAAGCGTACATGCAGAAAAAGCTTTTATGTGTCCTTTTGGTGAAGCTTGGTTTTTAATATGTTACCAGTGCCAGAAATATTTAAAGACAGCCACCTTTTCAAAACATATTTTTGGGAGTGGTAGTTGTTTAAGTTTTACCGTTTCATAGGACCACACATCAATTGACCAAAGAATTTGATATTTCCCATCTTAGTTAACATCAATATGTTTCAACTTCACCTGTGTATTGCATTGGGTCAGGTATAAGACTTCACATGCCAATGTTGTAGCAATGCTGTGCTGTCACAAGATTACCTGCATTTTAACCGCACTCTGTTCCTACAGGTTTAAGCAATGTAATGTTTGATGTGAAGCACATAAATGGCTGCACCATGGGTCAGTGATGGGCAGTTGACTGGAGAATAGTGAGCCTTGCACCAGATATTTTGTTTACAAATCATGTTGGAAAAACTTGCGACATATTTTTTGAAGATGCTGTTAATTTATATTATCCTTTTATTGTTTCATACTACCTCATGCTCTGCAAAAAATGCACCAGGTAACACTTGAAATTTTTATGGAATTTATTAATTTAATTTGTAAGTCTGTATTTAAAATGTTATAGCTATATGTCAATAACAGGAAGTTGTTGACTCCGATGACTTCCAGTTTTGAATTGTAACCTTTTGAGAAATGTTTCTCTTTTATGTTATACATATCATTTTTATGTCAGAAGTGCATTTGAGCTTGTGTTGTTTTGTATGACAGAATTGTATGTACTGGTATCCATTCTCAGTAAAAAAGCATTGTTGACAATATTTTGACAAAAATACAGCTTATGGAGAATTGTGGCTCAATGTATTTTTGGAAAAATAATGAAGTATTGTCATTGGGCACACAAATACACCATGGCTTTTCATGACTAACTCATGATATTTTATATTACATGTAAATAAATAGCAGTGATTTTAGTAAACCTTTCAAAGTTTGATTTTTTAACATTTGTCTCTGTATTATAAAAGTTTTTAATATTCCCATATGTAGTTGTGCATGGTGTTTTGCAAACACTTAGTATGTTTGATTCATAATTTTCTTTCTTGATTGCAAGTGTGATAATGCGGCTATGTGTATAGATGTAGAAGTAAATCAATGGACTGATATTGCATATATACTTGAGTGACAAACAATTATATAAAAAACAGCAATAAGGTTGATTAGTAAATGTCTTGAATTAACCCATGTGTTAATTGTTAGAAGCAATTAATTTGTATGTATGACTTAATTTCCAGGTTCTCCGTCAGTACTGCTTGCCAATCATGCTGATATTCGTCTTATTCCTACCAATGATCCCAACAACACCATGATTGTTGTGGATGGTCTGAAACAAGCCTTAGCAGTTGATTTTATTTATGAAGATCATCTGGTGTTCTGGATAGATGCTTGGGATTATGGGAAAGTGTGTTAATGATATTGGTTATGTATTTGATACTACGTAGATAATCAGCAAAGTGTAATGATAGCTTTCAGCTGGTTTATTGTTTTCTTAAATGTGCACAGCTGTAAAAGCAAAGACAAAGTTTTCACACATTCGCTATGAATGTACTGTCTATCTGTTAATGTTTTAGGCTTGTTGCCTTTGTATATTTTTGCATACTGTTATTTGGCAAGTTAATTGCTTGCAATTAGGCATAACTGAATTGCTGATGGCTTGATTTCATACATTTGCTCTTTGGCATAGATAAAATGTTATTACAGATGCACTTGTTAAACAAATAAAATATTTTTTTTTCTGTCCCTCTTATTATTGTGAAGTGATGAAACTGACATACATTTTGAACTTCTATGTTCTTTATTTTGATTAGTTTTTATAGTCGCATACAACTGCTGTTTTTATGAATCTTCGGAATTTTTCAGAACATGCAGGCTTCACTTTTCAGGCAGTTTGTGATGTAGGAGGGCAAAACTTTGTGTCCTGCTTTGATTTGTAAATGGTAAATATTGTTTAGTTGTAGTACAACTCAAATTGGTCTAACCCTCTTTTTTGTAATACCAGGGGAAGTTGCAATTTGTCAACATGTCCAATCGCTCGCATAAGAAAATGAATGTACTGGTCACTGGTATGGTTATGCCTGATGGATTATCGTGTGATTGGATTGGCAGGAAACTTTACTGGACTGATGCAGAATCAAACAGAATTGAAGTTAGTGAGTTAAATGGAACTTCAAGAAAAGTATTGATTTGGAATAACTTGGATCAGCCACGTGCCATAGCTGTTGATCCTCACAAAGGGTTGGTGCAGTTTATTGAATTTAATGTTTGTTTGTTGCTCTTTCATTAAGAAAATTGCTGTTGGGTGTTTAATGCAAAGTCATTTGCACTTTCAATCCTATCATTTTCTAAAATTAAGGATAATTACTTAGCTTCAGGTTTTGGTTTCTCACTGGTAACATTCCCTAAAGAATCATTGTGTTTTTTTCTAATAGTATTAAGATGAAATCAGTGTCACTGGTGAAGCAAACTATTTTATCATGTTCGCAAAGTCTTGTTTCACTGTAGATCTTAAATACATGGCAGAACATTTTGTTCAAGAAACACTAACTACACAAGGACAGTATCTAGCTTATTTTAATTGCTGTCATTTTGTCAGTATTTGACTGCAGGTATTATAGACAAGTAAGCAATTTCGTGGATTAGCTTGTTTTATTTAAGGTTTTGACATGGAATCATTTGTATGAAACCATATGTCCCTGTGACCTGTAGACAATGTGAGACCAGGTTTTAATTTACCTTCTGAGAGAACCTCTTGACTGGCAAAGCCACTAGCATCGAGTGCAGTTATGTTATATGCTACTAGGTTGACATTGGTGGCTTAGTATTTATTCAAAGCTTTCAGAGGATTGACAGACAGAACATATTTAAGTGTTAACAAATTTTGAATTTACACTTAGCATTTGTCATTGCTATGGGGGTGTCCAAAAATTTTCCAGGAGACACATTTTTTCACAATGGAAAGTGTCTTGCTTGAGGGGACTAACAATTTCGACGACATTATTTTGCACAATAGAAGATGCAAATGATCACACATCAAAAGAATATTCAAAACTAAGCAGCGTCCTTCATTATTGACATTCCTTTCCTTACTTGCTGTAAACATCCCAGTTAAAGTTGCAAAATTAAGTTTGCTTTTTTCTTTGAATTAGTTGTTATGTGGTACTATTAAGGCACAGACTGATTGATTTTGTAACAAAGGGTATATGCTTTTCTTTGACACTTTTTTTCATGGCTTTTAAAATGTGCCACCATCATGAGTTTATACTGCGTGTGGGATTAGTATGATTTATTACTTCAGCTTGTGACTACAAGCTAAAAGCAAAACATAGTGAGACATTAGGTGCAGGCCATATAAAAACATGGGCATTGGACACACCTACATGCAACATGCTTCCATGTGAAAAGGTTGTGCAGATTCAATGGTGAAAATAATACTTAAAGTATTTTTGTTTGCTGAAAGCTTATTTTATCATTGGTCAATATCTTCGTGACTTTCTGTGAAATGTTATCTTGTGCCATACTATGTGGTTGTTTATGAGTGTTTCATGCTAAAATGCTTCATCCTGTCTCATTTTATCATATGCTTAAATCATGAAATTTGCTCAAGTTTTCAACTGCCGTGATTGGCATAAGCACCTCGTATTGTACTGTGTTGCTGATAGCACGAATCGTTTTCAGTTTCTGATTTGATTTTTTAATTAAATCAGGTGTGCTAAAGACAAGGTAGTTTTGCAATTTTATATGTCAACGGCGTTTTTAAGGTTAATGTTCTGGACTGATTGGGGCGAAGAACCAAAAATAGAGAGAGCTGGAATGGATGGGTCAGGTCGTCGAATTTTGGCAAGTCAGAATATGTATTGGCCGAATGGAATCACTCTTGATTATAAAGAAGAGAAGATCTATTGGGTGGAGGCAAATTTCCACTTCATACATCGAATGAACTTAGATGGAAGCAGCAGGTCAGTTGCGGGTTTGGCCAATGCTTCGCTGTGCTTTTAGTTCTGATTGTAAATAAAACCTTACATGATCTGAAAGTGTACGTCGCAGCTTTAAACGAATTGCATAATGTGTTAGAAATATCGTATCGAGAAAGCGCGTTACATCTAAACTTTATTCATTTACTTTTTTTCCCTTACAGGGAAGAAGTGGTGAACAGTCATCAAATTCAGCAAGCTCTTCTGCTTCCTATCGGGTCTGGCAACGCTAGCTCCCCATCGTCCCGAAACAAAGGCCGTTCGGAACACTCAGCAATCTACCCTCAAGAAGACGATCCAAATCTTCTTGGAGCCCTGCAGCATCCTTTTGCAATAACTTTGTTTAGAGAGCGGATATATTGGACTGATTGGGTCACGAACTCTGTTCATTCCTTGCTGAAGAATGGATCAGGATTACCAGTCGTTGTTAAAGGAAACAGAAATGGAGATTTATCGCCCATGGACTTGCAGGTCTACAATTCCGAACGACAAAAGCCAGGTTAGCAAAACTATTTCAAAACTTTTGTTGTAATCAGTTAATTCCACAACTAATGTCCGACAGTTGGTGTTATATTTGGCTGAGGCGATTCACAAGTTCCATGGAAGATGGTAAATTGGTTACCTTGCGTCTACTTTTGTGATTGTAACTGCGCGAATATCCGCACTTGCTACAATGTGCCAAACAAACGTAGGTTTTATTAGTTGTACTGTTAGTTTGTCTAGCTGGTATTCTGGTGGAAGTTAGACTAGATCTAAAATGAATTGCTGAATATCAAGTCGCATTTTGGTTAACTATGATGTTTTGTGATTTTTTTTACCTTAACCCGGCGCATGGGGTTGGGTTTGAAGTTCTTAAGAATGCGGCTCTGTAGTTCAAGGCTTCGTTGTAAGTGTAGCTACAAGGAGCGAATAGAGGAAATTCCTCTGAAAATTGTCGTTAGGTTTGGTTTTCGTATCAACTTTGATGTTTTTGTAGGTTCTAAAGATTTTCAACAAAACCTTGAGTTTTAGACTAATTCAGCACGCCTACTATGGGTGGATTGGTACACGAGCTCATTCTCATTACGAGTATGCGGTGGGGAGTGATTGCGTGGTTTCTGTTTGTTCACGCTCGAAGGCTAATGTAAAAAAATCACTGCGCTTGGGTTAAACTTTGGCAGAGAGGCTTTTCAAGTGTGATTAATTTGCAGAACGATAAATGATAGGTTATGCCAGTTCATTTTGAGATTCCTGTCTTTCTCGTATTGCGAGCAAGTAAAAGGCGGTCGTTACCGCATTCGTAACGGTTGGCGTGTAATGTTCACATTTTGTGACTCTTGACAGTCTGTTGCCGCCCGAACCCACATTATTCCGGTGCTTGCGGTTGGATCTGAGTTGTTGCTCAGCCTCGCCTCAAGCAAGACGTTATGTCAGCCGCCACTGCGCTTAGTTGGCTTGCTGATGTGACAGTGGCCTATTCTCCTTTCTTGTGATCGGTAATATGTTTTATTTCGGGCACAATCTGATTTAAATCGGAGGGATTCAAGCTGCGTTACCTACCAGGTTGTCTTACCAATATGCTGACACGTGGTTATTATTTATTCAGAAGAGTGGCTTGTTACATTGACTATTCCGTGCGTAGTATTTTCTGATCCATCATGTTCCCGCTGGTTATTGCTTCATCTCACTCTACCCTTTGCTTAGTTGGAGTTTGTCACAGTCAACCTTCACAACATTAACTTCCGCGTTAAACATCTAGTTGGTGGATATAACGATCAAATAAATATTTTTGCAATGATGTCCGTTCGGCAGCAGTTTGCTATTTCAACTGTCAGTTGCCTATACCACTCAATGCTACATGTTTGCTGAAAAATTTTTGTGAGGTCTATTGCGAATTTCGTGTGTGCTGTTGTGTGTTCTTTTTTTTCTCATGCGTCTCTTAGCCAACTTCCCAGCCGTACTATCTCACTCCGTACTAATCATCTTCGTGACTTAAGCTTACGTTTGGCTTGGCTTTTGATCTTGTAGATGAAACGTCCTGGGAAAGATGTTTGAACTATTCGGCTCATGCGGGTCCGTCCTACCTTCTGTGCTGCGAAACTTGTTTACTGATAGCTCAATATTACGCGAACATGGCAGGTGTGGTTCGTTTCATTGACGCTCGAAAAAAAAACAAGAATTTATTTTTCTGCACTTCTCTATCAAGAAAATTTTGTCTGGTGTTGTAATCGCCGCAAGGATTAGAGCTGCCGAGGTGTTTCCATTTCCACTGATGAGGAGACTTTTCGCAGGTTCCTTTTAAACCGTTTCATCGAAGGTACGCGGCTTCTTTGGAATCAAAGAGAGTAAAACGCGTTTGTCGACGCGCATTACTTTCTTTCATGCGACTCAGCGTTTGGTCCAGTGCAGCCTAACCGTGGTTAACTGACTTGTTTCGGGACGCTTTGATGTGTGTTGGTGATGGCAATAGGCGCGCGACGAGGCGGCTACGAATGCCCATGGAAGTCACGTCGTGTCTTTCAAGAGGTCCAGATTCAACGCCCCTTCAGAAAACAGCAGCCTTTTCTGAAATTCCCAAGCTAGCTGGACCATCTGCTCTAGCGTCTATCGATTTAGCGCTATGAAAAGATGCTATTGACCGATGTTGCTTTGCCTTGGATGCTAGAGTGATGTGGTGTTTGGTCGGAAGCCCTTTTTACAAAGATTGGGTTGACTGCTTGCACACACCACATCTAACTGTGGCTGACGGATTGATGAAGTAAACGTCTTTAGTTTTATTCAAGCTCCTCTCACTAAGTACTTTTGTTGAATGGTTGGGTGCATCTTTTTGAAGAGCATCGTCATCTAGGCCGCTGATGAAGTGTTTCGTTGTAGTTTGCTTCGGTTATTTCAGCAAGACTTAGGTGTTACCATTCTGTTTTTTTAAATATTTTTTTCCTTAGCGTTAGAGGCATATCCAAGTATATGCTTCAGAGCTTCACTTCTGTTCTTTTTCTCGCGATTCCATTCAAAAACTTTTTACAGAAAACCACCTGTATTATACGAAGGCGTTAACGCAGGTTTTACTTCTTGACATGCAGTGCGTATAAAAGAAGAGTGCTAGCTCAATGAACCAGCAGTTTTAGTCCAAAGTCGGGATTAAACTGTGTGAAAATTCCTGAAAATTATTAAAGATTTGAAGTTCATTCCACCTGTAGCTGAAACTGCACCAAACAGAGTGCTGCCAGAATGACCTCAAGACAGATTGTGACTACGTCCACAGTGTGCGAGGCGCCGGGCGAAAGAATAAAAAAAAACTTGTAACTGTAGGCAAACCACATGTTTACTGTCGTTTATAGCTTCAACTTATTGTTTCTTCGAAATCCAGTGATGTGAAGTTGCTTTTTTGCTTTTTAAGTGCACTGTGAAATAAGGTTATTTATTCAACNGCTTAAATATCAATATCTATACTAGTTCCTGCGCGACCTGCCTCCCCCGCATGCAACTTGGTTCTTTTTCGAAAAATGTGAATATTGGTTAGCGAACGTTAAGAGTTACCTAACTTTGTACTCATCCTGTTGACTGTCTGGCTATTACGAAACTAGTCTCTTTCTTCAGTGTAGGTTCTTCTGGCGTTACCTAGTCTGATAGCAGTGGAACACTTGAACAAAAAAACTTTCAGTAAAGAACAGAGACCCGACAAACTGCAAACTTATCAGTAAGGCAGAATTCAAATGTTCAACTTTCAACGAATTAATTTACAAGATTTTATGGCTAAAAAACATAAGATCGGTGCTACACAACGACACGATTGATAAACTGCACCTTTTCCTGCAAGCAGATCGGGAATCAAATGGCCAGAATGTATCTTTTGTAAGATTCGTGTTTACCCACCGTGGTTGAGATATCCTTCAGTATATTTTTATTTTTTCAGCGGTGGTCATAACAGCAGAAGACCTGCACAGGGTTTGTTAGATTTAGAAGAAAAAAGTCCAGATTAAGGGTCCAAAATTCTTCAAACGGGTTCAAAAGTGAGTCCTAATCACGAGCATTCATAAGCAAATAGGCAATTAGTCCGAAACGAGTTTCACTGAGCGACTGGTTGGTTGTAACCAGCAAAGGCACAAAATTTAAAAGTCAGTAATTACTTGGAGTGTGAAATGACAAGTTACAATGTAATCGTAATACGTAATCCTGCGATGTAAACCGTGAATTCAAAGTCGTACATGCAAATTTCTCGTCAAACATAAAAGAACAATCCATGACAAGCAGGTACGGAAATTTCATCATGCCATTATCTAATCAGAAAAACAAAGTTGTTTGGCATGTTGTAGTTGTGAATCCACTGCGACACATCATGTTTTAGTTATATTATCTAGTAAAAATGCTCACAGCAGATTTTACAAGAGGGAAAATAAAGAAATGTTGTGACCCACTTAATTATTGCTACAATGACGAAAATAATGCATGTTCATCTGTTTTGAAATTAGCAGTGATGTAGTCGAGACCGTAACCTCATCAAAAACTCCGAGACCGCAATCAAAATTTGTGCATTTTGCCAAATTTTTTCTTTTGCATATCGTCATCACTATTTACATAAATTTTTTCAAATTTCTGGCATTTTCCCAACATATTTTGGTTGTTTCTTAGCTGCTAATACAACATCAAAAATCGTTGAATTATATCAATTTTTGTAAACCTTTTCTTTGCAATAATCAAAGTCTCGAGACCTGAAACCTTCGAGACCGAGACTCGCAAAAATGGGTCTCGAGACCGAGGCCAAGTCTCGACACTCCATCACTGGCAATTAGCCAGCCTAACACATCGCAAGAGCTTAAGCATAATTATGAACTTAAAAAATGAGCAGTTCTGTAAACTTTTTTTGCGAGGGTTAGCAACGAAAAGCTTACAATTCAAAAGAGCAAGAGCAAAAGCATAATGAAACCTGAAACCAATGCTCTATAGACCTGATTTCAATTTAGTTGCATTATTGATACACTGCTTACAAGCAAGGACAGCGTTTTTACAATTTCAGTACTTATTACTTACTTGGGCGCAATAATGCCCGTAGTCCTTCAAATCTACACCCCTTCCAATATTGATGCTCCCAGTTGCCTAAACAACATCAAAATAAACGCATCAATTCCAAGCTACGTTGTGAAACAACAGAAAATTATACAGATAAGTAAAATTACCTTGAAATACTGTGGCCTAGTACTATAAGTAGTGCTACTAGGAAGTACTACAACTAGACGCGTGTTAAAGAAACCGGCGTAGTTCATGACTAGTTGCATAGCAGTAATAGTTAAGTGACAGCAGTGACCCAGCTTACTGCAGAGTATAGCTTATTGGGCATAGCCTTTTTTAAATATAGCTTATGGGTACAAACTGCGGCTAGGTCAGCGAGTACATCTCCAAATTAACTTGCTTGAACTTAAATACGCCTGGTGCTAAAGACCTCCACGTGGAATATATTGTCAGATTGTTAACCTGAACACTGCACGACTTGAGAAATTGGACAGCGCAATGTAAATGGGAATGTCGCTGTAATGCAACTCTTTTTCTGAACAACAAAACGTAAACTTTCACAAAAGCGAAAACGTCCTAAAGTCTAAAATATTGTTTTACGGACCAACTACGAGAACGGTCCACATTTTGAAATATTTTGACCAAAAATCCAATCTGGCAATATCCGACCCGCATAGCTTCGTACAGCGAAAACAACAGTTCCAGAACTGGTCAAACTAAAGTGTTTTTTTACCAAATCTACCCTGGTTTGTTTCCAAGTGAAAAGCTATACACAAAACTGGTCGCGTTTCGTTCAACGCGAAAGTTCATCACAAGCGCTATGGATGCTTTCGATACATTTCCATACAACAGCGCGACAAGGCAGTTTGCAGCATACGTCAGAAAAAGTCACCATACGCGTTTTTTCAGTGTTACTTTTTACAAGTCAAGTGCAAGCTGCCAAAGTGTACAAGGCCAGGTTAGTTGCAACCGCTTACGCAACTTACGTTAAACCATGCACGGCCAAGTCTTGTACTTTTTATACTGGTCGCAAACATGAAGCAGTTGTGCAGAACATGACACAAACAGCAGTGGCATAAACACATGTTTGCTGCAAAACATTTGACATAAATATTGCTAAGCATAGTGACATGAAAACACGTGGCAGTTACACGAGCCGAACCAACGTGCTGTTGCAACACGCCGTTAGGAAACTTGTTCACAATGCCAGGAAATCTGTTCAAACGTGACTTGACTTCTGGGGGTGACTTTTGGGGAGAAGTTAGGTTCCACTTCACGATGGTTTATTCAAATTTCTTGTACACGCTGTTAGTAGTGACATAAATTTCTTGTACACGCTGTTAGTAGTGACATTCATGCACGGTCAAGTAACTTCACTGCACAGGTGTAGAGTGAAGTTACTTGATTGCAGATATGCGCAGGTTTGAATCATCGCAAAAGGATGAAAGCAGAGCCCAATCGGCTGATTCCCCTAAAGCCTATAGAAAGCCTAGAGCTTTTAATTGGCATGCGAGGTCATTTCTTTTTTGAGGAGACGGATTTCACTGGTTACAGTGTTCATTCCCGAAGTGTCCGCAACAAGCCGGTGTAGTATCTTGTCGTGGCGCGGCACCTTATTGCGCTTTTGAACGGTTGGTGTAGTGGTTGCTACTTTGATTTTTTTAAACGGTGCATTTCATACATATGCTTCTTTATTTTGCCCACAGCTGTTTGGTTTCACTTTTTCCTACCACGTTTTGATTTAACATTGTTTATTCTTTAATATTTACTCTGTATAATTGTATTACAAATCTTTTTTCTGGAGCGTGCCATGGAAACATGTCACGTGCCTGTGAAATTACCAGTTCTAACTAAATTTTAGTTGAAATATGGTGTTTCATTCAATGTAGACACATCGAAAGCTTAAGATCTTTTTGAAATCACCATGATCACTAGTATTGCGTTGGCTGTCGCAGTCCTGCACCTTTTCGGTCGGGCATGAAGATCCCGCGATTAGTGTCCATGTGGCGTTTTCTCTCTGTCAGACCGCAGAAAGTTCAGTCGACAAAGTTTTGACTTCAACGCTGTTGTATCTCATGTGTTTTTGAATGATACTGTGTCGTTGGTCAAGAGTTTTGCACAAACCGTATGGGACCTAGGGCATTTCGTTGAGTTTCGTTGTACCGAGCAGGGTTCACATTCGCCGATAGATGCAGTCTCCAACTTCACTGCGCCCGGGGAAGACAAATCTTATGGATTCCACATGTTTTAAGCAAAAATCCTTAGGCGACATCTCTGATGTGACTCTGAGAGCGCTGTTTCAAAGAATGAAACTCACTACGAAGTCTAGTTTTTTGTTTGTTTTGTAACTGTCCGAGCAAATGAGTATGCAATGATGAAGATGTTAAAATCCATCTTTGTAGTGCTGAAAGTTCGCTGAAAACTTACTGTTCATATGTAAAAACATCCATATATTTTGGTTAAAAGGAATTAATTTTTTAAAAATAAATTAGCTTAAATTCGTCACTGCAAAAGATCAAACTGCAAACAGCTAAAAAAGAAAAGAAAATGCAAAACGTTTGGTTTTGTCTTAGCGTTCATTATTCCGCTATCATCCAGATTTAGCGTAATTATTCGTCCGGATTTAATGTAATTATTCATATCACGTTCCCAAGGCCAGCATTGCTGATCGGATCAGTAGCTATCATGTTGTTCATCACTGGTAGTTTTTTTCGGTCGAAGACGAATTTGTTTTAATGACCCAAAACATTAAGTCAATTCTGGCATAATGTCCGAAAAGGTAGTCTAGTGTATACTCTTACGGCGAGTTCTAATACTGTTACGGGACAAATGACCGAAATGTCTCAGTGAAAAGAAACAGTTTCCATGCATTGTCCTGTTAATAAAAAGATTGTGGTATTGTGGCCAATCTAAGTATGGCTGTTTTTTAGCCTCTCAGTATGAAATGATTCGAAACGGAGGCTTGGAAATGAATTAGCAAAACTTGTTATGCGACAAGACGTAAAGTGTCGTAGCGAGCCACTCCCCGGCAAATTTTTGTTTAAGCGTAAATGTGCACTACAGCTTGAATGCCCTGCGAACGACCTAAAGGGATGGGTTATTGAGTTTGACCCATTTCTTTTTCATTTATGTTTTACTGTGCTTCTGAACATGTTGTGCTTGGTTAGCACCGCCGATGAAGTGTTGTTTTTGCTTGTTTTGTATTTACGCCCGTCTGTCGCGCAGCAGTCGACGTATGGGCTGCCCTGACCTTTGCCGTCACTTTTTAGCAACGCCTGGAATGTTACTTTCATTGTCGTTACATGAAATGTCTTGGGGGCTGCGCTTGCTGTTACCTGAACGGGGCTGATAATGGCGTATTAGCGGCAAAGGTGCGTGTTTTTCGCGCAGTTTAGCTGGCTGAGAACGGCCGATTGTTTTTTCCGGTACGAAAGATCGCTGCTCTGGTGCAAGCTGATTGTGATTTGTGAATGGGTTTGTCCTCGATTAGCTTGGCTGATATTCTTTTGGTGGAACTTATTGGTTGCCACTGTACAAAATCAACGAGCATGATATGTGGCAACAGTTGCAAGTCGCCCGTGAATGCTTTGTTTGGTTTGACGCCATGCGTCGTCTGGATCAGCAGAAACATTCCACACTTGGCTTGACGCCATATTAACTTGACACGCGCCAGGATATCTTAAAATGGAAAGCGAGTTTTGTCTGTTGAAAATGACCGAGAAGCGAGATGCCTGACGTTAACACCCGCAAAGGGTCGAAAATGGATTGTCGCTGTGCGGTAAACAGCGAAAGGCTCAGCAGTACCGTGCATTGTCGTGCAGTTCGATCCTACTCAAGACACATAAGTATTTCCTGGCAGCATTTTTAAAGCAAGTAGCGTAGGCGACCGTCCAACCACTCGTCCGTTCTACTACCTTCGTTCCTGTTAAAAGACAATAAAATGGAATGTGCCTAAACCAATTCTGTTCGTTGTTTTGTAACAAGCCCGGAAAGCGTTAGTTTTTTGATTTTTTTTTGTGTAAGCGTGCATATGATAAATTTTTGGGCCAGGCTTTTCCGATATCGAACAAACATCGATACAAAAGTGTTATCGATTTTTTTTAACTTTAACGCAATGCAATGGTTGACCTCGAAACACTGATCTGTGGGAACATTTTCACGTCCCAACTTTTGAAAATATTTTTAGACTTAATTTGATTTCAGCAGTTTAGTTCACATTTTTACCCAATAAGCCTGAAATATGTGACATCACTTGTGCCTATCAGGTTTTTTAGACTACTCTTGTTTTTAGGTTGCAGGTTAACGCAGTTTATGATGCAGAGCAGTGCATTCGGTGTGCATGTCGGCGTAGCCGTAGGGAATACCGCTGTCACCTGCCTGGGCTTAAATCAGGTAAAACAAGACGAAAAACCGAAGCGATTGTGCTCAAACGTACTGGTTCCAGTAATGAATCTCCAAAGTGTGGTTAAGTTACTCGCCACAAAGAAGTAGATTGGGTCTTAGCGTTGTTCTTTTATTTTTAGCAACTGTGACCGAGTTAAAAACTCTTACACATGCTCTCCGGAAAAAGAAATCAACATCGTATTTGACTTTTATTAAAAACCATTTTGCTTACATTATTGCGCAGAACGTGTATTTCTGATAAACGTTTGAAAAAAACTCTGATAACCATTCAGGCACTTAGGCGCTATAGATTCGTGTCAGTCAGTGCAATCCTTTGCTTGGGATTCGCTTCTACCTTGACGCCGACACTCCTTCGCCTCATGTTGGGCAGTATTAGCTTTTGTGCAATACTTGCGCGAGAAGACATTCGACATTTCGTTCTAACCCTCCTGGACAGTCAAGAAGTGGTCGACTCGAAACAGCTGAGTAACGTGTTTAATGGCGTTAACCTAACTGCTCTTTTTCCATGTCGTTATGTTGGAAGCCTTGTGATGATTTTTGCCTTGTTTCTGCGAAATGGAGATATTTACCGCTTGCATTTTCGAAACGCAGCGGATTTTTTCAGAGCAACTGTTGCTCCGACATGTCAGTGCGACGTATTTATCAACGCCCAGTTGCCCTGTTTTTAGCTGAGAAAATTACGTGAAAAGCAGTGCAGTCGGCAAGAACCGCGTTGAGCTTGGATCAGTGCGGCTGCTTTGATGTATATTATCACACTCTGTCTGCATGACGCACTGCGACTTACCAGCACGATTACATTCTTGACTTTGCCGTCTGCAAATCTTATTGATCTGGAGATCACGGAACCACATCTATGCATAAAACAACTTGCAAGTCACTGCTAATCGTGTGTGGTAGGTCCGACTACTTACGTGGCATCGATTTCAAAGTTGTTTTGTGAAGTTGTGCAGTTTGCAGAGGTTGCGAGACTGACAGCGAAACCAAGTTACACTGAAAAGTGACTGGCGTTGACCAGAGTGATGAGAAGTTGTTGGCAAGTTGCTGGTCTCGGGTGACAAGTCCTACATTCGTGAGACATCCCCTGCTGCCAAGGGCAGCGTGAAGTGCTCATTCAATGACCATTTTATGTTCATTTGCCGTTGACTGACGCAATTCAATCAAGTGAATCCATGTTCTTGTAAAGAGCTCCGAAACCGGACAGATCTCATTTCTTTGTCTGGCGCGTTGTTTTGTGCGAATTGCCGACGTACCACAGAGGATTTGATGCAAGCTCTTTAATCAAGCCGCGACAATCTGCTATGCCATTGGTCGTTTGATGACAAACATCCGTCTTGCGACGACCGTAATAACCCCATTTGCCCTTTGAGGTTATCCGTTCGTGGTCTGAAGTCGTCTTTTCTAAGATACATTTTTTCCCAAGCGAATGAATATGCAGTAATGTGGTTGGTGACGCTTGCTGCACGTTAAAATCTGCTTACATTTTCGACGTACTAGTGAATTTTTTCTTACTTCGCAAGCGGTGCGCCTTTGAGATTTGTGTTTGATTTATCTTTTACCACTTGACATGAGAGCAGAACTTAATCAAGTGAGGTTTCCGAGAAGGACGATTGTCGCTATTGTTTTGCCGACCCCATAGACTTTCCTAAGCTCCTTGCGGAACTGAGCAAACCACAATAGATACCGGTTGCGACCCAGCACTCACGCGCAACTGTGTTGATCATCCAGCAGACTGCAACCTCTTCAAAACAATAACCTTATTAAATTCGCAATAATTCGGCCATCAACTTTAAGAT